>JAABUR0100000018.1_pt1 | contig 366846 bp, 357 predicted proteins | sample 5560091 | NCBI WGS metagenome assembly JAABUR01 (sample SAMN10711879, study PRJNA513375) | rock metagenome | isolation source: Antarctica rocks | place: Antarctica: Victoria Land, University Valley sud | reverse complement strand
CTCCGGCGTCATCACGCTGCGGCACAACAGCCGGCTGCACCACATCGGCCTCGGTCGCCGGCACGCCGGCACTCGCGTCCTCGTTCTTGCCCGTGATCTCGACGTCCGGGTCCTCACCGAGCACGGCAACCTGCTGCGCGCACTGGTCCTCGACCCGACCTGTGACTACCAGCGACAGGCCTGAAGGTGTCAACTGTGTCCCGAGACAGGTGTCAACCATGTCCCGAGACATCACACCAGTGGGCCTGGTGGGATTCGAACCCACACTGTCGCCGGTTTGAGCGGCGTCCCTCTGCCGTTGGGGTACAGGCCCGCGCCCGCCACGCTACCCGCCGCCGGCCTTGCCGACCGATCACCGGCAGCTGCCGCGAAGCGCTACCCGGCTGCGCACAGACCACTTCACCTACCAGGGCGACACCGCGGTCCACGAGGCCGGGCACTGGATCGGCGCCCTTGCGCACACGGACACCTCGGGCCGATGCCTGCCGAACTTCATGTCCTACGCCTCCGACTCATGCATGACGTCGTTCAACCGGCCGCAGGCCACCCGGATGTCCAACGAGTGGAGCCGCTACCGCTAAGGGAGTCAGGAGATCCCGGTGCCGATGAGGCTGCCCACGACGAAGGTGATCCCGGCCGCGACCGCGCCGAGGACGAGCTGGCGGGTGCCGCTGAAGATCGCCGAGCGGCGGGTGAACCGGGACACCGCCGCGCCGGTGCCGAACAAGCCCAGCATGCTGAAGATCAGCGGCCATAGCAGCGTGTGCGCCCCGAACAGGTACGGCAACAGTGGCACCAGCGCCCCGGCCGCGAACGCGGCGAAGGACGACCCCGCCGCGACGTACGGCGAGGGCAGATCGTCCGGGTCGATGCCGAGCTCTTCGCGGGCGTGGATCCGCACCGCCGTCTCGGGGTCGGTGGACAGCTGGCGAGCCACTTCACGGGCGAGCTGCGGATCGAGCCCCCGGGCACGGTAGACCCCGGCCAGCTCGGCCTCCTCCGCCTCCGGAGCATGCAGAATCTCGGCCCGCTCGACCGCGATCTCGGCTTCGGCCGCCTCCGCCTGGGAGGCGACCGAGGTGTACTCACCGGTGCCCATCGAGAACGCCCCGGCGACCAGGCCGGCGAAGCCGGTGAATGCCACCACCCGGGGTGCCGCACCACCTCCTGCAACGCCGGCCACCAGCGCGAAGTTCGACACCAGTCCGTCCATCGCCCCGAAGACCGCCGGCCGCAGCCACCCACCGCTGACATCACGGTGGTCGTGGTGGATCTCCGGCTGCTCCGGGACCGGAGCCGCGCGCGGCAGGGCGCCCGGTTGGTCCTCGATGCTCACGGACCAACCCTACGTCGGACGCGTCCCCGCTTCCGCCTCAGGCGCCTCGTCTGCCGGTGCCGCCACCTCCGAATCCGCCTCCGTGGTTGCCGCTCCAGAGTCGCGGCGCAGGACCATGAACGTGACCGCGCCGATGAATACCAGGATCGACACCCAGTCGTTCAGGCGCAGGCCGAAGATGTGGTGGGCGGCGTCGACCCGCAGCGCTTCGATCCAGAACCGGCCGACGGTGTAGGCGGCGACGTAGAGCGCGAACGCCCGACCACGGCGCAGCCGGAAGCGCCGTTCGGCCCAGATCACCAGCGCGGCGACGCCGAGGTTCCACAGCAGCTCGTAGAGGAAGGTGGGGTGGTAAAGCGCCACCGTAGGGGTCGCCGGCGGTCGATGATCGGCATCGATCCGGAGCGCCCACGGCAGCATGGTCGGCCCGCCGTACAGCTCCTGGTTGAACCAGTTGCCGAGCCGGCCGATCGCCTGCGCGACGGCGATCCCCGGCGCGACGGCGTCGCCGAAGGCCGCGATCGAGATGCCGCGCCGGTTGCAGGCGATCCACGCTCCGACCCCGCCGAGCGCTATCGCGCCCCAGATGCCCAGGCCGCCGCGCCAGATGTAGAGGGCCTCGATCGGGTGCCTGCCCTTGCCGAAGTACAGCTCCGAGCTGGTGATGACGTGGTAGAGCCGCCCCCCCACCAGACCGAACGGCACTGCGAGTGTCGCCACGTCCGCCACCGTGCCGGCCTCGCCGCCGCGGGCCCGCCACCGCCGCTCGCCGATGATCACCGCGGCGACCACGCCGAGCAGGATGAACAGCGCGTAGGCGCGCAGCGGCACCGGGCCGAGGTGCAGCACACCGCGGGAGGGGCTGGGGAGATAGGCGAGCACCATGGCACGTTCGACGTTACCCGGAGCCGGCAGCTACCGCGGTCAGCGGAACCGGTACGCCGTCCAGCTCGAGCCGGCGTCCTGGGACGTCCACACCGAGCCGTCCGGCTTGGCCGGCAGCGCCACGGCGCTGGCCGAGGAGCGGGCGCCGACGTACCGCCAGCCGTTCGGCAGCTGCGGCAGGACGGCGTCCCCCCAGGTCGCTCCGCCGTCGACACTGCGGGCCAGCCGACCGCCAGCGTCCGGGGTGCCCGATGCGGCGAGGACTACGTCGGCGGCGGGCGCGGCCACACTGACCTGCCCGTTCGGCAACTGCAGCCCGGGTCCGGCCTGGCGGTGCCAGCTCCGTCCGGCGTCGTCGGAGATGTACGTCGTCAAGTAGACGGAACCTGCGGCGCCTTCCCCGCAGGATGCGAACAGCCGAGGTGACGAGGCACTGGTGACCACCGCGCTCACCCCGTTGGGACAGGCCGGTACGGCGGCCGGTTGCCAGTGGCTACCCGCCCGGACCCACAGCCGGTCCGGTTGGGCACCGCCGGTCAACAGCAGCACGCCGGTGCGGCCGCTCAGCGAGATCCCGCCGCCACTGCCACCGGCGACTCCCGGTATCTCCCGCCATTGGTCCCGGCTGGCAGGGGTGGAGCGCAGCCGCGCATTGGTGCAGCTGTAGCCCCGCACATCGCAGGTGGCTACCACGGCGTACGTCGTGGTGCCGTCGGTTGCCAGGTCGAGGACGCTGCCTCCGATGTCCACCGCCCGCCAGGCACCGCCGGCGTCGTGGGTGGAGTAGAGCGCGCCGCCGTACGCCCAGCCGTCACGCACCGAGGCGAACCGGAGGTCGCGGACCGTGGCGGCGGGGCTGAGACGCCCGTCCTGCCAGCGCGGCAGCGGTGCCTTCGGAGCCGGCACGCCGACCCAGGACCTACCGCCATCGGTGCTGCGGACCACCGATGTGCACGGCGCGGCCCGACAGGGCGCGTTCCCCAGCAGGTAGGTGACCCCGGCGCCCACCGAGGTGACGGAGTAGGGCAGGAAGCCGGGCGGAACCGGGCCGTGCGGAAGCGAGACCGCCGGAGCCGGCGGCGTAGAGCGGGGGGTGGGGCGTGTCGAAGCCGCCGCCGGCGAAGGACGCTGGCCCGTCGGCGCCGTGCTCACCGACGGCGGGGGTGTCCCACCGCCGGCCGGACCCTCGAGCCGGCCGCTGCTGGCCGGGCGGCCGGCCGTGAACGCCAGGCCGCCGGCCCCGGCGATGATCACCGTGGCCAGTGCCACCATGGCCGCCGCTCGAGCGGTCCGACGCCGGCGGGCGCGCGCCCGCAGCAGGTCGAACGTGCCGCTTGGTGGGGCGAGCGGCTCTACCGGCTGGCGGAGGCGGTCGAAGGGGTCGGTCATCGCGGGTCCTCGGAGTCCGAAGTCATGGCGTGATGCAGGTGCGCCCGGGCGTCGAACAGGGCCCGTTTGACGGTGCCTTCCGGGCGCTTCAGCAGCCGGGCCACCTCACTGATCGGCAGGTCGGCGTAGTAGTGCAGCAGGACAGGGGCGCGGAGGCGGTCGGGCAGCCGCTCGACCAGGTCGCGCACCGAGGTGTCCGGCGCCGCCCAGGTGTCGGTGCCGACGGCCACCACCTTCGACAGCGCGCGGGACTCCCGCTCCTGCCGGCGCCAGCGGTCGCGGACCAGGTTGGTGGCGGTCATGTACAGCCACGGCCGCGGCTCCTGGACGGTCGTCCAACGGCTGAGCAGCCGGGTGAACGCCTCGGCCGCGATCTCGTGCGCCACCTCGCGGTCGCCGACCAGTCGGGCGGTCCACCCGGCAAGCTGCCCGTAGTGGGCGCGGAAGAGCTCCCGGGCGGCCTCGTCGCGGCTGCGCGTCCGCGTCCCGCCACCTGCGACCACAGCGACCACTGTCCCTCCTCGCTCGGCGCTGTGACGGCGAAGGACGGCGGCGGGTTCGCTCAGGTCCGGCGTACACCGGCAGCGAGCGCGGCCGCCAGTTCCGTGACCGCAGCGATCCCGCTCGCCTCGTCCGGCGCGTCCAGCAACCGGCGCACGAAGGCCGACCCGACGATCACCCCGTCGGCGTACCCGGCCACCTCGGCGGCCTGTGCGCCGGTGCTCACCCCGAGGCCGACCGCGATCGGCAGCCCGGTATGCCTGCGGGCCCGCGTGACGAGGTCGGCGGCGCGAGTCCCCATGGAGGCGCGGGCCCCGGTTACGCCCATCGTCGAGGCGGCGTAGAGGAAGCCGCGACTCCCCGCGGCAACCAGGGCGATCCGTGCGTCCGGCGAAGACGGCGCGACCAGGAAGACCGGGTCCAGGTCCGTTTCCGCCGCCGCCGCCCGCCACTCGGTCGCCTCCTCCGGTGGGAGGTCAGGGATGATGGCTCCCGCCCCACCGGCCGCGCGCAGGTCGGTGGCGAACCGGCGGACGCCGTACCGCTCCACCGGATTCCAGTAGGTCATCACCACCGTGGGTGCGCCCTCCGCCGCGACCTCGGCGACGGTGCGCAGCACATCGGCGGTCCGCAGCCCGCCGGCCAGCGCCATATCGACCGCGGTGGCGATCGTCGGCCCGTCCATCAGCGGGTCGGAGTAGGGCAGCCCCACCTCCACCACGTCGACGCCGGCCGCCACCATCGCCCGCATTGCCGCCACGGCGCCGGCGTACGACGGGAAGCCCGCCGGCAGGTAGCCGATCAGCGCCGCCCGCCCCTCGGCCCGGGTTCGCCGGAACAGCTCGTCGAGGGCGCTCACCAGCCGTCGCCGGCCGCCGACTCCGGCGGCGTCTCCACCTTCTCCACGACCTCCTGGACCAGCTCCTCGTCGGTGACCACGCCGAAGTAGCGAGCCGCGGTGTCGACGTCCTTGTCGCCGCGCCCCGAGCAGCTGATCAGCAGGACCGTGTCCGGCCCGAGCTCGATACCGAGCCGGAGCGCGCCAGCCACGGCGTGCGCGGTCTCCAGCGCCGGCAGGATGCCCTCGGTGCGGCAGCAGAGCGCAAAGGCCGCCATCGCCTCCTGGTCGGTTACCGCCCGATAGCTCGCCCGGCCACTGTCGCGCAGCCACGCGTGCTCGGGGCCGACGCCCGGGTAGTCCAGGCCGGCCGAGATCGACGCCGTGCGCAGGGTCTGACCGTCGGCGTCCTGCAGCAGGTACGAGCGGGCCCCGTGCAAGACTCCCGGCCGGCCGCCGACCAGGGTGGCGGCGTGCCGCCCGGGCTCCGGGCCGGCCCCCCCGGCCTCCATCCCGACCAGGGCGACACCGGCGTCCGCGAGGAACGGGTGGAAGATGCCCATCGCGTTGGAGCCGCCGCCGACGCAGGCCACGACGGTGTCCGGCAGCCGGCCGACGAGCTCGAGCACCTGGTCGCGTGCCTCCTCCCCGATCACCCGCTGAAAGTCGCGCACCATCCGTGGGAACGGGTCGGGGCCGACCACCGAGCCGACGACGTAGTGGGTGTCCTCGACGTTGGCCACCCAGTCCCTCATCGCCTCGTTGATCGCGTCCTTGAGAGTGGCGCTGCCAGTGGGGACCGGCACCACCTCCGCTCCCAGCAGCCGCATCCGGGCCACGTTGAGCGCCTGCCGGCGGGTGTCCTCCTCGCCCATGTACACCACGCAGTCCAGCCCGAGCAGCGCACACGCCGTCGCGGCGGCGACGCCGTGCTGGCCCGCGCCGGTCTCGGCGATGACCCGGGACTTGCCCATCCGCTGGGTCAACAGCGCCTGGCCGAGCACATTGTTGATCTTGTGGGAGCCGGTGTGCGCCAGGTCCTCCCGCTTGAGCAGCAACCGGGCGCCGCCGGCGGCCGCCGAGAGCCGCCGAGCGTCGGTCAGCGGGGTCGGCCGCCCGGCGTACGTCCGGCGCAGCCGGTCCAGCTCGGTTCGGAAGGCCGGGTCGGTGCGAGCGGCGTCGTAGGCCTCTGCCAGCTCGGCCAGGGCCGGCACCAGCGCCTCGGGGACGAACCGGCCGCCGTACGGGCCGAAGTGACCGGCAGCATCCGGCCCGCCCAGCGCCGCCGTGGTCAACCGGAGCCGGAACGGGTCGCCGGATGCGCGCCCGCCGTGACCAGCTCGGCGACCGCCTGCCGCGGGTCCCGATCGGTGACCAGCCCCTCGCCGACCAGCACGGCGTCGGCGCCGGCGGCGGCACAGGACAGCAGGTCGTGCGGTCCCCGTACGCCGGACTCGGCCACCTTGACGATGTCGGCGGGCAGTAGCGGAGCGAGCCTGCGGAACAGGCCGCGATCGACCTCCATGGTGCGCAGGTCGCGGGCGTTGACGCCGACGACCCGGGCGCCGGCGTCGAGAGCGCGGTTGACCTCGGTCTCGTCGTGCACCTCGACCAGCGCCGTCATGCCCAGCGACTCGGTTCGCTCGACGAGCGCGACCAAGGCGTTCTGCTCCAGCGCGGCCACGATGAGCAGCACGAGGTCCGCCCCACGGGCACGCGCCTCCCAGACCTGGTACGCCGAGACCACGAAGTCCTTGCGCAGGACGGGAACGTCCACCGCCGAGCGGACCGCGTCCAGGTCGGCCAGGCTGCCGCCGAACCGCCGGCCCTCGGTGAGCACGCTGATCACCGACGCGCCGCCCGCCTCGTAGTCACGGGCGAGCCGGGATGGGTCGGGGATGGCGGCGAGGGGTCCGCGCGACGGGCTGGTCCGCTTCACCTCCGCGATCACGCCCACTCCCGGCCGGCGCAGTGCGCCGAGCGCATCGCGTACACACGGCCGCCGGGCTGCCTGCTCCTTGAGCCGGTCGAGCGGGACGGCAGCACACCGTTGCGCGAGATCGGCGCGTACGCCGGCCAGAATGTCGTCGAGCACACTCACGCGCGGGTCTCCAACGAGGTCGGCCGAAGTGGGCTGCGGTCGCCAGACTAGCCAGCGGTGGCGCGGGTCCCCCCCGCCGGGGTGACCGCGGAGCTCGGTGGACCGGCGACCGGGGCGGGGCGAGGGGTCGTCGGCGGGGATCCGCCGGCGTCCAGCGGCAACCGGATCGTGAAGGCGGCGCCGCCCTCGGGAGCACTGCCGGCCGACGCGGTACCGCCGAGCCGGGCGGCCAGGCCCGCGACCAGCGCCAGGCCGAGCCCGGTGCCCACCCGGCGTACGCCGCGGTAACGGTCGTAGAGGGCCGACCGCTCGAAGGCCACCGTGAGGTCGTCCGGCGTCAGGCCCGGTCCCCCGTCCCGTACCTGCAGCACCGCGCCGGCCGAGTCGCGGTGGACCGCCAGCACGATGACCGCGCCGACCGGTGTCACCCGTAGGGCGTTCTCCGCCAGTCCGTCGATGATCTGGCGCAGCCGGGTGCCGTCGGTGACCGTGACCAGCGGCTCACCGGAGGCCTCGACCCGGAGCTCGACGCCCTCGCGGGAGCACCGAGCGGCCCATACCCGGCCGGCTTCGCGGACCAGCTCGACGAGGTCGACGAGGACCGGGTCCACCCGGAAGTCCTGGGCCCCCAGCCGAGCCAGGTCGAGCAGGTCGGAGACCAGCCGCTCGAGCCGGAACGATTCGGCCAGCATGATCCGTCCGGTGGCTGACACGTCCGCGGCTGGTACCACCCCGTCCGCAAGCGCCTCGGCGTAGCCCTTCACCGCGGTGAGCGGGGTCCGGAGCTCGTGCGAGACCGACAGCAGGAACTCGCGCTGGCGACCCTCGCTGGTGGCCAGGGCACCGGCCAGGCTGTTCAGGGCCACCGCGACCTCGGCCACCTCGGCGGGACCTTCCGGCGCCAACCGGACGTCCCGCGCGCCGGTGGCCATCTGGTGAGCCGCCGCCGCCGCCCGCTGCAAGGGCGAGGCGAGGCGACGAGCAAGCAGCGCGCCGGCGGCGGCGGCGCCGACCAGACCGATCAGGAGCGCGAGCAACGTCCGCCGCAGGACGTCGTCGACCACACCACGGGCCACCGTGGCCGGCTGGACCAGGACCAGCGCGCCGCCGGCGTCGTACGGCTGCCCGGCCATCAGCACCCGGCGGCCGGCCGAGCTGCGTACGCCGGAGACCGCCCTTCCGGCGCGCAGGGCCGCCAGATCGTCGGGGCGCAGGGCGGTGGTCCCCGGCCCGGTCAGCTCGCCGTTTGCCTTCACCGTGCCGACGGTGATCCGCTGGCCCCGGACCAGCCGCAGGAAACGGCTGCGCTGCAGCTGGGGGTTGGGCAGCGTCGACACCACCTCGGCCTGCCGTTTCAGCGCCGTGAGCGTCTGGGCCTCGGCCGCTCCGCGGACCAGCTGCAGCGATACCAGGCCGGCCAGCAACACGGCGACCGCGGCCACCGCCGTCATCGCCAGCGCGGCCCTTGCGGCCAGCCCGAGTCGGCGCCCCGGCGCCGGGGTCATCGGCTCTCGTCCGCCCCGTACCCGACCCCGCGCACGGTCCGGACCGGACTGGCGGCACCGAGCTTGGCCCGGAGCTGCGCGACGTGGACGTCGACCGTGCGGGTGCCGGCGGCCGCGGCGTACCCCCACACCTCCGAGAGCAGCTGCTCCCGTGAGTAGACCCGACCGGGACGGCGCAGCAGGAAGGCCAGCAGGTCGAACTCGGTGGCCGTCAGCTCGACCGGCACGCCGGCGGCGGTGACCCGGTGCCGCCCCGGGTCGAGCGTGACGGCACCCAGGGTGAGCACCCTGTCCCCTGCCGGATCCCCCGCGGTTCTTCGCAGCACGGTCTTGACCCGAGCAACCAGCTCCTGTGGCGAGAACGGCTTGGTGATGTAGTCGTCCGCGCCCATCTCCAGCCCGAGGACCCGGTCGACCTCATCGTCGCGTGCGGTGACGAACAGGACCGGGGTCCAGTCACCAGCGGACCGCAGCGCCCGGCACACCTCGGTGCCGTCGAGCAGTGGTAGCCCGACGTCCAGCACGATGGCGACCGGATGCAGGCTGCGGGCGGCGGCGAGACCGGCCCGACCGTCCGCCTCGACGTGCACACCGAAGCCTTCGCGGGCCAGGTACATCCGGACCAGGTCGGCGATCGCCCGCTCGTCCTCGACGACCAGGACCAGGCCGCGACTCTCGGTCACCGATCACCTCCTGGTCTCCCAGGCTACGGTGCCCGTGCGCGGATCAGATGCCGGAACCCCCGCGCCGACGGATCTCGGCAAGGTCATCGGCCATCCGGAAGATGACCACCATGACCTCCAACAGCACCCGGTAGACCGCGACGAACACGATGAAGAAGAGCGGGCAGATCACGAGAAGGAACAGCAGGCCCGCGCCGGCGCCGGCCCGAAACCCGACCGCGAGGAGGGCCAGCGTGTACAGCCCGGCTATCAGCACGATGAGGATGTAGAGGACCTTCACCACTCTGGTGGCGACGAAGCTGGAGAAGCTGAAGTCGAACAGCGAGGCCAGGAAGCCCTTGGTCGACCCGTCGGCGGCGGCCGGGCCGCCCGGGTACCCCAGCGGCGGCCCTTGCGGCGGCTGCGGCGGTCCGCTCGACGGCGGTTGCGGCGGCCCGCCGTACGGCGGGCCCGGTGGCTCGAAGCCCCCCTGCCCTTGTCCCTCGGTCATGGTCACTCCTGGCTGGGTTCGGCGAGGGATGCACCATAGCGGCGATTGGTGCGAAAGCCGCAGCTACCGGGTCGGGTCCTCGCCGCGGTCGAGGGCATCCCAGATCGTCGCCGGCTCTGCCGGCGCGTCGGGTCGGTCCGCGCCGGGTCGGTCCGCGCCGGGTGCGTCGTAACGCGCCGACAGGACAGTCCAGCGCCGACCACGGACAGCGATGAGTACGCCGGCCGCGCACAGCAGGGCGCCGCCCGCTGCGGACACGCCGGGCCACGCTGTCACCCGGACGTCCTCGGCGGTGGCCCCCGGTACGCCGGAGACCCGCTCGAGCGTCGGCCGCAGAACCCGTGGGAGATCGGCCACGACCTGCACGGAGGCCACCATCACCCCGGCGCCGGCCAGGGCCAGCAGTACGCCGGTGACCAGCCGGCCGGCACCCCGTGTCGCCAGGACCGCCACCACCGCGGCCAGCCCCACCAGACCGAGGGCGGCAGCGACCGGGGCGAGGCTGCGGCCGCTCGAGGTCACCCCGACCGTCGGCAGTGGCGGCTGCCGCAGCAGCGAGGCGCGCGCCCACGGCCGCCCGGCGGCCAGCAGGACAAGAGCCGCCCCGGTCAGGTCGACCATGATCGCCACGAACTGTTCGCGCGATCTGCGAACCGGCGGGCGGCGCGGCGCCCTCACGCTGGGCCGGGACCGGGGTGGTGACCGAAGAAAGCCCGGCTCTGCGGATGAACCGCCAGCAGGAAGATGATCCCGCCGTTGAGCAGGATGCCGACGATGCCGGCCACCGGATTGGCCCCCACCTGAACGAGGTCGCCCACGACCGAGAGACCGCTGAGCACCACGGCGACCGTCCGGGCGCTCCGGTCACCCCGGCGCACTCCGCGGGCCAGGACGGCGTACGCGAGGGCGAAGGCCAGCGCGAGCAGCCCGCCGGCCAGGTGGGTGCGGTCCAGCGCGGACGCGACGACGCCGAGCAGACCCTGAACCAGCGCCAGGCCGGCGACGACGTACATCAGGACCGACGCGGTCCGGACGGCGCGCGGCGGCGGTTCTCGGGCCGGGCCGACCGGTGGCTCCTGCCCGGGCAACACCTCGGACACCGGCGCCTTCCCCTGGTACTGCGTTGACGGACGGTTCAGTCTGACAGTCGACGGGACAGTCCCCGGCCTTCACTGCTGCCTCCACTCCGGCGTCGCCACGATCGCCAGCGCGGCCGGCAGCCGGAAGGCACCGGTGGCCAGCGCAGCGCCGATGACCGCCCCCTCCAACCCGGCGATGTCGGCGACGGCGCGCAGATCGGCGAGGCTGCCGACACCACCGCTGGCGAGGACGGCCCGGTCGGTCGCCGCCCGCACCTGGCGCAGCAGCTGCAGGTTCGGCCCGGCCAGCGTGCCGTCCCGGCTGACATCGGTGACCACGTAACGAGCGGCACCGGCGGCGTCGAGGAGCGCCAGGGCTTCGAGCAGTTCGCCACCCGGGCGGGGCGATCCCCGCCCGGCAAGCCGGCCCTCCCGCACGTCGAGTGCGACGGCTAGCCGGTCCCCGCCCCGGGTGATCGCCGTACGGACCCACCGGATGTCAGCTACGGCGGCGGTGCTCAGCACCACCCGCGCCGCTCCGGTGTCCAGTGCGGCGGTCAGCCCCGCGTCGTCGCGGATACCGGCAGACAGCTGCACGGCCAGGTCGAGGCGGCGTACGACGTCGGCCAGCAGGTCGGCATTGCTGGCCCGGCCGAAAGCGGCGTCGACGTCGACCAGGTGAATCCAGCGGGCGCCCTCGCGCTCGAAGCTGAGAGCCACCTCGAGAGGATCTCCGTCACCGACGGTGCTCGCGACCCGGCCCTGGACCAGGCGGACCGCTCGGCCGCCGACCACGTCCACCGCCGGGAGCAGCGTGAAGGCCGGCCCGCTCACAACCGGGTCAGCCCGGTCACGACGCAGAGCCCGGCCAGGACCACGAGCAGCGCTCCGATGGCTACCGTGCCGCGGGTACGGCGGGGTTGGCGCAGCACGGAGAATGCCCCTCCGGCCAGCAACCCGCCCACGACCATGAACAGCACCGGAGCCACGACCCGCAGCCTTCCGCCGCCGCGACGACAGCCCACCGGTGGCGGGCGAGCGTCGCACTCTAGGGCACCGCGGCCGGCTCCCGGCCACCGGCTGCCTCAGCTGGTGTCCGGTCACTGCCGCCCCTCGGCCGGGTAGGCTGAGAAGCAGTGACCGATTCGCTGCCGCTCTTCCCGCTGGGGACCGTGCTGTTCCCCGGGCTGGTGCTCCCGCTGCACGTCTTCGAGGAACGCTACCGGCTGCTGGTCCGGGAGCTGGTCGAAGGCGGGCGAGCTACCGGTGCCCGGTTCGGCGTGGTGGCGATCCGATCCGGACGGGAAGTCGGAGCCGGCCTCCCGGACCTGCACGAGGTCGGCTGCACCGCTGATCTTCGGAAGGTGGAACCCTACGAGGACGGCCGGTTCGACATCGTGACCACCGGCGGGGGGCGGTTCCTGGTGCGGGAACTGGACACCTCGCGGCCGTACCTCACCGGAGAGGTGGACCAGCTGCCGGAGGACGTCGGTGACGAAGCCGTTGCCGCGGAACTCGGACGGCGGGTTCGGGCCGGCTTCGCGGCGTACCTGCTCGCACTCGGGGCTGCGCAAGGGTCGGCGTCGCCGGAGCTGCCGGAGCTGCCGGAGCTGCCCACCGACCCCATGACGCTGTCCTACCTGGTGGCGGCCGCCGTACTGGTCGACGTGCCAGACAAGCAACGGCTGCTCGCCGCGGCCAACGCGGCGGACCGGCTGCGGCTGGAGTTGTCTCTGCTCTCGCAGGAGACCCGGTTGCTGCGGGCGCTGTCCGCCCCGCCCGCGCTTGATCTGACCTCTCAGGCGTTCAGCGCCAACTGAGTGCGCCGCCGGTTATTGGCAGGCCCCGACCCGAAGGCACGGCTAGCGTCATTGCGTGCTCTCGGCCCTGCGTTCCCGCAACTTCCGCCTGCTCTGGCTGAGCCAGTCGGCAAGTGTCATCGGCGACGCGCTGGTGATCGTCGCCATCGGCCTCTATGTGACCCGGCTGACCGGCGACCCGAGCGACGTGGGCGTGGTGCTGGCGGCGTACGCGGTGCCGTTGGTGCTCTTCGTACTGGTCGGCGGTGTGATCGCCGACCGGCTGCCGCGACAGGTCGTCATGGTGGTCGCGGACGTCGTCCGCGGCGTCCTGCACGGCGCGCTGGCGCTGCTGATCCTGACCGGTGCTGTGCGGGTGTGGCACATGGTCGTCATCGGGCTGCTGTTCGGGACCGCCGAAGCGTTCTTCCGGCCGGCCTACACCGGTCTGGTCCCCCAGACCGTGCCCGAGGAGGACATCCAAGCCGCACAGGCGCTCGGCGGGGTGAGCCGCGAGATCGCATCGTTCGCCAGCCCGGCGCTGGCGACCGCGCTCGTCCTCGGCGTCGGCGGGGCGGCGGCCTTCGGTCTGGACGCCGCCACGTTCGCGGTGTCCGCCGTCCTGCTCGCCCGGGTTCGCGCCCGCCCGCGCGGCGAGGCCGCGGTCCGGAGCACCGTACGCCGCGAGCTTCGAGAGGGGTGGACGGCGGTCCGCGAGCGGCCCTGGGTGTGGGCCACCGTCGCCGCCTTCTCGGCCGCGCTGCTGCTGGCGCTGGCACCGTTCTTCGTGCTCGGGGCGGCGGTGGCCCGGGAGGTCTACGGCAGCGATGCCGTGTTCGGTCTCACCAACGCGGCCTGGGGCGTGGGAACGGTCACCGGCGCGGTGGTCGGATCCCGCTGGCGGCCGCGTCGGCCGATGTTCGCCGGAATGCTGGCGGCCGTCCCCTGGCCGGGAGCCATCGCCCTGTACGCGGCCGGCCCACCGCTCGCCGTGCTCTACCTGGCCATGGCCGCGGCCGGCGCGGGAATCGGGCTGTTCGCCGTCTGGTGGGAGACCGCACTCGCGCAGCGCATTCCCGCTCACCTGCTCTCGCGGGTGTCCGCGTGGGACTGGATGGGCTCGCTCGCGCTGCTGCCGGCCGGGTACCTGCTGGCCGGTCCGGTCGCCGGCGCACTCGGCGCGGTACCCGTCCTTACCGGCGGCGGCCTGCTCGGGCTGGCGGCCTGCGCAGCCGGGCTGCTGCCCAGCTCGACCCGCACGCTCACCCGGCTGGAAGGTCCGGACCCGGTGTTTCCCGGTTCTCCGTTGCCGGTAGCACCGTGACCTGGCCGCTGCGGGCCGTGGTCGAGGAGGCGCCGGCCAGGCCTGCGGCTGGCTGATGTCGACCATCCCGGGCGGGGTGTCGGCGCCCATCAGCGTGAAACCGCCGTCGGTCTCGAGCCTGCTGTGCATGATCTTGTCGGCCTCCGGGGCGTCCTGCGCGCCGAACTCACCGAAGGGTTGAGACGAGAGGCCACCGGATGCTCCTCGCTCGAGGCAACGCTCGGGTGCTGGCAGACTTACGCTTTCGCTGCGGACTCTCGCCGCGTGCCGGCCCGGCTCCTGTTGCCCACATGTCATCGATGAAGTACCGGCCGACCAGAAGCAAGGCTCCTTGATCACGCCGAGAGGTTCGATGGGATGACACCCGACCGGGCGATCATCGTCGACAGTCTGAAGTCGCTGGACCTCGACATGTCACAACCAGCCATCTACGACCGACCGGTGGGCCTGCGGCTCCTCTATCGGGATCCGGGGTCAGGGGCGGAGCACTACCTGGTTCGGTACCCGGCCGGTCTGACGGCCCGGCGGCATCGACATACGGCTGCCCACACCATCTTGGTTCTCGAAGGCAGACTCGAGGCCAACGGCGAGGTGGTTGGCCCAGCCGCCTACTGTCACTTCCCCGCCGGTTCGGCCATGCATCATGCCCCAGCGGACGACGGATCCTGCCTGTTCATCACGATATTCCACGGCCCCTTCGACGTTGCGATGATCGACGACTAGGCCGGCCTCGGGTCGTTGGATTGGTCCAACTGCAGCCTGGTCAGCTTTCACAGCTGGTCGTCGTGGTGGGCCCGGACGGCGACCACGACGACGGTGAGCAGTCCGGTCAGCGCCCAGGCAACCAGCACCCCCTTCGCCCGCAACGAGAGGTTGAGCACCGTCGAGGTGCCGACCGGCCCGCGGACCGCACGCCGGAAGTCCGCCAGCCCGATCCGGTAACCGACGCGCCAGGCCAGGTAGGACCCGGCAAGACCGCCGACTGCGAGCCCGAGCGCCGTGGCAACGCCATGCCGGCGGCCGCCGAGCAGCAACGCGAGTGCGGCACAGAGCAGGCCGGCCGCCCCGGTGAGCAGCAGGAACGTGCCGTCGGCGGCGATGAAGGCCTTGGTGTTGGGATCTACCAGGTCCGGGCCGCCGGCGAGTACGACGACGCGAGCCCGCGGTGCCACAGCCGACCACAGCAGCCCGATCGGCGCGCCGAGGAACGCGACCCCGATCGCGATCGCGGTCCCGGCCAGTACGTCACCACGCCGCCGCCCGGGTCGCCGCTCGACCGGCGCCGGCTCCGAGGACGCGCTCACGCCGCCACCACCAGCTCGCCGGCAACCACCGCGACCGGGTGCCGCCACCTCTCCGGGTCAGCCAGCGGGTCACCGGCAAGGACGACGACGGCCGCCCTCTCACCGACCGCCAGCCGGCCCGTTGGCCCGGCCATCCCGGCCGCCGCCGCGGCGCCCTCGGTTGCAGCCACCAACGCACCGACCGGACCCAGGCCGGCTGCGGCCAGCCGGCGCAGCTCGCGAGGGTCCACGCCCGCAGACGTACCGGCGTTGCCCAGGTCGGTGCCGTAGATCACCCGCACATCGGCAGCCACCAGCAACCGCGCGTTGTGCATCGGTCCCGGTGCACCGTCGGACGACAGCGTCTCGAGCGTGGACACCACCGCGACAGATGCCGCCGCCAGCCGGTCGACCAGCTCGGGTGGAAGCGGCTCGACGGGCGTGTGCACCAGCTCGTCCACCCCCGCCGCCAGGGCCCGCTCCACCATCGGCGCGGTGAGCGCGTGGGCGACCGCCGGCAGGCCGGCCTCGTGCGCCGTGCGGACTGCCGCGGTAGCAACGTCCAGAGCAGGGACCGGCTGCCGGCCGGCCGGCTCCAGGGCCAACTTGATGACCTCGACACCCGCCGCCGCCAGCCGGCGTACCGCCGCGACCGCATCCGCGGGTGAGGCCAAAAAGGCGGCGAAACCCCCAGCGCCCCAGCCGTTGGCCGGGTACCCGCCCGGCGCAGTGAGCAGCGGGCCGGCGACCGCGACGTACGGCGCACCGGCGCCGGGGCCGGTGCGCCACTCCAGCGCCCGGTCCAGCGGTGCCCCCAGGTCGCGAACCCCGACCAGGCCGCCGCCGAACTCCTCGTCCGGGGCGCCGAAGGCCAGATGGACATGCGCGTCGACAACCCCCGGCCCGACCCAGTGCGACGGACCTCCCAGCCGGTCGAAGCCCGCGGGCACCTCCACCCGCTCTGCCGGCCCAAGGCCCGCCACCCGGCCGGTTCGGTCGACCAGGAGCACGCCGTCGTCGAAGGGCACACCGGCGCCACCCGGCCAGATCTGGCCGAACAACGCCAGCCCCGCGTGCTTTCGCCTCACTGCCAGGCCGAGATCGTCATCCATACCAGGATGTCGAGGATGCGGAGCTGACTAAGCGTCGCCCCACGGCTCCCGGCGTACGCCTGGAGCTCGGCGAACCGCTCGGCCGAGCCCTGCAGGTCGGCCTGCATCGACCGACAGAGCAGGTCCATGAACGTCACCCAGGTGCGGCTGGGCTCGGCCGGGATGGCACCCGGAGCCGTGTACGCGGCCAGGATGCGCGAGTCGTAGATCGGAACCAGGTCCGGCCGCTTCCGGTGCAGCACCTTGGCGACCACCGTGCCGCGTACCCCACGCCGGCGATAGGCAACGTCGTCCAGCACGTCGAACAGGCCGGCCACCTGCGCCAGGGCCGAATCGTCGGCCTCCCGGAGCGTGACCGGCGGCAGGTCGGCCACCCGGGACAGCTGCGGCAGCATGTCGAAGAGCACCCGGAACCGGCTGGCGTCGACGTAGGCCTCGAGCAGCGCGGGTGCCAACAGGTCACCGGTGACCAGCTGCACGCTGCCGTTGGTGACCAGCGTGTCGTACGCCGGCCAGGCGTAGCCGTTGCGAGGGTCGAGGTATTCGCCCAGCAGCTCCTCGGGCGAGTCCACGACGAGGGTGCCACCGCACAGCGTGAGGGGTGGCACCTCACCCGCCGCCAAGGCAGGCGGCGCCGAGCAGCGCCTTGAGGTCGGCCATCAGCGACGGCGAGGCGGTCACCCGGAGCCGGTCGTCCAGCCGGAGAACCCTGGTCCTGGTGCCGGACTGCAGCTGCAGCTGCACCTCGGTGGTGCCGGGATGGCTGGCCAGCACCTCCGAGAGCCGCTCGACGACCGGCGGTGTGCACCGGCCGGTGGCGAGGGTGACAATGACCGGCCCCCGAGGCCCGGTGGACAGGTCCGGCACGGTCACCTCCATGGCGACCAGCCGGGGGACGTCCTCCCGCTTGTCCAGCCGGCCGCGGACGACCACGACTGCGTCCTCGGCGAGATGGACGCCGTACTGCGCGTATGTCTGCGGGAAGAACAAGACCTCGATGGCCCCCTCGAGGTCCTCCAGGGTGGCGGCCGCCCAGGGAGCGCCCTGCTTGGTGACCTTGCGCGCCAGCGTGGACAGGATGCCGCCGACGGTGACCACCTCACCGTCCGGCAGCCCCTCGCCGGTCAACCCCGCGATGGTGGCATCGGCGGCCGCGGCCAGCACGTGCTCGACGCCGAGCAGCGGGTGGTCGGAGACGTAGAGCCCGAGCATCTCGCGCTCGTAGCCGAGCAGCACCGCCTTCTCCCACTCGCCGACCGGGATCACCACCGAGAAGCCGCCGCCGGTGGCGGTCATGGCGTCCTCGGTTCCGCTGCCGAACAGGTCGAACTGGCCGATCGCCTCGGCCCGCTTGGTCTCCAGGCACGCGTCCAGCGCCTCGGCGTGGATCTGCAGCAGCCCGCGCCGGGTGTGGCCGAGCGAGTCGAAGGCACCGGCCTTGATCAGCGACTCGACCACCTTCTTGTTGCAGGCCACCGCCCCCACCTTGCGCAGGAAGTCGGCGAAGTCGACGTAGAGCCCCTTGGCGCGCCGGGAGCCGACGATCGAGGTCACCACGTTGGATCCCACGTTGCGCACCGCGGTCAGCCCGAACCGGATGTCGGTTCCCACCGGGGTGAACCTGGCCTCGGAGGAGTTGACATCGGGCGGCAGCACCTTGATGCCCATCCGCCGGCACTCGTGCAGGTAGAGCGCGCTCTTGTCCTTGTCGTCCTGGACAGAGGTGAGCAGGGCGGCCATGTACTCCGCGGGAAAGCGCGCCTTGAGGTACGCCGTCCAGTAGGACACCAGGCCGTAGCCGGTGGAGTGCGCCTTGTTGAAGGCGTAGTCGGCGAACGGGACCAGCACCTCCCACAGCTTGGCGATCGCCGGGTCGCTGTAGCCGTTGGCCCGCATGCCGTCCCGGAAGGGGCCGTACTCCTTGGCCAGGATCTCGCGCTTCTTCTTGCCCATCGCCCGGCGGAGCAGATCGGCCCTGGCCACCGTGTAGCCGGCCACCTTCTGGGCTGCGGCAACCACCTGCTCCTGGTAGACGATCACGCCGTACGTGTCGCCGAGGACCTCGGCCAGCGGCTCGGCCAGCTCGGGGTGGATCGGCTCGATCGGCCGGCGCCCGTGCTTGCGCTCGACGTAGTCGAGGTGGGCGCCCACTCCCATCGGTCCCGGCCGGTAGAGCGCGATGAGAGCGGCGATGTCCTCGAAGCTGTTGGGTTGCATGGCGCGCATGAGGGAGCGCATGGGGCCGCCCTCGAGCTGGAAGACCCCGATGGACTCGCCCCTGCAGAGCAGCGCGTAGGGCTCCGGGTGGTCCAGCGGCAGGTCCTCGAGGACCACCGACTCGCCCCGGTTGGCCTCGATGTGGCGCAGGCAGTCGTCGAGAACAGTGAGGTTGCGCAGGCCCAGGAAGTCCATCTTGAGCAGGCCGAGTGCCTCGACGGTGCCCATGTCGAACTGGGTGATGACCGCGCCGTCGGCCTCCCGCCGCCACACCGGGATGTGGTCGGTGAGCGGGTCCCGGCAGATGACCACCCCGGCCGCGTGCACGCCAGCCTGCCGCTTGAGCCCCTCCAGGTCGCGCGCCGCGTCGAGCACCTTCTGCGCGTCCGGGTCGGAGCTGTACGCCGACCGCAGCTCGGCGGCCTCGCGGTAGCGGGCGGCGCCGGCGTTGAAGCAGTCCGCGAGGGAGACGTCGCGGCCCATGACCGCGGTCGGCATCAGCTTGGACAACCGGTCGCCGACGGCGTAGGGGTAGCCCAGCACCCGGGCCGAGTCACGGATCGCCTGCTTGCCCTTGATGGTCCCGAACGTGACGATCTGCGCCACCCGGTCCTCGCCGTACCGCTCGGTGGCGTAGCGGATCATGTCGCCGCGGCGGCGCTCGTCGAAATCCATGTCGATGTCGGGCATCGACACCCGGTCCGGGTTGAGGAACCGCTCGAAGAGCAATCCGTAGCGGATCGGGTCGATCGCGGTGATGCCCAGGCAGTACGAGACGGCGCAGCCGGCAGCCGACCCCCGACCCGGGCCGACCCGGATGCCGTTCTCCTTGGCGTGGCGGACCAGGTCGGCGACGACCAGGAAGTACGCCGAGAAGCCCATCGAGATGATCACGCCGAGCTCGTAGTCGACCTGGTCCCGCTGCTGGTCGGTCGGGCGGTCGCCGTACCGTTGGCGCAGGCCGCGCTCGACCTCGGCGCGCAGCCAGCTGTCCTCGGTCTCCCCGGCCGGGACCGGGAAGTGCGGCAGCAGGTTCTTGCCCTCGTCGATCTTCAGGTCGACCCGCTCGGCGATCGCCAGGGTGTTGTCGCACGCCTCGGGCAGGTCGGCGAAGAGCTCGCGCATCTGCGCCGGGGACTTGAGGTAGAACTCCTTCCCCTCGAGCCTGAAGCGGTTCGGGTCGGCCAGCGTCGCACCGGTCTGGACGCACAGCAGCACCTCATGGGCGACCGAATGCTCGGCCTTGGTGTAGTGCAGGTCGTTGGTGGCGACCAGCGGCAGCGACAGCTCCCGCGCCAACCGGACCAGGTCCGCGGCCGTACGCCGCTCGACGTCGATGCCGTGCCGCATCAGCTCGACGTAGTAGTTGCCGGGCCCGAAGATCTCGGCGTACTCGCCGGCGGTGCGCTTGGCCGCGGCGTAGTCGCCCCGCAGCAGCAGCTGGGGAACCTCGCCGCCCGCGCAGCCGGTGGTGGCGATCAAACCCGGAGCATGCTCGGCCAGCAGCTCGCGGTCCATCCGTGGCTTGTAGTAGTAGCCCTCGAGGCTGGCCCGGCTGGAGAGCTTGATCAGGTTGGCGTAGCCGGTGGCGTCGGCCGCCCACAACGTCAGGTGGGAGTACTTGTCCGTCTTGGCCGCGCTGCCCGCCGGCAGTCGCTTGTCGAACCGGCTGCCGGGTGCGAGGTAGGCCTCCGTGCCCACGATCGGCTTGACACCGGCCGCGGTCGCCTTCTTGTAGAAGTCGTAGGCACCGAAGAGGTTGCCGTGGTCGGTCATCGCCAGCGCCGGCATGCCCATGGCGGCGGTCTCGGCGAACAGGTCGCCGAGGCGGGCCGCACCGTCGAGCATGGAGTACTCGGTGTGCACATGCAGGTGCACGAACGAGTCGCTCACGTGCGCTCGGCTCTCCCCTCTGCGTCGTACGCCGGTCGACGAACAGCGGCGGACGCGGGGAAGGAGCGGCCGGGCCGATCGAAGCGGGGTCGCTCCCGCTGCCCCGTAGTTCTAACACGGCCACCGGACACTTCCGGGCGCGTCGCGCCGCCACCGCTGGCCCCGGCGTGTCCCGATCGCGGGTCGTGGAATCTAGCCGGGGTCAGGACACCGCTTGGTTTCCACGACCCCCGGGTGGCGTCGGCCGGTGGAGCTGCTCGCCGAATCCCGGAGGTCCCTGGCGAACGGGTACTCGACGGTGTTGCTGCGGTCGCGGAGCTCGCGGCTCCCCGACAGGCGGTTGTACCCCAGCCGCTCGTAGAGGCGGTGCGCCTCGGTGAACCGGGTGTCCGACCAGAGCTCCACCCGGGACGCGCCGCGGCGGCACGCCGCGGTCTCCACCCGGTCGACCAGCTCGGCGCCGAGCCCCCGTCGGCGGGCAGGGGCCGCGACGTAGAGGCTGTGCAGCGAGACCGCCCCGCCGTGCTCCGGGAGCAGGCCGACGCACGCGACCAGCTCGCCGTCGAGCTCGACGACCTCGAAGGCCCCGCCCCGGTCGGCGTACGCCGAGGCCGGCGCGCGCAGCCACGGCTCCTCGCCGTCCACGTCCAGCACGCATCCCGGATACTCGGCCCAGCACCGCCCGATCAGCGCGATCAGCGCCGCCGAGTCCGCATCGGTCACCGGGCGCACGGCCGGCAGCGCCTTGCGCATGGACACGTGCGGAATGCCGGCCTCGAGGTACTCCTCGCCGTACGCGGCATAGCCGGCCCGGTCGTAGAAGCCGCGCGCGTGCGCCTGGGCGTGCAGCTCGAGGGCCGGCAGACGCCGTTCGCGGGCCCGGGCCTCGAGCGCCCGCAGTACCTCAGCTCCGACCCCCGTTCCGCGCGCCTCCGGCAGCACCGCCATCCGACCGATCACTCCCGTTCCGCCCGGCTGGACCACCAGCCGGCCGGTCCCGACCACTTCCCCGTCGATGCGCACGACCACGTGGTCGGCCACCCCGTCGAGGTCGTCGCGCTCGATGCCCGGGTCGACTCCCTGCTCCTCGACGAAGACGCGGCGGCGCACGGCGTACGCCGCGGCTCGCTCCGACGACCCGGTGACAAGTCGGGCGGTCACGACTGCGCCCGCAACCGCTCCAACGCACCGGCCAGATCGGCCGGGGGCGCGCTGGTGAACTCCACCCACCGGCCGTCCACCGGGTGCGCGAAGCCGAGCCGGGCCGCGTGCAGCCACTGGCGCGCGAGGCCCAACCGGGCGGCCAGCGTGGGGTCGGCGCCGTAGGTGAGGTCCCCCACGCAGGGGTGCCGCATCGCCGCCATGTGCACCCGAATCTGGTGGGTGCGGCCGGTCTCCAGCCGGACGTCGAGCAGCGAGGCGGCCCGGAAGGCCTCGACCGTCTCGTAGTGGGTGACGCTGGGCCGCCCGCCGGCCACCACCGCGAACCGGTACGCCGAGGTCGGATGGCGGTCGATCGGGGCGTCCACGGTGCCGCGCAGCGGGTCGGGGTGGCCCTGCACCAGCGCGGCGTAGCGCTTGTCGACGGTCCGCTCCCGAAACGCGGCCTTGAGCGCCGTGTACGCCGGTTCGCTCTTGGCGACGACCATGAGCCCGCTCGTCCCGACGTCGAGCCGATGCACGATGCCCTGGCGCTCGGCCGCGCCGGAGGTAGCCACCCGGTGGCCGGCCGCGATCAGGCCGCCGACCACCGTCGGCCCGTCCCAGCCGGGGCTCGGGTGCGCGGCCACGCCGACGGGCTTGTCGACGACGACGAGCTCGCCGTCCTCGTACACGATCGCCATGCCGGGGACGGCTGTGGAAGCGGGCACCCGGGCAGCGGCCGGCGCCGGCAGCTCGACCTCAAGCCAGGCGCCGGCGACCACCCGGTCGGACTTGCCGGACTGCACCCCGTCCACGGTCGCCCGCCCGCCCTCCGCCAGCTGCGCCGCCGCCGTCCGGGACAAACCGAAGAGCCGGGCCAGCGCCGCGTCGAGGCGCAGCCCGTCCAGTCCGTCCGGCACCGGCATGCTCCGCCGGTCCCCCGCCGGCTCAGCCATCGGTGCGGGCGACCCGGCGACCGTCCACGCCGAGGCCGCGGCTGGCAAGCAGGACCGCGAGCAGCCCGCCGGTCACGATCGAGGCATCGGCCAGGTTGAAGACCGGCCAGTGCGGCAGCTGTATCCAGTCCACGACGTGTCCGCGCAGTGGACCCGGCGACCGCAGCAGCCGGTCGATGAGGTTGCCGGTGGCCCCTCCCAGCAGGAGGCCCAGACAGACCGCCCAGGCGGTGCTGCGCAGTCGGGGGGCGGTCCGGGCGATGGCGACCACGACGCCGGCCGCCACCAGGGTGAACAGGATCGTCGCACCGGCGCCCAGCCCGAACGCCGCCCCCGCGTTGCGGGTCTCGACCAGCCGCAGCAGCCCGCCGAGCAGCCGCACCGGCTGGCGGTCGGTGAGGCGCTCGACAGCCAGCAGCTTGGTGACCACGTCCAGGGTGACGACGGCGGCCGCGGTGAGCACCAACGTGCCGATCCGGCGCGGGCGGCCGGAGCCCGAGCGATCCGGATCCGGATCGCTCAGCGGCGCTCTTCCCGCTGCTTGCATGCCACACATAGTGTCGCCCGCGGGAACGCCTGCAGCCGCGCCTTCCCGATCGGGCGGCCGCAGCTCTCGCAGGCGCCGTACGTGTCGTTGTCGAGCCGGCCCAGCGCGCGCTGCACCTGGGCCAGCAGGTCGCGGCTGTTGTTGGCCAGCGACAGCTCGTGCTCCCGTTCGAAGGTCTTGCTGCCGGCGTCGGCCTGGTCGTCCCCGGACCCCTCCCCCGCCCCGTCGCGCTGGAGCGCGGTCCAGCTCGCCTCGGCCGAGTCGATCTCCCCGCGCAGCTCCTCTGCCTGCTGCTCGAGCTCCCGGCGTACGGCGGTCAGCTCCCCGACCGTCCACGGGTCCTGTCCGTCAGGCGTGGCCGGAGTCCGATTGCTGGAAGCTCCGCGCGCCCGCCTCGTCCGCGGCGTACCGCTCTTGGTCGCGCTGCCCTGCTCGCTCATCGATAGATCCTCCGTGGGCGGCCCGGCGGGGAACCGCTCGTGATCGCCGACATGGGAGTCGGCAGGATGTCAGGTGCCGTTCGACTCGGCGGCAACGCGCGCGGCCGGTTCAAGATTCCCCGGCCGCGGGATCCGGACGGGACCTGCGCGTGCCCGAGAGCTGGCGAGCACCACCCACGGCGCGGAGTTCCGCACACCTCGCCGGCCTCCGGCCCCGAACTTCGGCCGGAGTTCAGACCGGGTTCCACCGCCCTTCCGTTCGACGCATTCTCCGACCGGGAGGGTCGGACTGCGGCGCAACGTCGAGAAGGCCAGACGGCCTTGCGGTGCGCCCGCAGGAGGGGAGCACATGAACATCTCGCGACGACTGCTCGCCGTCGGACTGGCGAGCATCACGGGGCTGACGGCACTGACACTGCCCGCCGGCGCCTCGCCCGACATCGGCCAACGCACTGGCGCGGTACTGATCGGCCGCGGCTCCGATACCACCTTCGAAGTCATGACGCGACTCGGCCGGCTCTACAACAGCGCGCCGACGCGGGAGGATGGCGTCACCACCGAGAACCGGACCGGTGACATCATCCGCAACGCCGTGGCCGAGGGCTCCAGTGTGGGCATCGACCAGCTGTGCCGCCAGGGTGAGCCTGGTGTTCCGGAGACCGCTTTCGCGCGGTCGTCGAGGGGGCCCCGCGAGGGCGACTGCGCGAACCTCAAGTTCGTCGCCTTCGCCCGCGACGGCATCGTCCCGGTCAACTTCCGTGAGCTTCCGAACAGTCCCGCGGCCGGCGTCGACGATCTTACGCAGGCGCAGCTCCGCGCCATCTTCGTCACCTGCACCATCACGAACTGGCGACAGGTCGGCGGCGCCAACGCACCGATCATCGTCTACACCGCGCAGGAGGGCTCCGGTACCCGCGCCACCTTCGACGACCTGCTGGTCGGCAGCCTGGGGGACGGCCGCTCGGGTGATTCCTCCAGCTGCATTCCGGCGCGCTACAAGGACGGCAACCAGTCCAACGGCGAGCGGGTCATCTTCGAGAACAACGTCACACCTATTCTCGAGTCGGGTGACGCCCCGCGGGCAATCTTCTACCTTTCCTTCGGGCGCTTCGTCAAGCTGGCGGACACCAATATCGCGCAGATTGCCGTCAAGGGCGTTCTCGCGACAGCGGCCAACATCGAAGACCAGTCCTACCCGTTCAACCGCGAGCTGTACAACGTTCTCTACCGGTACACCGCGGCCAACACCGGGGTCGACCCGAGCGTTCGCGAGGCGGCCGAGCAGTTCCTGGGGCCGCAGGGCTGGATCTGCAAGCCGGACTCTGCGCACAGCATGAACTCCAGAGGGAAGAACTATGGCGAACTGATCGACCAGATCATCCGCGAAGAAGGCTTCGTGCCCATCGACTGCGAGGTCAAGAAGACCTGACCGGCTGCGGTCACCCCCACCTCAAGCGGGCCCGGCGGTCAGTGCCGGGCCCGCTTGACGTGCCGAGGCGAAAGCCACGTGCTTCGGCGCCGGTGTCTCAGTTAGGATCGGCGGCGAAGCGACGACGGGGACGAGTACCGGCGGCCGCAGCCTGCAGCGACCCGGGGACAGTGGAAGCCCGGGGGCGTGCCCGCCGAGAAGATCACCCCTGAGCTGCCGGCAGAACGGCCCCTCGAGGCTCAGTAGAACCGGTGCACGACCAAGAGCGGGGCGCGTCCGCGCCCAAGGAGGGTGGTACCGCGGGGCCCCTGCCTCGTCCCTCCGCCGGAGTACATCGCCGACGGAGGAGAGCACGTTGTTCGAGCCGCTGCCAGCTCAGGTGGACCTGCCGGCCCTCGAGGCGCAGGTGCTGGCCCGCTGGCGGGACACCGAGGTGTTCGCCCGGTCCCTGGCGGCCACCGCCGGCGGGCCGCTGTGGTCGTTCTACGAGGGGCCACCGACCGCCAACGGAAAGCCCGGCACCCACCACGTCGAGGCCAGGGTCTTCAAGGACCTCTTTCCGCGCTACAAGACCATGAACGGCTTCTCCGTCCCGCGCCGGGCTGGCTGGGACTGTCACGGCCTGCCGGTCGAGCTGGCGGTGGAGAAGGAGCTCGGCTTCACCGGGAAGCAGGACATCGAGGCGTACGGCGTCGCCGAGTTCAACGCCCGCTGCCGGGAGTCGGTGCTCCGTCACGTCGCGGAGTTCGAGCGACTGACCGAGCGGATGGGGTACTGGGTCGACACCGCGGCGGCCTACCGGACGATGGACCCGGACTACATCGACAGCGTGTGGTGGTCGCTCAAGACGATCTTCGACCGGGGGCTCCTGGTCGAGGACTACCGGGTCTCGCCGTACTGCCCCCGCTGCGGCACCGGCCTGTCCGACCACGAGGTTGCCCAGGGCTACCTGACCGTTACCGACCCCAGCGTCTACGTCCGCCTCCCGGCCACCAGCGGCCGGCTCGCCGAGCTGGGCGCCGCGCTGCTGGTCTGGACGACGACGCCCTGGACGTTGGTCAGCAACACCGCGGTCGCGGTGCACCCGGAGGTGACCTACGTGGCTGCCCGCGTCGACGGCGAGGTGCTCGTCGTCGCCGAGCCGCTGCTGGCCGCGGCGCTGGGCGAGGACGCCGAGGTGGTCGAGCGCTTCGCCGGCGCGGCGCTGGAGCGCACGACGTACGACCGGCCGTTCGACCTCGTCGACATCGAGGGTGACCGCTACGTCGTCCTGGCCGACTACGTGACCGTCGAGGACGGCACCGGGCTGGTGCACCAGTCCCCCGCGTTCGGCGCCGACGACCTCGCCGTCGCGCGGCGCTACGGGCTACCGGTGGTCAAGCCGGTCGATCCGACCGGGCACTTCACCGCAGGCCTGCCGCTGGTCGGCGGCACGTTCTTCAAGGCCGCGGACGAAGCCATCGTCGAGGACCTGCGGGCCCGGGGGCTGCTCTTCCGGTCCGAGCGCTTCGAGCACAGCTACCCGCACTGCTGGCGGTGCGACACCCCGCTGATGTACTACGCGCTGCCCAGCTGGTACATCCGCACCACGGCGATCCGCGATCGGCTGCTCGAGGAGAACGCGCGCACCGACTGGCACCCGGCCGGCATCCGCACCGGCCGGTACGGCGACTGGCTCGAGAACAACGTCGACTGGGCCCTGTCGCGAAACCGGTACTGGGGAACCCCCCTGCCGATCTGGCGCTGCCCGGAGGGCCACCCGACCTGCGTGGGTTCCCGGGCCGAACTCGGTTCGCTGGCCGGGCGTGACCTGACCGACCTCGACCCGCACCGGCCGTACGTCGACGAGGTCGCCTTTCGCTGTCCCCGGTGCGGCGAGCCGGCCACCCGGGTGCCCGAGGTGATCGACGGCTGGTACGACTCCGGCTCGATGCCGTTCGCCCAGTGGGGTGCGCCCTACCACAACCAGACGGAGTTCGAGGCGGCGTACCCCGCCCAGTTCATCGCCGAGGCCATCGATCAGACCCGCGGCTGGTTCTACACGCTGATGGCGGTCGGCACCCTGGTCTTCGACCGGTCGGCGTACGAGACCGTGCTCTGCCTCGGTCTGCTCGTGGACTCGGACGGCCGCAAGATGAGCAAGCACCTCGGCAACGTGGTGGATCCGTTCGAACTGTTCGACCGGCACGGCGCCGACGCGGTGCGCTGGTTCATGTTGTGCACCGGCAACCCGGTGTCGACCCGCCGGATCGGCGACGAGTCCCTCAACGAGATCGTCCGCAAGGTCCTGCTGACCTATTGGAACACCGCGGCCTTTCTGGTCCTCTACGCCAACGCCAACGGCTGGGAGCCGCTCCGCAACCCTGCACCCGCGGTCGGCGACCGACCGCTGCTGGATCGCTGGGCCCTCTCCGAGCTGCACGCCACGGTCACCGAGGTGACCGACGCGCTGGAGCAGTTCGACTCCGCCCGCGCCGGCCGTCGGCTGACGGCGTACGTCGAGGACCTGTCGAACTGGTACGTGCGGCGCTCCCGCCGGCGGTTCTGGGACGGCGACCCGGCGGCACTGGCCACCCTGCACGAGGCCCTCTACGGGCTCACCATCCTGCTCGCGCCGTTCACACCGTTCCTGACCGACGGGCTGTGGCGGGTGCTGTTCGCCGACATGTGGCCCGACGCACCCGATTCGGTCCATCTCGCCGCGTGGCCGCGGTCGGACGCCTCGCTGGTCGACCCCGAGCTCTCCGCCCAGATGGCGTTGGCGCGCCGGCTGGTGGAGCTCGGCCGGGCCGCGCGGGCGGCGGCCGGCGTACGGACCCGGCAGCCGCTGGGCCGGGCGCTGGTGGGGGCGCCGGGGTGGCCCGGGCTGCCGGCCGCGTTGCGGGACCAGGTCGCCGAGGAGCTCAACGTCTGGACGCTGGGACCGCTCGCGGACGAGGGCGAACTGGTCGACGTGACCGCCAAGGCGAACTTCCGGACACTCGGCCGGCGATTCGGGAAGGGCACACCCGCGGTCGCCGCCGCGATCGCGGCCGCCGACGCCACCGTGCTGGCCGACGGGCTGCGCTCGGGCACGGCGACCGTCGAGATCGATGGCTCGCCGGTACCGCTCGGGCCGGACGACGTCGTTCTCACCGAGACCCCGCGCCAGGGCTGGGCTGTCAGCACAGAGGCCGGCGAAACGCTCGCCCTGGACGTGACGATCCGCCCGGACCTGCGCCGCGCCGGGTTGGTCCGGGAGGTGGTCCGGCTGGTTCAGGAGGCCCGCAAGACGGTGGGTCTCGACGTGACGGACCGGATCGAGCTGTGGTGGGCCGCCGACGGTGCCGAGCTCACCGGGGCTCTGCGCGAATCCGCCGACGTGCTGGCCGCCGAGGTGCTGGCTGCCGAGCTGGCGGAGGGTGCGCCGGTCGCCGACCTGGCCCCGCACGTCGATGACGAGCTCGGTCTGACCTTCTGGCTGCGCCAGGTCGGCGGCTGACCTGCTACGGCGCCCGGTCGTCCACGTCGCTCCCACCGGCGCCCGGGCGGCGCTGCCGAACTCCCACGGCCAGCAACCCCGCCGCCACCAGGCTGGCGGCGATGGAGAGGTACACCTGCCCAACCGCCGCGCTCTGCAGGCCGGCGATGAGCAGGACCAGGGCAGTGAGGATGAACAGCCCGCTGGCGACCAGCACGTAGGACCGGCGGCCTAGGTGGACGTGGGCTCAGGGCCCTCGTCGATGTCGACGTCGTCATCCGTACCGCTCGCATCCGGAGCTGCCGGCCCGGGCGGCGAGGGCACCTCGGGCGGCGGCGGCGGCGGCGAGACTGGGGTGGCGTCCGGGGCAAGCCGGACGATCCGGTGCCGACCGCCCCCCTCGGTTGGGGTCGACCCCTCGAGTTCCGGACCGTCCGACAGCAGGCCGGCGTCGTCCTCGCCCGCGTCTGACCCGGCCGGCGGCGTCCCGGCCGGCGTGGCGTCGTCCGAGCCCTCCAGAGCCCGCAGCTGCGACTCCAGGTAGGCCCGCAGCCGGGAGCGGTACTCCTGCTCGAAGGCCCGCAGCTCCTCGACTTCGGCCTCGAGCAGGGCCCGCCGGCGATCCAGGTCGGTGATGACGGTGAGCCGCTGTCGCTGCGATTCCTCGTCGAGCCGGCTGATCCGGCTCCGGGACTCCTCCTCGAGCCGGTTGGCCCGCTGCTGTGCCTCGCCGACGATGGACTCCGCCTCCGCCCTGGCGGCGGCGACGGCCTCCTCCGCGGTCCGCTGGGCGAGCTGGAGGGTGCGCAGCGCGACCGACCCGGGGTCCTCCCGGGGCGGTGCTGGCGGGGACGGCGGTGCGGGAGCCGGCGGCGGGCTCGCCGGCGCAGTCACCGGCGCCGGCGTGGCGGCCGAGACCTTGGCGGCGGCCAGCTGCGCCCGCAGATCCGAGCTCTCGCTCAGCAGCCGGTTGAGCTCGGCCTCCACCTCGTCGAGGAAGAGGTCCACCTCGTCCTCGTCGTACCCGGGGCGGAACCGGGTCGGCGTGAACTGCTTGTTGCGGACGGCCTCGGGGGTCAACGTCATGGGATCCACTTCCGTACGACGATTGCGACGGCGGTCACAGCTGAGCCACCAGTGACCGGAGTATGCCGAGCCCGATGAAAAGAACAAGGAACGCGAGGTCGATCGACACACCGCTGCTGCCGAGTCGCAGTGGCGGGACGATCCGGCGGAGCAGCTTCAAGGGCGGGTCGGTGACCGTGTAGGCGATCTCCAAGAGCACCAGCACAAACCCGTGCGGGCGGTAGGACTTGGCGAAGATGAAGACGTACTCCATGACCAGCCGAAAGACCAGCAGCAGAAAGAAGGCCAGCAACAGGTCGGACAAGACCCGACCGACGATGGTCACCCGATCGGCTCCTCGTGCCCCCTCTGGCCGCCGTCAGCTCTGGTTGAAGAAGCCGCCTTTGGCGATTCGCGCCTTGTCCTCCGCGGTCACCTCGACGTCGACCGGCGACAGGAGGAACACCTCCCGGGTGACCCGCTCGATGCTGCCGCGCAGCCCGAATGTCAACCCGGCCGCGAAGTCGACGAGTCGCTTCGCCTCGTCGTGGACGACATCGGTGAGATCCATGATCACGGTGGTCCCCTCCCGGAAGCTCTCGCCGATGGGGAGGGCGTCGCTGTAGCTGCGGGGGTGCAGCGTCGTGATGCGGTAGGAGTCCGCTGGGGCCTCCGTCGCGGCGGTGGAGGTCGCCACCGGGCGCACCGTGGTCGCCACACTGCCCGCGGACCGGGTCGCGTCGTACCGCCGCACGGAGGTGGCCCCCCGCGACGGCGCCGTCGCCGAGTCCGACGGGTCATATCGCCGGGCCGTGGTGGGCTCGTCGGCATCGTCCATGAGGTCGTCGTCGTAGTGGTCCTCGTCCTCGACGAGCCCGAGGTAGACCCACATCTTGCGCATCGCGCCGGCCATGCTCGCTGCCCTCCCCGGCTCGCCGTACGGGTCCCGGGGTGCATGCCGCTCCTGCCCCGCGGGGAGCGACCCTACCCGAGTATCGGGCTCCGGCCGCCGAACAGCGCCGTGCCGATCCGGACATGTGTCGCCCCTGCCGCGATGGCCGCCTCCAGGTCCGCGCTCATCCCGGCCGAGACCGCGGTGGCACCCGGGTGGGCGGCCCGTACCAGTGCCGCGACCGTCGCCAGCCGCTCGAACGCGCTCACCGCATCGGCCGCGACGGGCGCGACCGCCATCACGCCACCCAACCGCAGGTGCTCTTCGGCGGCGATCGCGTCCGCCAGCGCCGGTACGGCGGCCGCGGGCGCCCCACCGCGCGCCGGGTCGTCGTCGAGGGACACCTGCAGGAGCACCTCCAGCTGCCGGCCGGCGCGTCCCGCACCGCGGCCGAGCGCCCGGACCAGCTCCAACCGGTCGACGCTGTGCACCACGTCGGCGTACCCGGCGACCGAGCGGCACTTGTTTGTCTGGAGCCGGCCGACGAAATGCCAGCGCAGGCCGAGGTCGCTCAGCTGGGCCGCCTTGGACCGGGCCTCCTGGTCCCTGTTCTCGGCGAAGTCGCGGACACCGAGCCCGGCCAGGCCGCGCAGGTCCGCGGCCGGTCGGGTCTTGCCGACCGCGATCAGCGTCACCTCCGTTCGACCGCGGCCCGCAGCGGCGCAGGCCGCTCGCAGCCGGTGCTCCACGGCGGCCAGTCCGGCGGTGAGCTCCCCCAGGCGGGTCACGCCAGCCAGACATAACCGGCGAAGCGGCCCGTCACACCGTCTCGCCGGTGTGAGAAGTACGCCGGGTCGTCGGCCGTGCAGACCGGCGAGCGGGCGGATCGGCGTACGCCGACCCGGGCCAGGACGGCCAGCACACCGGCCGGGAGGTCGAGCGCCGGCGTACCGGCCCGGGTGCGCGCCGCGGTCTCCGGCACCAGCCCGGCTACTTCGTCGCGCATGTCAGCGGGCACTTCGTAGCAACAGGGGCCGACCGCCGGACCCACGAACGCGGTCACCTCGGCGGGGTCGGCTCCGAGGGACCGCATCGCGGCGACGGTGGCCTGAACGATCCCCGCGGCCAGCCCGCGGCGGCCGGCGTGCGCGACGCCGACGACCCCCGCCGCACCGTGCGCGAGCAGGACCGGGACACAGTCGGCCACGAGGACCGCCAGGGCCAGGTCCCGCGACCGGGTCACCAGCCCGTCGACGCCAGGCACCGGATCCATCGGCGCCTCGGCCACCGCCGCTACCCCGGCCGCGTGTGTCTGCTGCATCCAGACGACCCGGCGGGGGTCGAGCCCCAGGCCGGTTGCCGCCCGCTGTCGGTTGCCCGCGACCCGGACCGGCTCGTCCCCAACGCTGTAGCTGAGGTTGAGGCCACGGTACGGCGGGGCGCTGCTGCCCGCGGACCGGTCGGTGGTCCCGTAGCGGGCACCGAGACCCAGCTCGCCGGTGTGCACCCCTTACTTGAGGAAGTCGGGCACGTCGAGGTCGTCGGTGTCATCGAAGACGATGGTGCGCGGGGGGCGGCCGGGCGGGGGCTCGCTGCCGCGTTCTGACGGTCCTCGACCCGAACTCGGTGGCCGCCAGCCCGACGGCGCGGCGTCGCCGGGTGCCCCGACGGGTGCCGGCTGGCGGGCCGGGCCGGCCGGCGCACCGGTGGCGTCCGGGAGCACGACCGTGCGGGGTGCCTCGGCCTCCGCCTGCTCCACCGGTCGCCGCCCGGAGGTGGGAGCAGACCGTTGCTGCTCGCCGGGCGAGAAGCCGGCCGCGATCACCGTGACCCGCACCTCGTCTCCGAGGGCGTCGTCGATGACGGCACCAAAGATGATGTTCGCCTCGGGGTGGGCGGCGTCGGCGATGAGCTGGGCGGCCTCGTTGATCTCGAACAGGCCGAGATCGGAGCCGCCCGAGATGTTCAACAGCACCCCCTGTGCCCCATCGATCGAGGCCTCCAGCAGCGGGCTGGCGATCGCCATCTCGGCCGCCACACTGGCCCGGTCCTCGCCACGGGCGGAGCCGATGCCCATCAGCGCGGAGCCGGCCGAGGACAGCACGGACTTGACGTCGGCGAAGTCGAGGTTGATCAGACCCGGGGTCGTGATCAGGTCGGTGATGCCCTGGACGCCGGAGAGCAGCACCTGGTCGGCCGCCCGGAAGGCGTCCAGCATGCTCGGGCGGTTCGTCATGGACAGCAGCCGGTCGTTCGGAATCACGATCAAGGCGTCAACCTGCTCGCGGAGCTCCGCGATCCCCCGCTCAGCCTGCTCGGCGCGGCGTTGGCGCTCGAAGGCGAACGGCCGAGTCACCACCCCGATGGTCAGCGCCCCGATCGCCTTCGCCACGCTGGCGACCACTGGTGCCCCACCCGTGCCGGTGCCGCCGCCCTCGCCCGCGGTCACGAAGACCATGTCGGCCCCCTTGAGGACCTCCTCGATCTCCTCCCGGTGGTCCTCGGCAGCCCGGCGGCCGACCTCCGGATCCGCGCCGGCACCGAGCCCCCGGGTCAGCTCCCGGCCGACGTCGAGCTTGACATCGGCGTCGCTCATCAGCAGTGCTTGGGCATCGGTGTTGATCGCGACGAACTCGACGCCGCGCAACCCCACCTCGATCATGCGGTTGACGGCGTTGACCCCCCCGCCGCCGATGCCGACCACCTTGATGACCGCGAGGTAGTTCTGCGGAGCTGCCACGAAAAGGCCCTTCGGATGGACGGCGCCCGGCCGCGGCTTGCGACCGGGTGCGCGGGCGGGGGTGAGGCTCGGCCGAGTCGATGGTGCGGGAAGTCATCACCGATCCGGAACGACGAGTGCTGAACCGGGGAATCCGTCCAGCGACTCTCACCTTCAAGTGGAGGCTTGCCGTGACTCGACGAGAGGCTGATGGTCGGGTCACCCTGAAGGTTCGACGCGGACACTAGAAGGCTCTCCGCCCTCGGTCAAGCGGCCGCTCCCAAGCGACGCCTACCCGGATCTACCGGCCAGCTCGGCCAGCACCTCGCCGCCGAGCATGGTGACGTCGCCGGCCCCGAGTGTCAGCACCAGATCACCCGGGCGGGCCCGACCGGCGAGCTGGCCGGGAACCGCCGACCAGGACGGCTCGAAGACCACGGCGGTAGCGGGCAGCGGCACCGCAGCCGCGATCGCCGCGCCGGTGGCACCGGGGATCGGGCTCTCCCCGGCGGCGTAGACGTCCATGACCAATACCTCATCGGCGAGACCCAGCGCGGTGCCGAACTCGACCCGGAAGGCCGCCGTACGGCTGTAGCGGTGCGGCTGGAAGGCCACGATGAGCCGGCCGCCGGCCGCGACCTCGCGAGCGGCCTGCAGGTCGGCCCGGATCTCGGTCGGGTGGTGGGCGTAGCTGTCGAAGACCCGAACGCCACCCGCCGTGCCCTTGAGCTCGAAGCGGCGCCGGGATCCCGCGAAGCTGCCCAGCCCTGCGCTCAGCTCGGCGAAGGGCAGGTCCAGGAGCAGACCCGCGGCGAGGGCCGCGGCGGAGTCCAGCGCGTAGTGCCGGCCAGGAACCGCAAGCCGGATCTCCCCCAACGACCGGCCGGCGTCGACGGCGGTGTACGTGGCCGTGGACCCGGCCAGGGCTAGCCCGTCGAGGCGCAGGTCGGCCGCCGCCGACTCGCCGTAGGTCCGAACCTGGAGGCCCGCTGCCCGGGCATGGTCCGCGAGCCGCGCCGCCCCCGGGTCGTCCAGGCAGGCAACCAGATATCCGGCCGGGTCGATGCGGGCGATGAACTCCACGAAGGCTGACTCGACCGCCGCGGCGTCGGCGTAGTGGTCGAGGTGGTCCGGCTCGACATTGGTCACGATGGCGAGGTAGGGCGACAGCAGCAGAAAGGATCCGTCGCTCTCGTCGGCCTCGGCCACGAAGATCTCGCCGGACCCGTGGTGGGCGTTGGACCCCGGCTCGTTGAGGTCGCCGCCGATGGCGAACGACGGGTCGGCCCTGCAGTGCTGCAGAGCCACCGTGAGCATCGAGGTCGTCGTCGTCTTGCCGTGGGTGCCCGCCACCGCTACCCCTCGTCGACCGGTCATCACGGCGGCCAGAGCGGCAGCGCGGGGCAGCACCAGCAGGCCGCGTCGGCGCGCCGCCACCAGCTCGGGATTGGACGGCCGGATCGCGCTGGAGAACACCACCGTGCGCGCGTCCGCCACCTGGCCGGCCGCGTGGCCGACGTAGACCCGGGCACCGAGCGCCGCCAGAGCCGACAGCGTGCGCGAGTGCTTGGCGTCGCTGCCCGTCACGGGGACGCCACGGGCCAGCAGGATTCGCGCGATACCGCTCATGCCGGCGCCGCCGATACCGACGAAGTGCACCGGGCCGAGCTGGAGGGTGACCGGCGTACTCATCGGGACCTCCCCTCGGCGGCCGTCCTGACGATCCGTGCCAGGCTGACATCGGCGTCACGCCGGCCCAACCGTTCGGCCGCCTGGCCCATCCCGGCCAGCCGGGCGGGGTCGAGGAGCAGCGGGAGGAGCGATCGCAGGATCCACCCACCGTCCATCCCGGCATCCGCGACCAGCAGTCCGCCGCCGGCCGCCACCACCGGCTCGGCGTTCAGGCGCTGTTCGCCGTTGCCGACCGGTAGCGGCACGTACGCCGCGGGGAGACCGATCGCGGCCAGCTCGGCGCAGGTGAGTGCCCCGGCCCGGCACAGGGCCAGATCTGCGGCGGCGTACCCCTGCTCCATGCGCTCGAGGTAGGGCACGACGACGTAGGGAACCGCGCCGGCGGCCGGTAGCCGCGCGGCGACCTCGTCGAAGTTGCCCGTACCGGTGACGTGCAGCACCTGTACGCCGGCCGCGGCCAGCCCGGAGGCCGCGCCGACCGCCGCGTCGTTGAGACGGCGGGCGCCCTGCGAACCGCCGGTCACGAGCAGCGTCGGCAGGTCGAGCCGCAGCCCGAGCGCCGCCCGGGCGACGGGGCGCACGGCGTCGCGGTGCAGCCCGGCGACCGCCGACCGCAGCGGAATGCCTACGTAGGTGGCGTGCGGCAGCCGCGCGGCCGGCGTACCGGTGGCCACGTACGGCGTGAGCCGGGCGCCGATCCGGTTGGCCAGCCCGGGCCGGGCGTTGGCCTCGTGCACCACGATCGGCACCCCGCGCCGGCGCGCGGCCAGGTAGGCAGGCAGCGCCACGTAGCCGCCGAAACCGACGACCACGTCGGCCCGCGTCGAGTCGAGGACGGCTTCGGTGGCCCGCACCGCGCCGGCCAGCCGCCCGGGGACGGTCAGCAGCGTCACGCTCGGGCGGCGGGGCAGCGGCACCGCCGGGATGAGCGCCAGGGGGTAGCCGCGCCGCGGCACCAGCCTGGTCTCCAGCCCACGCTCGGTACCCAGTGCCAGGACGGCGAGGGTCGGGTCGACGAGCCGCAGGGCGTCGGCGAGGGCCAGCGCGGGCTCGACGTGACCGGCCGTTCCGCCCCCCGCGAGTACGACGCTGCGCACCGGCTCAGCGGTGCCGGCGGCCGGCCACGGCCGCGCTGCCCGCGCGCGGGCGCGGGCTGCCCCGGACGACCGGCCGGGCCGTGCCTCGCAGCACCGGCCGGGCCACCGGGCGGGGAGCCGGTACCGGCCGGACCGGCCGCACCGGCCGGTGCGGCCGCTGTGGCTGGGCCAGCCCGGCCAGCCGGGGGAGCCAGGGCAGTCGGCCCCGCCGGCGGCGGGCGGCCAGCGCGGCGGCGGCGCCCGGTTCGGCCCGGGCGAAGGCCATCAGCATCCCGACCGCGAACAGTGTGGGCAACAGGGCAGACCCGCCGAAGGACACCATCGGCAGCGGGATGCCCGTGATCGGCAGCAGGCCGACAACCGCGCCGATGTTGACCAACGCCTGGCCGAGCAGCCAGGCGGTCACCGCGGCCGCCGCCAGCCGGCAGAAGGGGTCCTGGGTCCGGCGGGCGATCCGGATCCCGGCGTACCCCAGGGTGGCGAAGAGCACCAGAACGACCAGGGTGCCGACCAGCCCGAGCTCTTCCCCGATGATCGCGAAGATGTAGTCGGTGTACTGGTTGGGCAGGTAGGACCACTTCTGCCGGCTGGCGCCGAGCCCGACGCCGAACCAGCCCCCGGATGCCAGGGCGTAGAGGCCCTGGACCGCCTGGTAGCCGCTCTTGTGCGGGTCGGCGAAGGGGTCGAGAAAGCCGGTGATCCGGGCCACCCGGTACGGCGCCATCGCCACCATCAGCACCGCCAGCGCAACCACACCGCCGGAGATCGCGCCGAAGAGCCGGGCCGGGGCCCCCACCACCCAGAGCAGTGCGAGCGCCACCGTGAGCAGGATCAGCGTGGTGCCCAGGTCGGGCTCGCGCATCACCAGGACGACGATCAGCAGGGTCACCGGCACCAGCGGCACCAGCAGGTGGCGCCACTGGCCGAGCAGCCGTGCCTTGCGGGTGAGCAGGTCGGCGCCCCAGAGCGCCAGTGCCAGCTTGGCCGGCTCGCTGGGCTGGATCTGCAGCGGCCCGACGTCGAGCCAGCGGGTCGCGCCGAACACGTTGCGGCCGACACCGGGCACCACCACCAGGGTCAGCAGCACGATCGACAGGACAACCAGCGGATAGCCGATCCAGCGGTAGACGGTTACCGGAAGTCGGCTGGCCAGCCAGAGCACCGGCATCCCGGCGGCCACCCAGATGGCCTGCTTGGCGACGATCGTGAACGACGAGCCGGACTGGGAGTAGGACTGCACGCTGGACGCCGAGAGGACCATCACCAGGCCGAGCGAGACCAGCAGCACCGCACTACCCAGGACCAGGTAGTAGGACGTGAGTGGCCGGTGCAGCAGGGGAAGCCGGCCGGCCGGGGCCGGCGGTGGAGGTGCGGTCACCCGCTGTCCCCGGCCAGCCGGCGGACCGCGACCGCGAACGCCTCGCCCCGCTCCCGGTAGTCGGTGAACATGTCCATCGAGGCCGCCGCGGGCGCGAGCAGGACGGTGTCCCCGGAGCCGGCCAGCGCCGCCGCGGCACGCACCACCGAGTCCATCGCGCCAGTGTCGGTGGCGGCAACCTCGACCACGGGGAGATCGGGCGCGTGTCGCCGCAGGGCCACCGCGATCTCTCCCCGATCGGCCCCCAGCAGGACCGCTCCGCGCAGCCGGCCGGCCGCCGCGGCCACCAGGCCGTCGAAGGACGCGCCCTTGGCCAGGCCACCGGCGACCCAGACCACGCTGGGGTACGCCGACAGCGACGCGGCCGCCGCGTGCGGGTTGGTGGCCTTGGAGTCGTCGACGTAGGCCACCCCGCCGATGGTGGCCACGTGGGCGTTGCGGTGCGGGTCCGGCGAGAAGGTCCGCAGACCGTGGCGTACCGCCGTCGCCGGCACGCCGAACGCCCGGGCCAGACCGGCCGCAGCCAGCGCGTTGGCTACGTTGTGCGGTCCGGTGGGACACACGTCCCCGACGCCCGCCAGCTCGACGCCGCCGAGGTCGGCGCGCCAGTCCTCGTCGGCCGCCCCGCCGGTTGAGCCGTCGACCAGCCGGTCCCCGACGACACCCAGGTCGCCCGGCGCCGGCCGGCCCAGCCCGAACCCGCGGACCTCGGAGTGCCCCGCGGCGAGTTCCACCGCCACCGGGTCGTCCCGGTTGACGAAGGAGGGTCCGTCCGCGCGCAGGATCATTCTCTTCGCCGCGGCGTACGCCGCGAAGGAGCCGTGCCAGTCCAGGTGGTCCGGCGCCACGTTGAGAAGAGCCGAGGCGTACGGCCGCACTGATGACGACCAGTGCAGCTGGAAGCTGGACAGCTCCACGGCGAGGACGTCGTACGCCGGCCGGGCCGCCACCGCCGCCAGCAGCGGTGTGCCGACATTGCCGGCCGCGATGGTGCGGTGGCCGGCCGCTGTCAGCATCGCGGCGAGCATCCGGACGGTGGTGGTCTTGCCGTTGGTCCCGGTGACGGCCAGCCAGGGCGCGGCCCCGACCGGGCGCAGCCGCCAGGCCAGCTCCACCTCCCCCCACACCGGGACGCCGGCCGCGGCGGCCGCGACCAGCAGCGGCGCGTCGGGACGCCAGCCCGGGGAGGTCACCACCAGCGCGGTGCCGGCGGGCAGCTCGACCGCCGCCGGTCCGAGCCCGACCGTGACGCCCAGCGCCTCCAGGAGCGCCTTGCGAATTAGCTCGCGCTGGCCGGAGCGCGCGTCCACCGCGACCACCCGGGCCCCGAGCCGCACCAGGGTCTCGGCCGCCGCCACGCCGGACACACCCAGGCCGGCGACGCAGACCGGCAGCCCGGGCCAGGCCGCCGCGGTAGGCGGCGCACTCACCGCAGCGGGCCGGCCGAGAGGAAATCGGCGTAGAAAACGCCCAGTCCGAAGGCCACCGCCAGCCCGGCGATGATCCAGAACCGGATCACGATGGTGACCTCCGCCCAGCCGGAGAGCTCGAAGTGGTGCTGGAGAGGCGCCATCTTGAACACCCGCCGGCCGAACACCCGGAACGCGGCGACCTGCAGGATGACGGAGACCGTCACAACCACGAACAGGCCGCCGACGAGCACCAGCAGCAGCTCGGTCCGGCTCACGATCGCGATGCCGGCCAGCGCGCCGCCGAGGGCCAGCGAGCCGGTGTCGCCCATGAAGATCCGGGCCGGGGAGGCGTTCCACCAGAGGAAGCCGAAACAGGCACCCATCGCCGCCGCCGAGACGATCGCCACGTCCAAGGGGTCGCGGACCGTGTAGCAGTTGCCGACCCGGGGGCACAGGTTGCCGAACTGCCAGAAGTTCACGATCACGTACGACGCGAACACCATCACCGACGTACCCGTGGCCAGCCCGTCCAGGCCGTCGGTGAGGTTCACCCCGTTCGACGCGGCGGCGACCATCAGGTAGGCCCACAGCACGAAACCGGCTGCGCCGAAGGCGAGTGCGCTGTCGCGCACGAATGACAGGTGGGTCGAGGCCGGTGTCATCCCGTGCGCGTTGGCGAACTGCAGCGCCAGTACGCCGAAAGCCACCGAGACCAGCAGCTGGCCAAGTAGCTTGGTGGTCTTGCTCAGCCCCAGGCTCCGCTGCTTGCGGATCTTGATGAAGTCGTCCACGAAACCGACTGCGCCGAGCCCGGTCATCAACAGCAGCACCAGCAGCCCGGAGGCGGTCGGGCCGCGCACGGTCACCAGGTGGGCGACGAGGTAGCCGGCCAGGGTGGCGGCAATGATCACGGTGCCGCCCATCGTGGGCGTCCCGCGCTTGGTGTGGTGCGTGGTGGGCCCGTCGTCGCGGATCAGCTGGCCGTACCCGCGGTCGCGCAGCAGCCGGATCGCGGCCGGCGTACCGAGCAGGGAGATGGTCAGCGACACCAGGGCCGCGACCAGGACCGCCCTCACGCCGGTACCGCGCTCGCCAGCAGGCCGGCCGCCACCCGCTCGAGCCCCACCGCCCGCGACGCCTTGACCAGTACGACGTCCCCGGGCGCCAGCTGCGTGCGCAGCAGCGCCACCGCCGCCTCGACGTCCCCGACCCGGGTGGCCAGGAGCCCCTCGTCGGCGGCGCCGGCGGTGATGGCCGCCGCGGCGGCGCCGACCACCACGAGCCGACCGACGCCGAGCTCGGCGGCCAGCCGCCCGATCCGCGCATGCTCCGCGGCTGCCGCCGGCCCGAGCTCGGCCATCTCGCCGAGCACCGCCCAGGACCGGCGGCCGACCGACATCGCGGCCAACGCGTGCAGCGCCGCCCGCATCGATTCCGGGTTGGCGTTGTAGGCGTCGTTCACCACGGTCACACCGGCCGGCGTCCTGGTGACCTCCATCCGCCAGCGGCTGGCCGGTCGGGCCGCCGCCAGACCGGTGGCCACCTCCACCGGGGTGGCGCCGAACTCCAGCGCGACCGCGGCGGCGGCCAGGGAGTTCGACACGAGGTGCTCGCCGTACTGCGCCAGATGCACCGGTACCGCGCCGACCGCGGTCCGCAGCGTGAACGCCGGCCGCCCGGAGCCGTCGAGCCGGACGTCGGTCGCGCGCACCTCCGCGTCCGCCGCCCGGCCGAAGGTGACCACCCGGGCAGCGGTCTCCCGGCCCATGGCCAGCGTCCTCGGGTCGTCGGCGTTGAGGACCGCCACGCCGGTCGACGGCAGGGCGGCCACCAGTTCCGCCTTGGCCGCGGCGACCGCCGCCCGAGTGCCGAACCGGCCGAGGTGCGCCGTACCGACGTTGAGCTCGACCGCGACCCCCGGCGGCGCGATCTCGGACAGCGCCGCGATGTGCCCCAGACCGCGGGCGCTGTACTCCAGCACCAGGAAGCGGGTGCCCGGGCCCAACCGACAGACCGTGAGCGGCAGGCCGATCTCGTTGTTGAACGACCCGGCCGGCGCCACCGTCTCGCCCAGCGGGGCCAACAGGGCGGCCAGCAGGTCCTTGGTGCCGGTCTTGCCGCTGGACCCGGTGATCCCCACCACCCGGAGGCCGCCGGTGGCCGCGCGGCGGTCGAGCACCGCCCGCGCCAGCCGGCCGAGGGCGGCGACGACGTCGGGGACGACGACCGCCGGCACACCCATCGGCCGCTGCGCCAGCACCGCGACCGCACCGGCTCGCACCGCCGCGGCGGCGTAGTCGTGCCCGTCGACCCGCTCCCCCGCGAGTGCGACGAACAGCGAGCCCGCCGCCGCCAACCGGGAGTCGACGACCACCGCGCCGGTCACGGCCCGACCGGAGTCCGGTACGCCGTCCAGCCGACCGCCGGTGGCGGCCGCGACCTCAGCCAGCGACAGCGGGATCACGCGGCGTTCCCGGCCCGCGCCAGGGCGGCTCGCAGCACCGCCCGGTCGTCGAAGGGCACCACGGCACCGCCGTATTCCTGCCCCTGCTCGTGCCCCTTGCCGGCGACCACCAGCGTGTCCCCCGGGCCGGCCAGCTCTACCGCCCGGGCAATCGCGGCCGCCCGGTCCGGCTCCACCAGGGGGGTCGCACCACCGGCCGCGACCGCCCCGGCCAGCATGGCGTCGAGGATCTGTGCCGGGTCCTCCGACCGCGGGTTGTCGGTGGTGAACACCGCGACGTCCGCGCCGGCCGCCGCCGCCGCTCCCATCTGCGGCCGCTTGAGCCGGTCCCGGTCACCGCCGCAGCCCAGTACGACGAGCAGCCGGCCGGCGGTCGTGGACCGTAGGCTCGACAGCAGGGTGGCCACCGCCTCCGGCGTATGTGCGTAGTCCACGATGGCCGTGAAGGGCTGGCCGGCGTCGATCCGCTCCATCCGTCCGGGCACCGACCGGACACCGGCGACACCCCCGGCGGCTCGGTCGGCGGGCAGCCCCGCGGCGGTGAGCGCGACGACGGCGAGCGCGGCGTTGTCGAGGTTGAAGCGCCCCGCCAGGGCGACCGCGACCGCCACCTCGGCCGCGCCGGCGCGGGTCAGCCGCACGCTGCTGCCGGTCGGCTGCACGGCCACGGCGGCCCCGACCCAGTCCGCGTCGACCACGCCGGCCGGGGACACGGTCGTCATCGGGATGGCGGCCTCGCGGGCCAGCCGGGCGCCGTACGGGTCGTCGACGTTGACCACCCCACGGCGAGCCCGCGCGGCGGTGAACAGCCGCGCCTTGGTGGCGTAGTAGCTCTCGAGATCGCCGTGGAAGTCGAGGTGATCCTGGGACAGGTTGGTAAACACCGCGACGTCGAAACGCAGGCCGTCCACCCTGCCCTGGGCGAGCGCATGGCTGGACACTTCCATCACCACGGCGTCGGCGCCCCGTTCGCGCATCACCGCGAGCAGCGCCTGCACGTCAGGCGCCTCCGGGGTGGTCCGGACGCTCGGCAGAACTGCATCGCCGACCCGGGTCTCGACCGTGCCGATCATGCCCGGCGTACGACCGGCGGCCCGCAGGCCGGCCTCGATCAGGTACGCCGTCGTGGTCTTCCCGTTGGTCCCGGTGACCGCCAGGAGGAGCAGTGACTCGGCCGGCCATCCGTACACCCAGGCCGCCACCGAACCGAGCACTTCCCGTGGCCGCTCGAGGATCACCACCGGTACCCCCGCCGCCGCCGCGCGCGAGCGGCCTGCCGGGTCGGTGAGCACGGCCACGGCACCGGCCCGGACGGCATTGCCGGCAAAGTCGGCACCGTGGGCCCGAGCGCCCGGCAGCGCGGCGTACAGGTCACCGGGTCGCACCGTTCGGGAGTCCAGGGTCACGCCGGTGAGCGCGATCCCGGCGACGGGCGGGCCGCTCCACGCCGCTGCCGGCAGTTGCTGCGCCAGCCCGGCGAGTGGCCTGGGGGCGACTCCCGCCGGGCGCTCGGGGAGAGAGCCGGCTGCAGCGGGCACGGGCGAAGGCTACCTGTCAGGGGGCGAAGAGCGAGGCGCGCGGCGGCGGGGTTCCGGTCGGCGCGACCTGCCTGCTGGCCAGCGCGAAGGACATCACGTCCCGGAAGACCGGAGCCGCCACGGTGCCACCGAAGTGCCCGTTCACGGGCGCCTGCAGGACGACCGCGACCACCAGTTCGGGCCGGTCCGCGGGCGCGAAGCCGACGAAGGACGAGGTGTAGCGACCCCGAACGTAGCCGCCGCCGGGAGCCACCAGCTGCGCGGTGCCGGTCTTGCCCGCCACCCGGTAACCCGGGATCTGGGCGCGCGGCGCGGTGCCCTGGTCGGTGGTGGCGGCTTCGAGCATGTCGCGCAGCTGGGCGGCCACCTGCGCGCTGAGCACCCGGCGTACCGGAGCGGCGGCAGCCGGCGACAACTCTCCGTTCGGGCCGACCGTCCCCCGCACCAGCCGAGGCGCCACCCGCACCCCGCCGTTGGCCACCGTCGCGTAGACGGAGGCAACCTGCAGGGCGGTCACGGACACGCCCTGGCCGAAGGCGATCGTGGGGAGCTGCGTGCCACTCCACCGGTCCGGCGGCGGCAGGATCCCCCTGCTCTCCGCCGGCAGACCGACGCCGGTCGTGGAGCCGAACCCGAAGGCGCGAAGGTACCGGTAGAGCGTGCTCTTGCCGATCTTCTGGGCCACCTGGATCGTCCCGATGTTGCTGGACTTCGCCAGTACGCCGGTGAAGGTGAGCCGCTCCAGCGGGTGGGACTCCGCGTCGTGGAAGGTCTTGTCGTAGATCTTCAGTGTCGGCGGCACAGTGATGACGGTGTCCGGCGTCACCGCGCCGGTGGAGAGGGCGGCGGCGGCGGTGATGACCTTGTTGACGCTGCCGGGTTCGTACACGTCGGAGACCGCTCGGTTGTTGCGGTCGGCTGCCGGGGACCGGCCGACCGCGTTGGGGTCGAACGTCGGCGCGCTGGCCATCGCCAGCACCTCGCCGGTGCGTGGGTCCAGCGCGATGATGCTGCCGTCCGCGGCACCGGTGGCCTGCACCTGGGCCGTGATCGCCTGCTGCGCCTTCCACTGCAGGTCGGCGTCGAGAGTCAGCGCGACGTCGGTGCCGGGCACCGGGGCGAGCTCCACGTGCCGGCCGGCCGGGATGGCCCGGCCGTCGCGCCCGAGCTCCGTGGTCAGCCGCCCGTTACGACCGGCCAGCAGCCGGTTGAGGGACAGCTCGAGGCCGCCGGCGCCGGCACCCTGGCCGTCGGTGAAGCCGACAACCGACGCGGCCACGCTCCCGCCGGGGTACACCCGCCGGCTCTCCGGCACGACCTCGATGCCGGGCAACGCCAGCTGCGCCACCTGCCGCCCCGCCGCCGGCGTCAGGCCGCGGGCCAGCACGACGTACCGGGTGCCGGCGCGCTTACCGGTGCCCAGCAGCAGCGGGACCAGGCGCGATGGCGGCGAGTGCAGGTACGGGCTGAGCCGCCGGGCCTCGTCGTCAGGAGCCGTGACCAGCCGCGGGTCGGCATAGACCAGCCGGGCGTCCACGCTCATCGCCAGCTGGGCGCCGTTGCGGTCGAGGATGGAGCCGCGCTTGGCCGGCAGCTCCACGGTGTGCCGCCGCTGGTCCACCGCGGCGACGGCGTACGTCGCGGCGTCCAGGCCCTGCAGCTGCACGAGCCGGCCGCCCAGCACCGACAGCAGCACACCCAGGACGATCAGACCGAGGGTGAGCCGGCGGGCGGAGTTTCCGAGGGCGGGACCGGGGCGCGCCGGCCGCCGGGCGCCGGAGCGGTGGGAGCCGGAGTCCCGCGGCCGGGGTTGTGGGCCGCCCCTGCGACCGGACGCGGCACTCAGTGCGGGCTCTTGGTGGGCGTCGGAGTGGGTTTGGCGGGGGTCGCCCGCGTCGTGGCCGTGACCGGGGGCGGCACAGCCTTCGGCGGCGGCGGCGGCGGGGGGGTCGGCTTGGCGGCACCTGCGGCCGGCGACGGCGCTCCGGAAGGCTTGGGGCGAACCGGTGCCACGTCGGGGGCCGGCGAGAGCACGGCCACGACCCGGCCATCGGCCAGCCGGATGAAGCTCTCGGCCGACCCGGGCACCATGCCGAGGGCCGCCGCGCGGGACGCCAGCAGCGCTGGCGTGCGCTGGCGAGCGAGCAGCTGGTCGAGTGCCTGCTGCCGATCGACCATCACCAGGCTGCGGCGCTGGAGGTCATGCAGCCGGAACGCGTCCTGCGCCAGCACGGTGTTCAGCATCAGCAGCGCCAGCAGACCGAACGCCAACAGGGCAAGGATCAGCAGCACGAACGGCGCCCGCGGCGGCCGGGCGACTCCTGGCACCAGCCGCAGCTCCGCCCGCGGCCGTTGCACCCGTTGCGCCCGCTGCGGCTGGGCGGTCTGCCGGACCGGGCCGGGCAGCGGCGCCGCGGTCACGCCGCCTCCCGCAGCCGCTCCGCGGCGCGCAGCTTGACTGACGCGGAGCGCGAATTGGCGCGCACCTCCCCCTCCGAGGGAACCTCGGCGCCCCGCGTGAGCAGCCGCAGCTGGGGGTCGTGTCCCGGCAGCTCGACCGGCAGGCCGGCCGGTGAGGTGCTGACCGCACGATCGCCCAGCACCCGCTTGACCAGCCGGTCCTCGAGAGAGTGGTAGGACAGCACGACGATCCGGCCGCCGACCCGCAGTGCGTCCACCGCCATGGGCAGCGCGACCTCCAGCGCCGCGAGCTCGCCGTTGACCTCGATCCGCAGGGCCTGGAAGGTTCGCTTGGCCGGGTGACCGCCGGTACGCCGGGTCGCCGCCGGGATGGCCGCCCGGACCACCTCGGCAAGTGCCGCCGTAGAGGTCCACGGCCGGCGTGACCGCTCGCGGACGACCGCCTCGGCGATCCGCCGAGCGAACCTTTCCTCGCCGTACTCGCGGAGGACCCGAGTCAGCTCCCCGACCGGATAGGTGTTCAGGACGTCGGCCGCGGTCGGGCCCGTCGCCGGGTCCATCCGCATGTCCAGCGGCGCGTCCTGGGCATAGGCGAAGCCTCTCGAAGGATCGTCGAGCTGCATCGACGACACACCGAGGTCGAACAACACTCCGTCGACGCGGTCCAGCCCGAGCCGTCGCAACACCGCGGTCAGCTCGTCGTACCGGGTCGCCACCAGGTGCACTCGAGCGGCGTAGGCAGCAAGCCGGTCGGCACCGAGGGCAAGCGCGGCACGGTCGCGGTCGAGCCCCACCAGCCGCAGCTCGGGGTGGCGCTCCAGCAGGGCCGCTGCATGCCCGCCCAGGCCGACCGTGGCGTCCAGCAGCACCGCCGGCCGTGCCGTCAGGGCCGGCGAGAGCAGCGCCACCACCCGCTCGACCAGCACCGGGACGTGTGCGGGCGCCGACCGCGGCATGGGCCTACGACCCGGTCCGCAGCAGCAGGTGCGCAAGCAGCGCAACGCCGACGGTGGCCAGGACGGCAAGAGCGATGAGCAGCGCGCTCGCCAGCACCTCCGCGCCCAGTCCGTCCGTCCCCCGGTCGCGGCCCGGCGTTCCGGCCGGCTCCTCGACGTGCCTCTCGTCCATCTCGACCCTTCGCTGACCTGCCAGTTGTTACGTGCCGCGGGACGGCCGGAGGCGCTGCCAGGTCCCCGCCGCTTCGCCCGCTGGCACCGGGGAAGGTGCGCCAGCAAGCGGAGCGGTCGGAGACCTCGCCGCACCTGCGGCCGGGTCCCGCCGAACTCATACGACCCCTGGGATCACCCCTTCCGGATCATCGGCGTACGCCGACTCCTGCTCGGCCAGGTAGCCGCGCCAGGCATCGGCGTCCCAGAGCTCCATCCGGCTGCTGCCGCCCACCACCACGCAGTCGCGACGCAAGCCGGCGTACTCCCGCAGGGCCGCCGGCACCGTGATCCGGCCCTGTTTGTCCGGGACCTCGTCGGAGGCGGAGGCGAAGAAGAGCCGGGCCCGGCCGCGGCCTGACGTCGAGGTGACCGGCGCGGCTCGTACCGTGTCGGCGATCCGGGCGAATTCGTCGGCCGGCCAGAGGTACAGGCAACGCTCCTGCCCCTTGGTGATCACAAGACCCTCCGCCAGTTCGTCCCGGTACTTCGCCGGCAGGATCAGCCGGCCCTTGTCGTCGAGGTGGGGGAAGTGCGTACCGAGGAACACCGCGAGCCCCCTCCGGTGTCGGCTGCTCCCCGTCGTACTCCACTAGGCGCCACCGTACTCCACAACGCACCACCGTCAACCACCCACCCTCCCCGCCGCCCGATCCGGGACCGGATAACGGCTTGGTAGCGGTCCTAGCCAGGAGCGGTTCACCTGTCACACTTGCCCGAGGCCTACGGCCGGGCGTCCGGCGACGAGTGCGGGAGGGGCTCCGTGGCAGGTACGACGTCGATGCCGGCCGGGCTGTCGACGCCGGCAGGTGGCGGCGCCGTCGGGCTCGAGGACCTGGCGGCCACCGCGGGCCGGATCGCCACGGCGGTGGAGCGGGTCATCGAGGGCAAGCCGGACGTGATCCGGCTGGCCCTGACCGTGCTGCTGGCCGAAGGCCATCTGCTGATCGAGGACGTGCCCGGGGTTGGCAAGACCATGCTGGCCAAGGCGCTGGCCCGCTCGGTCGACGCCGCCGTACGCCGGATCCAGTTCACCCCGGACCTGCTGCCCAGCGACGTGACCGGCGTGAGCGTTTACAACCAGGAGACCCACGACTTCGAGTTCAAGCCGGGCGCCGTCTTCGCCAACATCCTGCTCGGCGACGAGATCAACCGCGCCTCGCCGAAGACCCAGTCGGCGCTGCTCGAGTGCATGGAGGAGCGCCAGGTAACCGTCGACGGCGTCACCTACGAACTCGAGTCGCCCTTCATGGTGATCGCCACCCAGAACCCGATCGAGATGGAAGGCACCTATCCCCTCCCCGAGGCGCAGCGCGACCGGTTCTCGGCCCGCATCTCGATGGGCTATCCGGCGCCCCGCTCGGAGCTGGCCATGCTCGACAGCCACGGGACCGGCTCGCCGCTGGACGAGCTCGAGCCGGTGGCGGACGCCCGCGAGGTAGCCAAGCTGGTGGAGCTGGTCCGCACCATCTACGTTGCCGATCCACTGCGCCGCTACACGATCGATCTGGTGACCGCCACTCGCACCTCCCCGGATCTGCGCCTGGGCGCGTCGCCTCGGGCCACGCTGCACCTGCTCCGGATGGCCCGCGCCGCGGCTGCGCTCGACGACCGTGACTACGTGCTACCGGACGACATCCAGGCGTTGGCCGGGCCGGTGCTCTCCCACCGGCTGCTGCCCACCGCGGAGGCCCAGATCTCCCGGCGTACGCCGGCTGCTGTGGTCGCCGACATCGTGGCTCGGGTGCCGGTCCCGGAGCCGGAGGCACGCCGGCCCCCCAGGGGTCAGGAGCGATAGTGCGCCGCGCCCTCGCCGGGCTCACCACCCGGGGCCGTAGCTTCGTCGCCGCAGGCGTTGCCGCCACGATCTGCGCACTGGCACTCGGCGAACGCGACCTCCTCCGGGTGGGGGTGTTCCTGCTGGTCCTGCCGGCAGTGGCGCTCGCCGTGGTGCACCGGACGCGCTACCGGCTCTCGTGCACCCGCCGGCTCGATCCGCCGCGGGTGCCGGCCGGCCAGCCCGCCTCGGTGGTGCTGCAGCTCGACAACGTCTCCCGGCTGCCGACCGGCGTACTGCTCGTCGAGGACACGTTGCCCTATGTCCTCGGCGGCCGGCCGCGCTTCGTGCTGGACCGGGTGGAGCCGCAGGGCGTTCGGGAGGTCTCCTACGCCGTCCGGTCGGACCTGCGTGGCCGCTACCGCATCGGTCCGCTGTCGGTCCGGCTGACCGACCCGTTCGGACTCTGTGAGCTCAACCGCTCCTTCGCCGCGGTGGACACCCTCGTGGTCACCCCATCGATCACCGCACTCCCGCCGGTCCGACTCAGAGGTGAGTGGGCCGGCACCGGCGAGAGCCGGGCCAGGTCGGTGTCCAGCGCCGGTGAGGACGACGTGGCGACCCGTGAGTATCGCCAGGGTGACGACCTGCGTCGGGTGCACTGGCGCTCGACGGCCCGCTACGGCGAGCTCATGGTGCGTCGTGAGGAGCAGCCATGGCAGAGCCGGGCCGCGGTGGTGCTGGACAGCCGCGAGGACGCGCACCGGGGCGACGGTCCGGGCTCGTCGTTCGAGTGGTCGGTCAGCGCCGCCGCCTCGGTCGGGGTCCATCTCGCTCGCAACGGTTATCTCATCCGGTTGGTGACCGGCGACGGTGACCTGACCGCCGACGCCACCGACCAGGGCAACGGTACGGCGGAGAGCCTGCTTCTGGACTCCCTGGCTGTCGTCACCCCTAGCGGGCGGCCATCCCTCGCCGCGGCGCTCATGGGCGCCCGGCGCGCCAGCGGCGACGGCCTGCTGGTCGCGGTTCTCGGCCGGCTCGAGCCCGACGAGGCCGAGCTGCTCGGCCGGCTGCGTCACACCGCCACCGCCGGCATCGCGATCATGCTGGACACGTCCACCTGGGCAACGCTCGGTCCCCGGGCGCGGGCCGAGGCGGCGACCGCCTTCACGGCGCGGGCCCGGCTTCTCCAGGCCGCGGGCTGGCGGGTGTTGCCGGTGCGGCACGGGACCTCACTGGCGGCGGTCTGGCCGCAGGCCGGCACCGGCGTCGCCGTACGTGCGTTGGAGGGGTACGACCCAGCCGTCGCTTCTGGAGGAGGACGCCGATGAGCAGTCGGACCCGTCTCACGATCTTCTCCGCTCTGGCCACCCTGTTGGCCTCGGCGGCGCTGGGAGCGGTGTTCGACCAGCTGTCCTGGCTGCTGCCGGTTCTCGGCGTGATCGCGATCGTGGCCGGCATCGGCGAGCTGGGTCGACGGTTCGGCCTGCCGGCGTTCCTCGGTCCGGTGCTTGCCGCCGTCGGGGTTCTGGGCTACGTCACGGCCGTCTTCGCCGGCGAGCCCGCGATCGGTCGGCTGCTGCCGGGGCCGGCCGCGCTGGCCAGCCTGCGCGAGCAGGTGACCCAGGGTTTCAGCGACATCCGGGTGTATGCGGCCCCGGTGCCGACGCACCCGGGGATGGTTCTGATCACGGTCGTGGGTGTCGCGGCGGTGGCACTGGTGGTGGACCTGCTGGCGGTCACCCTGCGCCGGGCGTCCCTAGCCGGCCTGCCGTTGCTGGCGCTGTTCGCCGTACCGGCGGCCGTGGTGCCCAAGGGCGTCGGAGTGCTGCCGTTCGTCCTCGGCGGGATCGGCTACCTCGCGCTGCTGCTCGCGGAGGGCCGCGACCGGATCGGCCGGTGGGGCCGCCAACTCGGGGGCCGGCGGGCCGCGAACGCGCCGACGGCGTACGCCTTCGAGTTCGCCGACAGCTCCCCGTTGGCCACGGTGGGCCGCCGGATCGGGGTGGCCGCCCTCGGGGTGGCGGTGGTGATCCCCGCACTGGTCCCGGGGCTGCATCCTGGCCTGTTCGGCGGCAGCGGCGGCAGCGGGCTGCGGACCAGCGGCGGCTCCGACACCGTAGCGACGTACGACCCGATCGCGCGGCTCAAGCCCTACCTGCTCGCCAAGGACCACAAGGAGCTGATCCGGGTCACCACGAACGACCCCAACCCGGACTACTTGCGAATGGTCGGGCTGGACGTCTTCGACGGCACGAAGTGGTCGGAGTCGCCGCTGTCGGTGTCGAAGGAGACGAGGATCTCCAAGGGCCGGCTACCGGCGCCCGAGGGACTTTCCGCCGACACCGACACCACACCGGCCGAGAGCCGTATCAAGGTCGGCGACCTCGACGTCCACTGGCTGCCGGTGCCGTATCCGGCCACGAACGTGAAGGTCAAGAACTGGAACTTCGACAAGGCCACCGCGACCATCTTCTCCACCCGTTCGAGCGCCAAGCGGACCAGCTACACGGTGATCAGCGCCAAGGTCACACCGGATCCCGACCAGCTCCGCCGGGCACCCGCGGCAGGTCCTCGGCTGGAGCCGTTCCGGGCCCGCCCTGCGCTACCGGCGAAAATCGAACGCCAGGTCGCCACCATCATCGCCGGCAAACCCGATGACTACTCCAAGGCGCTGGCGATCCAGGGCTTCTTCCGCACCGGCTTCAAGTACGACGTGACGGCACCGGCCGGCAACGGAGTCCCCGCGCTGGAGACGTTTCTCACGGCCAAGGCCGGTTACTGCGAGCAGTTCGCGGCCGCGATGGCGATCTTCGCTCGAGAGGCGAAGATTCCGGCCCGGGTGGCGATCGGCTTCACCCGCGGAGAGCGCCAGGGCGACGGCAGTTGGCGGATCACTACCGCGGACGCCCACGCCTGGCCCGAGCTCTACTTCGAGGGCGCGGGCTGGCTTCGGTTCGAGCCGACCCCCCTGGGCGAGGGCCGGGCGGTCCTACCGACCTACACCGACGACGCAGGCGGGACGGGGGCGGGGGTGCAGGTCCCGACGGGCGGACCGACCACGGCGCCCGAGTCCTCGAGCGGTCTGGGTGCCAAGCTGGAGCGGCTCGAGCCCGGCGCCGGACCGGTGCCGCCGGTGGATCTGGAGGTCGCCAAGTCGACCGACTCGGGGCCGCCGTTGGCGTTGCTGCTGCTCGGGCTGCTGGCCCTGGCACTGATGGTGGCGCCGGCACTCGGTCGGGCGGCCATCCGCCGGCGGCGCTGGTCGCGGGCGAGTACGCCGGTCGAGCGGGCGCACGCCGCCTGGGCCGAGCTCCGCGACGATGCGGGCGACTTCGGGCACGCCTGGCCCGCCAGCGACTCTCCCCGGGCCGCCGGCACCCGCCTCATCCGGGGGGCCCGCCTGGGCAACACCGCAGCTGACGCCGTCGGGCTGCTGATCCGGGCCGAGGAGCGGGCCCGCTACTCGAGGACGCCGGCCGACGCGCGTGAACTCAGGGGGGCAGTCGCCCGGGTGCGGATGGAGCTCTTCGGTCGGGCGCCACGTGGCCGGCGTTGGCTGGCTCGGCTGGTGCCGCGGTCCAGCCTCACGCTGGCGGGTGCGGCGGTGGCGGCGGCCATGGACGCGATGGACGCCGCGGACGCCCTCGGCGCCCGACTGCGCGGTCGGCTGCTGCGGCGGTCACCGGCCTGAGTGGCCCGGTCGAGCCGGCCTGGCCTGCCCTGGTCTGAGATCGGTCGACGGCCGCTTCGCGCAACCGCGCCCCGCCTACCGGCCGCGCTCCTCCCAACGGCGTCGCCAACGCTCCTCGAGGCGGTTCATCACCGACGGGCGGTCGGCCGCCGGGTCCCGGTCGGATCGGCGGCGCGAGGGGCGTGGCTCCCGGTGACCCGTCAGTCGCTGCCAGCTGGTCAGCCCGAACAGCAGCGCGCCGAGCATCACCACGAATCCGAGTACGCCGATGGCGACGACCCTGGAGATGACGCCGGCGAAGAGCAGCACCAGGCCGGCGACGAAGGCCACAGCCGACCGCGCCATCCGCAGCCGGTAGTGGGTGCGCAGGTCGCGGGCCCGAACCGAGGTCGCGAACTTCGGGTCCTCGGCGTAGAGGGCGCGCTCGATCTGGTCGAGCAGCCGCTGCTCGTGCTCAGAGAGAGGCACAGCGACTCCTCCCGATGGACGGCCCCCGGACCGGTACGAGGGTTGCGACCAGCTCGCCCGGCCAACCGGAACGAGCCGACCTCAGGATACGAGCGGTCCGGCTGCCGCGAAAGCCGGTCAGCCAGGTGATAGGAGTGACTTTTCGGTCAGCCCTCCATGGGACGGATCGTGACAGAGACCTCATCGCGGTCGGATGAGGCCCGGCGGCATCGCCGGCGCGGAGTCGTCGTCGGGGCGCACCAGCGCCGCCGGACGCACCGAGCCGGCGCCGAAACGCCGGCTCGCGCGGTCGACGGCCAGCTCGGCCTCTCTCCAACCGGCGTCGCGCTCCCCCAGCCGGAGCTGCCGGTGCGCGGTCTCCGCCGACCGCAGACCCTCCACCCGGACACCGACCAGCCGCAGGCGCGCACGCTGTAGCCCGAGGGCGTCGAACAGCGACCGGGCGGTGTCATAGATCTCCCGCCCGACGTCGGTGGGATCGGCCAGGGTCCGGGCCCGGGTGATCGTGGTGAAGTCCGCGAAACGCACCTTGATGCTGATCGTGCGACCGCGCTGCCCCGTGGACCGCAGCCGCTCCGCGGTCCGATCGGACAGCCGGAGCAACTCCCGGGAGATCACCACCGGGTCATCGACGTCGCGGCCGAACGTCTCCTCGGCGCCGATGCTCTTGTCCGGCTCGGTGGCGATCACCGGTCGGGCGTCGCGACCCCAGGCCAACGCGCCGAGGTGCGCACCCACCGCCTCACCGAGAGCACGCTTGAGCGTGCCGACAGGGGTGTGCGCCAGGTCTCCCACCGTACGCAGCCCCAGCCGGACGAGAAGCTCGCCGGTCCGCTCTCCAACCCCCCACAACGCCCCGACCGGCAGCGGATGCAGGAAGGCCACCACGTCCGGTCGCGGCACGACCAGCAGCCCGTCGGGCTTGCAGCGGGCCGAAGCCAGCTTGGCCACGAACTTCGTGCTCGCCACGCCGACCGAGCAGGTGATCTCCTGCTCGTCCGCCACCCGAGCCCGCAGCCACTCGCCGATCTGCGCCGGCCGGCCCAGCCGGCGCCGGGCGCTGGACACGTCGAGAAAGGCCTCGTCCAACGCGATCGGCTCGACCACCGGCGTCACCGAACGGAAGAGCTCCATGACGCCCGCCGATGCCTCCCGGTAGGCCGCGGGGGTGGGTGGCAGTACCACCGCGGGGGGGCAGAGCCGGCGGGCCCGCATCATCGGCATCGCGCTGTGGACGCCGTAGGCACGCGCCTCGTAGGTCGCCGAGAGCACCACGCCGCGGGTGCTCCCGCCGCCGACGATGACCGGCCGGCCGCGCAGGTCCGGCCGTGACCGCAGCTCCACGCTGGCGTAGAACGCGTCCATGTCGATATGCAGGACGGTGCAGCCGGTGTCATCCCCGGGAGGACCGGTCGGCGGTCCGGCCGGCGGGACGGAGCCGCGGCTCATGTCGAGGTCACCGGCGTCGAGGTCACCGGCGGGGGTGGGCTGGCACGGGCACGCCCCCATGGTGCCGCGCCTGCACTTCAGCCACCCGCGCTGCCCGGGCTGGAGTGCCACAGCCGCCTCGGCGCGCCGTTACCGGTACCGGCCGGAGCCACGTCGGCGTACGGCGACTGTGCGAAGCCGGTGGCATGGACCAGCGGCGGCGCGACCATCACCGGCCGGGTGGACCGGCTCTCCGCGGCGCCGTGCACCGAGGACTCGCCGGCCACCGGCGCCAGCGCCATCGCCGCCGCCACCGCCGGCAGGCCGCCGGCCGCCCACTCGGCGCGCAGCCGGGGCAGCTCCCAGCAGCCGGTCGCCTGCATGGACACTCCGCGCGGACCGGTACGCCGCACGCAGCCCCGGACCACCAGCAGCCAGGAGTGGAACAGGGTGGCCGCGTAGCCGGCCTGCGCGTCAGAGAAGAACGTGGCGTCGAGCGGCCCGGTGGCGTCGTCGAGCGTCACGAAGATGACCCGGCGACCGGACCGGACCGGCGGCGTCTGGGTCGCCACCTTCACCCCGGCGACCAGCACCTCGGCCCGGCTCCGGCAGCGCAGCAGGTCGCGAGCCCGGGTGATCCCGAGGGCCGCCAGGAACTCGGCGTAGAAGTCGAGCACGTGCCGGCTGACGTCGAGGCCGAGCACCTCGAGCTCGGCGCGCACCCGCTCCGCACCGGTCATCTCCGGCAGGCCGGTGGCCCGCGACTCGTTCGGCTCGTCGCCGAGGTCGAGCGCGAGCTGCATCGGTAACGGGGTCGCCGGCGCGGCCGCCTGCGACTGCCGGGCGGCCAGCTCACGCACTCCGGCATCGCCGGTGGTCGGCCGGCTGCTGGCCGGACCCACCACCCGGCTGCCGGTCGTAGCGGCCCCGCGCCGGACCGACCGAGCCCACTGCTCGAGCTCGACCACCTGGAGCAAGAGGTCGCGCCGGCTGACCGTGCCGCGCCGGCGAACCGGCAGCGGGGAGCCCAACCCGTAGATCTCGTCGAACCCCCCAGCCACGACGAGCCGCTCCGCGATCGGCCGGGAGACCGCGGCCCGATGCCAGAAGTCCGACAGCGAGGCGTACGGCCGGCCGGCCACGATCCGGGCCACCTCGGCGTCGGTGATCCCCTTGACGTCGGCCAGGCCGAGGCGGATGCCGTAGGCGCGCGCGTCCGGCACCCCGGTCGGCGGCTTGGGCCGTGGCAGCGCATCGAGGACCGCGGGCGGGGGCTCGTCGAGCACACCCACCCGCTCCACCCGGTACGCGGCGTCGGATCGGTTGACGTCGAGGGACAGGATGGCGATGCCGAACTGTCGCGCGTCGTCAAGGATCAGCCGCTTGGGATACATGCCGGGATCGTGGGTGAGCACCCCGGCGAGGAACGCCGCCGGGTGGTGCGTCTTGAGCCAGGCGGACTGATAGGTCGGCACCGCGAAGGCGGCCGCATGCGCCTTGCAGAAGCCGAACGACCCGAACGCCTCGAGCACCTGCCACGCCCGCTCGACCACATCGAGGGAGTAGCCGCGACGCAGCGCCGTCGGGACGAACCAGGCCCGCACCTCAGGCTGCCCGAGCGGGTCGCCGAGCGCGCGGCGTACCTCGTCGGCCTCCGCCAGGCTGGCCCCGGTCAGCACCGAGACCATCTTCAGCACCTGCTCGTGGAAGACCACCACCCCGCAGGTCTCGGCGAGCACCGGCTCGAGGTCGGGGTGCAGGTACGCCGGTGACCGCCAGCCCTGCCGGGCCTCGAGGAACGGGGTGACCATGTCGCTCTTGACCGGCCCCGGCCGGAACAGCGAGATGTCGATGATGAGGTCGCCGAAGGTCTCCGGCGCGAACTTGCCCACCAGCTCACGCTGGCCGGGCGACTCGATCTGGAAGCAGCCCAGGGTCCGCGTCGACTGGATCAGCCGGTAGGTCGCCGGGTCGTCGCGCGGGACCGCGTCGATGTCGACCTCGACGTCGTCGACCCGGGCGACCTCGGCGACCGCGTGGGCGATCGAGGACTGCATGCGGATGCCGAGCACGTCAAGCTTGAGCAGCCCCAGCGCCTCGACGTCATCCTTGTCGAACTGGCTCATCGGAAAGCCGAGCCAGCTGGCCTCGACCGGCGTGCGGTCGAGCAGGGTGAGGTCGGAGAGCAGTACGCCGCAGGGGTGCAGCGCGATGTGGCGGGGCAGCCCGTCGAGCCGCTCGACCAGCCGGAACAGCAGGTCGAGGCGATCGGTACCCAGGCCGCTGACGCGCAGCTCCGGCAGCTCCCGCAGCGCCGCCCGGACCTGGCTGGCCCGAATGTGCGGGAACGCCTTGGCCACCGTGTCGATCTCGCCAGGCGGCAGGCCGAGCGCGGCCCCGACGTCGCGGATCGCGTGCCGGGCCCGGTAGGTGTCCATCATCGACACGCAGGCGCACCGCTCGCCGCCGTACTGGTCGAGGATCGCCTCGTAGACCTCGGTCCGGCGGGCGGACTCCACGTCGACGTCGATGTCGGGCAGCGCGTGCCGCAGCGGCGAGAGGAACCGCTCCATCACCAGGCCGTGCTCGATCGGGTCGACGTCGGAGATACCCAGCAGGTAGGTGACCAGGCTGCCGGCGCCCGAGCCGCGGGCGGCGCAGCGGACGCCGAGGGACTTGATCAGGTCGACGACGTCGCCGACGGTGAGGAAGTACGACGGGTAGCCGAGCCCGCGGATCACCGCCAGCTCATCGTCCAGCCGGTGGATCGCCGCGGCCGACCAGGGTACCCCGCGCCGGCCGAAGCCGGCATCGCACCGCTCGCGCAACACCGCGTCGGCCGGCCCGGCCACCGGCAGCTCGGGGAAGTGCACCTCGCCGATGCCGAGCCCGCCGGCACCGGCGGGTACGACGCAGCGCTCCGCGACCCGGCGGGTGCTCAGTAACAGTTCCCGGCCGGCACCAGGACCCCGACCGGCCAGTGTGGCCACCTCGTCGGCCAGCTCGGCCATCTCCTTGCCGCACTTGAGCGCCCCCTCGGCGTTGACCCGGTCGACGTGGCGCGGGTCGAGGACCACCAGCCGGCGGGCCGCATCAAGGATGTCGGCCGTCGGGGCGTCGCCGCGGTCGGCGTAGCGGACCGCGTTGGTGAGCACCGCCGGCACCCCGATCTCGGCCGCGAAGCCCAGCATGCGGGCCGCCCGGGTGGCATCGCCCGATCCGCGGTGGTGCACCACCTCGACTCGCAGGTCTGCCGGGTCGAGCACCGCCCGCCACCGGTCGAGGGCGGCGGCGGCCCGGTCCGGACGGCGTACGGCGAGCGCCCGACCGACCTCGGAGTCCGGGCCGAGCAGCACGAAGACGCCCGCATCGGACCGGCCGAGGTGCTCGGCGACCAGGGCCAGCGAGCTCACCGGGTGGCCCCGCTCGCCGGCCAGGTGGGTGGCGCTGACAAGCCGGCACACCGACGCCCAACCTCGCGGGTCGCGGGCCAGCACGGTGACCCGCGGGTGACCGTCGGCGAGGAAGGCGCCGCCACGCGCCGGCGTACGCCGGAGCCGCCCCGTGTCCAGACCGGACCGGGGGCCGGGCTCGCCGGGCGTGACGGCGAGGTCCACGCCCAGGATCGGCCGGACCCCCGCGGCCACGCAGGCCTGCACGAACTTGACCGCACCGTAGGTACCGTCGCGATCGGTCAAGGCGAGGGTGTCCATGCCGTACTCGGCCGCCCGCTCGACGAGCACCGCCGGCGACGAGGCACCGTAGCGCATCGAGTAGCCGGACGCGACGTGGAGATGGACGAAGGGGTCGGGCACCTCCTCTCACCCGGCTCGTGAACCCACCGGCAGCGCCGGCTGGGACGACATGCCGAGGGTGGTCTCGACGACGGCGAGGAAGGTGCCGGCGTCACGAACCAGGTCGTCGGCCTCCCGCGCCGTGACCGACCGCGGCAGCCCGGCCTCGGCCGCGGCCCGCTTCACCGCGCCGGCCGCGAAGAACGCCGCCCACTCCCCCAGCTCGGGCGCCACCGCGGTGAGCAGCACCCAGGCGCTGGTCGGCCGACCGCGGCGGGTAGGGGTCTCCGGCCGGGCGCGGGCGGCGAGCATCGCCGCTGCAGCACGCAACGCGGCAAGATGGGCAGTGGCGTAGCGCTGTGGCGCCGGGTCCAGGCCAGCCGCCTCCAGCAGCCCTCGGCGGGACGCCTCCAGCAGCGAGATCGCCGCCGCCGGGCGCCGCCGGCGCACCGACGCTGGACCGGTGGTGGACACCGCGGTCGCCATCAGTCCAGCACCCGGGCGACGGTCCAGCCGCCAGCGGACCAGTCGAAGCTGAGGTCGAAGACGCCGGCGCCACACCCACCGGCCGCGGCCTCCACCCGCCACAGCTCCCGTTCGCCGTCATCGACCGCCGCGGCACCGACCGCGTGGACAACGAGGTCCTCGCCCGCCGGCCGGGCGTCCGGCGAGTCGGGTCCGACTCCGAAGACCGCCGTGGCCGCCGCCGACCGCCACCAGCCACCGGCTTCGAACCAGTGCGCCAGCACCGCGGCGACGTCGTACCACCGGCCGCGCCAACGGAACTGGGCCGGCAGGTCGTCTCGCCGTACGACGTCGACCGGCTGGGCATAACGCCGCACCATGTCGCCCTCCCCTCATCGACAAGCCGCGGGCCCGGCTCGGGACTGGGCCCTAGGGCGCCGGGGGAAGGCGGCGCGGACGGTCGGCCCGGGAGGACGCTTCCCCACGTCCTCCTCGGGCCGATGCGCTCCCGGCCGGCGACATGGGGGTCGAGGTCCACCGCCGGCCGGGAAGCTCATCCCGCCTGCTCGAACGTGTGTTCGAACATGGACACAGTAAACCCCGGCGCCGACAGAACCGTCAATGCCCTCTCCACAACCCCGTCGCTCCGCTGCTTCGGCGCACCTGCGCGCGACCCGGAACGCCACTCTTCCCTTCGGCTTGCCAGGCGACTGTTGCGGATTACCGCGCAGTGACGGCCAGCCTGGCCCCGAGCGCGACGAAGGACCCAGCGAAGACGCGCCGCATCCAAGTCATGATCCGAGGTCGAGAAACGATGTGGTTCCGTACCGCGGCGGCGAACACCCCGTAGGCCACGAACACGACGAGCGTGACCAGCATGAAGACCGCGCTCAGCTCCAGCATGCGCAGGAAGGTGTTGGGGTCGCCGGTGTTGACGAACTGCGGCAGGAAGGCGAAGAAGAAGATCGTGAGTTTGGGGTTGAGGATATTGATCATGATGCCGGAGAGGATGACCTTCCACGCCGACCGGGGAGCGATGTGCGCCTCCACCGCCAGCGCACCCTTCTCACCTAGCGTTATCCACGCCATGTAGAGCAGGTAGGCCACGCCCAAGTACCTCAGGGTCTGGAACGCGAGCGCACTCGTGTGCAGGAGCGCCGCCAGGCCGGTATCGCCGCCATCATGTGCGGGACGATGCCCAGCGTGCACCCGACCGCGGCGATCACGCTCGCACGAGCCCCGCGTGAGAGTCCTGCCGCGAGTGTGTAGATCACCCCTGTACCAGGGGTCACGACGATGATCAGCGTCGTCACCACGAACTCGACTGTCACCCGAGCCCTCCCGGCGGCACGGTGCCTGTCTCCCTGACGTCGGGCCGGCGGATCTGATCCTCGGGGCGACCGCAACGGCGACGCAGCCGTCCAGCAGGATACGTGGGACCGGCGCGTCACTGTGGTGGCCCGGCGAGGTGAACTCCACACCTCGCCGTGACGACCCCGGCTAGTACGCAGGCACCGTAGGGGCCGCCTCCCCCAGAAGCGGGTACGCCGAGTGCACCGCCCACCGGTCGGCCCGGTCCTGAGCCATCAGCGTCAGCTCGTCGACCCGACACTGCACCGGGAGCAGCTGCTCGATCTGGGCTACGACTTGACCGTGAGCGTCCGGGTCGATGCCGTCCCCGATGGTCAGGTGCGGGACTACCACGTCGAACCGGCCGCCGAAGGGCGGATACTCCGGCCAGCTGCGGCGTACCGCTTCGGTCAGCTCGACAAAGGGCTCGACCGGAGTCGGAGCGAGCCACAGCGTCTCGGGAAAGCGATCCACCCGGTCGAAGGTCACGTCGAACGCAGGCAGGTCACCCGCCAAGGCGGCGAGCTCCGTCAGCACCTGCAGACCCAGGTCCCGCAGCCGAAACCAAGGGAACAGAACGGTGATGTGCGCCGGCATTCCGTACCCGGCCGAGGGGTCGAGTTCCCCCCGCCATGCACCGACCGTGGGCTCAGCCGCCGGCACCAGTACGACCAGGCCGGTACGCCGACCGGGCGCGGTGGTGGAGGGGTCCACCGCAGCGACGCTAACCTGCGGACGTCCGCACGCACACGGGGTACGGGGTCCGCATGCCAACCACCACGCTTCTAGGCCGGGCCAGCGCGGGAGCGGCCGCCGTGGCGCTGGCCGTCTCGCTTGCCGGTTGTGCAGCCAACAACGGAAACGGCGACAGCGTGACGCCCAACGGAGTGACCTCCGAGCCAGCTTTGCCGTCGCCGGACGCCAACAGGTAGCGCCGGTACGACGACAGTCAGGCCGGGGTAGCGGCGTCGGCGTAGCGCAGTAGGGCCCCGACCCCATCGGCGAGCCGGGTCGGGCCACCGGGGACGAACACCACGGCCGGTGGCCTCGCCCATGGCTTCGAGCGTCGCCTCGTCCGCACCCTGGGCCGCCAGCTCCTCGCGCCGAGCCCGCCAGCGCGCTGCGATCTTGGCGGCGGCTCCCTCGACGGCACTGGTCGTGTCCAGGTACGCCGTAGCGACCGGACCGGAAGCGGCGTACGCGGGAGCGAGAAAACCCAGGTCCATGACGCCTCCGGCGAGTTCAGCTGGCGCGGCGTTCGGGTGCCCTTCCCGGCGCTGCCGGTCATAACCGCGAGCCGAGGTAGGCACGGGTAGAGGCGGCGGCGCTGTCGATCACCTCCGCCACCCGTGGTCCCAGCATCGGCTTGACACCCATCACTGCCAGGTCCGCCGGGCTCGGTTCCACGACCAGCACCTGCGCGCCGCCCGCCCGAAGTCGGCGAACTTCGGCCGCCAGGTACCGGCGGATGGCGAAACGCACTCCTCGGTTTTTGCCCAACGGTCCTGCCCCGTGCCCGAACGACATGGGGGACGACACGATCGCCAGCTCGACCCCGTCGCCGAACAGCACATCCGCGTTGCTCGGGGAGTGGACGCCGCCGTCGACGTACGCCTCGCCAGCCACCCGCACCGGAGTGAAGTACGCCGGGATCGCGCAGGAGGCCGCCACCGCCGTACCGACGTCCACGACGGGAGCGCCCGGGGTCCCGAAGACGACCCGGTGGCCATCGCGGGCACGCACCGCGCAGATGCGCAGGTCACGGTCGGGCCAGGTGTCGCCGTGCACGCGTCGTACGTCGTTCGCGAGCGTGTCGGTGCTCGTCCGGCCCGGCGGCAGGAGACTGGACAGCAGCGCCGCGGGCCGTACCGCCCACGGACGGCGGCCCGCCGCGAGCAGGATGCCGGGCGCCAGCGGGCCACCGGTAACACCTCCGCGCGCGGTGCCGCGAGATGTGGGCGACCTCCGTCCCGCAAGGCGGTGCCCGCAGCCGACAGCGATTCTCCGAGCATGTCGGCCACCAGGTCCGCGACGGACAACCCGCCGGCCAACCCGGCGGCAACGAGTGACCCGGCCGAGGTGCCGACGAGTACGCCGGCGCGGCGGGGGTCAAGGTCGGCGACCTCCGCGAGCGCGCTCAACACCCCGAGGTGGAAGGCCTGACCGACGTAGCCACCGGCCGCGAGGACGACGGCGGCGGTGCGCATGTGGGAATCGTCCGCTAGTCCGCCCGCCACCGGCCGGTCGGCCGGGGAAATACGACGTGGTGCCGGCCGCTACGGTCGAGTGGTGGGCGAGCCGGTGCCGGGCCTGGTGACGCTGCACCTGTGGCGAGTGCCGACCCGGAACATCGGCAGCGCGCTGGCCCGAATGGGGCTGGACCGACGACCTCTGCGCTCCACCGTTGGGCTGCGGTTCGCCAAGCTGCTGGGCACCGGGCGCGGACAGACGTTCACCCCCGGCGACATCGACCCGCGCCGCTGGGGGCTGCTGGCGTCGTGGGGCACGGTTCGCGACGCGCGCGCCTTCGCCGCCTCGTCCCTCGTCCGCCGGTGGGACCGGATCAGCGAGGAGCGTTGGTCGGTGGATTTGCGCCCGTTGAGCTCGCGCGGCCGCTGGTCGGGGCGGCAGCCGTTCGGCGACCCGACGCCGACGCCGTACGCCGGTGTGGTCGCAGCGGTCACCCGGGCCCGCATCGCAGCACCCAAGACGCGAACGTTCTGGCGGGCGGTGCCGCCGGTGGCCGCGGACCTGCACCGCGCCAACGGGGTTCGGCTGGCACTCGGGATCGGTGAGGCACCGATTGGGCTACAGGGCACGTTCAGCCTTTGGGAGTCGGCCGAGGCCTTGACGGACTTCGCGCACCGGCGACCCGCTCACGCGGTCGCCATACGCCGCACGGCCGAGGAGCACTGGTACGCCGAGGAGCTGTTTGCCCGCTTCGCGGTGCTGGCGGCCGAGGGCACGGTGGACGGCCGGGATCCGTTGCGGTGACCGAGATCGTCCGGCTGGACGCCGCGGGCTTCACGCCGTACGCCGATGCCTCGGTCGAGGTCTTCGGCCTGGCCATGGGCGCACTCGCGGCGGAGCTGCGCTCTCGGCAGGCCATCATGCTCCGCCATCTCGGCCGTCCGGGTTTCGTCGCGGTCGCCGGTCTCGAGGACGGCCGGCTGGTCGGCTTCGGCTACGCCTATCCGGGCGAGACCGGGCAGTGGTGGCATGACATCGTCACGGCCGCGCTGGACCCGGAGCAGGCGGCCCGCTGGCTGACGAACTCGTTCGAGATCGTGGAGCTGCATGTGCGGCCGGACGCGCAGGGGGCCGGGCTCGGCCGGCGGCTGCTCGCGACCCTGCTGGCCGAGGCGCCCGGGCGGACCGCGGTGCTCTCCACCGGCGACCGGGACTCCCGCGCTCGCCGGCTCTACCGGTCGATGGGGTTCGTCGACCTGCTGACCCGGTTCCGGTTTCCCGGCCGCGACGAGGACTTCGCCGTGCTGGGTCGGCCACTTCCGCTGCTCGCGGGCTGAGCCGGCGTGGGCAGAGTGCGCGACGTCGTCGTTGTCGGCGCCGGCCACAACGCTCTGGTGGCGGCCTGCTACCTGGCGCGGGAAGGCCTCGACGTCGAGGTGGTCGAGCGCCGCGACGTCGTCGGCGGTGCCGTCTCCACGGTGGAGCGGTTTCCCGGATACCGGATGGACGTCGGCTCCAGCGCACACATCATGATCCGGCACACCGGCATCGTCGAGGAGCTGGCGCTCGCCGCCGCCGGCCTGGAGTACGCCGACCTCGACCCGTGGGGGTTCGCCCCCTTCGGGAACCCGGGAGAAGGCGGCGAACAGGTCGCCATCACCTTCTCGGTCGACCTGGACACGACCTGCGCGTCGATCGCCGCCGTCTGCGGCGATCGCGACGCCTCGTCGTACGCCGCCTTCGTCACCGACTGGGCCGCCCGCAACGAGCGGATCTTCGCGGCCTTCCAGGCGCCGCCGACCGCGGCCAACCTCGGCCGCAGCATGTGGGGGGTCGGCCGCTCGACCGGGCTGGGGGGCGTCGAGCTGGCCCGGCAGTTCCTGCAGCCGGGCGACACCCTGCTCGACGCCCACTTCGACGACGAGCGGCTCAAGACCGCGCTCGCCTGGCTGGGAGCCCAAGCCGGGCCGCCGCCGTGGGAGGTGGCGACCGCCGACCTGATCGGCTGGAACGCCATGCTGCACCGGCGGGCCCCGGGGCACCCGGTCGGTGGCTCCGGCATGCTCTCGGTGGCGCTCGCGCGCCGGCTCGCCTCCTACGGCGGCAGCCTGCGCCTGGGCGAGGGCGCGCAGGCGATCACCGCGACCTCGAGCCGGGTGACCGGCGTGCGGACCTCTTCAGGGGAACACCTCCCGGCTCGCGCCGTGCTGGCCGGCTGCCACGTGCTCACCACCCTGGAGCTGGTCGAGCCGGCAGCGCTTCCGGCCGGGCTGGCGGAGCGCGCCCGCCGCAGCGTCCGGGTGGGTAACGGCATCGGCATGGTGGTCCGGCTGGCCACCCGGGACCTGCCGCGCTACCCGGCAGCCGCGACCGACGGGTCGACGTACCGCGCCCTACAGCTGCTTGCACCGGATCGCTCCTTTCTGCGGGCGGCGTACGGCGACTTCACGGCCGGCCGCCCACCGCGGCGGCCGGCGGTGCTCGCAATGACGTTCTCAGCCTTCGACGACACAATCGCCCCGGCCGGACGGCACAACGTGTCGGTCTGGGGACAGTGGCACCCGTACGAGTTGTCCACCGGCGAGCACTGGGACGACATCGCCGAGCGGGAGGGCCGCAAGCTCATCGACGCCGTTGAGACATTCGCCCCCGGCTTCGCCGACTCGATCGAGGCCGTCCACGTACAGACCCCCCTCGACCTCGAGCGGGAGTTGGGACTGTGCCGGGGCAACGTCATGCACGTCGAGATGGCGCTGGACTCGATGTTCGGCTGGCGGCCGCTGCCCGAGCTGGCCGGTTACCGCACGCCGCTCGCGGGCCTCTACCTCACGGGTGCCTCCACCCATCCGGGCGGGGGTGTGTTCGGTGCCAGCGGGCGCAGCGCAGCCAGGGTGCTGCTGGCCGACCGGACGCCGTCGCCGCTGGCTAGAGCCCGCCGGGCGGTCGGTCGGTGACCGCCACCGCATCGAGGCGAGCCACCGGCCGACCAACACCGGCCGCCGGGATCCGGCTGCCCTGGCTGCCCTGGCTGCTCGGAGCCGCCACCGTGGTCCTTGAGGTCGGCTACCCGCTGGTCAGCGGCCGGACCCGCGACGTCCTGACCATGGTGACCGTCGCGGTGTTCTTCCTGGCGTCCACCTCGCACCCGCTGGTGTGGCGCGGCCTGCGCTGGACCGCGGTGCTGGTCGCGATCACCGCCGGCGGCGGACTTCTGGTCGAGGCGGTCGGCACCCGCACCGGCCAGCCGTTCGGCCACTATTCCTACGCAGGCACGCTGGGCGCGCAGCTGGCCGGCGTACCGCTGGTGATCCCGCTGGCTTGGACGATGATGGCCTACCCGGCGCTGCTGGTCGCCCGCGAGCTCACCACTTCGGCGCCGGCGCGCGCTCTGGTGGGGGCCTGGGCGCTCTCGTCCTGGGACCTCTTCCTGGACCCCCAGATGGTCGCCGCGGGCCACTGGCGCTGGTCGCACGTGGGCGCCGTTCTTCCCGGCGTTCCGGACGTGCCGCTGACCAACTTCACCGGCTGGCTGCTTGCCGCCGTCGTTCTGATGACCGTGCTCGGCCGGCTGTTACCCGACCGCCGAGCCGGGGCCGCGACTGATCCAGATCCCATTGGCCGGCCTGCTGGCGCCAGATCGCCACGCTCACGGGATCTGGATCGCCCCGGAGCAGCCAGCTGCGACGACCGGATGCCGCACGCCCTTTACCTGTGGACGTGGGCCTCCTACGTACTGGCCAACCTGGCGTTCTTCGGACGGCCGGCCGTGGCGGCCTGGGGCGGGCTCGGCATGGGGCTGGTCGCCGTACCGCTGGCTCTGGCGCTGCGGCGACGCCGATGATGGCGCTGGTACGCCGGTTGGTCGTCGCCGGAAGTGTCGGTGCCGCGCTCACCACGGCCCACACCGCCTGGAACCTGCGGCTGCTCCGGGTCCCGCCTGCGGCACCGAGGCCCGTCACCGAGGCGGTGTCGGTGCTGCTGCCCGTCCGCGACGAGGCCCATCGGGTCGGCCCGTGCCTGCGATCGCTGCTGGCCTCCACGGGGCTGACGGAGCTGGAGATCCTGGTCCTCGACGACGGGTCCAGCGACGCTACGGCGGAGGTCGTACGGCGGACCGCCGGCCCGGACCCACGCCTGCAGCTCATCCAGGGAACCCCGCTCCCGACCGGCTGGCTGGGCAAGCCGCACGCCTGCGCCCAACTCGCCGCCGCCGCCGGTGGCGAGGTGCTCGTGTTCGTCGACGCCGATGTGATCGTGGAACCGGACGCCATCGCCCGGACCGTCGGGCTGCTGCGCGCCGCCGACCTGCAGCTCGTCGCTCCGTATCCCCGTCAGGTGGCGGCGTCGGTGGCGGAGCGGCTGATCCAGCCGCTGCTGCAGTGGTCCTGGCTCAGCTTCCTGCCGCTGGCGCTCGCGGAGCGTTCGGCCCGTCCGTCACTGGCCGTCGCCAACGGCCAGTTGCTGGCGGTGGACGGGGCGGCGTACCGACGCATCGGTGGCCACGCCGCCGTCCGGGCCGACGTGCTCGAGGACATCGCGCTCGGGCGAGCGTTCAAGCGAGCCGGCTATCGCGGAACGGTGGCCGACGGTACGGCCCTGGCCTGCTGCCGGATGTACGCCGGCTGGCCGCAGCTGCACGCCGGCTACACGAAGTCGCTGTGGGCCGCGTTCGGTTCGCCCGGCGGCGCGGCCGCCGTCCTCGCCGGGCTGGGGCTGCTCTACGTCGTACCTCCGGCCGCAGCGCTCACCGGCAGCCGGACCGGCCTGGCCGGCTACGCCGCCGGAGTCCTCGGCCGGGCGCTGACCGCGCGCCGTACCGGCGGCCGGGTGTTCCCGGACGCCCTCGCCCACCCGGCCTCGATCGGCCTGCTGGGCTGGCTCACGGCGACATCCTGGCGCGGACGACGGGTCGGCACCTTGGCCTGGAAGGGCCGCCGGGTGGCCTGAAGCCCCCGACTCATACGCTCCCCCGATGGCCCGGGTCGTCGTCATCGGCGCCGGCGTGGGCGGGCTGGCCGTCGCCGCCCGGCTGGCCACCCTGGGTCATTCCGTCACCGTCTGCGAGCAGGCGCCGGTCGTCGGCGGCAAGCTCGGCAGCTACTCGCGGGACGGCTTCCGGTTCGACACCGGACCGTCCCTGCTGACGCTGCCGGCGGTGTTCCGTGACCTGTTCATTCAGACCGGGAAGCCGCTCGAGTCCGTGCTGGAAATCGTGCCGGTCGACCCCATCGCCAGCTACCGCTTCGCCGACGGCACCCGGTTCGACGCACCGAACACCGGCCTGCTCGACTACTGCGCCGCCCTGAATGCCGCCCTCGGCTCCGGCGCGGGCCACGACTGGGGTCGGCTGATGGCGCGCGCCGGCCGGATGTGGCAGGCCACCCGGGGACCGTTCCTCGAGTCCGCCCTGGGCGGGCCGACCGACCTGCTGCGACAGTCGAGCCGCCTCCGGGACCTCGCGACCATCGCCCCATGGCGCTCGCTCCGCTCGCTCGGCGAGCGCTACCTCCGCGACCCTCGGCTCCGCGTGTTGCTGGAGCGCTACGCCACCTACACCGGCTCTGACCCGCGCCGGGCGCCGGCCGTGCTGGCCACGGTGCCTTACGTCGAGCAGACCTTCGCGGCCTGGTATGTCCGCGGCGGGCTGCACCGGCTGGCCGAGGCGATCTCCGACAGAGCGGTGGAGCGTGGCGCCAACATCCGCACCCACTGCCCGGTGAGCGCGGTCGAGCTCGACGGCGGACGGGTGAGCGGGGTCCGGCTGGCCTGGGGCGAGCGACTGGCTGCCGACGTCGTGGTCAGCAACGTCGACGCCGACCGGCTGTACGCCGATCTGCTGCCGACCCCCGGGCCCCTCGCCCGGCTGCGCAAGGCGACCCCCTCGCTGGCAGGCTTCGTGCTGTTGCTCGGCGTACGGGGTCGGACCGCCGGCCAGGCACATCACACGGTGCTCTTCCCGGCCGACTACGACGCGGAGTTCGACGCCATCTTCGGCCCGGATCCAGGGCCGGTGGACGACCCGACCATCTACCTGGCCGTACCGGGTGACCCAGCCGTCGCCCCGCCGGGCTCCGAGGCCTGGTTCGTCCTGGTGAACGCGCCGCGGCACGGGCCGGTCGACTGGGACGCGCCCGGCTTCGCCGACCGGTACGCCGATCACCTGCTCGCCCTGATGGCCCGAAGAGGCATCGACGTACGGGACCGGTTGCTCTTCCGCGAGATCCGTACGCCGGCCGACCTCGAACGCGCAACCGGCGCCGTTGGTGGGGCGATCTACGGGAGCTCGTCGAACGGGCCCCGGGCCGCCTTCCTGCGCCCGGCCAACCGGTCCCCCGTGCCGGGACTGTTCCTGGTCGGCGGCTCGTCGCATCCAGGCGGCGGGCTGCCCCTGGTCGCGATGTCCGCCGCCATCGTGGCCGGGCTGATCGGGCCCGCCTAGCGGGTCATCGCAACCGCCGGCGTACGACGCGCAGCAGCTGCGCCAGGCCGACCAGCGACACGACCGCCACCGCGAGGGTCCCCGCACCGGCCACCCGGCCGGCCGATCCGGCATACGCCGAGGCGCACCCGAGCGTCACGACGGTGAGGATGACGCGCGTCGGCCGCTCCCCCACCGTGACGACGCCGATCTCCGCCATCCCGGCCGAGCCGGCTCGGGCCCGGGTGTACTCCAGCAGGGCCACGGCAGCGCCAGCCGCAACGCAGAGCCCGGACGGCGCGCCGAGGCGCCACAGCGCCAGCAGGTAGAGGCCGTCCACCCCCCGGTCCACCACGGAGTCCAGCACGGATCCGAACGCGGTGACCCGGTCTGCCAGTACGGCGACCGCACCGTCCAGGCCGTCCAACAGGCCGGACGCCACCACGACCAGGGCCGCGGCCAGCGGCCACCGACCTCCCAGGTCCGACAGGGCGACGGCCAGGCCCCCGGCGACCAGACCCCAGGCGGTCAGCAGGTCCGGCGCCGCCCCACCCCGGGCCAGCGGGCGGGCGAGTCGATAGACCAGCCTCAGCCAGCCGCGGACCAGGGCGCTGCGGCCGACGTCGAGGTCACCGTGCAGAGCCGACCAGCGGGCGAGATAGGTGCTCTCGTCCACCCCGGTTGCCGTCGGCCGCCGGCTGATCACCGAAGCGATCAGCAGCACCAGTACGGCGGCGCCGACGACCAGGAGACCGACCATTCCCGCACGGTAGAACGGCTCAGCGCAGCGACCAGTCAACCGCCACGGTCACCGTCACCTCGGCGCTACCCGGCTCGACTGGCACCGGCCGAGCGGCGGGGGCGAGGCTGTCCAAGGCCACCCTCGTGTCCAGCTGCTGCGGCGTCGCCCCGGTGACCCGCTCCGTGACGCGAATGACGGCACCGAGCGGCCGGCCGGACAGCCGGGCGTACTGCTCCGCCTTGGCCCTGGCCGCGGCGAAGGCGCGGTCGCGGGCCTGGGACACCAGTGCCGCGTCGCTGTCGATGTCCAGAGCGATGCCGTTTACCCGGACAGCCGACCCGCCGGCCGCCACCGCGTCGGTGATCGTCCGGCCGGCGGTCGCCAGCCGGTGCAGCCGGACGGTGAGCGACTCCGCCGCGAGGTAGCCGCGCAGCTGCTGACGACCCTTCACGTAGTCATAGTCGGCCTGGACCGACAGTCGCGAGGTCTGCAGGTCGGCCGGCGCCACCCCGTGCGCCCGCAGCGAGTCGCGCACCTTGGTCAGCGCCGCGCTGGCTGTGTCGAGTGCGCCCGACACGGTGTCCGCCCGGCCCTCGACGGCGAGATCGAGCTTGAGTACGTCGGGCGTGCCGGCGATGTGCCCGACGCCGTCGACGCTGACCGACGGCCCGGCGGGCGCGGCGGCGGGCGGGGCGGCAAGTGCCTTCGAGCCGCCGCCGTGCGCGCTGCCGATGACGTAGGTAAGTGCGAGCAACCCGGCTACACCCAGCACGGCGGCGGTCAGCCGCTGGGGTGGGCGAGGAGAAGGCGACGACATGGGACCTCCCGGTACGACGGTGCTGGCCCGGAATAGACGCCGCGACCGGCCGGTCGGTTCCCTGTGCTCAGGCGGTCCCGCAGTCGCAGCGCGGTAACCCAAGACCAAGCGGCCTATCCGCGTCAAGATCAGCGGCTACCTGCGGTGCGGATCAGAGCTGCGCGGCAAGCTCAACTGCCTTGGCCGGCGAAACTGCAGGGCCGGAAAGATCGAACATCACCCCGTTCCGACTGAACCCGACCCGTGCGGTTGTCCCGTCGGGGCTGACATTGACCAGCGCTCTTGCACCCGAGACCGACACCGTGGAGAAGTCCTGCGGTCGGCCGGGTGGATCCGCGAGGACCGAGGTGTACCAGTCGGAGGGCAGGTTGGTCGGACGCTCTTCGACCACGACGCGGGTATCACCGTTGAAGCCGTTCGGGTCGGAAAATCGATACCTAAGGATTAGGAAGGTCGCGTCGGGGGGGACCCCCGCCTGGGAAGACTCGACCAACACGGGATCGATGCCAAAGTCCGGCTTCTTGACCTGAAAGGGAAGAACTCCCCCTGCCTGAACCGCCGTCAGGCTGGTCGTCCGCGCGTCAGTCGCCGGCCCGTCCCAATCGATAGGTGGAGCCGGCGGAGGCTTGACGTCGGCGCCGAAGGACGAGGTGGCCGTCGGTGCGGTCGCCCCCGGTGCAGCATTCTCTACGGCACGTCCGCAGGACGAAGAGGCAGCAATGACAAGCAGGCCTATGCAGACTGATGGAAAACTGAAGCTGCGTGTACGGGGACTCATGGAGGACAGATCCTACCCGGTGAGAGACCATCCGCATCGCACTGATTGTCCGTCCAGGGTATGTACGACTGAGTGGTTGGGTTGTTCATGTATAGCAGGTTCTTGTGATCATCGGATAGGTCGGAGTTCCCAAAGGCGGACACTTCCTGCTCCGCCCAGCCCCGATTGAATCTGAGCTGGTTGGTAGTGCTCAGGGTTTCCCAGCCCGTGCTCGCGTACCAATCCACGTCAAAACCGGTGCCGGCGCCGTGGTAACGCAATCGGAATCGGGTTAGGTCGTTGGACTGATACTGTGCGTCGATAGCCGAAACACCGGATCATTGGGGTATACTCGCCACTCGGCGAACGGGTGGAACACCGTATCGCTAAGTTGGTAGGCTCCACCCTCAACGTAGTCCTGAGATCGTGGGGACAATTTGAGGAACACCGTATGAGCAACAGCTCCAGTTGTGCACGGAGTATAGTTGTTGTAAGGGTGGATGTTTCCGGCTGTTCCAAGCATTACCTATAGGCTTATAGGTGAAGAAGGATCTCTCGTCGCTGCACGTCAGTGCAGCAGCAACGCCGGGGAAGGGCGACGCTCGTTACGGAGAGAAATGTGGCAGCGGCGGCCACCAGTCCCAACAATACGGTAAGGTTTGAATTGCGCGCGGTAGGTGGTCGTCCTTGTCGCGGAGGCTCCGTAAAGGGACGCCAGGCCGGTCGTCGATCCATGCTGCCTCCGTCAGTGGACTCGCAGCTAGTGAGCGCTCCTGACGCTATTCTCATGTGCTCCACGTTGTCAAGCGGTTTGACCTGGCTTCGCAGGTAGCGGTGGCCCGATCGGCGTGTGGGCGCGGAAAGTGCCTGTGGCGCAAAGGAAAGTGCCTGTGGCGCAAAGGGGATCAATTGGGTCGAATTCTTTGATGCCGAGCCGAGACCTTGACGGCATTGTCGGTATTGCCCGGCCGGGCCTCGGGCCCGTAGCCATTGGCCGGGCATGATCAAGTGTCGGTTCGCGTCCGGCTCCGGAGCAAAGGCGGCCTGCGACCGCGCGTAGCGCATCGCGACCGTAGTTGGACGACGACAACCGGCCGGTCGAAGCAGGCCCGGGAGAACTTGGAGTGCAGCGGAACCCGCCCGAAGAGGTGCGGGCTGTCTGGTCGCGCTCAGCCTTCGCATCTGGGCCCGGACCAGGGGGTCCAACTCCTCGGCTCGGTTGGCCTTGTTGCGTTCGAGTGCGCCGAGCCAGCAGTGCACGTCGTCGGGGATGGCATCGCGTCCGGTGATGTCACCCCTGCCCATCGGGCGGTCAGCCGCGGCTGACATGGCGAGCACATGAGACCTCCCGGTTCGGTGCTGGCCCCGAGTAGACGCCGAAAGCGACCGGCCGGTTCCCGCTGCCGCTCAGCGGCGCTCGGCCAACCGCAGCTGGGAGTAGATCTCCCGCGTGGCGGTCGACCGGTTGAGCGTGTAGAAGTGGATGCCGGGCGCGCCACCCTCGAGCAGCCTCTCGCACAGCGCGCCGGCCACCTCGACGCCGATCGCCCGCACCGCCGTCGGGTCGTCCTCGACCGAGCACAGCCGATCCGCCAGATCCGTGGGGAAGGCGATCCCGGACAGCTGCGCCATCCGTTGGATCTGCTTGACGTTGGTGACCGGCATGATGCCGGGCAGGACCGGTACGTCGCAGCCCAGCCGCATCACCCGGTCGCGCAGGGCGAAGTAGTCATCGGCATCGAAGAAGAAGTTGGTCACCGCGAAGTCCGCGCCAGCAGCGCACTTCTGCACCAGATACTTCGCGTCGGTGTCGCGGTCCGGCGACTCCGGATGGCCCTGCGGAAACGCCGCCACTCCGACACAGAAGTCACCGAGCCCCCGGATCAGACGCACCAGGTCCTCGGCGTACCCGAGTCCCTGGGGATGGGGTTCCCAGGGAGCGTCGACGCCGCCCGGTGGGTCACCGCGCAGCGCGAGCACGTTCCGTACGCCGGCATCGGCGTAGGAGCCGATCACCTGGCGGAGTTCGGCGACCGAGTGGTTCACCGCGGTGAGATGACCGAGGGGGGTGAGGGTGGTGTCGGTGGCGATCCGTTCCGTGACCCGGACCGTACGGTCGCGGGTCGACCCGCCGGCGCCATAGGTGACCGAGACAAAGGTGGGATGCAGCGACTCGAGCTCGCGGATCGCCGACCAGAGCTGGCGTTCCCCCTCGTCGGTCTTGGGCGGGAAGAACTCGAAGGAGAACGACCGTCGGCCGCTGGCCAGCAGCTCGCGGACCGTCGGCGCACGACGGCCGATCGTCCGCGTCGCCATCTCGGCAGGCTAACCGACCGCGGGTGCCGGATACTGCGTAGGCACGCCCAGTTCGACGGGGGAAGGAGATCGCCCACTTTGGCCGGTGGCCCGCAGCCACACCCTGGCGTCGACCCGTTGGAGCGTGCCGACCTCCGGTGCCGGCTCGACAAGGTGCTGTCCGGCTTCCTCGCCGAACAGGCTGCGGCACTGGACGGCGTCGCCGAGGAGCTGCGGCCTATGGTCGGCGCGCTGGAGGGCTTCGTGCTCGACGGTGGCAAGCGGCTGCGCCCGGCATTCTGCTACTGGGGTTGGCGGGGCGCGGGTGGAGCCGATGGCGACGCGATCGTCGCCGCCGCCGCCGGATTGGAGCTCCTGCACGCCTGCGCGCTGATCCACGACGACGTGATGGACGGGTCGGACACCCGGCGGGGGCGGCCGGCGGTCCATCGAGGGTTCGCCGCGCTGCACCGCGGCAACGGCTGGTCCGGCGATCCCGAGGCGTTCGGCAACTCGGCGGCCATCCTGCTGGGCGACCTGTGCCTGATCTGGGCGGACGCCATGGTCAACACCGCCGGGCTGCCCCACGAGACGGTGCTGCGCGCAACCCCCGTGTACGACGAGATGCGGGTCGAGCTGATGGCCGGGCAGTTCCTGGACCTGCTCGAGCAGGTCCACGGCGGCGGTTCGATAGAGCGCGCTCTCCGGGTGGCTCGATACAAGAGCGCGAAGTACACCATCGAGCGGCCGTTGCACCTCGGCGGCACCCTCGCGGGCGCGGCCGCCGAGACCCTGGCCGCGTATTCGGCGTACGGCCTTCCGCTCGGCGAGGCCTTTCAGTTGCGTGACGACGTTCTCGGTGTGTACGGCGATCCGGCCGCAACCGGCAAGCCGGCCGGGGACGACCTGCGGGAGGGGAAGCGCACCGCGCTGGTGGCCGCCGCCATGGAGGCGGCCACCCCGGCCCAGGCGGCGGTGGTCCGGCGGCACCTCGGCGACCCGCACCTGAACGACGTGGGAGTGGCCGAGGTCAGGGAAGTGATCTCCGAAACCGGCGCGCTGCACCGGGTCGAGGCGCTGATCGCCGAGCGCACCACCCTGGCGCTGGCCGGCCTCGAGCGCGCACACATCGATGCGGAAGCGCGCTCGACACTGGCCGAGCTGGCCGTCGCCGCCACCGACCGCCGCGGCTAGCCGGCGAGTCGACCCGATGCGCACGGTTCCCGGCCGCACCGACTCCGTTCTGGTCGTGGGAGCCGGCCTCGGCGGACTCTCCGCCGCCCTACGGCTCGCGGGCGCGGGTCGCCACGTCACCGTGGTCGAGCGGGCGTCCGGTCCCGGTGGCCGATGCGGGCTGCTCGAGAGCGCGGGCTACCGCTTCGACACCGGTCCCAGCGTGCTGACCATGCCGCACCTCATCGCCGACGCACTGGCCGACGTCGGCGAGGAGCTGGCGGACTGGCTGGAGCTGACGCCGGTCGACCCGCTCTACCGCGCCTACTACCCGGACGGATCCCGGCTCGACGTGAAGGCCGACCCCGAGGCCATGGCCGAGGAGCTGGCCCGGACCTGCGGGCCGGCCGAGGCGGCCGGTTACCGCCGCTACGTGGAGTACGTCTCGGCGCTCTACCGCTACGAGATGGCCGACTTCATCGACCGCAACATCGATTCCCCGCTGCACCTCCTCACGCCCAACCTGGCCCGCCTCGTCGCACTCGGCGCTTTCCGGAAGCTTGCCCCCAAGGTCGGACAGTTCCTCGAGGACCCGCGCACCCAGCGCATTCTGTCCTTCCAGTCGATGTACGCCGGCCTCTCGCCGTACGACGCCCTGGCGATCTACGCCGTGATCGCCTACATGGACTCCGTGGCTGGCGTGTACTTCCCCAAGGGCGGGATGGCCGCGGTGCCCGCAGCTCTCGCCGGTGCCGCCGAGAAGGCCGGCGTCGACTTCCGGTACCGGACCGAGGTGACCCGGGTCGAGACGCGGAACGGGCGCGCCACCGCGGTCCACACCGCCGGTGGAGAGCGGATCGCGGCGGACGTCGTGGTGCTCAACCCCGACCTACCGGTCGCCTACCGCGAACTGTTGCCACCGGCAGCCACGCCTCGACGGATCCGCTCCCAGCGCTACTCGCCGTCCTGCTTCCTGCTGCTCGCGGGATCGACGGCGGCATACGACCAGATCGCCCATCACAACGTGCACTTCGGCCGCGCCTGGCGGGAGGTCTTCACCGAGCTGATCGACCGGCACCAGCTGATGAGTGACCCATCACTGCTGGTCACCAACCCCACCCGGTCCGACCCGGATCTGGCGCCGCCCGGCCGCTCCGGCTACTACGTCCTGGTGCCCACGCCGAACCTGGACGCCGGCCTGGACTGGGACGTCGTGGGGCCGCGGTACCGCGACGAGGTGGTCGACCGGCTCGAGCAGCTGGGCTATGTCGGCTTCGGCGACGCGATCGAGGTCGAGCACCTCACCACGCCGGCCGACTGGCGCCGGCGCGGGATGGAGCGCGGTACGCCGTTCGCGGCCGCGCACACCTTCCGCCAGACCGGCCCGTTTCGGGCGGCCAACCTGGCGCCGACCCTGGACAACGTCGTCTTCGTCGGGTCCGGGACGACGCCCGGGGTCGGCGTACCGATGGTGCTCATCAGCGGCCGGCTGGCAGCCGAGCGCATCGTCGGTAACCGGGGCCGACGCTACTAATCGGGCAAAGGGGTCTTTAACCGGCGCTCGATCCTGGGTACGCTGCCCGAACCAACCGGCCACCATAGGAGACCCGACGAGCATGCGCCGACTTCCACTCGCCATGGCCGTCGCGGCCAGCGCTGCCCTCGCGGTGCTACCGGCCGGCGGCGCGTCCGCCCACAGCACCCAGCGCAGCACTTCGGCGGCTGCCGCGGTCGACCTGCCGGTGGTGACCAGCCCCAACGTCCACCTGCTCACGACGCTGCCGAACCCGAACGCCATCTCCGGCGAGTTCTCGCACGACGGCAAGTTCTTCTACGTCTCCAGCGCGAACGCCATCAGCATCTACGACGTCAGCATTCCGGCGGCGCCCCGCTTCGTGAGCGCGCTGACCAACCTGGTCTTCGAGAACGAGGCGATGACCTACGGCGAGCGGCGGCTGTCGAACGGCGTACTCAACCGGTTCGTCCTGGTGGGGGTCGACCTCTACGACGTCACGCCGACCGAGCCGCACCGCGGCAACATTCGCGGCAAGCAGGTCCTGGTCATCGACGTGACCCGACCGGAGGAGCCGCACGTCGACGGGCGTACGCCGTACTCCCCCACCGGGGTGCTGCCGGGCGCCCTGACCACGAGCAGCCACACCGTGCAGTGCGTCACGCTGTCCTGTGAGTACGCCTACACCGCTGGCAGCAAGGGCAAGTTCTCGATCATCGACATCCGGGACGACCACAATCCCAAGCAGGTCAAGGAGGTCGCCTCGCCGTCAGCCGGCGCGAACCCCGTCTTCGTCCAGGGCGCCGGACACTACTGGGACTTCGACGGCAGCGGGCGGGGCTGGCACACCGGCTCCGGCGGCGCCACCGTCTTCGACGTACGCAACCCGCTCAACCCGGTCCCCGTCAACGCCACGAACTCCAACGGCATCGCATCGCCGTACAACGACTTCATCCTGCACAACTCCCAGCGGCCGAACGCGGGCCGGTTCACCGCAGGAGCCCCGGCGAGCCTGGCCAACGGCAACGTCCTGCTCGTCACCGAGGAGGACTACTTCAACGACGGCGAGGAGCTGGCCTGCGACCAGGCGGGCACCATCCAGACCTGGTATGTGCCCGACCTGAACGGGGCTGCCTACCGGGCCGGCAATCCGACCGGCGCTCCCAGCAAGGGCAACATCCGGCCGCTCGACATCTCCAACGTCGTGGCACAGTACGGCGGCGGCACCTCGACGCCGGTCGGCGGGTTCTGCTCCGCGCACTGGTTCGACTTCCACCAGTCCGGGATCCTGGCCCAGGGCTACTACCAGCAGGGCCTGCGCTTCGTCGATGTCCGCAACCCGCGCGACATCAAGCAGTACGGCTACTTCACCGGCGGCGCGACAGAGGTGTGGGACGCCTACTGGGTGCCGCAGCGGGACGCCAAGGGCGTGCCCACCGGACGCAAGAGCAACATCGTGTACGCCGTTGACTTCGTCCGCGGCATCGACGTCCTGTGCGTGAACCTCCCGGGCCAGAGCAGCTGCCCGACCGGTGTCGGCGCCTCCGCTCCGAAGTCGGCGGTGGCGCTACCGCTGCTCGGCCTGGCCACCCTGATCGGCGCGGCCACCGCCGTACGCCGTCGGCTGGGACGCTAGGGCGCTCACCGACCCCCGCTGGCTGAGAGAGCCGCCCAAACCGGCGACGTGCCTGGTTCGCCGACACGGAGGCTGGCCACCGCGGTCGGGTGAGGGGTGGCTCGGTCAGCAGGCGGACGGTATAGCGGCAGCGGCGAGCAGGGCGGCGCGAGAGGGCCGGCCCCGGCATGCGGGGCCGGCCCTCTCGCGGCTTTTGGTCGCCGCTCGGGTCAGTTGTCCTCGAAGAACCCGAACACGTCGAACAACAGGCTGACATCGCCGGCCGCGTTGCGCAGCTTGATGTCGCCGCGGGTAGTGCCGGACGGGGCGGTCGTGACGAACAGGAGGTTCGGCACGTTGGCGCCCGCCGGAACATTGATGTTGCTGATCTGCGGAGGCGTGGCCAGATCCGCCGGGTACGCGCGGACGTCGGTGCTGGTACTGGGGGCGACCGCAGTGAGGTTCGCGACCAAGGACGTTGCGCGGGCCGCCAGCTCGGTACCCCCGAACGCCGTCGTCACGGTGTCGTGCGTAACGACCTGCTCGATGCCGCCGGGCCCGAGCCGCAACGACTCCCCGGTCGGCGTCTTCTGGCCGGAGCGGGTGTCGAGGATGCGCACCGGATCCACCGGGTGGAAGAACGAGCCGGCCGGGTCCGTGGCATCCGAGGTGTAGTAACCGGCGATGTCCACGATGACGTTCGTAGAGCCGGCGCTATTGCGGATCTTGATGGTGTCGTTGGCAGCCGGCAGAGCCACCGTCACCAGGTTCGCCCGGACGCTGCGAGCCGCCAGGTTGAGGTTGGAGACCTGCGGCACCGTCGCGGCATCCCCGGGGTAGGCGCGCAGGTCTGTCGCGGAGGTCCCGGAGACACCTGTCAGGTTGAACACGACAGCCGTCGCCTGGGCTGGTAGCGCGGTCGTGCCGCCGGCGGTCACGGTCAGCGTGCACACCCCGCCAGCCCCGAGAGCGGTCGGGCAACCGACACCACTGCGACTGTCCGCGATGCGCGTAGGTGTCAGGGCGTGAAAGCGGTCCCGCGTCGTACCGGTCTGGAAGTAGCCGGCGATGTCGACGGCGACGTTCGTGACACCGGCCGCGTTGCGCAGCACCACCTTGTTAGGCCCGCCAGCCGGACCGCCGGTCTTGACCACGGCGGCGACGGCAGCGGTCTGGCCGGCGGCGAGATTGAGGTTGCTCACCGTCGGCACCGGGGTGCTGGCGCCGAGCCTGGGGTAGACCCGCAGATCCGTCGCGGAACTCGGGGCGATCCCGGTGATGTTCAGTACGACGGCATTGGCTCCGGCCGGGACGTCAGGGGCCAACGGTGCCACCGTGAACTCGCAGGTGCCCCCGGCACCGAGGGCGTTGCACGGACCGACGTGACCGGCGCCCGCGCGGGTGTCGAGAATCCGGCGTGGGCTGATCGCGGTGAACGTGGACGTCGTGCCGTGCCCGATGTCCGGGCCGAAACGATGCCCGTCGAAGTCGTCGGCGGTCGACAGGAACGTGAGGTCGGCCACGAACTGCTCCTCGAACAGGGCCACCGACGCGATGTTGAGGTCGCTGGTCAGCGCGCCGTTGGCCGCGTCGTAGCCGGCCCGGGCGAAGTAGATCTCGCTTCCGTCGTGCGAGTACGACGGGTGCTCGGCCGTGATCGCCGCGCTCGTGGTGACGGCGATCTGGTTCTCGGTGCCCGCCGCGCTGCCGTCGGCGGCGAGGGCGACCGTCGCCAGGCCGAAGGAGCCCGTGGTCCCCTTGGGGTACTGGTAGACGAGCTGGTCGGTGCCAGGGCCGAACGACGGATACTCCCCGTCCACGCCCAGGGGCGTCACGCCGGTGCCATTGGGGTTGGCCGTAGCCAGCACGCCGGTCGAGGCGATGGTGTAGGCGATCTTCGACCCGTCGGGGATCAGGCAGGTCAGGCCCGGGTTGGGCTCGCAGACCGCGTAGCGGCCCTCTTTGCCGTCGGTGACGATTGTGGTCGGCGTCCCGAACGGAGAGGTGGAGACGTTGACCGTCCGCAGGGCCGAAGCCGTGCCCGCCGCGTCGAGCTGCGAGTACAGCACCGTGTTCCCGTTCGGCGACCAGTCAGGGGCGATCTGGTTCAGCGCGCTGGCGCTGTCCACCGGCAGTGGGTTCGGCGTGGCGGAGACGCTGGCCACGTAGACCTTGAAGGGAGTGGTGAGGGTTGCCCTGGCGTATGCCACCTGGGACCCGTCCGGTGACAGCACCGGGTCTGCGAAGAACGCCCCGGTGACCGGAGCGATGATGTCCTCGGTGACACCCGTGGCCAGGTGCCGCAGCCGGATGCCCTCCGCCGTACCGGTGTCGACGACGTAGACGACGGCGCTGTCGGTCACCGGTCCGGTGACGAGCTGAGCAAGGCTGGGAGTCACTCCTTGTCGCGCCTGGGCTGATGCGTGGTGGGTGAGCTGGCGCAGGAGCGCTGGACGGAATCCGGCACCGGCGGCGTCGGCTGCCGGTGCGGTCGCGACCAGTGCGCCGCCGACAACCCCTGCCATCAGGGCTGCGGTGCACGCTGCGCGACGCCGTGGAACGATCATGCGCTTTCCTCCATCGGGCAGGGGGCAACACCCCGTCGAGTGCCGGAATCAGTATTAGCGCCCCAGCCCACAAGAGCAGCGGTGACTCGCCGCTAACCACCCGAACGGGTGTCGCGCGACCGGAAGGCCGGGCAGCCCTGCCGCCCCCTCCACCAAGCGGTGGTGGCAGACCGCTGCGGCGGCCACGCGGGACCGGCGGGAGGCTGGCACACTCCGCCCATGAGGCGGCGGGAACTCGACGCCGCCGGGATCACCGACCCTGGCCTGCGGACGTCGTACGAGCTCTGCCGCCGGCTGCATGCGACGCACGGTCGAACGTACTACCTGGCGACCCAACTGCTGCCGCCCGGGAAACGACCGTACGTCAACGCGCTGTACGGCTTCGCGCGGTACGCCGACGAGATCGTCGACGACGACCGCGACGGTCGTACCGTCAAGGAGAAGGAGGCGGCGCTCGACGGGCTGGTCGCCGCGCTGACCTCCGGCGACGAGAGCCGGGACGGCGTCATGCCGGCCGTCGCTGACACCATTCGGCAATGGGAGATCCCCCGAACCCATTTCGCGACTTTCCTTGCCTCGATGCGGATGGACCTCACGGTCACCGAGTACCCGACCTATGAGGACCTCACGACGTACATGCACGGCTCGGCGGCGGTGATCGGGCTGCAGATGGTCCCGATCCTGGAGCCGGTCAGTGCCGCGGCGTATGCCTACGCGGCCGACTTGGGCATCGCCTTCCAGCTGGCCAACTTCCTGCGCGACGTCGGTGAGGACCTGCGCCGCGGCCGGCTCTACCTGCCGCTCGAGGACCTGGCGATTTTCGGCCTTACCCGGGCCGACCTCGTTGCTGGCGTCGTCGACGGGCGCATCCGGCGACTTCTCGCCTTCGAGATCGCGCGCACCCGGGAACTGCTGCGCAACGCCCGGCCGGGGATCCGGCTCCTGCATCCGGCCAGCCGGGACTGCATCGCCACCGCGGCGACTCTCTACGGCGGGATTCTGGACGCGATCGAGCGGGCCGACTACCAGGTGCTCGACCGTCGGCTCTCCGTCGGGCCGGTACGCCGAGCCGCCGTCGCCGGCCCGGCCCTGTGGCGGGCCACCCGCGCCCGAAAGGTAGCCGGCCGTTGACCCACGACGATGTTGGCGCCAGCCCCCGCATCCCCCTGGCGGAGGCCAGGGGACTTTGGCAGCCGGTCGGCGTCTACCTCAACACCGCCAGCTACGGACTGCCGCCAGCCCCGGCCTGGGAGGCCCTTCAGCACGCACTCGAAGACTGGCGCGGTGGGCGGACCAGCTGGGAGCAGTGGGGCGAGAGCACGGAACGGTCTCGCGCCGAGTTCGCCCGCATGGTTGGCGTGGATTCCGAGAATGTCGCCGTCGGTTCGACGGTCTCCGGGCTCGTTGCCTTCGTGGCGGCCGCGCTCCCCGACGGCGCCCGGGTGCTGGCCCCCGACATCGAGTTCACCAGCAATCTCTTTCCGTTCCTGGCCCATGCGGCGCGTGGCGTCGAGGTGGAGTGCGTGCCCGCACACCGGTTGGCCGACTCGATCGATGCGCGGACGGACGCCGTGGCGTTCAGCGCGGTCCAGTCGGCGACCGGCGAGGTGGCGGACATCGAGTCCATCGCCCGATCCGCGGAGCACCACGGTGCCCTCACCGTGATGGACGCGACGCAGGCGGCCGGCTGGCTCCCGCTGGACGCCAGTCGAGTCGACTTCATGTCCTGCGCCGCTTACAAGTGGCTGATGTCCCCACGCGGGAGCGCGTTCCTCACCGTTGCGCCCGACCGGCTGGAGATGCTGCCGGCCCTCGCGGCCGGCTGGTACGCCGGCGAGGATCCGCACTCTGCCTACTACGGCCCGCCGCTGCGGCTCGCGCGCACCGCTCGGCGGCTCGACGTATCACCGGCCTGGTTCTCCTGGGTCGGCACCGAGCCCGCCTTGCGCCTGATCAACCGCATTGGTGTTCCGGCCATCCATGACCACGACGTCTCTCTAGCCAACCGGTTCCGGACCGGCCTCGGCCTGCCGCCGGCCGACTCCGCCATCGTCTCCGTCGACGTCGGGGACGTGGCCGAGGCGCTGGCTCGAGCCGGCGTGCTGGCCTCGGTCCGGGCTGGCAGACTGCGCACGGCCTGGCACATCTACAACACCGCCGCGGACGTGGATGCGGCGCTGGCGGCCATACTCGGCTCCGCCGGGTGACCGGCGGCTCCAGCTGCCGCGGGCGGAATGCGCCGACGAGCCCATCGGTGCCGTTTTCGCCGACCATCACCGGACGAAACGGCACCAGTGGGTGTGCCGGGAGCGTCGACTGTGACCGTGCGGCCGGTGGCTTGACCCTCACCTGACGTGAGCCTTTAGCGTCACTGGTGGAGGTGATTCGGCGGTGGACTACTCCGTCGGCCAGGTGGCCCGGCTGGCCGGCGTCACCGTTCGCACGCTGCACCACTACGACGAGATCGGGCTGCTGCCGCCGAGCGGGCGGATGGCGTCGGGCACCGGAACTACAGCCACGGCGACCTGGTGAGGCTGCAGCGCGTCCTGGGGTACCGGGAACTCGGCTTCGGTCTGGACAAGATTGCCGAGATCCTCGACGACCCCGACATCACCCCGCTCGAGCACCTGCGTCGCCAGCACGAGCTGCTCACGAACCGGGTCGGGCGGCTGCACCAGCAGCTGACCGCGATCGAGAAGACGATGGAGGCACATCAGATGGGGATCGCGTTGAATCCGGAGGAGATGTTCGAGGTCTTCGGCGACTTCGACCCGACCGAGCACGCCGCGGAGGCCGAGCAGCGGTGGGGCGGTACCGACGCCTACCGTGAGTCACATCGGCGTACGTCGTCCTACACCCGGGAGGACTGGCAGCGGATCAAGGCGTCTGGCGAGGAGGTCGAACAGGAGCTGCTGCTTGCGATGTCGACCGGTCTGCCCGCGACAAGCGTCGAGGCGATGGCTGCCGCTGAGGCACACCGGGCCAACATTCGCCGGTGGTTCTACGAGTGCGGCTACCAGATCCACCGCGGCCTGGCCGACATGTACGTCGCGGACCCGCGGTTCACGGTCCACTACGAGGACCGGGCGCCGGGGTTCGCGGCGTACGTGCATGACGCCATCCATGCCAACGCCGACCGCGCGGAGCGTTGAAGCGTCGCCCCCACCAGACCCACCAGGCCAGTGTCGAGGTGACCAGCGCGAAGCCGAACAACAGGTCCTCGACCGGCGCGCAGGCCAGGCGTACGCCGAGGATGGCGGCCGGGTCGTAGACCACGATGCGACGACAGGTGAGTACGCCGTTGATTACCAGCTGGAACGCCAGCGTGATCAGGTAGGAGACCCAGAAGATCCGCCGGGTGAGCAGCCTGGTCCGAAGCACGGCGAGGTCGAGCAGGGCGGCGGTCGCGACGGCGACCACCGCGGCACCGGTGTAGCTCACGACACCGGCGGCTCGTCGCCGGCCCGCCAGCCGCGGACCGCCCGGACCGCCTCGAAGCCGAGGATGGCGCAGGTCGGGATCACGACGAAGAACACCACCTCCTCCAGCGGAAGGTGGCCGGGCAGCAGCACGCCGGTGGTCTGGCGGGGGTCGTAGCGCCAGTGACCGCGGCCGATCGCCCAGATGTCCCACCCGGAAAAGACGACGAGGACCGGCGCGATCGACAGCAACCAGCGGCCGGTCCGCCGGTAGACCCGGGTCCGGAGCACCAGCTCGAGCGGCAGGGTGCCAACGACGCAGGCTGCCATCAGCAGGAGATAAGTCGCTTTCACCCGCCCAACCGTTCGACAAAGGCCCGAGTGGCCGCCGCCGGGTCGGGCGCCTCCGTGATCGCCCGTACCACCACGACCCGGGTCGCTCCGGCCGCCAGCACCGCGTCGAGGGTGTCCAGGTCGATGCCACCGATCGCGAACCAGGGCCGACCAGCGTCGACCGACCCGGCGTACGCCGTGAGCTCCAGGCCGGGCGCCGGTCGGCCGGGCTTGGTCGGCGTCGGCCAGGTGGGCCCGACACAGAAGTAGTCGACGCCGGGCTCGGCGACCGCCGCGGCGACCTCGTGCCGCGCATGGGTGGACCGGCCGATCAGCACCTCGTCGCCGAGGATCTCCCGGGCGGCGTCCACCGGCAGATCGTCCTGGCCGAGGTGCAGGACGTCGGGCTTGACGACATGGGCGAGGTCGGCCCGGTCGTTGACGGCGAAGAGACGGCCGTGCCGGGCGGCGGCCGCGGCGAAGATCTCGGCGGCGGCGATCTCCTGCCGCGCCTCCAGCCCCTTCTCCCGCAGTTGGACGATGTCCACGCCGGCCGCGAGAACGGCATCGAGGAAGTCCTCCAGATCGCCCTCGTGCCGTCGTACGCCGGTGCACAGGTAGAGCTTCGCGGCCGCCAGGCGGACCCGGCGGTCGGCGGTCGCCATCAGAAAGCCAGCGCCTGCGCCCGGCGCTTGACCTCGGTCCCCCGATTCTCGACCAGGGCGTCGATCGGGGCACCGGGTAGCGACTCGTCCGGGGTGAACAGCCAGCGCAGCGCCGCCTCGTCGTCGTACCCGGCGTCCCGCAGCAGCGTCACCGTGCCGGGCAGTCCCTTGACCACCACCCCGTCGGCGACGAAGGCGGCCGGGATACGCGGCTCCCGCGGCTCGCCACCCCGGGCGGCCAGCAATCGGCCGTCGCGGATCAGCTGTCGCACCCGACCGGGCGGCTCGCCGAGCCGCTCAGCGGCCGCCGGCAGGGTCAGCCACTCCCCCACCAGCGCGTCCAGTTCCGGCACGACGTCGGTCACAACCGCACCCTGCCAGGAAACCCGGTTGGCCGCACCGGGCCGCGGACCTAGCCTCGACGAAGGAGGCGGCCGAGCGGAGGCGACGTGTACGAGGGCCGGCTGGTGCGACTGCGCACCTACGAGCCGGCTGACGTCGAGACGCTCTACCGCTGGTACAACGACCCCGACGTGCGCGGCCACCTGCAGATGCGCTACCCGCTGTCCCGCGCGAACGAGGCGGCGTGGGTCGAGCGGAACAAGACCGTCTCCTACGACATGTTCGACCTCGCGATCGAGACGCTGGACGGCCGGCTCATCGGGGGCGTCAGCCTGCGGACGAAGGGGCCGGAGGTGCGCTGCGCCGAGCTGGGCATCTCCCTCGGCGACAAGAGCGCCTGGGGGCAGGGCTACGGCACGGACGCGATGCGGCTGGCCTGCACCGTCGGCTTTCAACAACTGGACCTGCATCGCATCGAGCTGTGGGTACACGCCGGCAACGACCGGGCGATGCACGTCTACCGCAAGGTCGGCTTCACCGTCGAGGGCACCGCTCGAGAGGCGTTCTTCCGGGATGGTCGCCGGGTCGACCTGCACCTGATGGGGTTGCTCGCGAGCGAGTTCGCCGTGGACTGACCTACCAGGCGTTGGCCGAATGACGTCCGTAGTCGTCGTCGAGGCGCTCGATGTCGTTCTCGCCGAAGGAATCGCCATGTTGCACCTCGACGAAGATGAGCGGTTCTCTTCCCGTGTTCTCGATACGGTGCGCCGCCCCAACCGGAACGTCTACGGCCCGACCCGGGGCCACATCGGTCAGCTGGCCGTCGAGCGTGACCACGCCAGTCCCCGCGACCACGAACCAGTGTTCAGCGCGATAAGCGTGCCGCTGGTAGCTGAGGCGGTGACCCGGCTCGACGGTGATCGTCTTCAGTTTGTACGCCGAACCCTCGGCGAGGACCGCGTACGAACCCCATGGGCGCTGGCTCTCGTCCGTCACACCGAGCAGTGTGTACTGCCCACTGCGAAGGGGGGTCACGTTGCGGCCCGTGATCGAGGTCGACGGACTGGTCAAGCGCTACCGCAAGGCGACGGCGGCCGCCGTGGACGGTGTGTCGTTCGACGTACCGGCGGGTGAGTTCTTCGCGCTGCTCGGGCCGAACGGCGCCGGCAAGACCACGACGATCTCCGTGCTCACCACCACGCTGCTGCCCACCGCCGGGACGGTACGGGTGGCCGGCTGCGACGTCACCGACGACCCGGCCGCCGTACGCCGATCCGTCGGGATCATCTTCCAGCAGCCCAGCCTGGACCTCCACCTCTCCGGCGAGCACAACGTGCGGTTGCACGCGATCCTCTACGGGCTGTTCCCGTACCGGCCGTCCTACCGCGCCATGCCGGCGGCGTACCGGTCGGCGGTGTCCGAGCTGGCCGGCCTGCTGGGCATCGAGCGGGACATCTTCCGCCCGGTCCGCACGCTCTCCGGCGGGATGAAGCGCAAGCTGGAGATCCTGCGCAGCCTGCTACACCAACCCCGGGTGCTCTTCCTGGACGAGCCGACGGCCGGGCTGGACGCCGCCAGCCGGCGTGAGCTGTGGGCCTACCTTCGCCGGGTGCAGTCCGACAGCGGTACGACGGTGTTCCTCACGACCCACTACATGGAGGAGGCCGAGCGCGCGGACCGGGTCTGCGTGATCGCAAGCGGCCGGGTCGTCGCGGCCGGCAGCCCGGCCGAGCTGACCCGGAGGCTGGCCGGGCGTCAGCTGCTCCTCCTGGACGCCGACGACCGCGGCCGGTTGCGCGCCGAGCTGACCTCCCGCGGGATCGCGTTCGAAGAGGGGACGCCGCTGCGGATTCCCGCTGGGGACGGCGACGCGCAGCGTCTGCTCCGCACGATCGAGACGCCGCTCACCGTCGTGCGCACCCATGCCCCCACGCTGGAGGACGCTTACCTGGACATCGTCGGCCCGCCCGGGGACGGGCGCAGCGATGAGTGAGGTCAGGACTGTCCCGGCCTTGGCGACCAGCCGGCGTACATCCCCCGCCGGCGCGGAGCTGGCCGCGGTACTGGCCATCGCCCAGCGCGACGTGACCAAGTTCCTCGCCGACCGCCCGCGGATCGTGGCGACGTTCGTGCTGCCGTTCCTGCTGGTCGTCATCCTCGGTCGCAGCTTCCAGAGCGGGCTGGGGGGGGCGCTGGGATTCGACTACCTCACGTTCGTCTTCACCGGCGTCTACGCCCAGACGCTGTTCCAGTCCTCGGCGCTCGGCCTGGTCTCGCTGCTGGAGGACCGCGAGAACGACTTCACCCAGGAGCTCTTCGTCGCCCCGGTGTCCCGTTATTCGATCGTGCTCGGCAAGATCGTGGGCGAGTCGATGGTGGCGCTCGTCCAGGCGGCCGGCATCGTCGGGTTCGGCCTCGTGGTCGGCGTGCGCTTCTCCCTGGTCGTGCTGCCGGGCCTGATTCTGGTCGGCGTTCTCGGGTGCCTGTACGGCGCCGCCTTCGGCCTGCTGACGCTCTCCGCCGTTCGCAGCCGCCGGGTCGCCGAGCAGCTGTTCAGCTTCGTGTTCCTGCCACAGTTCCTGCTGGCGGGCGTCTTCAACCCGATCCAGTCGCTGCCGCCGTTCCTCGACGTCCTGTCGCACCTCGCCCCCATGCGGTACGCCGTCGACCTGACCCGCTGGGTCTTCTACGTCGGGAGCCCGGATCGCGGCAAGGTCGTGGTCGACGACTTCCTCGTGGATGTGGTCATCGTCGGCGGGCTCTTCGCCGCCTTCCTGGTGGCCGGCACTGCCCTGTTCGTCCGCAACGAGCGGAACCGCTGACCGGCCGGACGAATCCTGCGCCACTGCCGCATCGCCCCTGTTCCTCGGCATGCTCTCGCCGTGGTCGAGGAAATCCCCCAAGAAATCGCCGTACGGCGTGGGATTTCCTCGACCGTGTCGCCCGGGTGATGGTCAAGTGTGCGGCCTTCAGCGAGGAGCCCTCCGCTCGACCGGTAGCCGAGACCGGCTGAAGAGCCCGGCGACGGCCACGGCAATCGCCGGCACGAGCAACACGGTGATCGCCAAGTTGGACCACGGGACGACCAGCGGGCGCGCGGCAAGCCCGCTCCGGATGGAGACGGAGGCCAGCTGGTCCCCCCTGCGTTGGGCGAGGACCAGGCCCACGGCCGGGACGAAGCCGGCGGCGACGCCGAGGACGGTGCCCAGCCCGGCGATGACGCCCGAGCGCGACATCGATAGCAGCCTGCGCACCCGCGGGGACGCACCCACGGCCGCCAGGGTGGCCAGGTCCCCGCGGCCGTCCTCGTTCGACAGCGCGGTGGCAATGGCCGCGGCACCCAGCGTGATGATCGCAGCGCCGATGACCAGGGCCAGCAGGCCGATGTCGTAGCCGCCCTGGTAACCGCGTTCCACGACCAGGAAGGAGTTAGCACCGAGGAGAGCCACCGCGCCACGAGCGGCCTGCTCCTCCTTGTGTGTCGGCACCCGTACGTCGTCTGCCACGACGGCCACCGGCGCCGCCGCGATCCCGAGTCGCCGGGCGGCGGCAGGGGGCAGCACGATCTCGGCCGGCGCCAGACCGTCGCGTTGCACCACCGCGGGAAGCAGGTGCACGGTGTCCGCGCCACCCGAACCGCCGAACACCCGTACCGCCGTACGCCCGTCGGCGACCAGGTAGTCGTCGAAGACCACCGCCTTCCCGGCACGCAGGGCCACGACCGCGTCGGCAGCCGGTGTGCCGGTGAGCACCGGAAGCGCCGCCCCGTCGTCGACGATGTAGCCCGAGAAGATGCCGTTTTGATAGCGCGGGTTGCGGCCGCATCGGGGGTCATCCCGGGCGTACTTGCGGAAGTCCGCCTCAGTCGGATTCTTGAGCAGCTCCAAAGGACATCGCTGCGGCGCCGGCGGCTCGACCGAGAACCCCAGTCCCGCAGCGTCCACGGGATGGCCGCGGACGACGACGACGACGCGGGCGGGAAGGGTATGGCGCAGGGCAGACGCGACCTCAGCGGCCTGGGCACGAGCACCTGCGTCGCCCAGCTGGGCGAAGGCGTCGCCGCGAGCGAGCGAGGGGTGATAGGAGAGCTCGTCGTGCCGGCTCAGGCTGGCGGCGAAGACACCGATCGCTACACTGCCGGCGACGGCCGCCATCACCGCCGCCACCGCTGGCGCGACCGACGACCGATTGCGAGCGGCGTCGCGCAGGGCCATCCGCGGACAGAGCGGCAGCCGCCGGCCCAGCAGGGCAAACAGGCCGAGCACGGTCGGCGTACACATGATGAGGCCGATCTCGCCGAGCACCGCGCCGGCCAGGATCACCGCGACGCCATGGGATCCAGCACCGACGAAAGCCACAACCGCGCCCAGGATCGCGATGGCCAGGCCGAGAACCGGCACCCGCATCCGATTGGCCACCACCCCGCGGCGGCCGGCGAGCGCCGCCACCACGTCCTGGCGCGCCGCCGCCCGCGCCGGTAGGGCGGCCGCGAGCAGGCCGGTGGCAATGCCGACCCCCGCCACCGCCGCGAGTTCCAGCGGGCGTACGTCGAAGTGGCCCATCGCCGTACCACTGAGCCGTTCCAGCGCAGGTCGGAGAACCACGGCCACCGAGATGCCGAGCGCGATTCCGGTGACCGCCGCCGCCGCTCCCAGCACCACTCCCCCGCCGAGCACGATGTTTCGGACGTCTCGCCCATCACCACCCGACGCGGTTACCAGGGCGAGGTCGTGCCGGCGTCGCCGCGCGCCGACCGCGAAGGCGGGCCCCGCGAGCAGCACGACCTCCAACAGAGCCATACCGACCGCGAGGACGCCCGCGGCCACTACCTGCGTGCCTACCGAGCTGCTGCCGACGGGGTGCTGGTAGAACGGCACCTCGCTGCGGGGCGGCGGGTTCAACACCACGGCACGCGAGCGAACGATGAAACCCAGCGCGTTGAGGCGCTGGACGTCGGCCCACGTCACGTCGCCCGGCGCGTCGACCAGGTACCGGCCGGGCTGCGGCGCGGAGCGGTCGTCTAGACGCGGCACCGCACCTGGCAGCACGTAGGCCCGCTCGTCGCGGAACTCGTAAGGGTCGGCCACGATGCCGACCACGGCGAACGTCCGGTCCGGCCGGCGGGAGTGCATGCTGTCGCCCAACTGCAGGCCGAGAGTCGCCGCAAGCCGTCGGGTCAGAGCAGCCTCTGCGGTGCTTCGTGGAGCCCGACCTGACAGTTGCCGGACGAGCCCACGAGCGGCCGGGTCGGCGTAGTCCAATCCCCGCAGCTGGACGACCTCGAGCCCGTCGTCGGCGGTGAGGACCTGCGCCGCGCTCCCGGCATCGGGGAGCAGCCGAGTGCCGCGCGGAAGCGCCGCGAGAAGCTCCCGCTCCGATGGTTCCTCGGCGGGGCCACCGGCGACTGTGGACGCAGTCGCGCTGCCCCCGCTGTTCCCGCTCGGGTCCTGCTCGACCGGACCCCCGCCGGAGTAGAACATCGCCGCCTCCGCCGCGCCCAGCTCACGGGTCAGCTGCTCCGCCGGCGAGAGCTGAGCCGTCCGAGCCAGGACGTCGGCCGTGGTCAGACCGAGCATGGGCAGGCCAATCATCGCAATGACGAGGAGGCTGCGGCCACGAGCGTGCCTGGCGTCCCGACGGGCCAGCCGGAGCGCGGCCCGCACCGGGATCCACGGTCTGCGGAACTGCGGTCTCACCGGACTCCCTCGTCGGCCAGCAGGGACTCCGCCTGTGACAGCGGCGTGGTCGCGTCCACCACGACTCCGTCGCGGAGGAACACCACGCGGTCCGCCCAACCGGCATGCCTCGCTTCGTGGGTGACGAGAACCCCCGCGGCGCCCGCGTCGCAACGGCTCCGCAGCAGTCGCAGGACGGACTCGCCCGTCTCGGAGTCCAACGCCCCGGTCGGTTCGTCGGCGAGGACCAGCCGTCGATCGCCGACCAGGGCCCGGGCGATGGCGACCCGCTGCTGCTGGCCGCCGGACATGTCGTCGGGGAAGCGGTCGGCGAGCTCCGCGACGTCCACCTCCGCCAGCGCGACCAACGCTTGGGCGCGCGCCGTACGGGTGCTCACGCCGTCGAGCTCGCGAGGGAGCATGACGTTCTCCACGGCGGTGAGCGCCGGGATCAGGTTGAGCTCTTGGAAGACGTAGCCCACCGACCGCCGCCGTACCCGCGCCAGGTCACGCCGGCTCAGCGAGCGGAGCACCGTCCCCTCGACGACGACCGCTCCGCCGCTCGGACTGTCCAGGCCGCCCGCGAGGTTGAGCAGCGTGGTCTTGCCCGAACCCGACGGTCCCATCACGGCGACGAGCTCCCCGGGGGCGACGCGAAGGGAGACGCCACGCAGGGCGTGCACCTGGGTCGAACCGCTGCCGTGGACCCGGGTGACATCGCGCAGCTCCAGCACCGGTGCGGTCATCGCGGTGCCTCCTGTGGCTCCGGTACGACGGCGGACGTGACCCCACGCTTGGGATCCGCGGCCCAACGTGCCAGCCGGGCCTCGCAGTGATCGAGCCAGCGCACCTCCGCCTCGGCGGCGAAGACCAGCGAGTCCACGACCAGCAGCCAGGACAGCTCGGCGTCCCCGGTGGCGTTTCGAAGCCGGGTGTACTCCTGCAGCGCCCGCACCGTCGCCGTCCGCTGGGTCTGGATCACGGAACGGACATCGATCCCGTCGGTGGTGACCGCGAGGGCCAACTTGATCGCGAGCTCGTCGCGCGGCGGCGACTCCCGGGTCACCGGCGTGGCGAACCAGCGCTGCACCTCTCCCCGACCCTGTGGGGTGATGGCGTAGGCGCGCTGCGCCTCGCCCCCTCCGGAGACCGCTTCGACGAGCCCGTCCCGTTCGAGGCGGGCAAGCGTCGTGTAGACCTGTCCGACGTTGAGCGGCCAGGTCGATCCCGTGGTCGTCTCGAACTCGGCCCGGAGCAGGTAGCCGTACATCGGCTGCCGGTTGAGCAGGGTCAACAGCCCATGGCGGATCGACATACTGCGTATGCATACCGCGTATAGCGTCTCGGCACAAGAGGGCCGGCCCGTCATGCGCTTGCAGCAGGTGGCCGGAGCTCGGCCCGCCGCATCGCTGACCGGCCGGCGACGTTAGAGAGTCGCGTCCTTGATCCGTACGGATGGATCCATGAGGAGTCGTCGATCCAAGTGCGCCGCGGCGGCGATCGCCCGACGGCCCTGCAGCAGGTCCCGCGGCCGGTCGACCGTCACCACTGCCTCGAGTACGCCGTCGCGCAGCCAGCAACCGGCCCACTCTGGCGCCGCCGGGTCGCCACGCCACAGGAAGGTGTCCGCGTCGCCGGGATGCCCGGCGTACTGCACCATTCGACCGAACTGCTCCGACCAGAAGTACGGCACCGGGTCGTACACCTCCGCGCCGCCGAGCAGGTTCGCGGCAACCACCGCCGGTGCGTGCAGGGCGTTGTCCCAGTGTTCGACGCTGAGCCGGCGACCGAATCGACGGGACGACCATGCGGCGGCGTCGCCCACGGCATAGATGTCGGGCACCGAGGAACGCAGGTGCGCGTCGACGGCCACCCCGCGTTCGATGACGATTCCGGAGCCGGCCAGCCAGCCGACGGCCGGGTGCACCCCGATGCCCACCAGGACGCAGTCGGCCGGCAGGGATCGACCGTCGGCGAGGACCACCGCGGCCGGCTCCACCGCGACGACGGCGGCACCGAGGATCAGCTCGACGCCCGCTTCGCCGTACCAGGGCGCCGTCGCCTGCCCCACCTGCGCGCCGAGAGCGGTCGCGAGCGGCGCGCCGGCCGCCTCGACGACAGACACCCGGCAACCCGCGGCGGCCGCGGCGGTAGCCACTTCGGCGCCGATCCAGCCGGCTCCGACGATCACGATTCGCGCGCCCGGCCGCAGCTCCGTGCGCAGCGCCACGGCATCGTCGAACGTTCGCAGCGGGCGGCCGGCACCCGGCAGCCGGAGCGGAGCCGAGCCGGTGGCCACGACCAGTCGGTCGAAGTCGAGCCGGCCACCCTCCGTCTCCAGTACGCCGTCGCCCAGCCCCGTGGCGCGCCGGCGCAGCAGTAGCTCGACGTCCAGGTCGGCGTACGGCACCGGCAGCGTTGTGTCGTCGATCGCGCCCGCCAACACCGCCTTGGTCAGCGGCGGCCGGTCGTAGGGCAGCCGCTGCTCCGCGCCTACCAGCGTGAGCCGACCTCGGTAACCAGCTGCCCGCAACGCCTCGACCGTCCGCGAGCCGGCCAGCCCGCCACCCACGACAATCACCCGCTCCGGAGCGAAGCTCATCCGGGTAGCCGCTAGCGACCGATCGGACCGGCGAGGCTGGGGGGGAGGGCCATCCCGGTGGGCAGCTCGGGAGCCGGAACCGGTACGCCGAGGTCGCTCCGGAGGGGCACGACACCAGCCCAGATCGGAGCCGACAGGTCCTCGGCGTCGTCTACCGGTGGTCCGGTGCGCACCTTCGCGGAGACCTCGGCCAGATCCAGCGCCAGCACGATCGTCGCCGCCAGCTCCCGGGTGGTGGGGCCGCGCACCTCGGCACTTCGATCGCGGAGTACGTGGTCGACCAGCGCGGTCAGCGATGCGCGCTTCTCATTCCGGTCGACCACCTCGCGCGGCCGGCCGAACAGGACCACGGAGCGGTAGTTCATCGAGTGGTGGAAGGCCGACCGCGCCAGGACGAGAGCGTCGACAACGGTGGCCGACACGCAGACCTCGCCGCCGTCGACCGCCACCCGGCGCAGCCAGCTTCCGGTCGAGCCGTGCAGGTACACCGTCTCGCCGCTGCGCACGTGCAAGGTGGGCAGCACCACCGGCCGGCCGTCGGACACGAAGCCGACCGAGCAGATCAACGCCTCGTCCAGGACGGCGTGGACGATGTCGCGGTCGTAGCGGATGCGCTCGCGATGCCGGCCGGGCGTGGTGTGCGCGACTGCCGGGTAATCGTCCGCACCCGTTCCCGAGCCGCCCCCGCCGCCGGGCTCGGGGCTGGCTGTCACACCCTCACCGGCTACCCGGTCACCGATTCGCGGGTCGTCGGCGTCCGGACGTGCAGCCCTGCCAGCAGCTCGGCCGTCGCCGACGAAACGGCCTCCACGGCGGAGTCGAACGCAGCGACGTTGGCGCCGGCCGGGTTTCGGAAGCCGCTGATCTTCCGGACGTACTGCAGGGCGGCCGCGCGCATGTCCTCTTCGGTGATGTCCTCGGCGTACGGCGGCCGCAGCGTGCGGATGCTTCGACACATGGTCGCGAGCGTAGCCGCACCCTTCGGACTAGAGCGCTCCCCACCCACCCGATGCGGCAAGTCCCACCGCGCGGTGACGCGACCCACCGTCGGGATCGCGACGGCTAGCCGTAGTCACCTGCTCGGCGTGGCCGGAACAGCTGCTGCCCGACAACGGGGCCCGGCAGCGATGGCTGGACGTGGTTGGGGCACCGGAAGCTTCATCAACCTCTTCGCTGCCTCCGACTTCCGGCTTGAACCTGCAAGCGAGGGTACCGCCCTCACCACGCAGGAGGCCGGTGGCTGTCGCACAACCGCAGCCGCCTGGCAAGCCGTTCCCCACCGAGGAGATTGCCTCAGTAGGAGAAACGCGGGCAACAACCGCCGTACCGGCCGCCGCCTAACCACCGAGACCAAGGCCGCGTACAAGACCACCGAGTTCTTCGCCTACGTTGCCGCGGTGGCCGGGGTGCTGATCGCCTCCTACGTCGTCAAGACCAACGAGAATCACGCCGACTACTTCCGCGCTGACAGGGCCTGGTTCTACATCGTGCTCCTGACGATCGGGTATCTGGTCAGTCGCGGCTTGGCCAAGGCCGGGAGCTACGACCCCTACGACGCCGACGACGCCGCCCACGCCGGCTGACGTCTCGCGCCACCGACCGGCCCGCGCCGTCGAACGGCGGGCGCCCGAGACAACTCGCGGCGGTCGCCTCGTCGGCAGGCTGTTGCAGGCTAACTGAGCGGGCCGGTCGATGAGCGCAGTGTGGCGGTGCCGGGTGTGCGAGGGTAAACTAGGTCGGCTGGTTTCGGTCGGCCCTCGGCGACGGCGGCGCGACGTCGGGCTCCGGGAAGGCGCTTGCGGACCGACTGACCGGCCGGGAGAGGCTCGGCGCCGACCGATGTCACCGATCGGCTCCGACACTGTTACGGGGGTGCGCAGGTGCGCGAGCAGGACGTGTTCGTCGCCGCTGACCAGGCGCTCAAGAAGGTGGTCGACCAGATAGCCGAAGACCAGTGGGACATGCAGATGCCGGCCGACTTCCAACGGCGTGACGGCGCCCCGACGACCTTGCGCGAGATCATCAACTACCACGCCTACGACGACGCCTGGGTGCCCGACATGCTGGCCGGGAAGACTCTGGACGAAGCCGGCAAGACCCGGTTCGACGGAGACCTGCTGGGCGACCCGAAGGCGAACTTTGCGGCGATCGTCGAGAAAGCGTGTGCGGCAGCTCTGGAGTTCGACCACCCCGACCGCATCGTGCACTGCTCCTTCGGCGACTTCTCCGCCCGAGAGTACTTCTGGCAGATCAACGGTTTCCGGGCCCTGCGGGCACACGACATCGCCAAAGTGATCGGCGCCGACACCAAGCTCCCTGACGATCTGGTCCAGGGCGTCTGGGACGAGATCAGCCCGCACGCCGAGGAGTGGCGCGCCATCGGCGTCTTCCCGGCCAAGGTCGAGGTAGCAGAGGACGCGCCGCTGCAGGATCGGCTGTTGGGTCTCACCGGCCGCCAGCCGGACGCCTAGCGCCGGGGGCCCTGCGCCGGTTGACGGCGTAGGCTGGGTGGTGCGCGGGAGCCTGGTGCAGACCAGGCTGAGAGGGCGGGCTGCCAGCCCCCGACCGTCGAACCTGATCCGGGTAATGCCGGCGCAGGGAGTCGTCACCGGCTGGTCGTCTACTCCAAGCGCGGCGAGGAGGAGTACGCCGTTGAGCAGCGACGTCGTCATCGTCGGCGGTGGCCTGATCGGGCTGGCCACGGGCTGGCGCGCCGCCCTTGCCGGCCTCTCGGTCACCGTCGTGGATCCGGCACCGGGGAGCGGTTCCTCGTACGCCGCCGCCGGCATGCTGGCCCCGGTGACCGAGGCCCACTACGGCGAGGAACGGCTGCTGCGGCTCAACCTGGCCGCCGGCCGCCGTTACCCCTCGTTCGTCGCCGAGGTCGAGGAGGCGTCGGGCCGCGACGTCGGCTACCGCACGACCGGCACGCTCGCGGTGGCGCTGGACAGCGGTGACCGCGCCGTACTCGCGGCCCACCGGGACTTCCTCCACAAGCTGGGACTGTCCGCCGAGCTGCTCGGCAGCCGCGAGATGCGAGGCCATGAGCCCTTGCTGGCGCCCGGTATCCGGGGCGGTCTGCTGGTGGCCGACGACCACCAGGTCGACAACCGCCGCCTCTGCGCTGCGCTGCTGATCGCCGCCGAGCGCGCCGGCGTGACGGTACGCCGGACGCGGGCCGCCGAGATCGTCGTCGACGCCGACCGGGCTACCGGCGTACGGCTGGCCGACGGTGACCTGCTGACCGGCGCAACCGTCGTACTGGCCGCCGGCTGCTGGTCCGGCCAACTTGGCGGCCTGCCCACCGAGGCGGTGCCGCCGGTCCGCCCGGTCAAGGGCCAGATCCTGCGACTGCGGACGCCGGACGGTACGCCGTTCCTGCGACGGATCGTTCGCGGCGTCGTCGCCGGCACGTTCGTCTACGTCGTACCGCGGGCGCACGGCGAGGTGGTCGTCGGCGGCACCGTGGAGGAGCACGGCTTCGACACGACGGTAACGGCCGGCGCCGTCCACGAACTGCTCCGAAACGCCGGCGCCGTCGTCCCCGGCCTCGCCGAGCTCGAGCTGGTCGAGTGCCACGCCGGCCTGCGGCCCGGTTCGCCGGACAACGCCCCACTGCTTGGCCGGACCACCCTCGACGGCTTGGTGGCGGCCACCGGCCATTTTCGCAACGGCGTCCTGCTCACCCCGGTGACGGCGGACGCGATAGCGACCCTGCTGAGCACCGGCGAGACGCCGCCGGAGATCGCGCCGTTCTCCCCGCTCCGGTTCGCCCGGGTGGCGGTGCCATGATCGTCTCGGTCAACGGCGAGCCGCGCAGCCTGGACCCGGGCAGCGCGGTCCAGGCGGTCCTCTCGACCCTCGGGGCCCGGGCCACCGGCACGGCGGTCGCCGTCAACGGCGCGGTCGTCCCGCGCAGCGCCTGGACCAGCCGGGAGCTGGCCGACGGCGACTCGGTCGAGGTTCTCACCGCCGTACCAGGAGGCTGACCATGGATGACCCGCTGATCATTGCCGGTACGACGTTCAACTCCCGGTTGCTGCTCGGCACCGGCGGCGCGCCGAGCCTGGACACCATGGAAGCCGCGCTGGTCGCCTCCGGCACCGAGCTCGCTACCGTGGCGATGCGCCGGGTGGACCCGGCCGGCCGGGGCTCGGTGCTCGACGTCCTGACGCGGCTCGGCATCCGGGTGCTGCCGAATACCGCCGGCTGCTTCACGGCCCGGGACGCCGTGCTCACCGCGCAGCTGGCCCGGGAGGCGCTGCAGACCGACTGGGTGAAGCTGGAGGTGATCGCGGATGACCGCACGCTGCTGCCCGATGCCGTCGAGCTGCTCGACGCCGCCGAGCGGCTTGTCGACGACGGCTTCACGGTGCTGCCGTACACCAATGACGATCCGGTGCTGGCCCGTCGGCTGGAATCGCTCGGGTGCGCCGCGGTGATGCCGCTCGGCTCACCGATCGGCAGTGGGCTGGGCATCCATAACCCGCACAACCTCGCGCTCATCGTCGAGGCGGCCTCGGTGCCGGTGATCCTGGACGCCGGGGTCGGGACCGCTTCGGACGCGGCATTGGCGATGGAGCTCGGCTGCGAGGCCGTGCTGCTCGCCTCGGCGGTGACCCGCGCGGAGTCGCCGGCCCGGATGGCAGCGGCGATGGCCCACGCCGTGGAGGCCGGTCGGCTCGCCCGCCGGGCCGGCCGGATCCCCCGCCGGCACCACGCGCAGGCATCCTCGCCGACGACCGGGCTGGCCGAGCTGGACTGAGGCCCGGCCGCCGCTACGCTTCCCGCATCCACCCCGGCTCCAGGTGAGAGGCTCCCCATGCAGCCCTTCGACTCCCTCGACCGCCTGGAGCGACTGTCCGCGCTGGACCCGGTGGTGTCGAGAGTCCGCCGTTCGGTGAATTCGGTGCTCCAGCCGCAGTCGCTGCGCGATCTCCTGCACGGCGTGTGGCTCGGCCACCCGTTGCACCCGGTGTTGGTCGACGTGCCGATCGGCGCCTGGACGTCGGCGGCGCTCCTCGACCTGGTACCCAGGACCGGCCCCGCCGTGGGCCTGCTCATCGGCACCGGGATGGCCAGCGCCGTACCCGCCGCAGCGACCGGGCTGGCCGACTGGTCGGCGCTCAACCCGGCAGAGAGCCGGACCGGCCTGGTGCACGCCGCGTTCAACACCACTGCGATCGCCCTGTACGGCGCCTCGCTGGTCGCCCGGGCGCGCGGGCGCAGGATGAAGGGCAAGGCGCTCGGCTTCGCCGGGCTCACCAGCGTCATGGTGGGCGGCATGATCGGCGGGCACCTGTCCTACCGGCGGGCGGCCGGCGCCAACCACAACGCCCAGCTCCCGGACGTCGCCCCGACGGGCTGGACCGATGTCGGGCTGCTGGCCGAGCTGCCGGAGGGCAAGCTGGCCCGCCGCGACGTGGGGACCGTCCCGGTACTGCTGCTCCGGCGGGATCGGCAGGTGCACGCCCTGGCCGAGCAGTGCAGCCACCTGTCCGGGCCGCTCTCGGAGGGCGAGCTCATCCACGAGGGCGGACCATGCGTGGTCTGCCCCTGGCATGGCAGCACGTTCCGGCTCACCGACGGGTCGGTCGTGCACGGGCCCGCCACGGCGCCGCAGCCGGTGTTCGAGACCCGGGTGCTGAGCGACCACGTCGAGGTCCGCCTGACGCAGCAGTAGCCACCTGTTCACTGCTGCACCGCTTGTCACACCAGCCCCACGCGCATAGCCTGCCCGGGCGGCGCACGGAAGCCGCAGAGCCTTTGTGCCCGGCCTCCGCCGGGCGGCGACCCTCGAGGACCCCGCATGCGTCCGCTTCCCCGAACACGCAAGCTGCTGCGCGGGCTCGGCGTACCGCTGCTGCTCGGAGCCGTCATCAGCGCCGGTGCACCAGGCTGGACCACAATCCGCATCTCCCGCGGCGACACGCTGACGGAGATCGCGGCCCGCTACCGCACGACGGTCGCCGCGCTGGTGGCGCTCAACAAGCTGCCCGGAAACGGTGACCTGATCTACGCCGGCGCCGTACTGAGAGTTCCGGTGCCGACTCCGCCGGCCCGGGCGACCGTGCGAGAGGGGGCGTACGTCGTGCGGCCCGGTGACACCGTGATCGGGATCGCCCGCCGCTACCACAACCCGCCCTCCTGGATCTCGCGGCGCAACTACCTGCGGGCATCCGGGATGGTCCGCATCGGACAGCGGCTGGTAATCATGGTGCCGGTCCCGAAGCCAAAGCCGAAGCCGGCGACGCCGGTCAAGCGCAGCTACCCGGCGGCGGTCACCGCCGCGGCCGCCCGCGACCGGGCAATCCTGGCGCACCGGCCGGCCCCGTCGAAGGCCGCCGTGCGGGCGCTGGTCGTCTCCACCGCCAAGCGGTACGGCGTCGACCCGCGCCTCGCACTTGCGCTGGCCTACCAGGAGTCCGGCTTCCAGCAGCACGTGGTCTCCCCGGCCGACGCCATCGGCGCGATGCAGGTGTTGCCGTCCACCGGTAGACACGTCGCCAAGTACGTCGTCCACCGCCCGCTCGATCTCTTCGACGCCCGGGACAACGTGACCGCGGGCATCGCCCTGCTCTCCCAGCTCCTGCACGCCGCCCCACTCGACCAGGCGGTCGCCGGCTACTACCAAGGCCTCGGCTCCGTGCGCTCACGCGGCATGTACGCCGACACGAAGGCCTACGTCGCCAACGTGCTCCGTTTGCGCGGCTCTTTCCCGGCCGGTCGGTGAGTCGGCGGCCGGCGTACGGCGGCGCCAACCGGTGATCGACCTCCGGCAAGCTTAGGATCGGCGAGCGTGGACACCCTGACCGACCCGCTCGTCGGTGCTCTGCTCGACGGCAGGTACCGCATCCAGGCCCGGCTGGCCCGGGGCGGCATGGCGACGGTCTACACCGCGGTCGACATCCGCCTGGACCGCCGGGTGGCCGTCAAGGTGATGCACCCGGCACTGGCCGATGACGAGCAGTTCGTCGCCCGCTTCATCCGCGAGGCGAAGGCAGCCGCGCGGCTCTCGCACCCCAACGTCGTACCGGTCTTCGATCAGGGGGCAGACGGCGGATCCGTTTTCCTGGTGATGGAGTACGTCGCCGGCCGGACGCTCCGCGACCTGCTGCACGAGCGCGGCCGGCTCTCTGCGGGCTCGGCACTGGACCTGCTGGAGCCGGTGCTGGCTGCTCTCGAGGCGGCTCACAGCGCCGGCCTGGTGCACCGGGACGTGAAACCGGAGAACGTGCTGCTGGCCGACGACGGCCGGGTGAAGGTCGCCGATTTCGGGCTGGCGCGCGCGGTCGAGGCCGCCAACATCACCGCGACCGCCGGCCTGCTCATGGGAACCGTCGGCTACCTCGCGCCGGAGCAGGTGGAGCGCGGCAGCTCGGACGCTCGCAGCGACGTCTACGCCGCGGGGATCCTGCTCTACGAGCTGCTGACCGGAACTCCGCCGTACGTCGGGGAGACCGCGCTCGCGGTCGCCTACCGGCACGTCCACGACGACGTACCGGCGCCGTCGACCTTCGTGTCGTCGGTACCCGCATCGGTGGACGTGCTCGTTCGGCAGGCGACGGCGCGCGACCCCGCGGCCCGGTTCCCCAGCGCCCGGGCCTTCCGCACGGAGCTGCAGCGGGCCCGGGCCGGGTTGGGTCCCGGCGATGTGGTGGACCTCCGCGACACCGTCGTGGTGCCGCTGCCCGAGCGGGTTCGCGAGCGCCCGGCCGGGTCGGTCGCCGTCTCGGCGCGCGCCAATCGGCGCGGGCACCGGGTGGCGGCCGCCCTACTCGCGCTGCTCGTGCTGGCCGCGGGCGGCAGCGGCTGGTGGTTCGGCGCGGGCCGCTACACCTCGGTGCCACCGCTGCTCAAGCTGACCCGGGCCGCCGCGATGGACCGGCTGCACTCCGCCGGTCTGGGCGTGCGGTTCGGTCCCGAGATCTTCAGCGAGTCCATTCCGGCCGGGATGGTGGCCACCGAGTCCCCCGGTGCCGGGCACCGGCTGGTCCGCGGCCAGGCGGTCACGCTGGCGTTGTCCAGGGGCCGCCAGTTCTACGCCGTACCGCCGCTGACCGGTGCCGACGTCGCCACCGCCACCGCCACGCTGGCGGCGACTCACCTCCGTGCGGTCACCGGCCCACTCGAGTACTCCACCGTCCCGGCGGGCGCGGTGAGCCGGACGTCGCCAGCGCCCGGCGCACAGCTGCGGCCGGACAGCTCCGTGACGCTGATCGTCAGCCGCGGGCCGAAACCGGTGGCCGTCCCACCGGTCGCCAACCTGGACGTCGCCACGGCGACCGCAAGGCTGCGGGCGGCCGGCTTCAAGACCGCGACGACCGAGGCATACAGCGACACTGTGCCCAACGGCCTGGTGATGTCCGCCGACCGGCGTACGGCGGTGCCAGGGGCGACGGTCACGCTGCAGGTCTCCAAGGGACCCCAGCTGTTCCCGGTGCCCAAGGTCGTGGACTGGCCGGTGCGCAAGGCCCGCGCCGCCCTGCTCGCCGCCGGGTTCCGGGTGGACGTCATATCGGTTCCGTTCGGACCGGGCCAGGTCCTTGCCCAGTCGCCGCCTGGGGGCGGCATGGCTGCCCACGGCACGACGATCACGCTGTCGGTCTTCTAACCTCTGGCGGTGCCCCCGCGCAAGCCGTCCCCGGTAGGAGCCCACGTGTTTGTGGGAGCCGGACTGCTCTCGACCGGGTCGGCGGCAGGGCTGGGCTACGCCCGGGAGGTCGGCGCGGAAGCCGTGCAACTCTTCGTTTCCAACCCCCGCGGCTGGGCGCCGGCTGCTGGCAGCCCGGTCAGGGACGAAGCGTTCCGGACCGCCTGCGCCAAGGCGCGGATCCGGGTGTTCGTGCACTCGGCGTATCTGGTGAACTTCGGCTCCCCCAGCGCCGTCACCCGCTCCCGGTCGGCGGAGTCGGTGCGCGCGGCGCTGGCGCGGGGACGTCGGCTGGGCGCCCTCGGCGTCGTGGTGCACGCCGGCTTCGCGGTGGCAGGCGGACGTGATGCTGCGCTCGCCCTGCTGCGGCAGTCTTTCCTACCGCTGCTGGATGAGCTGACCGACGACGACCCGATGGTGCTGGTCGAGCCGACGGCGGGTGGCGGACAGCCGCTCGCGGCCAGTGTGGACCAGCTGGCGTCCTACTTCACCGCACTGGACGACCACCCGCGGCTGGGCGTCTGCCTGGACACCTGCCACGCCTTCGCCGCCGGCCACGATCTGGCTGCCCCGGGCGGGGTACGGACCACCCTTAGCGCGCTGGTGAAGGCCGTTGGCCGGGGGCGGCTGCGGCTCGTGCACGCGAACGACTCCAAGGATCCCGTCGGCTCAGGTCGGGACCGGCACGCCTCGATCGGAGCCGGTCGGATCGGTCTGGACCCCTTTGCCGAGCTGTTCCGACACCCCGCGACACGCGACGTGCCGGTGATCGTCGAGACGCCGGGCAAGGCCGCCGACCACGCCCGCGACATCGCGTTGCTCAAGTCACTGCGGGATCGCTGACCATCGCCCGGCAAAGCCGAGAGGCCGCGCCCGATGTCGGGAGCGGCCTCTTGGGTCGGGCAGGTCAGTACCGGCTGCCACTTCCCGTCGGGTCGGTCTCGCCCTGGCTGCTGTAGGGCGACGGCGGCACCGTGAACGCGTCGTCCTCACCCAGCCCCGTCGACAGGTCGTCGTAACCCGCGCCCGAGTCCGTGCTCGAGCCCGAAGCGGCGTCCTTGACCGTCGAAGCCGACGAGCCCGCCTGATCCTTGACGGTGGAGGCGGAGTCGGCCGCGTGGTCCTTGACCGTGCTCGCGGCCTCTTGGGCGTGCTCCTTCACCTCCTGCGTCGACGACGTGGCGGTGCCCTTGACCGTGCTGGCGGCGTCGGTAGCGGTTTCCTTGACCGAGCTGACGGCCTCCTGCACCGGCTGCTGCAGGTTGTCCTTGAGCTCCGAGGCGACCGAGGACAGTTCGCTCTTGACCGGCTCCGCCAGCGGCTTCGCCTTCTCCTTGAGGGTCTCGGCCAGCCGCTGCTCCGTCTGCGTCGCGGGGAGCAGCGAGGAAGCCAGCCAGCCCATCCCGAAGGCGACCACACCGGCAGCCATCGGATTGCCCTGCGCCTTCTGCTTGACCTGCTGCGGAGCCTGCGAGACGGCCGCTCCGGCCGAGGACGCTGCCGAACTGACTCCGCCGGTGACCGCAGAACTCTTGTCACTCGCCGTCGAGGTGGCGTCCGACGCCTTACCCATGACCTTCTCCTTGAGATCGACCACCGCCTGCTTGGTGGCGTCCACCCGGCGCTCGACAACGCGGGCCGGGCTGACCTTCTCAGCCAGCATGTCCATGTCCGTGCTGAGCTCAGCGCGGGTCTGCTCGATCTCGGCCCTTATTTCGTCGGGTGCTTTGCCCACTGCGCGTCCTCCTTGAGGGTCTCGATGGTCTGCTCCGGCTTGGGCGAGACCGTCTTCATCTGCGCGCGGCCCCGGCTGAACATGATGGCTGCGGCGATTGCCCACAGCACCGCCACGATCAGGGCGGCCCATCCGATCGGCATGAAACTGGCCAGGGCGAACATCAAGGTCAGGGACAGGAACAGCAGGACGAAGTAGCCGGCAAAGCCGGCCGCACCCAGCAGCCCGGCTCCCTTGCCCGCCTTCTTTGCCTCTTCCTTGATCTCGGCTTTGGCGAGGTCGAGCTCCAACCGCATCAGCCTGGACAGGTCGGATGCCGCCTCACCGACGAGCTGACCCACGCTGGCCGCGGCCAGATCGGGCTGCGCCGCATAACCCTCGGAAGAACTGCCGTAGCTATCCATTCGCTCGGACAACTCAGATCCTCCCGACACCTGGGCCGGTCGAGCCGGGACGGTAGGTGGGGTCGGTCTCATACCCCAAGCCGGTGGCGTCCGCGTCGCCGTACTCGCCCGGGTAGGCGACCGCGTCGCCGGTCGGCTCGACGTACACGGAGTCGTCCGTCATCCCGCCCAGGGGGGCACCACTCGAGGTGCCGTAATCGTACGAGGGGGCGACCGTCGCAGTGTCTGCGGCCGGGATCGTGCCGCCGGGATAGGTCGACGACTCCGACGAGCCTCCCGCCGTGGCGCCCTTCACCATCCGTCCAGCTGCAGCACCGGCGAGAGCGGCACTGGCGAGAAATCCACCCGGTCGGCGCCGGGCGAAGCCACGCGCCTGCTCCAACAGACCCTGCGGACCTTGCGACTCCAGCTGGCCGGCCAGCTGCTGGACCTTCTGGGCGACCTGGCGGAGGAAGTCGACGGCCGGGCCGGACTGCGGCGGTCGGCCGTCGGCCAACCCGTGCAGCTGGTCGGCGAGGCTGCGCAGGCCACCGGCAGCCCGCTCGGCCTGAACCTGGGACTGCTGGGAGACCTGCTCACGCAGCTCACCCACTACGTTGCCGACCTGCTGCTTGGCCTCGCCGGCAACCGCACCGGCCTGCTCCATGGCCGTGTCCTTGACCTCCGTGGCCGCCTGGGCCGTCGTGGAGGCGACCGCGCTGGCCTGGTCCTTGGCGGTACCTGCCACCGCCTTGGTCTCCTCCGCCGCGGTGCCCGCGACCGCGGAAGTCTCCTCGCGTGCCGTACCGGTCACTTGATCGGGGGATGTCACTGGCTTCACTCCTGCCTAGGTAGGACCTGTCTCGCGATCTGCTACCCGCGTAGTGATGTTCGACGCGAAACCTGCAGCAGCCTGACCCATGGTTAGGGAGATCTAACCGCACCGACAGCTTGGCGGCCGGGAACTGATCGGCCCAGCGCTCGGGCCAGCACCTCCCCGGCCCGGTCGACCGCGGCGTCGTCGGCGTCGAGGTGGGTGACCAGCCGCACCCGCGCAGGTCCGACCACCGACAGCAGTACACCGTCGGCCCTGGCCCTCGCCGCCAGCGCCGGGCCGTCGTAGCTGCTCGTCGTGAGATCCAGCGGCACGATGTTGGTCTCGACCAAGACGGGGTCCACGACGCCCGGAACGGCGTCGGCAATGCGCGCAGCCAGCTGGCGGGCGCGCGCATGGTCCTCGGCCAGTCGGTCGAGGTGGTGGTGCAGGGCGTACCGGCCGGCCGCGGCCAGCACACCGGCCTGCCGCATGCCGCCGCCCAGCCGGCGGCGCAGCACCCGAGCAGTGGCGACCTGCGCCTGCGAGCCGAGCAGTAGTGAGCCGACGGGGGCGCCGAGGCCCTTGGACAGGCAGACCGACAGCGTGTCGAACAGCTCGCCGTACGCCGAGAGCTCGACGCCGGTCGCCACCGAGGCGTTCCAGATCCGGGCGCCGTCGCAGTGCAGCGCGACGCCGGCCCGGGCGGTCAAATCGCGCAGGGCCCGCAGGGTGGCAAGCGGGTAGACGGTGCCGCCACCGCGGTTGTGCGTCTGCTCTACCGCGACGGCCCGGGTGGGAACTGTGCCATAGCCCTCCGGCCGCAGCGCCTCGGCGACCGCGGTCGGCTCGAGCAGCCCTCTGGCGGCCACCAGCGTGCGGGTCTGGATGCCGCCGTGCTGGGCGGCACCGCCGCCCTCGTAGGTGACGATGTGCGCGTCGGCGTCGCAGAGAAGCTCATCGGCGGCCGGTACGACGAGCCGAAGGCAGAGCTGGTTGCCCATGGTGCCGCTCGGGACGTACAGAGCCGCCGGCTTACCGAACATGGCTGCGACCTCGGCCTCCAGCGCGTTCACCGTGGGGTCCTCGCCGTACACGTCGTCCCCCACCTCGGCGGCCGCCATCGCGGCCCGCATGCCCTCGGTGGGGCGGGTGAGCGTGTCACTGCGCAGGTCGACCAGCACCGGCGGGCTCCCTCTTACGGGTGGGTTCTGTCCACCGTAGGGCGGTCCCGGCCGGTCCGGGCCCTTGGGCTCGTAGCATTCGCCCGTGACCGACTGGGTGACGGTGGCTTCGCTGGCGACGGCCGGCGGAACGCTGGTGCTGGCCGTGGCGACCTTCGGGTCGGTGCGCTCCGCGAACCGGTCGGCCCGCTCTTCCGAGCGCGCCCTATTGGCCGGCATCCGACCCGTGCTCGTCCCATGATCGGTGGACCTCCTGTACGGGACCACGAGGGTGGGTGGCCAACGAATCGTCAGCCGAAGAAGGGCTCGGCTTCGGCGTACCTCTCGGCCGGCACGACCTTGAGCTCACGGGTGGCCTCGGCGAGCTCGACCAACTCGATCCGGGTGCCGCGCAACGCGGTCATCGTCCCCCACCGTTCGCCGTGGGCCGCGTCGATGGCGTGCAGGCCGAACCGGGTCGCGAGCACCCGGTCGAAAGCGGTGGGCGTGCCGCCCCGCTGGATGTGCCCGAGCACGGTGGCCCGCGCCTCCTTGCCGGTGCGGTCGGCGATCTCGCGCTCGAGGAGCTGGCCGATCCCGGCCAGCCGGACGTGCCCGAAGGCGTCCAGCTCGCCGTCCCGGGTCGCCATCGTCCCCTCCTTCGGGACCGCCCCCTCGGCTACCACGACGATCGGGGCGTAATGGCTTTCGAACCGGCGTACGACGTACCGGCAGACCTCCTCGATGTCGAACGGCCGCTCCGGGATGAGGATGACGTTGGCGCCGCCGGCCAGCCCGCTGTGCAGGGCGATCCAGCCGGCGTGCCGACCCATCACCTCGACGATCAGGACCCGGTGGTGACTCTCCGCGGTGGTGTGCAGCCGGTCGATGGCCTCCATCGCGATATTCACCGCGGTGTCGAAGCCGAACGTGTAGTCGGTGGCGCCGAGGTCGTTGTCGATGGTCTTCGGTACGCCGACCACGTGTACGCCGGCGGCATGCAGCTTGGTCGCCACGCCGAGGGTGTCCTCGCCGCCGATGGCGATCAGCGCGTCGACGCCGACCGAGCCCAGGTTGGCCACGATCCGGTCGAGGCCTCCATCGATCTTGAACGGGTTCGTTCGCGATGAGCCCAGGATGGTCCCGCCGCGGGGCAGGATCCCGCGCACGGCTTCGACGTCGAGGGTCGTCGTGTCCCCCTCGAGCGGCCCTCGCCAACCGTCCCGGAAGCCGACGAACTCGTGGCCGTAGGTCCCCACGCCCTTGCGGACCACCGCGCGGATGACCGCGTTGAGACCCGGGCAGTCGCCGCCGCCGGTGAGGACCCCGATGCGCATGGGGAGACCCTAGGGCGCTGCTTCCGGCGTCATCGCCAGCAACGCGGAGGAGAAGCGAGCCGGCAGCCGGCCAACTGTGCGTCGCGACTATCTTCCCGGCCATGACCTTCTCCATCGTCGGACGCAGCGCCGACGGAGCATCACTCGGTGTCGCCGTGGCGTCGAAGTTTCTGGCCGTCGGGGCTGCGGTGCCGGCCGCCGCGGCCGGCGCCGGCGCGATCGCCACCCAGTCCTACGCCAACCTGGCCTACCGGCCGGACGGGCTGGCGATGTTGCGCGAGGGGCGCAGCGGGCCGGATGCCCTCGCTGCCCTGACCGCCGCGGACGAGCTGCGGGCCCAGCGCCAGGCCGGCATCGTCGACTCGGTGGGGCGCAGCGCGAGCTTCACCGGCGACGAGTGCAATCCGTGGGCCGGCGGCCGGACCGGGCCGGACTACGCCGTACAGGGCAACATCCTCACCGGACCGGAGGTCGTGGCGGCGATGGAGCGGGCCTGGCTGGGGAGCGACACATCGGCCCCGCTGGGTCGGCGACTGATGGCGGCCCTGACCGCGGGGGACGAGGCCGGCGGCGACCGGCGGGGGCGGCAGTCGGCGGCGCTGCTGGTGGTCACCCCGGGCGGAGGTTACGGCGGCGGCAGCGATGTCTACGCCGACCTGCGGGTCGACGACCATCCGAGCCCGGTACCCGAGCTGGTCCGCCTGCTCGGGCTGCACGACCTGTTCTTCGGGCGCCCGGACCCCGACGCGCTGCGCCCGCTCGAGGGCAAGCTGCTCGACGAGGTCAACGGCCTCCTGGTCCAGGTAGGGCACCCGCCGGGGGGTGACGACGCCGGCGCCGTACGGGCCGCCCTGTGGGACTGGGCCGGGGTGGAGAACCTCGAGGAGCGGATCCCCGAATTGCCGGTGATCGACCCGGTGGTGCTGGAGGTGCTGCGAGGAAAGGCGGCTCAGGGCGAGCCCGGTCCGGTCAAGTCACCCGACGCGGCGTCGTGACGGGTCGCATAGCGGTCCCTGCTGCGTGACCGTCCTGGCCATCGACGCCGGGACGACCGGTGTGACGGCGCTGCTGGTGACCGCCGACGGTCGGGTGGCGGCGAGCAGTTACCGGGAGTTCCCGCAGCACTTCCCGAGGCCCGGCTGGGTCGAGCACGATCCAGCGGAGATCTGGGCGGCCACGCTGACCGCGTGCGGCGCCGCACTCGCTGCTGGTGCTGGTTCTGGTGAGGCCGCGCCGACGGCCGTCGGCCTGACCAACCAGCGCGAGACCGCCGTCCTGTGGGACCGGGCCACCCTGCGTGCACCGGTGCCGGCGGTGGTGTGGCAGGACCGGCGTACGGCGGCGCTCTGCCGCCGAATGCAGGAGGCGGGGCACGACGGCCGGGTCCGCGAACTGACCGGGTTGCGGCTGGACCCCTACTTCACCGGCACCAAGCTGCGCTGGCTGGCCGAGCACACGCCGGCGGCCTGGGCCGGCGTGACCGCCGGCTCGGTGGCCGTGGGGACGGTGGACTCCTACCTTCTGGCCCGGCTGACCGGCGGCGCGCTGCACGCCACCGATGCCTCGAACGCCGCCCGCACGCTGCTCTATGACATCGCGGCGGGAGCGTGGTCGGCCGAGCTGGCCGAGTTGTTCGGCGTACCGCTCGGCGCGCTGCCAGAGGTGCGGCCGTCCAACGGCGAGTTCGGGCGGACGGACCCGGAGCACTTCCTCGGCCTGAACCTGCCCGTCACCGGAGTCGCGGGCGACCAGTCGGCCGCGCTGTTCGGCCAAGCCTGTTTCGGGCGGGGCGACGCGAAGTGCACGTACGGCACCGGGTCGTTCGTGCTGGTCAACACCGGTGATGAGCTCGTGCGTAGCGAGCACGGCCTGTTGACGACGGTCGGATGGGATCTCGGTGCCGGCCTCGTCTACGCGCTGGAGGGGTCGATCTTCGTCACCGGGGCGGCCGTGCAGTGGCTGCGCGACGGGCTGGGGTTGCTCGGCGCGGCCAGCGAGATCGAGCCGCTGGCCGTCACGGTGCCGGACAGCGGTGGGGTGGTGTTCGTGCCGGCGCTCACGGGTCTGGGTGCGCCGTACTGGGACCCGGACGCCCGCGGCGCGATCCTCGGGATCACGCGGGGCACGACCGCGGCCCACCTGGCGCGGGCCACACTTGAGGCCATCGCCTTCCAGGTCCGGGATGTGGTCGAGGCGATAGCGCGGGACACCGGCCGGGCTCTTGCGGTGCTGGCCGTGGACGGAGGGGCGGCCGGCAACGACCTGCTCTGCCAGCTGACGGCCGATGCGCTCGGCGTACCGGTGGCACGGCCGCAGGTACGGGAGTCCACCGGCCTGGGCGCCGCGTTCCTGGCCGGGCTTGCCGCCGGTGTGTGGAGTGGCCTGGACGAGCTGGCTGCGAGCCGGCGGCTGGACCGCCGCTTCGAGCCGGCCGCACGTGACGAGGCGGCGTACGGCCGGTGGCAGGAGGCGGTACGCCGGTCGGTTGGCTGGAACGCCCTGGCTTAGCGTCTTGGCGCGGCGGTCCGCCGGCTGGAACTGCATGATGAACCCGTGGCAACCGATATGGAGTTTGGATCCGCCGGTCCGACCGGTTCTTGCGGAAACGGCCCTGGGCGGTGGCGCTCATTGTTGCGTTCGCGTACGGCGCCCTCCTCGCCGGTTTTGGACAGCCGAGTACCTCAGCGAGATGCAGAAGATCGATCGTGGCGTCTACACCGACACCTTTCCACCCTTTCTCGGCACTGCACTGCTGAGCTGGCCGTCGTCCTCAGTGGTGGCGGGCCATCTGCCGGCTTATCCGCCGGCGTTCGACCGGATGCTTTACCGCGAGGTGGTCCGTGAGCGGGCACGGGGTCTGCTTCCTCCCGCCGCAGTTCAGGCGCTCGTCGTCTTCCTCCTCACAGCGGCTCTGCTCAACGCACGGAAAGCGGTGGTGGGGTCGACAGGCGACTGACAATCCGGATCCCCGCATATTGGCGCGGCTGACGATCCCGGCGTACTCCAGCGCCGTTGTCGGGTCGAGGGCCAGGACGTGATCAGTGAACGTCGAAAGACGTTCTGTGCAGCGGTCCTCTGCAGGTCCACCGGGCCAGGCGAGAGTGAGGGGTTGGTTACGGAAGCACCGCGATGGCTTCCCGGCACTTCTTCTCCACAGCCTCGGCAGTTGAGCGGATGTTGTCCGACCGCCCGGGTACAATTCGAACATGCATTCGAAGGCAATGGAGGACCTGCGTTCGGCGGTCGACGCCTTGGCCGGCGTTGACGTTGCCGCGCTGGACGCCGGAACTCTGGGCACCGAGCTGGTAGAGCTACGGGTGCAGATCGACCGGCTGGAGGCGCAGTGGCTGGCTCGCCTTGCCGCTTTCGACGACGGCTGCGGACCGATGGTGGACGGTGCGGCGACCACGGCCGCCTGGCTGCGCCGCGACTGCCGGCTGGCACCGGGGGCGGCCCGCGAGCGGGTGCTGGTCGCCCGGCGCCTGCCCGACCTCCCGGCCACGGCGAACGCGCTGACCGAAGGAGCCATCTCCTACCGGCACGCCGCCCTCATCGCGAGCGCGACGGGAGATCTGCCCGACGCCGCGAACGGCTCGGCATCGACAGAAAGCATCCTGCTGGAGGCGGCCCGCGGCTGTGACCCGGCGACCCTGCGAAAGGTCACTGCACACCTGAGCTACGTCCTCGACCCGGACGGCACTCGGCGTCGGGACGCGCGCGGCTGCGACCGAGCGACGCTGTTTGTATCCCCGGCATTCGACCGCTTCGCCGTCAACGGCGACCTGAACGCCGAGGGTGGGGCAACCGTGCTGGCTGCGCTCGCGCCGTTGGCCGTGCCGATTCCTGGCGACCAGCGGACTCCGGCTCAACGCCGCGCCGATGCCCTGGTCGAGCTGGCCCGTCGGGCCCTCGATGGCGGCGGGCTGCCGGAGACCGGCGGTGTTCGACCGCATGTGACGGTGACCGTGGACCTGCCCACGCTGACCGGAACTCCGGGGTCGGCCAAGCTGGCCTGGGCCGGGCCGGTGTCCGGCGAAACCGCCCGCCGGCTGGCCTGTGACGCCGACGTCGCCCGAGTGATAACCGCCGGACCGAGTGAGGTCCTCGACGTCGGCCGGGCCACCCGGGTGGTGCCGGCGGCGATCCGCCGGGCATTGATGATCCGGGATCGGGGCTGTCGCTTCCCCGGCTGCGACCGACCGCCGGAGTGGACCGACGCACACCATCTGCGCCACTGGGCCGAGGGCGGCCCTACGTGCTTGGCAAACCTGATCCTGCTCTGCCGCTTCCACCACCGGCTCCTGCACGAGGGCGGCTGGCGGCTGACCGGAGATCTCTGCGGCGAGGTGGTGGCGATACGGCCGGACGGGACCGAGATTCGACCGCCGCCGGATCCATGGCTCAGCTCCCTCGCCGCCGCTGGTTGACGTGTCGCCGAACCGCCAATTAGGGGGGCGACGGGCTACTCGTCCACCCCGACCGAAGCCGGGACGCCCTTGCGCTGGGCCGCGAGCTCGGCCTTCGCGGCTGCGGCGTACCGGTCGACGTACTCCTGGCCGGACAGCGTCATGATCTCGTACATGATCTCATCGGTCATCGACCGCAGCACGAACCGATCTCCCTCCATGCCGGCGTAGCGGGAGAAGTCGAGGGGCTCCCCGATGAGTACGCCGATCCGCATGATTTTCGGCATCAGCTTGCCGGGCGGCTGCATCTTGTGCGTGTCGATCATGGCGATCGGGATCACCGGTACGCCGGCCGCCAGCGCCATTCGCGCCACCCCGGTCTTGCCCCGGTAAAGCCGCCCGTCCGGAGAGCGGGTGCCCTCCGGATAGAAGCCGAGTAGCCGGCCGCCGCGTAGGATCCGCACCGCCGTGTTCATCGCCGCCTCGCTCGCCTTGCCGCCGGACCGGTCCAGTGGCACCTGGCCCACGCTGCGGAAGAAAAGCTTCTTCAGCCGGCCCTTCACCCCGCGGCCGGTGAAGTAGTCCGACTTCGCGAGGAAGGTGACCCGGCGCGGCACCAGCAACGGCATGAAGATGGAGTCGGAGAACGAGAGGTGGTTGCTCGCCAAAATCGCTCCACCGGTCAGCGGCACGTTCTCCACGCCGGCGATCCAGGGGCGGAACAGGACGCGCAGGATCGGAGTCAGAACCGCCTTGAGCATCCAGTAACCCATCGCGCCTCCTCTACCCGCCGCCCGTGGGAGCGCAGTGTGTCATCTGTACGCCGCGCCGTGCAGCCGGCGCCATGGGACGATGCGGCACGTGTCCTAACACCTCCCAAGCCGGGGGGCCGCCCGATCCATCGGAGCCAGAGCCGTGTCGCGACTTGCCGGAGCGGAGGCCTTTCGATTCGACGGCGGACCGGTCGGTGCGCTGTTGTGCCATGGCTACACCGGTACGCCGCAGAGCCTGCGGCCCTGGGGAGAGCACCTCGCGGCCGGCGGGCTCACGGTGTCGTGCCCGCTGCAGCCCGGGCACGGGACCCGCTGGCAGGACCTCAACAGGACGCGCTGGCCGGATTGGTACGACTCGATCGAGGCGGCGTACGACGAGCTCGCCGACCGGTGTGCCGCGGTGTTCGTGATGGGTCTTTCGGCGGGCGGCGCGCTGGCGCTCCGGCTGGCACAGTGCCGTCCGGACGCTGTCGCCGGCCTGGTGCTCGTCAATCCGTCACTGATGACGACCCGCCGCTCCTTCATCGCGCTGCCGGTCCTGCAGTGGGTGGTGCCCTCACTGTCCGGGCCGGCCAACGACATCCGCAAGGTCGGCGTGGTGGAACTCGCCTACGACCGGGCACCGCTGCGCGCGCTCTACTCGTTGACCCGGTTGTGGCGGGTAGTGCGCGCGGACCTGCCTCTGGTTACGGCTCCACTGCTGGTCTTTCGCAGCGCACGGGACCACGTCGTGGAGCCGGTGAACACCGCGCTGCTGCTCGCAACCGTGGGGTCGATCGTGGTCGAGGAACGGGTGCTGGCGAACAGCTACCACGTGGCGACCCTCGACCACGACGCTCCCACTGTCTTCCACGGCAGCCTTGACTTCGTCCGCGCGCACGCCCCCGCCGCGGCCCCAGGGTGAGCGGCATGGCCGACGACGAGGCGGGAGCGCGCCGGTCCGGCCGCCGTGGCAACGGGCTGGCGGCGACGGCGTACGTCCCGTTCGCCGAGCTTGACCCGCGGCTCGCGGACGCCGCGCTGCAGGCGTTGGGGGATGCCGGTGTGGCGGCCTACGCCACGCCGTCGACCGGGACCACCGGCGGCTACCTCGAAGTGTCCCTGCCGGACCGGCCGAGGGACCGGGTGTGGGTCGACTCGGGGGCGCGGCCCCGAGCCGAGGCAGTGCTGGCGGAGCTGGCCGACCCCCCGGCGGCGGCCCCCGCGGCGGACGAGGAGGAATCCTGGCGAGCCATCGTCGCCACCTTCTCGACCTCGCCCCCAGGCGCGCGGACCTGGGCGGCCGCCGAGGAAGCCGCCCGGGACGTGACCGAGGACGTGGCCGAGGACGAGCACTTCGTACCCCCGGTACCTCCGCCGGTTCCGCAGCCGCAAGGGGTCACCCGATGGGCGGCCCTGGCGCTGGCCGTCGGCCTGAGCGTGCTCATCCTGCCGGCCGTACTGAGCGACCCGGTCGGTCCGGGTCTCGCGCTGCTGGCCGTGCTGGCGGTCATCGGTGGCTTCGCGACGCTGGTGGCGCGGATGCGGGATGCTCCTCCGACGGACTCCGGTCCGGACGACGGCGCGGTGGTCTGAGCCGACACCGATTCCTTCCGCGCAGCGACGGGTCGACGAAGGGGAACGAGCGTGCAGGTGACCGAGTGCGTGGAGATCAACGGGCATCTGATGGACTCCGGCGTACTGGCCCGGGTGCTCGACGACGTCCTGGACTACGGCGGCGACTACACCGTGGAGTCCATCTCGCTGGGCCGCACCCACGACGACGAGTCGCACGCGCGGATCACCGTCGGCGCCGACACCGACGAGGCGCTGCAACGGATCCTGATGCGGGTCCAGATCCACGGGGTGAACCAGGTCGATCCCGGCCAGGCCGTCATCCGGCCGGCAGAGCGGGACGGGGTCTTTCCGGAGGACTTCTACTCCACGACCAACCTGGAAACCGTGGTCCGCCTCGGCGGCCAGTGGGTTCCGGTCGAGCATCCCGAGATGGACTGCGGCCTGCTGGTGAAGGACGGGCGGGTGCGTACCGTGCCGGTCAGCGACGTCAAAGGGGGGGACGAGATCGTCTGCGGCGCCGGCGGCATCAAGGTGGTCCTGCCGCTGCGAGAGCACAAGGCCGGCTCCGAGGCGGCGTTCGCCTTCATGAACTCGGCAGTCTCCAGCGAGAAGCCACAAGCCCTGCTGGTCCGCCAGATCGCCGCCCGGATGCGGGAGGTCAAGGCCGACGGCGGCCGGATCCTCTGGGTCGCCGGGCCTGCGGTCGTCCACACCGGTGCGTCACCGGCCATGGTGTCGCTGGTCGAGGCGGGATACCTCGATGTCCTCTTCGCCGGAAACGCACTTGCTACCCACGACATCGAAGCCGCGCTGTTCGGTACGTCACTCGGGGTGGACCTGGCCCAGGGGCGGGGTGTGGAGCACGGTCACGAGCACCACATCCGGGCAATCAACACCATCCGGCGGGCCGGCTCGATCGCCGGTGCGGTCGAGCAGGGGGTCCTCACCGGCGGCGTGATGCACGCGGTCGTCCGGGCCGGCAAGCCTTTCGTGCTGGTGGGCTCCGTGCGCGACGACGGCCCGTTGCCCGACGTCTACACCGATGTCATCGAGGGCCAGCGCGCGATGCGCGCCCAGCTACCCGGGGTGGGCTTCGCGATCATGGTGGCGACCATGCTGCACTCCATCGCCACCGGCAACATCCTGCCCGCTTCGGTCCCGCTGGTGTCGGTCGACATCAACCCGGCGACGGTGACCAAATTGGCCGACCGTGGCAGCGCCCAGGCGATCGGCATCGTCACCGACATCGGGCTGTTCCTCGAACAGCTGGCGCGCGAGCTGATCTCGTCGTACGGCGTACGGGCCTAGCGGTTCGCGAGCACGGCCAGCACCGGCCGGTGATCGCTCGCCCGGGTGAGTTCGGGGTGCTCCGGTACGCCGCACGACACCACTTGCAGCGCCCGGTCGACGAAGATGCCGTCGATGCGCCGGGTCGGCTGCCGTGCCGAGATGGTCTCCGGTGGCCCGAGGGGCGCCACGGCGTAGGCGTCCTGAAGGCGGCCGGTGAGCAGAGACCAGGCGGGGTCGCCCGGCACCTCGTTGACGTCGCCGGCCAGGACCAGCGGGTCGGGAAAGTCGCCGAGTATCCCCAGCACTTCGGCCGCGTGCCGGCGACGCTCGTCGGCATCGAGGTCGAGGTGCATGCTGGCCACGGTCAGCCGGTTCCCGAGGGCCTCCACTACCGCGATCGCCAGCCCGCGCTGATGCAGTCGGGGCGCCTTGGTCAGCACTACGTCGTGCGTGGCCAGCACCGGCAGGTCGGGGCGGCCCAGCAGCAGCATGGCCGCGGCCGGACGCCCCCCCGTGACGATCTTCAGCCCGCTGGCCGCCGCCAGCGCCCGGCACCGGCGGCGGCCGCCGAGGAAGCGCGGTGCTTCCTGAACGCACACGACGTCCGGCGCACTGGCCGCGATCACACGGGCGACGGCCCGCCGGTCGTCGCGCAACGAGCGGATGTTGTAGCTCAGGATCCGCAACTCGGCTGCGGCGTCATCCATCGACGACGAGCCGTTGCACCAAGGACAGCCATCGGTGACACTTCGAGCTAGAGGTGATGGTGATGCCGGAGTCCACGGAGGTAGCCGGAACGAACGAGCACGGGGCTCCCGAGCAGTTCCGGCATCTTCCCGACCGGATCCGACTCGAGGACACCATCGCCACCGAGGACCGCGAACCACCCCCGGATCCGACGTTCGGCCGGAACACCGAACAGGACTTCGTACTCCGGAACGCGGGCGGCTGACGCGAGCCGACCAGTCCCCGGGGTGAGCTCATCCCGCGACGACGGTAGTACCGGCGTCGCCGAAGACGGCGTCGGCCACCGAGCCGAGTGAGGCGATCACGGCCCGCTTGCCGCCGCCCTCGACGAAGTCGCAGCAGGCAGCCACCTTGGGCCCCATCGACCCCTCCGGGAACTCACCGGCCGCAAGCAGCTCGCGGGCCTCGCCGACGCCGAGCCGGTCGATCGAGCGGGCGCCCGGCGTACCGAACCCCGTCTGGACCTTGTCGACCTCGGTCAGGATGAGCAGCAGGTCGGCGCCCACCAGGGTGGCCAGTCGGGCCGCCGTCCGGTCCTTGTCGACCACGGCCTCGACGCCGCGCAACTCGGTGCCGTCCTCGACCACCGGTACGCCGCCGCCGCCGGCCGCCACCACGACATGACCCGCCTCGATGACCTGCACCAATGGCTCCTCTTCGACGAAGCGCACCGGCAGCGGGGAGGCGACCACCCGCCGCCACCTGCCGGCGGCCACCTCCTGGAAGACGTAGCCGGTCTCGCGCGCCATCCGATGCGCGTCCGCCTCGGCGTAGCCCGGCCCCACCGGCTTGGTCGGCCGGCGGAAAGCGGGATCGCGCCCGTCGACGACGACCTGCGTCACCAGGCACAGTGCCCGGGTGTCAATCCTGCGCCGGCGTAGCTCGGAGTCGAGTGCCTGGGCGAGCAGGTAGCCGATCTGACCCTGGCTCTCCGCCCCGCAGACGTCCATCGGCATCGGCGGCACGTCCGGAGCGGCGGCCTCCTGCTGGAGCAGGATCCGCCCCACCTGAGGGCCGTTGCCGTGGGTCAGCACCAGCTCGACACCGCGCTCGACCAGGTCGGCCAGCAGCCGGCTGGTTGCTGCCAGCTCGGCTCGCATCTCCCCCACCGAGCCGCTGCCCCGGGCCGGACTGATCGCGTTGCCGCCCAGCGCCGCCACGACCCGCACGCTCGTCCACCCCCGCAGAATCTTCGGCATCGCCCGGATCGATCCGGAGATCATCCCACGGTCATGCTCAAGCCGCGGGTTCCAGCCTGTCAGCGCTCCGGCGCGACAACACCCTGTCCACGGCCGCGGCGCCCGCTGCCAGGGCGACGAACAGCCCGCCGATGCCGACGCCGGTCAGCAGAACCCGGACGTAGCGCGCGCGGTCGTGTCCTTGACCATTCGAAGATCATAGGACCGGGCGGGATCCGGCCGGCCCTTCCGAATGGGGCAGGTGGTTGACGGAAACTTTCGGGGGTCCTGACCCCGCTAAGTTTCCGCGACGTCGAGGAATTCGCTATTGGCGACCGGGCAAGGCCGCGAGCACATCTGGACTCAATTGCGACGCCGGGCCAGGTCGGCGGCGCCGACGATGCCGGCCTGCGGCCCGAGCTGCGCCACCCGGATGTCGGCCATCGGCCGGTGTCCGCGTCCGGTCAGCGCTGCGGCGTACGCCGCCCGCGCCGGCGCGAGCAGCAGCTCACCGGCGGCAGACACCCCACCACCGATGACGAAGACGCCTGGGTCGAGCACCGCGGCGAGGTCCGCGAGGCCCTGACCCAGCCAGCCGCCGACCGTGGCGAAGCACTCCACCGCCGCGGCGTCTCCCTCGAGAGCGGCCATGGTCACCTCCGGGCCGGTGATGCCGGCCACCTCGCCGTTGCCGAGCTCCAGCAGCCGGGCAGCCATGACGGGAGAAGCCGTGGCCAGCTCCCTCGCTTCGCGCACCAGCGCCCGGCCGCTGGCGTACTGCTCCCAGCACCCGAGGTTGCCGCAGCCACAACGTCGGCCGTCCGGGACGACGCGGGCGTGACCGAACTCGGCCCCGATGCCGAAGCGGCCGCGGTAGAGCTCGCCGGCGAGCACCATTCCGCCACCGATGCCCGTGCCCACCGTCACGGCGACGAGGTGCTGCTCGCCTCGGCCGGCACCGAATCGCGCCTCCGCCCACGCCATCGCGTTGGCGTCGTTCTCCACCACGGTAGGCAGCCCGACCCGCGTGCTCACCTCGTCCCGTAGGGGCTCCTCGCGCCAGGCCAGGTTGGGAGCGAACCGGACGACCGAGCGCGTCTCGTCGACGAAGCCGGCGGCGCCGATGCCGACGGCCACCACGTTGTGGGCCTGTCGCAGGTCGGCGACGAGGGCGCCGATCACCTCGGCCGTCTCTGCCGCGCTGGCGCTGGGGGTCGGCCGCTGGAGGGCCTGCCGGATCCTCCCGTCGAGGTCGACGACCCCGGCGGCCACCTTTGTGCCGCCGACGTCCACCCCGATGGCCAGAGTCATTGCCGAGGCGCCTAGCCCGCGGTACCCGAAGCCGGCGACTCCACCCGCCGCTTGAGCTCCTTGAGCGCCGTATCCATGATCACTTTCTCGGCCTTGCGCTGGAACATGCCGAGAATGGGCAGGTTGAGCTCCACCGCCAGCGAGTAACCCACATCTGTTGCGGACCCGGTATCGGTGAGGGTGTAGCTGCCGTCCTGGGCCTTGAGCATCCGGCCCTCGACCAGGTGCCAGGTCACCCGCTCGTCGTCGTACCACTGGTAGTCGAGCACGTAGTCGTCGGAGATAACGCCGGCGTCGAGGGAGAACGCGACTCGGCGCGGCCGGCCGTTCGGGAAGGCCGCCAGCACCTCGGCCTTCTTGATGTAACCGGCCCAGTCGGGGTACGCCGCGAAGTCCGCGATAACCGCCATGACCTCGGACCGACCGGCATCGATACGGATGCTCGCAGTGGCGCGCTCAGACATGCCGGCCCCTTCCTCGCGTCCGGTCGGCAGGTTATCGCGGAGCGCCCGGCAGGCCGTCAGGTCAGCACGCCCACCACCACCCAGAGCAGCAGGAACAGGCCGCAGGCGGCCAGTCCGATGCCCAGCGCCGCCATCCGGTTACGCGTCGCGAGGCCCGCCAGCCGGTCCAACGGGGAGACACCGGTGGCGCCCAGGGCGAGCAGCTCGGCCAGGAAGCCGGTGCCACACCCCGGACAGTGCGCCAGCTCCATGGGAACGGTGGCACCGCAGCGGCTGCAGGGCCACCCCAACGGGCGCTCCGGCACCCCGCCGTCCGGAGTGGCCGGCCTCGACCCGGCATCCGCCGGTACCGGGCGCAGGTCCGCGTAGCACAGGCTGCACCAGGCCGCATCCGCCGGCACGGCGGCTCGGCAGGCTGGGCAGCGGCTCGCCGGCACACCCCACAGTCGGCCGGCGAGGGGCCGGACTGTAACCGGCCGCGCGCTAGTGTCGGGCAACTGCCGGCGACGATTCGGAGATCCGGTGCGCGAGTACGCCGTTGCGGCGACGTTCGACCTGGCGCCCTCGGCCACGCTCCTGGACGCCGTCCACGCCAACGCACACGCGACCCCGGACCATGCCTGCTTCGAGCGCAAGGTCGGCGACGAGTGGGAACCGGTCACCGCTCGCGCCTTCGAGCGGGAGATGACCCGGCTGGCGGCCGGGCTGGCAGCGGCCGGCATCGCGGCCGGCGACCGCGTTGGCCTGCTGTCCCGCAATCGCTACGAATGGGCCTGGTGCGACTACGCGCTGTGGGCGGCCGGGGCGGTGAGCGTCCCGATCTACGTGACCTCGTCGCCCGAGCAGGTCGCGCACATGCTGCGGGACGCCGGCGCGGTGGCGGTCATCGTCGAGACCGCTGAGCAGGTGGCGACCGTGGAGCAGCTCCGGGCCGGCCTGCCGGCGCTCGCTGCGATCTGGGCGATCGAGGATGGCGCCCTGACCCGGTTGGCGGCCGCCGGAGACGGTGCGGGCTCCGCCGAGGTGCGCCGACGGGAGGCCTCGCTCAGCGGCGACAGCACCGCGACCGTCATCTACACCTCCGGTACGACGGGCCGCCCCAGGGGCTGCGAGCTGACCCATCGCAACCTGCTCTTCGACGCCACGTCGGCCACTACCGGGCTGGCCGAGGTATTCACCGCCAGCTCCTCGACCCTGCTGTTCCTGCCCCTGGCGCACGTCTTCGCCCGAGTGGTCCAGGTGGCCTGCGTCGTGACCGGGGCCCGACTGGGTCACAGTCCCGACATCCGCGACCTCACCGGCGACCTCGAGAGCTTCCGGCCGACGTTCCTGCTCGCCGTACCCCGGGTGTTCGAGAAGATCTACGACGCCGCGCAGGAACGGGCCCGCGCCGAGAGCAAGGTCAAGGGTCGGATCTTCGAGCGGGCGGCGGCGGTCGCGGTCGCCTACAGCCGGGGTCTGGACCAGGGTGGCCTCGGCACCGCGCTTCGCGCGCAGCATGCCGTGTTCCGCCGGCTCGTCTACCGCCGACTTCTCCGAGCACTCGGCGGGGAGGTCCGCTACGCGGTCTCCGGCGGCGCACCGCTGAGCGTCCGGCTCGGCCACTTCTTTCGCGGCGCCGGCGTCACCGTGCTGGAGGGCTACGGCCTCACCGAGACCTCGGCCGGGGCGACGCTGAATAGACCGGTCGCCTGCCGGATCGGCACGGTCGGCCCGCCGATGATCGGCACTGCCGTCCGCATCGCGGACGACGGTGAGGTGCTCGTTCGCGGGCCGCACGTCTTCAGGGGTTACTGGGGCGACCCCGAGGGCACCGCCGAGGTGCTTGACCCCGCGGGCTGGCTGATCACCGGCGACCTCGGTGAGCTGGATGAGGACGGCTTTCTCACCATCACCGGCCGCAAGAAGGAGATCCTCGTCACCGCCGGCGGGAAGAACGTGGCGCCGGCTGGCCTCGAGGACCGGCTGCGGGCACACCCGCTGGTCAGTTCCGCCATGGTCGTCGGCGACGCCCGCCCCTACATCGCCACCCTGCTCACGCTGGATCCCGCCGCCTTTGCCGCCTGGAAGGCCGAGCACGGCAAGCCGGCCGCCGCCGGCCCGGGCGACCTCCGGGAGGACCCGGAGCTTCAGGCCGCGCTGGCGGGGGTGCTCGAGTCCGCCAATGCCGGCGTCTCGCACGCAGAGGCGGTCAAGCGGTTCCGGATACTCGACGGCGACTTCACCGAGGCGGGCGGCGAGCTGACGCCCAAATTGGGCATCCGCCGCAGCGTCATCGCCAAGCAGTACGCCGCCGACATCGAGGCGCTCTACGCCTCCTGAGCCCGGCCGGATCGGCAGCCGCCCGTGTCCTGGAGCCTCAAGCGCTCCCCCACTCGTGTCGAGGGGATATCGGCACGCCCCTCGCCGGGCCGGCCGGGCGACGCGCCGACCACTCGGTCCGTGTCGACCGGCTTCCGAGGCCCGACACGGCAACAGGAGCCTGATGGCCACGACGGTCTTGGTGGTGGATGACCACGACCTGATCCGGCAAGGGCTCCGCCGCGCCTTCGAGCAGGACCCGGGATTCGAGGTGGTCGGCGAGGCCGGCACGGTGCGCGAGGCGCTGGCCTCGGTTGCGGTACTGCGGCCCGACGTCGTCGTACTCGACGTCTCGCTGCCCGATGGCAGCGGCATCGACGCGGCCCGGGTGCTGCGCCAGCGGCAGCCCAAGCTGGGCATCGTGATCCTTACGATGGACGCCGGCGACGACCAGCTGTTCGCGGCCCTGGAGGCAGGGGCCTCGGCTTTCGTCGCCAAGGATGCGACCGGGGCCGACGTCCTGAGTGCCGCCCGGCACGCCGCGACCTCGCCCACCGCGTTCGCCGCTGCCGAGCTGGCCGGGGCCATGCGCAGGCGGCTGCATCCTTCCGGCCCCCAACTGAGTCCGCGGGAGCGTGAGGTGCTGGTCCTCCTTGCTGACGGCCTGCCGGTCGCCGCGATCGCCCGGCGGCTGTTCATCAGCGAGTCCACGACCAAGACTCACATCTCCAAGCTCTACGACAAGCTCGGCGCGGCCAACCGGGCCCAGGCGCTGATGTCGGCGATGCGACTGGGCCTCATCAACGCCGGTCCGCGGACGGCCCAGGGCTGAGCCTTCCATCGTCGGTGTCGGCCAGCAGCCGGCGCAACCGGGCGGCGAGAACGTCCCATCGCCACTCCGATTCCACCCAGGCCCGTCCCCGCTCCCCCATCGCCGCGCTCTTGGCCGGGTCGCCGAGCAGCTCCACGACCCGATCGGCCACCTGGGATGGTGCGCTGCCGTCCACGACGTACCCGGTCTGACCGGGCAGCACCGCATCCGGAGCGCCCCCCGACCGCCCGGCGATGACGGGCAGGCCGGCCGCGGACGCCTCGAGGTAGACGATGCCGAGGCCCTCGACGTCGAGCCCCCTGCGCCGGGTCCGACATGGCATCGCGAAGACGTCACCGGCCGCGTAGTACGCCGGCAGCTCGTCGGTTGGCACCGGACCGGTGAAGCGGACCGCATCGGCGACCCCGTTCGCGGCCGCCAGCCGGCGCAGCCGAGCGGCGTCCGGCCCGCTGCCCACGATCAGCAGGGCGGCACCCGGGACGCGGCGTCGAATCTCCGGAAAGGCATGGAGGAGCATGTCCTGGCCCTTGCGCCGGACCAGTCGGGAGACGCAGACGACGACAGGTCGGTCGACCAGCCGATGCCGCCGGCGTACGCCCTCCCGGTCGGCGTCGGGGCGGAACACGTCGGTGTCCACGCCAGGGGGCAGCCGGACGAGAGCGGCACCGGAACCAAAGGCCGGAGCCAGCCGCTCCCGGGTGTAGTCCCCGAGGAAGGTGACAACGTCGACCGACCGGCCGATCCTCCCGAGCAGCTCTCGGGCGAACGGCAGCCGGGCCCAGCCCACCTCGTGGCCGTGGGTAGACGCCACGAAGCGCCGTACGCCGGAACGCCGCAGCCCGTCGGCCAGCAGCCCGAGCGGCGCGGCCGCGCCGAACCAGACCGTCGTGCACCCCTCGGCCCGCGCGATCTGACGAGCCCGCCTCAGTACCGAGGGCACCGGCAGCATCACCGACGTCGGATGTCGGATCACCGGGAAGGGCGCGGCGGCGTCGTACGCCGGGGCCCCCGGCCAGGCCGGGGCGTACACGACCACCTCCCCGGCCGGCAGCCGGGACGCGAGCGAGGCGACGAACGACTGGATGCCTCCGGCACGAGGAGGGAAGTCGTTGGTAACCACCAACGTACGCACGTCAGGGAGCGACCTGTGCCGGTGGCACCGGTACGCCGGAGCGCCGGGCCCAGGTGCGCGCCAGCGCGATCCGCTCCGGCCCGGTCGGATGGTTGGCGAACAGGCCGTACACCAGCGGAGCCGGGTCGAGGTCGGACAGGTTGCGCAGCGACAGCCGGCGCTCGGATACCACGAAGGTGGCCGGATCGCGGGTCAGGTCGAGGGAGTGGACGTCCGCCCGGGCCTCGATCCGGCGGCTTACCAGGGCCTGCAACGGCCCGGAGAGCGTGCCGAACGCGGTCAGCAGGAACAGCACCAGGGCAACCGACCGCGGGTCACCGACGGAGGTCACCCCGGCGCGGCGGAGCAGCGGCGTCCAGGCCAGCACCAGGAACAGCAGGCAGCCGCCCGCAGCGGCACCCAATGCCCCCTCCAGCGTCCCGTGCAGGACATCGGAGCGCTTCGCGTGCCCGAGTTCGTGCGCGACGATCAACCGCACCTCCGCCGGGGAGGCCGAGGACAGCAGCGTGTCGTAGAGCACGATCCTCTTGGTACGGCCGAAGCCCGAGACATAGGCGTTGAGGGCCGTCGTACGCCGGGATGCGTCAGCCACCAGCACCCGGTCCACCCGGACGTGGTCCTCGGCGGCGAGTTGCAGCAACGACGTCCGCAGTGACCCGGCCGGTAGCGGGGTGAACTTGTTGAAGACCGGTTCCACCACCAGCGGGTAACCGAACGAGAGGATCACGGTGAGCACCGCGCCGGCAGCCCCCACCGGCAGCCACCAACGCTGCGGAAACGCGCGCGCCAGCGCGTAGAACGCGAGCAGCGCCGTTACCAGTAGTGCGGTCGCCAGCCCCAGGCCCTTGAGCCGGTCGAGCAGCCAGCCGGCCCAGTCCTGCGTCGACAACCCGTAGCGGCGCAGGATCGTCTCCGCCCGCGCGTCCAGCGGCAGTGCGGCCAACCTGCCGGCCGCCATGACCGCGATCCCGCCCAGCACGGCCCTGGCCGGCCAGCTGCCACCAAAAGGGCGGGCCACCAGCTCGACCAGCCGCGCACCGGCCGGGGTGAGACCCAGCAAGGCGGCGAGCAGCAGCCCCACCACCAGTCCGGCGTACGCCGGCGGCCGCACCGCACGGTGGAACGCATCCTCGCGGGCCAGCTCGGCCGCGGTGAAGTCGCGACGGACGTCGACCGCCACCCGGCCCGCGTCCGGGCGTGCCGGCAGGGGCGACCAGGGTGTCGAGACCAGCAGCGTGCCGACGAGCGTTCCCCCCAGGATCAACAGTGCGACCACAGCGGGGGCCCGGGACGGTGCGGTCACGACAGCTGCGCCCGAAGGTAGGCGCGCCAGCGGGTCGTGAAGGCGGCTTGCGTCGTACCGAGAACATCCCGGAAAGCGGTGGCGAGCGTTGTCGGCGGATCGCCGCGAGCGGCGGCGGCTCGGTAGAAGCGCACCAGTGCCACCGATCCACCCGACTCGGCGATCAGCCGGCAGGCCAGCCAGCCCTCCTCATAGGCCTGCGCGATCCGGCCGTCGCCCCCTCTGAACCGGTTCGCGCCGGGGAGCCCGGTCGGCAGCCGGCCGGCCCGTACGTCAGCGGTAAGTTCAGCCGCCGCGACCCGCACCGGCGCGGCGGTCCCCCGATAGGCCACATAGTCGGCGAACCCCTCCACCAGCCAGGTCGGCGCGGTCGGGCCGGTCAGGCTACGGGCGGCCACGTGGGTGATCTCGTGCGTGAGAACCACCCGCCGGCCCAGCGGTCCCAGCCGGGCGAAGTTCGTCGGCTGCAGCAGCACGCGCTGTCCCACCGGCCCCGCACCCGGTGCCGACCAGGCGGTCGCCACCGCCGCCAGCCGCGAGACATCCCTGTCCTCCGCCAGCAGCCGGGTCAGCTCCGCCGCGTCGTCCGGGACGACGAGCACCACGCGTCGCGCCCAGCCGCTGCCCCATACCGCGGTAACCGCCGGTACCGCCCGGTCCGCCTCGGCGGCCAGCGCGACCAGCCGGGCGTGCGACTTCGGGTGGCCGAGCACCAGGCTGCTCCGACCGGTCACCACCGTGACGGGCCCGAAGTCCCAGGGCTCCCGAGCGGTTCGTACGCCGGTGCCGTCGAGGTCGCGATCGGAGGCCAGCAGCCAGCCGGCCGGACGGTGCACGAACGTCAGGTACATCGGCAGCCGGGCCGGGGTGTCGTCGAATCCCCGCAGGCCGTAGCTGAGGACGACGACACCGGGTTGGTAGGTCGGAGCGGCGTACCGGGCCCGCCGGTCCGGGGGGAGCGAGCGTTGTTGCTGCCCGTCGAGCCGGTAGCTCCAGCTGCTCAGCGGCACGTGGGCGAGCGCGTCGAACAGGGCGACCTGCGACCGGCGGAAGGCCGGCGAGCCCGGGTCGACGGTGGCCATGAAGGCGAGCCGGTCCCGGTGCAGCACCGCGGCCGAGCGGCGGTCCAGCAGCCGGCCGATCGCGGCCACCGGGGAGGCATTTCCGGTGGGGGGTTCCACGAGCGCCGGGGCGACCCGACCCATGGCGCCGGATCGCCCGGCGTCCTTGGCAGGGCTCGGGTGCAACCGGAGCACGAGCAGGACGAGCAGGCCGGCGACCAGGGTCACCCCTGCGGACGCGGCCAACCAACGACGCGCCGACCCCGGCCGGCGGAGCAAGCCCACCGGCGAAGTCTACGGAGGAGCTTGACCGGCGGAAGTCGCCGGCCGACCGGCGTCAGCCGGCGGCTTCGGCATCCTCCGCGGCGGCCGTGGCCGCCGTCGTCGCGGAGGTCACGCCCAGCAGCACGTCGGCCCAGGCGGGCACCGCGGGCCGCCGCCCCGGCCGGCCGGTACGCACCGGACGCGGGGCCTCGGCCGGGCGACGGTCGACGGTCGGTTGGCCGGCTCGCGCTGCCGGGGCCACCGGGTCTTCCGCGGCCGGTGCCGCCGGTGACGGCGCCACGACCGGGGCCGTCCGGTCGGATGCGGATTGCTCGCCGCGCGGGGCGACGTGTCCGAGCTCGGCGGCCACGTCATCCAATGGCGCCAGCGAGTGCACGACCCGGTCCCAGCGCCAGCGAGCCACCGCGGGCCCGTCGGCACCGGCATAACACAGCTCGACCACCCAGCTGGAGTCGTGATCACGTCGGGCCGACCAGAGCAGCTCGGGCTCGGCGCTCCCTGCGGCCGGGGCCAGTCGCACCCGGACGGCACGGCCGAGCGGCAACGCCGACGGTCCGTGCTGCGGACGGCTCATCCGCGCCGCCAGCGCATCCTCGAGAACACGAGCCAACTCGGAGAGGACCGGCGCGGTATAGGGCTCCAGCCGCTGTACGGGTACGCCGGCCCGCGCCGCCACGTCGTCGACACTGGCACCCGCCCGCAGCTCGGCCTGGATCTGGCGCGGTGACAGGGCGCTAGCGGATGCGGCCGTTCGGGCGACCGCCCGAAGTGCGCCGGTGAGCCGCGCGTCCGCGGCCAGGCGGAACTCGGCCGAACCACCGGGTGTGCTCGCGAGCAGCAGGTGACGGCCGTCGTCGGTGGTGCCGAGGAGGTGCAGTTCGGCCACGGGAATCTCCTCGAGGTCGCCGGATCGGGGTGCTTCGCGCGAGTCTGGTGCCGGAGGGTCGGCCACCACAACTTCGGCCCGGTCGAAGAACGGGCGGAGCCCCTCGCCGCCGAGTCACCCGGCGACCGCACCCGGCTCCACCAGCCGCAGCGGCGGAATCAGGCCGCCCTCCGCGAGCGCGGCCAACGCCGCCCGCTCCTCCTCGTCGATCTCCACGCCGGCCGGTACCGACCCCAGCAGGACCGTCACGACGCAGTCGCCGCAGGCAAGCCCGCGCACCACGCAGCGGTCGCAGTCGATGAGCACGTCGTCCTCCGCCAAGTCTGGCCGCCGGCACCCTGCCGAGCAGGAGGGACGCTAGATTCGGCCACCGACAGTTTCCCAAGCCGTAGCGTCAGGCCCGATCGAGCCGCCGCAACAGTGCCGCCGAAGGCACCGCTCGGGCTCCGGCCCGCCGAACGCCGTCGGCAACCTCACGGTCGCTCGAGACCACCACCACCGGCCGACCCGGCGGCTCGGCCCGGACCAGCCGTCGTATCAGCTCGTCGGCGATCTCGCCTGGCGAGCTGAAGAGCACCCGGACGTTGCGTGCAGTGGGTCCGGTCACCCCCGCCGGCCGCTCCGCACCGTCGAACACGCAGGTCACCTCGATCCCCGCCTGCGCGGCGAGCGCGGCGAGCCCGCGCAGGAGCCGACCCCGCTGCTCCTCCAGCGGCAGCCCGCCGTACCCGAGCTTGGTCACGTTGTAGCCGTCGACGACCAGATGGGTCTGCGGCAGCGCCAACAACCAGTCCAGCCGAGCGGGGTCGTCAGCGGCCAGCCCGCGCGCCGGTTCGGTTTCCAGGCCGCCGGCCGAAATCCCGGCCAGCTCGGCGACCAGGTCCGCCGGTCGCTCGGTGATGGCCGGCAGCGCCAGTTCGCGCCGCAGCCCGCGAGCCGCCTCCACGACGGTGTCCAGCAGCAGGCGCAGCCGCACCTCGTCGGCACTGCGGCCCTCCCGGACGGCTCGACGGGAGGCCTCGACCGCTGCCTCGGCGACGGCCAGCCGAGCTTTCAGCCGGCGGCTCTCGGCGCCCGCGGCAGCACCGGCGACGGTTGCCGCATCGCGGTCGGCCGCCGCCCGGTCCCGACTCTCGGCTGCGATCCGCTCGGCCCGGCGAAGTTGCTCGGCGGTGTCCCGGAGCCGGCGGCGCAGGTCGTCACCCTCCGACCGGGCAGCGGTGAGCTCGACACGCAGCCGTTCGGCCTCGGCCCGCCCCGCACGCCGGGCTGCCGCCAGCTGCTCCTGGAGACGACCCACCATCGCGGCCGAACCGGCCGAGGCTGCGGCCGACGCTCTGCTCGCGAGGCTGGTGGCCGCCTCCTCGACGATCGACTGCCAGCCGCCCGGCCGCAGCAGGTAGGCCAGCGCCCCGACGTCCTCCCGAGCGGCGGCCGGCGGTACCCGACCGGCTTCCACCGCGGCTGCCAGCTCGGGCATCGCCTCCCGTACGCCGTCGGCCACCCGGCCGCGGAACACCGGGTCGGCCTCGAGCGCAGCGGCGATCGGACCGGCCGCCAGCCGGGCCCGGCGGGTCGGGGTGAAGCGGGCATGCGGCCGCAGCGAGGACGGCACCTCCTCCGGCAGCAACGCACCCAGCCGGTCGGCAGCCATGGCCACCACCCGCAGCCGGACAGGTTCCGGCAGCACCACGGGCTCGACGACCGGTACGCCGAGGTTCTCGTCGTCCGGAGTGGCAGCGGGAATGGCCAACCCTCTCGTATCTTCGGATCAGCGTAGGCGCCGCGGACACGTTTGACGGGCCAGCGCGGTTTGGCCTACAGCCCGCTGACCGGCCGCAACGGTGCGTGTTTGTTGAGTAGCTCGGCAATCCGGGCCACTCGCGGACGCGAACACGGTGACAGGAACCAAAAGGGGAGGCCCATGTCCGACAGTCGACGTTTCGCCAGGCCAGGGCGGCTATCGGTGCTCGCCATGCTCGCCGTCCTCGTCCTTGCGGGTGTCGCGATCGTCGCCGTGCATCCCTGGCGGTCCGACGCCGCTGCCGGCCAGCGACAGCCGGCCTCGGTCAAGTCCCTGAACCTGCCCGGCACCGCCCCGGCCACCGGAGCGGTCGCCAAGACTCCCGCCGTACGCCTGCCCACCGCCGCGGACAACACGGCGATGGCCGCCGTCGCCAGCTACCTGCGGGCTCGCAGCGACGGAGACGCCGCTACCTCCTACGCCCTGCTGGCGCCGGCCTCCCTGCGCAGCTACCCCAGCCAGGCGACCTGGCTGGACGCCCTTCCCGACCTGCCGCCGCCGACGACGTTCACCGTCATGGCCGGCAAAGCCACCGGCGCCGGGATGGACGTCTCGGTCGACGTACGCCGTACGCCGGTCCTGAACTCCTTCGTGGGTTTCGTCCCTGCCCACGCGGTCGAGGTCTACCGGACCTCCCGGTCGGGCGCAGCCTGGCGCGTCGAGGCAACGCCCGTAGGGGTGCGGCCGGACTTGATCTCCGACCGCACCGCGGCCGCCGACGTGTCGGCCTGGCTCAACCGGCTGGCGGCCTGCGACGGCGCCGGCGCCGCCGCACTGCAGGTCTCACCGGACCTGCTCGGCGACGACACCCTGCCCGGCGCGATCTGCACCAGCCACGCACGTCTGCGGGCAGGCCCCGCACAGCCCGTCATGGGCGGGCCCAGTACGGCGCCCTTCCTCGCGGCCTACGGCCCCGAGATCGGGTCCTGGGGCCGCCTGATCCCGGTCACCGGACCGGGCCAACAGCTCCTCGTCGGGGTGGCTCCTCTCGGCCGCTCCTGGCGGGTGTTCGGAATCGTCTCCGGCGGAACCGGCTAAGGAGGTACCTCGGCACGTCGCACCACCGGGCACCGCCCCCGGATCATCAGTCAAACGAAGGAGAACAGGTGAAGTCACGCATGCGAAAGGCGGGGGTGCTCGTCGTCCCCGCAGTCGGTGCAGCGATGGTCCTGGCCGGGCTCAGCCCGGCAGGAGCATCCAGCCACAAGGAAGCACCGCTCACCAGTCAGGACCCGGTGATCGACGCCACGGACCTCTACACGTTCGTGAGTCCTGACAATCCCAACATGGTCACCTTCGTCGCCAACTACGTCCCGTTCGAGAACCCCTCGGGTGGCCCGAACTTCGACCGGTTCGGCGACGACGTCCTCTACCGGATCAACGTCGACAACGACGGCGACGCGGTGCCGGACATCAAGTACGACTTCCGTTTCAACACGAAGATCCGCAACGGCAACACCTTCCTGTACGCCACCGGTCCGGTCACCTCACCCCGCGACCCCAATGTGAACATCTTCCAGAGCTACAGCGTCTCGCGTACCGAGCGGGGCAGCCGCACGATGATCGGCAGCAACCTGACCACCGCGCCGGCCAACGTCGGACCGGTGTCCACGCCGAACTACGCGTCCACCGCCCGCCAGGCGGTTCACACGGTCGGCAACGGCATCAAGGTCTTCGCCGGCCCCCGTGACGACCCCTTCTTCGTCGACCTGGGTGCCATCTTCGACCTCGGTCAGCTCCGCCCGTTCCTGCCGGCGTACAAGCCGGCACCGCGGGCGGCACAGAAGGGCAAGAACGGGACGCACGGGTTCAACATTCAGTCGATCGTCGTGCAGGTCCCGATCAACCAGCTCACCAGCAACCACAAGGCGCTGGCCAAGGGCGCCAAGGACCCGCACGCAGTGATCGGGGTCACGACCACGTCCTACCGGTTCAAGACCCGGGTGCTGACGAACAACTTCAGCAACAGCGACATGTTCGGCAGCAGCGTCCAGGGCAGCGGCCCGTTCGTCCAGGTCTCCCGACTGGGTGCTCCGCTGGTGAACGAGGTGATCGTCCCGCTGAAGGACAAGGACCGTTTCAACGCCTCTCAGCCCAAGGATGACGCCCAGTTCGCCAAGTACGTGCTCGACCCGCTGCCGTCCCGGCTGATCCGTCAGCTCTACGGGCTGCAGACTCCGGGCGTGCCGCGCACCCAGGACCTGGTGCCGATCTTCCTGACCGGTATCAAGGGGCTGAACATGCCGCCGAACGTGGTCGCGTCGGAGCAGTTGCGCCTGAACATGGGCGTTCCGCCGACCAAGAATGAGAACGCCCTCGGCGTCCTCGGCGGCGACCTGGCTGGCTACCCGAACGGTAGGCGGCTGGGAGACGACGTGGTGGACATCGAGCTGCGGGCCCTGGCCGGCGGCACGCCGTTCACGCCGTTCTTCAACAAGTCGCCGAACAACGACCTGGGCGACGGCGTCAACAGCAACGACCGTCCGTTCCTCGGCTCGTTCCCGTACGTCGGTGTCCCGAACGAGGGATACCGCGACGTGCTGGGGTCGGTGGAGAGCAGCACCACTCCGCAGATCAAGCCGTAACGGTACAGTAACGAAGAGTGACAACGTCTGACGTACGTCCGTCCCAGGAGGCCCGGTTCACCGGGCCTCCTGGGCGGCGTACCAGCCGCCGGGGCACGGTTCTCGGGGCGCTCGCCACGCTGATCGTGCTGGCCGCGCTGCTGGTCCGGTTCGCCTTTGCCGGCTCGTCGACGTCCGTCGTACCGGCGCCCCCATCCCAGGCCAGCGGCGCGGGGGCCACTGCCGCGATCAACCGGGCCCAGGCCCTGCTGCAGTCGCACCCCGACGACCCGCGGCCTCTGACCGACCTCGGGCTGGCCTACCTCTCCCGCGCCAAGGAGACCGCCGACCCCACGTACTACACACTGGCCGACCGAGCCCTCCAGCGCAGCTCCGCGATCGCCCCCGACGACCTGCGAACCATGCTCGGCCGCGGCCTGCTGGACCTCTCCCGACATGAGTTCCGGTCAGCCCTCGCTCTGGGCCTGCGCACCACCGCGGCCTACCCCGACTCGGCGGAGGCTCTGGGGATCGTCGTCGACGCACAGGTCGAGCTCGGCCGTTACCCCGACGCGATCCGCTCTGCACAGGCGATGGTCGACCGCAAGCCCAACCTCGCCAGCCTTTCCCGTATCTCCTATCTGCGCGAGCTCTACGGCGACCCCTCCGGTGCCATCGCGGCGCTGACCGAGGCGCGCACCGCCGGCTCCGGGTCACCCGGCGACGTGGCGTACGTGTCCGTCCTGCTCGGCGACCTGCTCCGCGGTCAGGGCCGCCTGACCGAGGCCATCCGGGCCTACGACGACGCCCTGGCCAGCGTGCCGACGTACACGCCGGCCTCGGTCGGACTGGCCCGGGTCGATGCCGCTCGCGGCGATTTCGCCGCTGCCGCCGGCCGGCTGCAGCCCGCGGTGACGACACTGCCCCTACCGGAGACCGTCGCCTTCTACGGCGACGTACTGGCCGCGCTGCGCCGGCCGTCAGCAGCGGCGCAGCAGTACGCGCTGGTCCGCGCCATCGAGACGCTGCAACGGGCCAACGGCGTAGTGGTCGACCTCGAGGGTGCCCGCTTCGAAGCAGATCACGCCCGCGACCCGGACGGCCGGCCGCCGACCGAGGTGGTGGCACTCGCCCGCGCCGCATTGGCGAACCGACCGACGATCTACGGTCACGACGCCCTCGGCTGGGCGCTGCGCCAGACCGGCTCGCCGGCGGGGGCGCTGCCAGCGGCCAACGCCGCGCTGGCTCTGGGCACCCGCGACGCCCTGCTGTACTACCACCGCGCCGCCATCGAGGCGGACCTGGGCATGCGTGCCGCGGCGGGGCGCGACCTGCGCACCGCCTTCTCGATCAGCCCGGCCCTGATGTCGGAGTCGGCCCTGGCCTCGATCCGGGACCTGCCGGTAGCCCGAGCGCTCGCCGCCCGGCTCGGCGTACCGGTGCCGAAGGTGACCGGATGAGGCGGCTGCTCGCCGTCGGCGCCCTGACCGTCGCTATCACCGCCGTGCTCGGTGGGGTAGCCAGCGCGCACCCCCTCGGCAACTTCACCGTCAACACCTACAGTGGACTACAAGTGGGCGAGCGCCAGTTGCGGGTCGACTATGTCGTCGACATGGCCGAGATCCCCACGTTCCAGGCGCGTGCCGCGGTGGATGCCAACGGCGACGGGCAACTCACCAGCACGGAGTTCGAGGCGTACGCCGCCAGCACCTGCAAGAGCTCGACCGGCGGGTTGACCGCATCCGTCAACGGCGCGACCGTGGCTCTCGCCGTGGACCGCAGCCGGGCGGAACAGCGACCGGGACAGGCCGGACTGCCCACGACGCGGATCAGCTGCGCCCTGAGCGGAGCCGTCGAAGGTCTGCGGGCCGGAAGCGTCGTCACCTACGCCAACCGCAACTTCGAGGGCCGGATCGGCTGGCGCGAGGTCACCGCGGTCGGCGACGGGACGACCATCACCTCCGCCGACGTGCCGGCCCGCACCACCAGCGCCCGGCTGACGGCCTACCCGAAGAATCTGCTCCAGTCGCCACTGGACGTGCGCTCCGCCCGACTGGTCGTCCGGCCGGGCGGGCCAGCCAGCGGCCCGGTGGCAGACCGGGGGCCGACGTCGGTGTTGCCGCGGGGGGTCGACGCGGCGACCACGGCTTTCACCTCGTTCGTGGGCCGCCGGGAGCTGGGTCTCGGCGTCGGGCTGGCGGCCGTCGCGCTGGCGCTACTCCTTGGCGCGGTGCACGCCGTTGCGCCCGGCCACGGCAAGACCGTCATGGCGGCCTACCTGGTGGGACGGCACAGCTCGCTGCGCTCGGCCCTGACCGTCGGGGCCACTGTGACGGCGACCCACACCGCCGGCGTGCTGGCACTTGGCATCCTGCTCAGCGTCTCCAGTGCCTTCGCCCCGGAACGGCTTTTCCCCGTGCTCGGCCTGCTGAGCGGGCTGATGCTGGTCGGTATCGGCGCCTGGCTGCTTCGCGGCGCACTGCGGGGCCGGGCGGCGGGGCACAGCCACGGGCCCGGGCACCATCAGCATGAGCACTCCGCCGGTCCCGCTCATGGCCACACCACCAGTGCGGACGGTTCCTCGCACGGCCACTCTCATGCCGGCGATGACCCCGATGGCCATCCGCATCCGCACCCCCACGTGCCGGCGGCGGTGCCAAGCCGGCGCAGCCTGATCGTGATGGGCCTGGCGGGCGGCATGGTCCCGAGCCCTTCGGCGCTGGTCGTGCTGCTGGGGGCCATCGCGCTGCACCGGGCGTGGTTCGGCGTACTGCTGGTCGTCTTCTACGGCCTCGGCATGGCCACCACGCTGACCATGGCGGGGCTGCTGCTGGTTCGCGGCCGGAGTTGGCTGGACCGCCGGGAGCCCGCCCGGTGGTCCGCCCGGTTCGCCCGGGCCCTGCCCGTGGGAACCGCCGGGCTCATCACCCTGGTAGGGCTGGGCCTGGCCCTGCGGGCCGCCGCCGTCGTGGTCGCCTGAGGTTCGTCCCGGCCGCGCGCGGCGGGACGTCGCGGCGGCATTTTCTGTCGTAGGGCCGCCCTAACGTCCGGTTCGTGTCTCCTTCCAACGCCGCCCCCACGCTGCGCGCCCGGTCGCCCGCACCGGGCGGCTGGCCGACGCCCCCGGTCCCGCGGCAGGGCAGCCTCGACGAGCTCGGTACGCCGTTGCGCGCGGTCACCTTCGTGGTGGTCGACCTGGAGACCACCGGCGGTTCACCGGCGAGCGCGTCGATCACCGAGGTGGGCGCGGTTCGAGTCCGTGGGGGCGTGGTCGAGGGCAGCTTCGCGACGCTGGTCAACCCGCAGGTCGCCATCCCACCGTTCATCGCGGTGCTGACCGGCATCACCGACGCGATGGTCGCGGGTGCGCCGGCCATCGGCGCGGCGCTGCCGGCGTTTCTGGACTTCGCTCGGGGTGCCGTGCTGGTCGCGCACAACGCACCGTTCGACCTGGGCTTCCTGCGGGCCGCCTGCTCCCAAACCGGACGCCCCTGGCCCGGCTTCGACTCCCTCGACACCGCCCGGCTGGCCCGCCGGGTGCTGACCCGCGACGAGGCGCCCGACTGCCGGCTGGCCACGCTGGCCCGGGTCTTTCGGGCCGACGTGACGCCGTGCCATCGAGCTCTCGTCGATGCGCAGGCCACCGTCGCCGTCCTGCACGGCCTGCTGGAACGGGTGGGGAGTATCGGGGTGCACTCGCTCGAGGAGCTGCGCACCTTCTCGGCCCAGGTCAGTCCGCAGCAGCGGCGCAAGCGTCACCTGGCCGAGGGGCTGCCGTCCGGGCCTGGGGCGTATCTGTTCCGCGACGGGTCGAGCCGCGTCCTCTACGTCGGCAAGAGCACCAACCTGCGGGCCCGGGTTCGCAACTACTTCATGGCCAGCGAACCACGGACCCGGATGGCCGAGATGGTGGGCCTGGCCGAGCGGGTCGACGCGGTGCCCTGTGCGCACGGTCTCGAGGCCGAGGTTCGGGAGCTCCGGCTGATAGCCGAGCACAAGCCGCGCTACAACCGCCGATCCCGCTTCCCTGAGCGCTCGGTCTACCTCAAGATCACCGACGAGCCGTTTCCACGGCTGTCGCTCGTCCGTGGGGTCCGCGACGACGGCACCTACCTCGGCCCGTTCCCTTCGGCCGCGGCAGCGGGGGCTGCAGCCGCGGCGGTGCACTCCGCCGTACCGATCCGGCAGTGCGTGCGCCGGCTCTCGGTCTCGCGGTTCTCGACCGCGTGCGCGCTGGCCGAGATGCGCCGCTGCGGCGCCCCCTGCGACGGGCGGGAGAGCGCGCAGCGGTACGCCGTCCATGTGGCCGCCGTCCGGACCGCGATCACCGGCGACCCGGGCGTCGTCGTGGCGGCTCTCGGTTCCTCGATCGATCGGCTCAGTGAGCAGCAGCGCTACGAGGAGGCTGCGACGCACCGCGATCGTTTGGCCGCGTTCGTGCGGGCCGCTGCCCGGCTGCAGCGGCTGTCCGCGCTGGCGCGATGTCCGGAGCTGGCGGCCGCCCGACCAAGCTCGAGCGGCGGGTGGGACCTTGCGGTCGTGCGATCGGGGCGGCTGGTGGCGGCCGGCAGCGTTCCGCCGGGCGCCACCCCCCGGCCCTACCTGGCGGCGCTGGTGGCATCTGCGGAGACCGTGCTGCCGACCTTCGAGCCGACCCCGTGCGCCAGCGCTGAGGAGATGGAGTGCGTGCTGCGCTGGCTGGAGACCCCCGGCACGCGGCTGGTGGAGCTGGCCGGCACCTGGTGTTCACCGGCGTACGGCGCCGGCGGCGCCCACGCCCGGCTGCACCCGCTCGGCGACTCCGAAGCCGGGGCGCCCTTCGCCGATCGTCGGCGGCTGCGGCCCGGCCACCGTCCGGCCCGGGACGGTGCCGGTGGCTGAGCCGGCTACGCTGGCCTGCCGCCCATCCCACCACGGAGGCCGTCGTGATCACCGCGTTCGTCCTCGTGAAGGCGGCCGGCGACGTCATACCGGAGGTGGCCAAGGGCATCGCGGCCATCCCGGGAGTGACCGAGGTCTACTCGGTGACCGGGGACGTCGACCTCGTCGCGATGGTGCGGGTTCGAGAGCACGAGCACCTGGCCGACGTGATCGCCGACCGGCTGAGCAAGGTTCCCGGTGTGCTCGGGACCCATACCCACATCGCGTTCAGGGCCTACTCCGCCCACGACCTGGACGCGGCGTTCGCGCTGGGGTACGACGAGGAGGACCCGAAGCGGGCCTAGCTCGTCGAGAAGCTCGCGCAGGTTGTCGGCGGTTGGAGACGTGGCCCGGGCTAGTGCTCGCTCTGGATGCGGCCGTCAAGCAACTGGACCCGCCGGTCGCAGCGGTCGGCGACATCCGGGTCGTGGGTGGCGATGACCAACGCGGTGCCCGTGGTCGCCGTGGCCAGCAAGGCGTCCAGAACGAGCAGGCGGGCGTCCTTGTCGAGTTCGGCTGTCGGTTCATCGGCGAGCAGAAGCAACGGGTCGACGGCCAAGGCCCGGGCGACCGCGACACGCTGCTGCTGCCCGCCGGACATTTCCTCGATCAGCGCTTCGGCCCGGCTCTCCAGACCGACCAGAGCCAGTGCCGCCAGAGCACCGCCAGCGATGTCAGCTCGCGGTCTGCCGGCGGCGTGGAGGGCCACTTCGACGTTCTCGGCCGCTGTGAGTAGCGAGACCAGGCCGTAGCTCTGGAACACCACGGCGACCCGGGCCCGGGCCGGGTGATCGCGGGTGAGGGCGCGATCGCCGAACAGCACCCGGCCGCTGGTTGCCGGCTCGAGCCCGGCGAGCAGGCTCAGCAGGGTGGTCTTGCCCGAGCCGGACGGTCCGGTCAGCGCCACCCGCTCGCCGGCGTGCACCGTGAGGCTGACGCCGCGCAGGATGCTGGTTCCGGCTCGTCGGTAGTGCAGGTCGATGGCCCGCAGTGAGTCGTCGGCGAGCAGTGGCAGGCTCACAGGGCGTCCGCGATGCGCTCGAGGTCGGCACCGCCGGGCCGTCCGGTGATACGGGTGAGCGTGCCAGGCGGCAGCTCGGTCAACACGTCGGGGGGCAGCTGCAGAGTGCCGTCGCGGCCGACAACCGCGTAGTCCTCGCCGCCGCGACCTTCGGCACCGACCCGGCCGTCGCGGATCGTTACCGTGCGTCCGATCGCGGCTCCCACCGCCGGGTCGTGGGTGACGACCACCATGGTGGTGCCGTCATCCGCGTGGGCGGCGCGCAGCAGGTCCACCACCGCGGCGCCGTTGCGATGGTCGAGCTGGCTGGTCGGTTCGTCGGCGAGCAGCAGGCGCGGGTTGTTGGCCAGCGCCACGGCCACCGCCAGGCGTTGCTGTTCACCGCCCGACAGCGCCCGCACGAGCTTCGCTCGGGACGCACCCAGCCCGACACGCTCCAGCAGCGTTGCCCTGTTGCGGCGGCGCTCCCGTCGGGTCCGGCCTCGTTGGGCGAAGGCGACGTTCTCTTCGGCAGTGGCCAGCGGGAGCAGGTTGCGCCCAGGGTTCTGGAGCATGATCCCGAGGTTCGCCGAACGGAAGGCCAGCAGCTCGCGTTCGGACAGCCGACCGACGTTCTCCCCCAGCACATGCACCGTGCCCGCGGTGGGGCGGACAACCCCGGCGAGCAGCGCCAGCAGGCTCGACTTGCCCGACCCGGAGGGTCCGAGGAGAGCCACCGACTGACCTGAGCGAACCGTCAGATCGACGCCGGAGAGCGCGACCACGTCGGACTCGTCCTGGCGGTAGATCTGGACCAGACCGACGCAGGACACTGCAGGTGCGGTCACTGCTGCACCTCCCGCAGTCTCGAGGGTGCCGCGGTGGCCACCAGCGCCCGCCCGGTCAGGGTCACGGCGGCAAGGAGGCCGAGCATCGCAGCGCCGATGCAGCCCGCCAGTAGTGCGACGTCCGGCTGGAAGACGAGCGGCGGCACCAGCGGTGGGGAAGTGAACTGCGGGATCGACGGCATCGCCAGCGCGGCGCCGACAATCCCGGCGGCCACCCCGGTCAGCCCCCCGAAGCACAGCAGCAGCCCGTGCTCGGCCACGATCCCACCCAGCAGCGTCCGGCGCCGTACGCCGAGTGCGGCCAGTGCGGCCAGCTCGTAGGAGCGCCGCCGAGCCTGCAGGGTGAGGGTGAGCACGGTGCCCGCCGCGGCGAGCACCGCTGCGGCGCCCGCGCCGGCGAGAAAGAGCAACAGGGCCAGCGCCGGGCCCTCCCGTCCGTAGCTGGCGGCGAGGTCGGCAGCGCGTTGTACGCGCACGACCCGCACCCCGGCCGCCGTGAGGCGTGAGGTCAGCGCCGGCGGGGCGTCGGCAGTCAGCCACACCTGCTCGGTGACGCCGTAGCTGTCCCCGCTGCTGAGTCGGTCGGCATATGTGTAGTCGACCAGGACACCATTGGCCGCGGCCGCCGGCAGGGTGCTGGCCACGGTGACCGCGGCCACCTGCAGTGGCTGGCCGTCCAGCCCGGTGACCGTCGCCCGTTCTCCCTTCCGGGGGGCAACCGCGGCGGTCACCAGCGCCGGCAGCGGGTCGGGGCTGTCGGCAACGGTCAGTCCCGGGGTGGTGATCTCGTCGGACACGAACCGCCAGCGCAACCCCGCCGGAGTCGCCTCGAGGATGTCGGGCGGGGAGTAGGCACCCCGGTTGGTCGAGCGCCAGCTCCCGGGCCGGTCCAGCCCGGCCGCGACGGTCGCCCAGCCGGAGTCGGGCGTGTGGACCGAGAGATCCACCACGGTCATGGACACCGTGATGGGGAAGTAGTCGGCGGCCGGCCGGTCGAGGGAGAGCCGCAGGAGGCGGCACGGGCCCGGCAGGCAGCCGTCGACTCCGACGCGCAGCGACCTGCGGCCGCCTTGGCGTAGCTGACCGAGCGGCGCGTCGATGGTGCGCCCGGCCGGGTCCCGCAGCTCCGCGACCAGCGTCACCGGCCGCACCGTCTGCAGGAAGTCCACGGCGAGATCCACCCCGACTCCGTCGCCGCGTAGCAGCAGCGGGTGGGCCGCCGCTGGCCGTAACCGGGTCGCCAGCTCCGCCAACGGCGAATCTGCGAAACCGCTGCGCCAGAACGCGACCCGGGCCAGCCGGGGACTGTCGGCAGCGACCAGCTCACGCAGTCCCGCGTCGCCGCCCTGGAACAGCGTGAGCCGCTTGACCGCCATGGCGTACCGACCGTGGGGGTCGATCCGTCGAACGACGCTGGGCAGGTCCAGGCCGGCCGGCGCGGCGACCGTGACCACCGTCGGCGCGCCGGTGACGGTGAGCGCCCGCGCCTGCCAGTTCGCCTGAGCGACGGAACGGGCCACCAGGCCGAACGTGGCCAGCCCGAAGGCGGTGCCGAGCAGCACGACCACTGCGGTCGCACCGGAGCGACGCGCGACCTGGCGGACGGCGAGAAAGGAGGGCAGCCAGTAACGACGCCGGCTCGGGCCGAACGCGTTGCTACACAGCAGCGGCAGCAGCCGGGCGCCGAGCAGTGCCACGGCAACGGCGAGTAGACCGGGCGCCATGAGCGCGAGTACGTCGATGCGCCCGCCCCCCAGGGCACCGGACACGTAGAGCTCGCCCAGGGCCGCGGCGCACAGAGTCAGCACCACCGCGTCGACCACCCACGATCGGGCGGGTGGCCGGCACGATGTCCGCCGCCACTGCGTGCTGACCGGCCGGGTCAGTGTCGCCCGGGCAGCGAGCGCCACGGCGACCGCCGCGCCGGCTGCCGCCCCCAGCGCTGCGGTCAGTGCGCTCCCGGTCAGCCGCACCGGCGTGCCCGCTGCCAGCTCGAGGCTCGCCAGTCCTCGAACCGCCAGCAGACCGGCGACCAGACCGAGCGGCACCGCGAGGACGACCAGTAACAGCGGTTCCATCAGCCCGAGCGCCAGCGTCGAGGCGGGCGACTGGCCGCGCAGCTTCGCCAGGGCGATCTCAGCGCTGCGCGCTTCCACGGCCGTGGCCACGACGCCGTAGAGGACGAGCCAGCACAGGGCGAGCAGCTGCACCACGACAACGACCAATGGCACCGCCAGTGACCGTCGCCCGGTGTCGGCGTCCTTGAGCAATACGGCAAGGCCGGTCGACGCGGTAGCTCCCGGTACGCCTCCGGTCACGAGGTCCGGCAGGTTCAACGCGCCGGCCGCAATACGGTCGGCGTTCGCGACCCTTACCCGGCCGCGGGACAACGGGAGGTCGACGACCGCCCGGATCTGCGCCGTGACCGGCAGCTTGGAGAAGGTGGCGCGATCGGTGAAGAGCGCGTCCACTGTGGGGGCGCCGGAATCCGAACCGTCGTCGCCCGCGGCGGCCGGGAAGTAACTCCGCCCGAACCAGAAGCCGTCCGCAGCGTCGCGCGGAATGTATATCCCGACGATTGTCTGCGCCGGGATACCTGCCAGCGAGACCGAATCACCGATCCGCCAGCCGATTGGCCTGGACACCCGTTCACTGACCACTATCTCGTTTGCCGCCGTGGGGCATCTACCCGATGTAACCAGCAGGTGGGGACAGGATCCGGTCCGGAAGGCGAGCCTCGTCAGGCCACCAGCGGCCGGCAGCCGGAGGTCCAGCTCCAAAGCGCTTACCGGCCGCTCATAGACGTCCATCCCGGCGGCACGCGTAGCACCCGAGGCGGCAGCCTGTAGGATGGCCAGCGGATCCGGAGCCGCGGCCGCCATGAGTTGGGCCTCGAGCCCGGACACCGACGGCGGAGCCGCTCGCAGCCCGTCAGCCAGGATCGACTCATCGGCCGCCCGCGCGTACACCGGGCCGGCAACGGCGACGGCAACAACGGCGACTGCTACCGCGAGCATGCCGGCCGAGATACCAGGGCGACGTAGCAAAGAGCGCCCTGCTACCAGCGCACCACCCACGGGCTTCCCGTCTCGCAGCCACTCACGATGCAATAACGGTAGCGGCGCTTCCGCCTGGTGCGGTACCGGCAGCAGTCACGATCGGATATCGCCCTCGTATTCGCGGTAGAGCGCGGGCACAAGAAGTACCGGTCGCCGCGAGTATTCCCCTCTAGCCCGCCAGCGCCTGGCTGGTCGTGGCCCACCGCTCCAGCACGGCGGCGGCGGCCCCCGAGTCCAGCGCCGCGGCCGCTCGCTCCAGCGCTGCCCGCAGCTGCGCTGTCAGCGGACCATCCGCAGGCTCCAGGGCAACCAGGGCGGCGGCGGCGTTCAGCAGGACCGCGTCGCGGACCGCCCCAGGCCGCCCAGCCAGCAGTTCGCGGGCCACCGCGGCGTTGTACGCCGCATCGTCGCCGCGGAGCTCCTGGGCCGAGCGCCGCTGCAGCCCGAGCTCCTCGGGGTCGACCGTCAGCTCGGTGACGGTGCCAGCACGCACCACCCACACGGTGGAGGTCGTTGTCACGGTCAGCTCGTCCAGGCCGTCGTCGCCGCGGAAGACCAGAGCTGAGGTGCCACGCGCAGCCAGTACCCCGGCCACCACGGGGGCCATCCGGCGGTCGGCCACGCCGACCGCCTGGGCGCCCGGACGGGCGGGGTTGGTCAGCGGACCCAGGAAGTTGAACACGGTCGGCACACCGAGCTCACGCCGCGGCCCGGCGGCGTGCCGCAGCGCTGGATGGAACACCGGAGCGAAGCAGAAGCCGATGCCCGCCTCGGCAACGCAGCGGGCCACGGCGGGTGGCGGTAGGTCCACCACGACACCCAACTCCTCGAGGAGATCGGCGGAACCGCACGCCGACGAGGCGGCCCGGTTGCCGTGCTTTACAACGGTGGCGCCCGCCCCGCCGACCACGAGCGCCGCCATGGTGGACAGGTTGACGGTGTGCGCCCGGTCGCCGCCGGTGCCGCAGGTGTCCACGACGGCCCCAGCCACCTCCATCGGGGCTGCCCTGGCAAGCATCGCCGCGACCAGGCCGGAGACCTCGGCCGGCGTCTCGCCCTTTGCCCGCAGCGCAATGGCGAACCCGGCCACCTGCGCCGGCGTCGCCTCCCCCGCCATCACCTGGTCCATCGCCCACCGGGTTGCTTCAGCCGGCAACGACTCCCCCCGGAGCAACAGGGTGAGCAAACCCGGCCAGGTCGGCGTGGATCCGGTCACGACCCGGCGCTCAGCCGCGGCCGGACGCCGCAAGCGGGTCGGTCGCCGGGGTCAGCAGCCGGACGGCGGCCGCCGCCAGCTCGACCGGGTCCAGCGGGTGGGCGACCATGGCATCCGCCCGTGACCAGGTGCCGAGCCAGCGGTCGTCGGCTCGACCGATCAGCAGGAGCAACGCCGGGCAGCGGTCGAGTTCCTCCTTGAGCTGGCGGCAGATCGCCATTCCGCCGGTCGGCCAGGCCTCGCCGTCGAGGACACACAGGTCGATCCGCTCCAGCCCCACGGCGCGCACGACACCTTCGCCGGTGTCGGCCTGCAGGTACGCGATCGTGCCCAGCGACGCGGCCGGTCGCCGGCCGATGCAGGTGATCACGCGGTCGCGGACCACTGGATCGTCGCTGTAGACCAGGACCGTACGGCCGGGTGCGTCACTCTGGTCGGCGGTCATGACGTGGCTCTCTGCTCAGGGAACGGGCCGGCTGGAGCTGATGCGATGCCGATGCTACCGAGGGCTGGTCGCCCGTTCGAGGCGGTCCAGCCGGCGGTCCTCCCGGGCCGCGATCCGCTCGTCGGCCCGCATCCACTGGGCGACCACGGTCACGAGGAGCAGCAGCCCGACCACGTCGCCCGTCGCCCAGAGGATGCCGCCGCCGGTGTGCTGGTCGCTGAGCGGGCCTGCTCCCCACGGCCGCGCCTGCGCGGCGTAGTAGGTGCCCGCGATGACGGTGGTGCTGTTCATGATCGAGATTCCGAGGAACGCGTGGAAGGGCAGCGTCGCGAAGACCAGCGCCAGTCGGAACCCGTAGGCCACCCGGCCGGGCACCGGGTCGAGTCCCAGCAACGGCCAGAAGAACAGGCAGCCGACCAGCAGGAAGTGGACGTGCAGCAGCGAGTGCAGCGTGTCGTGGCGCAGGGTCGCTCCGTACAGGCCGGTGAAGTACAGCGCGAACGGCGTACCGACGAAGAGCAGCCACCCCACCGGTGGGGATGCCAGCACGGCGACCACCCGGCTGTGCAGGACGCCGAGGAGCATCCGCCGCGCGCCATCGGGTGCCGTGCGGAGTGCCAGCGTGACCGGCGCTCCAAGGGCAAGGAAAACCGGCGCCACCATGGCCAGGAGCATGTGCTGCACCATGTGCACGCTGAAGAGCGTGTCGTCGTAGGCGCCGAGGGCCGACATGGTGGCGACCACGATCGTGCCCAGGCCACCGAGGACAAACGACGCCGTGCGCAGGCCCGACCAGGCGACCCGGCGCGAATGCAGCCGGCGGACCCCCGCGAGGTAGAGCACGCCCGCCACGATCACTCCCAGCATGAGCGCCGGCTCCGGACTCCACTGGGTCAGAAACTGTGCCGGCGTGAGCTCCGGTGGCCCGGTGTAGCCCTGCGGCAGAGTCACCAGGTCACCCTAGGTCGCCACACCGGGTCGTCGCAGGTCGGTCCCCGCGGGGGGTCGCGCTAGCGGTCCTGCGGGGCTCCGCAATAATGACGCCGTGGCCACCGCCCTGTCGCTGGAGGACGCTCCGGCGCACCCGTCGCTCACCCGGCCGAACATCGTCAGCGTCGGCACGATCGTGTGGCTGTCCTCAGAGCTGATGTTCTTCTCGGCGCTGTTCGCGATATACTTCACCGTCCGCTCGATCAGCGAAGTCTGGCCGGCCGAAGGCGTGGAGCTCGACCTCAAGTCCGCTACGCCGTTCACCATCGTCCTGGTGCTCTCGAGCGTCACCTGCCAACTCGGGGTCTTCGCGGCAGAACGTGGCGACGTGTATGGCCTGCGCCGTTGGTTCAGCCTGACGCTGTTCATGGGCATGATCTTCGTTGGCGGCCAGTCCTATGAATACTTCGTGCACAACAGCTTCTCGATCAGCAGCCATGCCTACGGATCGGTCTACTACCTGACGACCGGCTTCCACGGCCTGCACGTGATCGGCGGGCTGGTCGCTTTCGTCTTCGTCCTGGCCCGGTCGACCTTCGGCCGCTTCACCCCGGACGACGCCACCAGCGCGATCGTGATCTCCTACTACTGGCACTTTGTCGACGTGGTGTGGATAGGCCTGTTCGCGACCATCTACCTGATCCGCTAGTCGGAGGCTCCTGTGCAGCTGCGCGCGCGAGGCCGGCACCCAGGGCACCCGCCCCGGCGGCGGTCCGGCCTGCCCGCGCTGCTGTTGCTTCTCGGCCTGATCGGCGTCGGCTACGCCGTCTCGGCACCCCGCGGGCACGCCCAAGCCCCCGCACAGACCGCGACCGCGGTGCAGGAGGGTCGGAACCTGTTTCTCACCAGCTGCGCCAGCTGTCACGGTCTCAATGCCCAGGGTGGGAACCAGGCCCCTCCCCTGATCGGGAAGGGCGGCGCGGCAGTGGACTTCCAGGTGAGCACCGGCCGGATGCCGCTGCAGCAGCAGGGCCCTCAGGCCGCGCGCAAGCCGGCGCGCTTCTCCCAAGAGGACATCGACCGGTTGGCGGCCTACATCCAGTCACTGGGGGGTGGCCCGGCGGTTCCTTCGGAGCGGGATCTCGACCTGGCCGACGCAAAGGTCAGCGAGGGCAGCGGAATCTTCCGGGCCAACTGCGCCTCCTGTCACAGCTTCGCCGGTCAGGGCGGCGCCCTGACCCGTGGCAAGTACGCCCCCAACCTGACCCGGGCGACCGACCGGCAGATCTACGAGGCGATGCTGACCGGGCCGGAGTCGATGCCGCGCTTCGGGAACGGGCAGATCACCCCCGATGAGAAGCGCTCGGTCATCAAGTTCATCCGGGCGCTGGACACCGAGTCCAACCCGGGCGGTCACGGGCTCGGCCGGCTGGGCCCGATTCCGGAAGGGCTGGTGGCCTTCCTGATCGGGCTCGGTGTGCTGGTCGTCATGACCCTGTGGATCGGTGCGCGGGCATGAGCGAGATCCTGCCGCCGGAGCCGGGCGGCCCGACCGGTGCACTGCGCCGGCCGATCCGGCGGGTGGGCCAGCGACCGGGCGCCGGCGCCTACGGCCCTTCCACGCAGTTGCCGGCCGCCGACGGGTCCTCCACTCCGCAGGTGGACTCCACCGCCCTCGGACCGCGGGGAGCCGACTTCGACATCCAGCCGCCGCGGACGGAGGACGTCGACCCCCGACGGGAGAGGCGCGCCGAGCGGACGGTCGGCCTGCTCTTCATCCTCTCTGCCGCGGGCACGATCGGGTTCCTCGCCACCTACGTCTTCGGCAAGCTCCATACCGGCGACTACGGCGCGAGGATGAACGCCCTGCTCGCCATCACCTTGACCATTTCCATGTTCGGCATCGGCGCCGGGCTCATCGTCTGGGCCAAAAAGCTCATGCCGCACGAGACCGCTGTGCAGCAGCGGGAACCGTTCGCCAGCCCCCAGGCAGAGCGGCTCAAGACCGAAGAGGCCTTCTTCACCGGCACCGAGTCGACCGGCATCGGCCGCCGATCGATCATTCGGCGGTCGATGGCACTCGCCCTCGGCGTCCTGCCGCTGGCCGCTCTGTTCCCGCTGCGTGACCTCGGTCCGGCACCGCACAAGACGCTGCGACGTACGGCCTGGAAATCGGGCGTCCGACTGGTTGACGCCGAGACCAAGCGGCCGATCAAACTGGGGGATCTGCCGATCGGCAGCTTGTTCACCGTGATGCCGGAGGGCTTCGACGAGATCTCGGTCGAGGAGCGGGCCACGTCCCCGACGCTGCTGATCCGGCTGCGGCCGGATGAGGTGCGACAGCCGGGGGCTCGCCAGAACTGGACCGTCGACGGGCATGTGGCCTACTCGGCCATCTGCACCCATGCCGGCTGCCCGGTCAAGCTGTACGAGCGGCAGACGCACCATCTGTTCTGCCCCTGCCACCAGTCGACGTTCGACGTGCTCGACAGCTGCCGGGTGCTGTTCGGGCCGGCTGCCAGGTCGCTGCCCCAGCTGGCGATCAGCACGGACTCGGACGGATACTTCATTGCGGACGGTGACTACACCGAACCAGTCGGGCCGAGCTTCTGGGAGCGCGGATGAGCGCCAGCGCCAGCGCAAAGGCCAGTCGCGGGACGATGCGCTACCTCGATGACCGGCTGGGCTCTGCGGGTTTTCTGCGTCGCAGCTTCAACAAGGTCTTCCCGGACCACTGGTCGTTCATGTTGGGAGAGATCGCTCTCTATTCGTTCATCATCCTGCTGCTGACCGGCACCTTCCTCACCTTCTTCTTCGACGCCTCGGTCAAGGAGGTCGTATACAACGGCAGCTACGTCCCGCTGCGCGGTGTGACGATGACCCAGGCGTTCGAGTCGACACTGCGGATGAGCTTCGACATCCGTGGTGGCCTGGTGATCCGTCAGATCCACCACTGGGCGGCGCTGCTGTTCGTCGCCTCCATCACCGTGCACCTGCTCCGGGTCTTCGTCACCGGCGCATTCCGCAAGCCGCGAGAGATCAACTGGCTGGTCGGGGTCACCCTGCTCGTCCTGGGCATCCTCGAGGGCTTCGCCGGCTACTCGCTTCCGGACGACCTGCTCTCCGGCACCGGGCTGCGGATCGCCTACTCCATCGTCGAGTCGATCCCACTGGTCGGCACCTGGGCCGGCTTCCTGCTCTTCGGCGGCAACTTCCCCGGGCCGTCGTTCATCCCGCGCCTGTACGTGATCCACATCCTGCTGGTCCCCGGCGTCATCGTCGGGCTGATCAGCGCCCACATGGGCATCCTGTGGCACCAGAAGCACACCGACTTCCCGGGCCCCGGCAAGACCGAGGACACCGTCGTCGGGTCGCGGATGTTCCCGACGTACGCCGCCAAGGGCGGCGGTTTCTTCTTCCTGGTGTTCGCGGTCCTGGCGGCGCTGGGCGGACTGGCTCAGATCAACCCGGTCTGGCTCTACGGCCCCTATGACCCGTCGAACGTCAGTGCCGGTTCCCAGCCCGACTGGTACATCGGCTGGCTCGACGGTGCGCTGCGGCTGATGCCGAACTGGGAGACCAACCTCTGGGGTCACACGCTGAGCTGGAACCTGTTCATCCCGGCCGTGGTGATCCCCGGCATCATCTTCACGCTGATGGCGCTGTACCCGTTCATCGAACCGATGTTCACCAAGGACCGGGCCTACCACAACCTGCTGGACCGGCCCCGCGACGTCCCGGCGCGGACCGGTATCGCCGCGATGTCGCTGACGTTCTACACGATCTTGTGGTTGGCCGGCGGGAACGACATCATCGCCACGACCCTCAACATGTCGATCAACAACCTCACCTGGGCCTTCCGAATCTCCGCAATCGTGCTCCCGCCGATCGCCTTCTACGTCACCCGGCGGATCTGTCTCGGCCTGCAGGCCCGCGACCACGAGCTCGCACACCACGGCGTGGAGACCGGTCGGATCCGGCGACTGCCCAGCGGCGAGTACATCGAGCTCACCGCGCCGCTACCACCGCCCGTCGTGCCGCACCTGGTGGCGGTGGAGCCGGAGCACGAGGCCCGGGGCGCCCTGGACGCACCGCGGGACGGTGACAGCGGCGGTACGACGGTCGTCACCCGGCGTACGACGGCACCGGCCAGCCGGCAGGCGACCGGCAATGGAAATGGCAACGGCAACGGCAACGGCCGGTCCCGCGCTAGGGCTGCGGTGGGCAGCTTCTTCTTCCCGCCCAGGAACGACGACTCTTCCGATCGCTGAACCGGACCCGCCGACAGGCCGCACGGTCGAGGAAAACCCACATCCCGGGTCGACTTGTTGGGGGGTTTCCTCGACCGTGCCGGCGCGGAACCGAACTCAGTTGGAGCCGGCCTCGTACTGCTCACGACGGTAATGACCCAGGTAGTATTCGAAAAGCAGGCCGGTGAGCGCGGCCAGCAGCGTCACGACGCCGATGATGATGAGCCAGATGCCGAAGGCCAGCCCCAGAGCGGCCAGTGACGCGCCGGCGGCGAGCGCCACCGGCCACCAGCTGTGCGGGCTGAAGAAGCCGACCTCACCGGCCCCGTCCGCGATCTCGGCCTCGCCGAGGTCCTCGGGCCGCGGCGCCATCCGGCGGGCGGTGAAGTACAGGTAGTAGCCGATCAGGAACGCCAGGCCGGCAGAGAAGGCCAGGACAACGCCCCCGGTCGGGTCCTTGGACATGTACCAGTACACCAGGCTGGTACCAGTCAGGAACGCCGCGACGACGGCGAAGACCTTTCCCTCTACCTTCACCGCAGCTCCTGCGTGGACGGCGCCGCGTCCACGTAGACCTTGCCGGCAACTTGCGGATAGTGCAGGTCGAATGCCGGTCGCTCAGAGCGGATACGCGGGAGCACGTGGAAGTTGTGCCGTGGCGGCGGACAGGTGGTGGCCCACTCGAGGGAGTTGCCGAATCCCCAAGGGTCGTCCGCCATCGCGATCCGGTTCCGGCCGCTCCAGGAACGCCAGACGTTGTACAGGAACACCATGGTGGACGCACCCAGGACATAGGCGCCGATGGTCGAAACCGTGTTGAGCGCGGTGAACCCGGTTGACGGCGGGTAATCGGCGATGCGGCGCGGCATCCCCTCGACGCCGAGCCAGTGCTGGACCAGGAAGGTCAGGTGGAAGCCGACAAAGGTGGTCCAGAAGTGGATCTTTCCTAGTGTCTCGTCCAGGAAGGTGCCGGTCATCTTCGGCCACCAGAAGTAGAACCCGGCGAACATCGAGAACACCACCGTGCCGAAGACCACATAGTGGAAGTGGGCCACCACGAAGTAGGTGTCGGTGACGTGGAAGTCGATCGGCGGCGAGGCGAGCAGTACGCCGGTGAGACCGCCCAGCAGGAACGTGATGAGGAAGCCGATGGCAAACAGCATCGGGGTCTCGAAAGAGAGCTGACCCCGCCACATCGTGCCGATCCAGTTGAAGAATTTCACCCCGGTCGGTACGGCGATCAGAAAGGACATGAAGGAGAAGAACGGCAGCAGCACCGCCCCGGTGGCGAACATGTGGTGCGCCCAGACGGTCATCGACAGCGCGGTGATGCCGATGGTGGCGAACACCAGGCCCTTGTAGCCGAAGATGGGCTTGCGGCTGAAGACCGGTATGACCTCGCTGATGATCCCGAAGAACGGGATGGCGATGATGTAGACCTCGGGATGGCCGAAGAACCAGAAGAGGTGTTGCCAGAGAAGCGCGCCTCCGTTGGCGGCGTCGAAGATGTGGGCGCCGAATCTCCGGTCGGCCTCCAGCGCGGCCAGGGCGGCGGCGAGCACCGGGAAAGCCATCAGCACGAGCACGGAGGTCCACAGGATGTTCCAGGTGAAGATCGGCATCCGGAACATCGTCATGCCCGGGGCCCGCATCGTGAAGATCGTGGTGATGAAGTTCACGCCGCCCAGGATCGTCCCGAGACCGCTCAGGATGAACCCGAGGATCCACATGTCGGCACCGACGCCGGGGGAACGGATGGCGTCGTTCAGGGGGGCATAAGCGAACCAGCCGAAGTCGGCCGCACCCTGCGGGGTGAGGAAGCCGCCGAGGACGATCAGCCCGCCGAAGAGGAACAGCCAGTAGGAGAAGGCGTTCAGCCGCGGGAAGGCGACGTCGGGGGCGCCGATCTGCAACGGCATGATGAAGTTCGCAAAGCCGACGAAGAGCGGCGTCGCGAACAGGAGTAACATGACGGAGCCGTGCATGGTGAACAGCTGGTTGTACTGCTCTTCGGAGAGCACCTGCAGGCCGGGACGGGCGAGCTCCGTGCGCATCAACTCCGCCATCAACCCCGCCGCCAGGAAGAACCCGAACGAGGTGATGAGGTACAGGTAGCCGATCACTTTGTGGTCCGTTGTGGTGATCCAGCGGACCACCCGGCTCCCCGGCCGCACCCGGACCTGCCTGGTCACGGAGGGGGCCGCGATCCTCGGCTCGAGTGCGGTCACGGGGCGCTCCCCACCGTGTCCGATGTCGTGTAGATGTCGCTGGTGCCGGCCTCGGCCGCCGCCTTCGCACTGGTGATGAACTGTTCGAACCTGTCCGGCGGCACGACCTTCACACTGAACAGCATGCGGGAGTGGTACAGGCCGCAGAATTCCGCGCAGCGGCCGTTATAGGTCCCTTCGCGGTCAGCCGTCACCTCGAACTTGTTCTTGCGTCCCGGAATGACGTCGCGCTTGAACAGGAATTCGGGCACCCACCAGGAATGGATGACGTCCGGCGACACCTCGGTGAAAAGGATCTTCCGGCCGGTCGGGATGACCAGCTGCGGCGGTTCACCTTGGCGGCCGGTGATGACCAGCTTGCTGTCGGGATACTCGAACTGCCAGCTCCACTGGAAGCCGGTCACGTTGACCGTCATGTCCGGCTTCGCGGACAGCTTGTCGACGTAGACCTCGTCGACCGCGGTGAAGTAGAAGAGCACCATGACGATGACGAACGGTACGACGGTGTACAGCACCTCGATCGGGATGTTGTAGTGCACCTGCGACGGTAGCGCGTCCCCGCGCTTGCGGAACCGGAACGAGGCGAAGAGGATCAGCCCCAATACGAATCCGCCCACCGCCAGGGCGGCGATTGTCGACCCCTGCCAGAGGCCGAGGATCCGGTGCCCCTGCACGGTGTTCGGCTCGGGGAACCCGAATCGGGTCCACTGCTCCCTGGTGCAGCCGGTGGCGCCGAGCAGCACCACAGCGGCCGCAACGGCTCGCCACAGCCGCCGGCGGCGCGAGGTGCGGAACGGCTTCACAAATCGCCTTCCCGGGCCGAGGTGGTCGCGGTGCGGCGCCAGACTAACCCAGCCTCGCGCGGGGTTCCCGCCCAGGTAGGACGCGAGCGGCGAAGGTGTCGCCGGGCCTGCCCGGAGTGGCTAACCGGCACTTCCCGACCCCGACCCCGACACCGGCGCCAGGTGCGGCCGCACATCGGCTGCCGCCGCTTCGCCGTACACCCGGGCCAGCCGGGCCAGGAACGGCGTGGGCGACACGACGTACTCCTGCGGCCCCAGGCTCTCGAGCACGTAGGTAGCCAGCAGACTGCCGAGCTGAGCTGCCCGCTCGCGGCCGACCCCCCAGGCGACGCCGGCCAGGAACCCGGCCCGGAAGGCATCGCCGACGCCAGTGGGATCGGCCCGTGTCTCCTCCGGCACGACCGCGACCCGCAGCTCCGGCTGCCCCCGCTCCTGGACCACGACCCCCTTGGCACCGAGGGTGGTCACCCGGACGCCGACGCGGGCCAGGACCTCGGTGGAGGTCCAGCCGGTCTTCGCCTCGATGAGCCCTTCCTCGTACTCGTTGGTGAACAGGTAGGCGGCCCCGTCGATCAGCTGGCGGATCTCGGTCGGTTCCATCCTGGCCAGCTGCTGGGAAGGATCGGCCGCGAAGGGGATGCCGCGGTCCCGGCACTCCTCGGTGTGCCGGAGCATGGCCGCGGGGTCGTTCGGGCTGATCACCACGAGATCGAGCCGGCCCACCCGCGCCGCGATAGGACCCAGCTCGATCTCCCGGGCCTCGGCCATCGCGCCGGTGTAGAACGAGGCCAGCTGGTTGTAGTCGGCGTCGGTGGTGCACAAGAACCGCGCGGTGTGCTTGAGCTGGGAGACATGCACCGAGTCGGTGTCCACACCGTGGCGTTCCAGCCACGACCGGTAGTCGGCGAAGTCCTCGCCCACCGCGCCGACCAGTACCGGACGCAGCCCCAGTACGCCGAGCCCGAAGCAGATGTTGGCCGCCACCCCACCACGGCGGATGTCCAGGTCATCGACGAGGAACGACAGCGAGATACGGTCCAGGCGGTCGGCGAGCAGCTGGTCGGCGAACCGACCGGGGAAGGTCATCAAGTGGTCGATCGCGATTGAGCCGGTGACGGCGATGGGCACGAGCCAGGAGACTACCGAGCCGCCGCGCCGGCGCCCGACAGGGCGCGCTAGGGGCGCTCGACCAGCATCGACACACCCTGGCCGACGCCCACGCACAGCGTGGCGAGCCCACGACGGCCCGCCGTGCGATCGAGCCGGCCGAGCAGGGTGACCACCAGCCGGGCCCCCGAGCAGCCCAGCGGATGACCCAGCGCGATCGCCCCGCCGTCCGCGTTTACGACGTCCGGATCGAGGTTCAGCCGGGACATGCAGGCCAGCGCCTGTACGGCGAACGCCTCGTTGAGCTCCACCGCGTCGAGGTCGGCCACCGACCAGCCGGTCCGGGCCAGCACTCTTTCCGTCGCCGGCACCGGCCCGAGCCCCATCAGGTGCGGCGGCACCCCTGCGCTCGCCGCGGCGATCACCCGGGCACGCGGGCGCAGTCCATGCCGGCGTACGGCGTCCTCGCCGGCCACCACGATCGCGGCGGCACCATCGGAGAGCGGGCTCGAGGAACCGGCGGTCACGACGCCCCCGTCCCGGAACACCGGCTTGAGCCGGCCGAGCCGCTCCAGAGTGGTGTCGGCGCGCGGCCCCTCGTCGGCGCTCACCGTGCCGGCCGGGGTATCCACCGGCACGATCTCGGCATCGAACCGGCCGTCCTTGCCGGCGGCGACCGCCCGCTCGTGGCTGCGCAGCGAGAACGCATCGGAGTCGGCCCGGGAGATCCCGTCGAGAGCGGCCACCTCCTCGGCCGTGGACCCCAGGTTCATCGTGGCCCGGCCACCGTCGAGGGCGGGCATCCGCGGATTGACGAACCGCCAACCGAGCGCGGTGTCGGCGATCTCGCCCGGCTTGGCCCACGGCGTGCCGGGCTTCGCCGTCACCCATGGGGCCCGGGTCATCGACTCCACGCCGCCGGCCACCACCAGGTCCGCGTCACCGGCCCGGACGGCCTGCGCGGCGGACACCACAGCGGTCAGCCCGGAGGCGCACAGCCGGTTGACCGTGTAGCCGGGGACCTCCGGCGGCAGTCCGGCCAGCAGCGCAGCCATCCGGGCGACGTTGCGATTGTCCTCGCCGGCCTGGTTCGCCGCGCCCAGGACCACCTCATCGATCGTGGCCGGGTCCAGCCCGGCCCGGGAAACCGCCGCCGCGACGACCAGGGCGGCGAGGTCGTCCGGCCGGACCTGGGCGAGCGCGCCGCCGTACCTGCCGATCGGGGTGCGAACGCCACCGACCAGGTAGGCGACCGTCTCGGTCAGGGGATCAGTGGAACGAGTCGCCGCAGGCGCACGAGCCGCCGGCGTTCGGGTTGTCGATCGTGAAGCCCTGCTTCTCGATCGTGTCGACGAAATCGATCGAAGCACCGGTCAGGTAGGGCGCGCTCATCCGGTCGACCACCACGTTGACGCCGCCGAAGTCCGTGACCTTGTCGCCGTCCAGACTGCGCTCGTCGAAGAACAGCTGGTAGCGCAGGCCCGAGCAGCCGCCGGGCTGGACCGCGACCCGCAGCGCCAGGTCGGTGCGGCCCTCGTGCTCGAGCAGGCTCTTCACCTTGGCGGCGGCGAAGTCGGTGAGGGCGACGGTCTGCGCGCTCGTGTCCTGGACGGTCATCTGAAGGCTCCCGCTGAGGTCGGCGTACGGCTTGGCTGCTGAAACGGCCGGGTCCGCCGGCGCATTCCGCTCGATCAGCATGGTCCCACAGCCGGCGGCGGCGGTCACGCCCGCCGCGACCACTCCGCAGCCACCCGCTCGGCCAGCGTGCGCAGCTCCTGCGCGGCGCCGGCCTCGGCGGCTTCGGCCGAGCCGGCCGAGTCGACGAGTGAGTACGCCGCGGCGACACCGGCGGCCGCCATCTCCCGCCGGCCGACACTGACCCGGCCGGCAAGGACCAGGCACGGCACCCCCACCGCCGCGGCGACCGCCGCCACGCCGCTGACCGCCTTGCCCCGCAGCGACTGCCAGTCGTAGCTGCCCTCGCCGGTCACCACCAGCCCCGCGGCGCCGATCCGCTCCGCCAGCCGGGTGTGCCCGAGCACCATGCCGATGCCGGACTCCCGGCGGGCGCCGATCGCGAGCATCGCGAAACCTAGCCCGCCGGCGGCCCCGGCGCCGGGGGCCGCCACCACATCGGCCGCGGTGGGCAGGGTCCGCCCCAGGACCTCGGCATAGTGCGCCAGGGCGGCATCCAACTCCTCGACATCGGTGGCCGAGGCGCCCTTCTGCGGGCCGTACGTCGCGGTGGCGCCGGCCGTCCCGAGCAACGGGTTGTCGACGTCGGTCGCGGCGACCAGATCGACGGCTTCCAGCCGGTCGGCCAGACCCGCCGCGTCGGCCCGGTCCAGGCCGGCCAGCGCCGCGCCGACCGGTCGGATCGCCTCCCCGGCGCGGTCGAGTAAGGCCACCCCCAGCGCGGCCAGCATGCCGGCTCCCCCGTCGTTGGTACCCGAGCCGCCCAGCCCCACGACCACCCGGCGGGCACCAGCGGAGATGGCGGCACCGATCAGCTCGCCGACGCCGTACGTCGTGGTCCACCGGGGATCACGTCGCTCGACCGGCACCAGGTGCAGCCCGCAGGCCTGTGCCGACTCGACGTACGCCGTCTCGCCGTCGAGCAGGAACTCCGCGGTCAGTGGCCCACCGAGCGGCCCGGTCACCGTCAGAGCGCGGAGCTCCCCGCCCAGCGAGGTGTGCAGTACGTCGACGAAGCCGGGGCCGCCGTCGCTGACCGGCGCTCGATCGATCTCTACATCCGGGGCGACCGCCCGCCAGCCGGCGGCCATCGCCTCGGCCGCCTCGACCGCGGACAGGGTGCCGCCGAAAGAGTCCGGCGCCAGGACGACTCGCACGCGCGCTAGTTTGCCGGTTGACCGGAAAGGAGTGTTCGTTGGCCAGTCCCTCGATCCCGACCCGCACGCTCGGACGGTCCGGCTTGACCGTGTCGGCGCAGGGGCTCGGCTGCATGGGGATGTCGCAGTCCTACGGCGCCGCCGACGAGGCCGAGTCGATCGCGACGATCCACCGCGCCCTCGACCTGGGCGTCCGCTTCCTGGACACCGCCGATGTCTACGGCGACGGACACAACGAGGAGCTGGTCGGACGAGCCATCGCCGGACGCCGCGATGACGTCGTACTGGCGACCAAGTTCTCGCTGAGCCGCAAGCCGGCAGGCGGCATGCGTACCGACGGCCGGCCGGAGTACGTCAGGTCCAGTTGCGAGGCCAGCTTGCGACGCCTTGGCACCGAGCACATCGACCTCTACTACCAGCACCGGGTCGACCCGACGGTGCCCATCGAGGACACCGTCGGGGCGATGGCCGAGCTGGTACAGGCGGGCAAGGTCGGTCAGCTGGGGCTTTCCGAGGCCAGCGCCGCAACCCTGGAGCGTGCGGTCGCCGTCCATCCGGTGGCCGCACTGCAGAGTGAGTGGTCGCTGTGGACCCGCGATCTCGAGGCGGAGGTGCTCGCGACCGCCCGCCGGCTCGGGATCGGGATCGTGCCGTTCAGCCCGCTCGGCCGTGGCTTCCTCACCGGCGCGCTGACCAGCCCGGACGACTTCGCCGACGACGACTTCCGTCGGACCAGCCCACGCTTCCAAGGTGCGAACTTCACCCGCAACCTGGAGTTGGTGGCGGAGGTACGCCGCATCGCCGCGGACAAGGGCGCCACCGCGGGCCAGCTGGCGCTGGCATGGGTGCTGGCGCAGGGCGCGGACGTCGTACCGATCCCCGGGACCAAGCGCCGGAGCTACCTGGCGGAGAACGTGGCCGCTTGCTTCGTGGAGCTGACCGAGGAGGACCTGCGCCAGCTCAATGCCATCGCGCCGCGGGACGTGGCCGCCGGCGGGCGGTATTCGCAGGCCGACTACTCCTACGGCGACAGCCCCGAGAGGGGCGCGGCCTGACCGGCCCCCGCTCTCGAGCCGGCGGCGCTCACCAAGATGCTCTCCACCGGGCAGATCGCCTCGGTGCCGCGCTGCTCGTTCGGTCGTCCCGACCGCGGTGGCCGGCCTCGCGTTGAACCGCGACGCTGAACTGGTAGGAACGGCGGCCGACGTTCCGATCAGTGCGGGATGACCGTGCCGACAAGGTCAGCCGGGGATCAGGCCTTCGTCGCCGAGCAGCTCGCGGACCTCGTCGAGATCCGCCTCAGCCGCGGGCAGGACGAGCTCCGACGGCTTCAGCTCGTCGTCCGGCAGCGGTTGCCCCGCCGATCGCACCTGGTCCAGCAACCGGGCCAGCGTAGACCGGAACCGGTCCTCGTCACCCGCGTCGACCGCCCCTTGCAGCTCTGCGTCCAGGTGGTTGAGCCCGTCCATCTCTGCTTCCGGAACCTCGAGCTGTCCTTCGCCCAGGATGCGCACGATCATGACCGCGGCTCCTCGTTCATCGCCGGCTGCTGGGGGGCAGTAGCCGGTGTGCCGCCAGCGTTGCCCTCGATGGCCTTGGCTGGTGCGCCGGCACCCAGCTCGCCCTTCATCCGGGCCAGCTCCAGCTCGACGTCGGAGCTGGATGACATCCGGTTGAGCTCGGCCTGGATGTCGTCGCCACGACCCGAGCTCGAGGCGTCATCGAGCGCCCCGGAGGCGATCAGCTCGTCGATCGCGCCGGCCCGCGCCTGCAGCTGCTGGGTCTTGTCCTCGGCCCGCTGCATGGCCATGCCGACATCGCCCATCTCCTCCGAGATGCCCGAGAAGGCCTCGCCGATGCGGGTCTGCGCCTCGGCCGCGGTGTAGGTCGCCTTGATCGTCTCCTTGCGGGTACGGAAGGCGTCCACCTTGGCCTGCAGCCGCTGCGCCGCGGTCTTGAGCTTCTCCTCCTCGGCGTCGAGCTGGGCATGCTGAGCCTGCAGGTCGCTGAGCTGCTCCTGCAGGCCCGACCGGCGGGTGAGCGCCTCCCGGGCCAGGTCCTCACGACCGCCACCTACCGCGGCCTGGGCCTGGGTCTGCAGCTTGTCGCCGGACGACTGCAGTTGCTGCATCTGCAGCTCGAGGCGCTTGCGGGAGGTGGCGACGTCGGCAACACCGCGTCGTACCTTCTGCAGCATCTCCTGCTGCTTGGTGTAGGAGTAGTCGAGTGTCTCCCGCGGGTCCTCCGCGCGGTCGAGAGCCTTGTCGGCCTTCGCCCGGAAGATCATCGCGAGTCGTCGAGAGAAAGTTGCCATCCGCGCGGACGCCTCCTCGTACAGCCGTTTGGTCGAGCCCTACCCTACGCAGCCGGCGCCGAGTCCCTGGAGGGCCGATACCCTCGCGGCCGTGCGCATCCTTCGGCGGGCCACCGACGCAGTGCCCACGGACGCCGCGCCTGCACTCCCGCTGGTCGAGCCGCCGCCACCGGCCGGGGGCAAGGGCCGCCCGACGCCGAAGCGCCGGGAGGCGGAGGCGCGCCGGCGTACACCGGTGGCGCCGGCCAACCGCAAGGAGGCGAGCAAGCTCGCCCGGGCCGAGGCGCGGGACCGCCGGCGAGCCGCTCGAGCCGCGCTGGCCAGCGGGGACGAGCGGCACCTGCCGGCTCGCGACGCCGGTCCGGTTCGTCGCTACGCCCGCGACTTCGTGGACTCGCGCCGCAACGTCGGCGGCCTGTTCCTGCCGGTGGCCTTGGTGATCTTCGTGATGAGCACCGTGCCGGTTCCGGCGCTGAAAGTGACCGGTTACTTCCTGTGGCTGGCAATGCTGCTGGCGTTGGTCACCGACTCGATCTACGTCGCGAGGACCATCCGGAATCGCACCCGGCTCAAGTTTCCGGACCAGAGCACCAAAGGCATCGGCCTGTACGCCGCGATGCGCGGGATGCAGTTCCGCCGGCTCCGGCTGCCGCCGCCCCGGGTCTCCCGTGGCCAGAACGTCTGATCGGCCCCGTTACTGCGGGTCGGACAGGCTCATCCCGCCGTACACCTCGTGGTCGCCGTCGAGCAGGGTGACCGAGCCGACGCCGGCCGAGCGCAGCTCGCGCCAGTTCTCACCCAGCCAGGTCTCCGCGTCCGACTGGGTCGGGAACCCCCCGCCGCGCGGGACCGGCTCCGGGTCGACCTGCGTACCGTCGCCGTCCTCGTACCGCCAGGTCCAGGCCATCAGCGCTCCTCGGCAATCGGGGGTCGGACCGGCCAAGGCTACCGAGCCGGCCGCCGTTGACGGCGGTACGCCGGCCGTGGTCAGATGCGCGCGCACGTCCATCGCACCGCGGCAGGGGAAGCCGGTCGAAGTCCGGCGCTGACCCGCAACCGTAGGCCTCACTCGAGGCGAGCCGGGATGCCTGCCGCGGCACGAATGGCTCCACGTACATCCGTCGAGGTCTGCGGAGCGGAGCCCGGGTGACCCACCCGGACCGGACCCCGGTCGCGCCGCTGCGCGCGCCGGGCTGGCCCACCCTGGGGACCCGAGCCCCTTCGGCGGCCGCCGTCCGAAGGGCAGTCCCGTGGTCCGCTCCTCCCGGCTCATCGCCCGTGGCCTACTTCCCCGCTGCCTGCTCGTCGCCCTGCTCGTCGGAGGGGTCGCGCTGCCGTCGAGTGCGGTCGCCGGCACCGGGCCCACTCCCCCTGCGGCCGCGGCCGCTGCCTCCTACGGCGGGGGGTGGCTCGCCCGGCTCATCACCGCAGCCGGCGGCCACGTACCGACCGACCCGGCCAAGCCCTCCACCTCGGCACCGGACCCCAGCGGTACGGCGGACGCTGTGCTCGCCCTGCACGCCGCCGGGGTCGGTGCGGCCGCCGCCGACGCCGCCCTGAGCTGGCTGGCGGCGAACTACGGGGGCTACGTGCGGGTCGGCGGTGCCGATGTACCGGGGGCGCTGGCCAAGCTGATCCTGGTCGCGCATGCGAGCGGGGTCGACCCGCGAGCCTTCGGCACTCCGGCCACCAATCTCGTTGCCCGGCTGCAGGCGACGCGGCGCACCGCCGGTCGGGACGCCGGCCTCTTCGGGTCGCAGGATCCGACGTACGACGGCAGCTACCGGCAGGGCCTGGCGCTGCTCGCGCTGTCGGCGGTCGGCCGGAAGGACGCTGCGGCGGTGCGTTGGCTCAAGGGCCAGCAGTGCACCGGCGGCGGCTGGCTGGGCTACCGGCCGGACACCTCGGTCCCGTGCCCGGCACCGGACCCGGCGAGCTTCTCCGGGCCCGACACCAACGGCACGTCGCTGGCCTTTCAGGGCCTGCTCGCGGTCGGCGCAACCCCCGCCGCGGACCCGCTGGTCTTCCTGGCCGCCGGCCAGGGTGACGACGGTGGGTGGGCGTACTTCGCCGGGCCGGCCCAGCCGGCGGACCCCAACTCCACCGCCCTGGTCATCCAGGCACTGCTTCGGGCCGGCCAGAATCCCGCAACCGGCCGCTGGGTGCGCGCCGGCAACACGCCGTACGCCGCCCTGCTTCGTTTCCAGCTCGGCTGCAGCGCCCCGGCGGCGGACCGCGGCGCGTTCTACTTCGACGTCGGCGACGGCACCCGGAAGCCGAACGTGCTCGCCACCGTGCAGGCCGTTCCGGCCGCCGCCGGTGCCTTCTTCCCGCTGGCGCCGTCCACGCCGGGCTCCGACGTTCCCTCACTGCCGTGCGCGGCGCCGACCCCGACCCCGTCGGCGAGTGCGAGCTCCGTCCCCTCGGCGACCCCCTCGCCCACCCCGGCGGCGAGCGGGGTGGCCGGCGCGAGCCTGGGCCCCGACGAGCTGCCGGACACCGGTACGCCGTTCGACCTGCGGCTGCTGGGTGTGATCGGCGCCGCCCTGCTGGTGGTCGGCGGCGGACTGCTGCTGACCACGCGGCGAACGGGCCGGCACACCCGGTGAACCTGGTCGCCCGCGGCCTGGCTGCCCTCGGGCTGTGCGTGACTGCGTGCGGCGTACCGGTGGGGCTCGCCGGGCCGGTCTCGGCCAGCACGACGATCTGCGTGGGCATCGTCGTGGACTACGGCGACGCGAAGCCGGGCGGCGGGGCCAACTCGTTCTGCGCCCGAGTAGCGACCGGCGCGACCGGCGCCGACGTGCTGGCGGCCCGGGCGCGCGCGCTGGGCCGGCCGCAGCCGACGTACCGCTCCGGCCTTCTCTGCACGATCGACGGCTACCCGGACGACGGCAGCTGTGGCGACCCGGCCCCGGGCGGCGGCTACCGGTACTGGTCCTACTGGCACAAGTTCCAAGGCTCGTCGGCGTGGACCTACAGCCAGGCCGGCGCCACCGGTTTCACCGTCTCGGACGGGCTGCTGGAGGGGTGGGCGTTCCAGAACGGCGGCCCCGAGAAGGGCCGGCTGCCACCTGCCGTCAGCTACTCGTCGGTGTGCCGGCCGGCCGCCAGCCCGACCCCGCAAGCCAGCCGGGCGCCCAGCCCGGTCCCGAGCCGGTCTCCTGTCCCATCAGGCGCGCGACCGTCGGCCACCCGCGCCCCGACCGAGACGACCCCGGCCGGCGGGCGGTCCGCGAGCCCCAAGGCACCAGCCACCCGAGTTACGGCAGTTCCCAGCAGGTCCCCGTCGGACTCCCCCCGCATCCCGGTGGCCGGCTCGACTGAGCCGTCCGTGACCGCACTATCCCCGGCGGATCCGACCAGCCGACCGCCGCCCCGGCTGCCGGTGGGTGCGGTGGCCGGCGTCGTACTGGCCGCGGCCATCGGTGGCGCGGCCCTGCTGCGCGCCCGGTCCGGCCGGCGCTGACCGTGCCGGCCGCCGATCGGCTCCCGCGGGCGCTGCACCCCGGCGCCTGGTGGCTGTGGGCCCTGGGCCTGGGGACCGCCGCCACCCGGACCCGCAACCCGGTGCTGCTGCTGTTGCTCGCCGCCGTCGCCGGCTACGTCGTCGCCGCCCGCCGGCCCGACGCGCCATGGGCCCGTTCGTACGCCTTCTTCGTCAAGCTGGGTCTGGCCGTGCTCACCATCCGGCTGGTCCTCCAGGTGGTGTTCGGCAGCGGTGTCCCCGGTCGGACGGTGTTCTCGCTGCCGGTGGTGCCGGTCCCCGACTGGGCGGCCGGACTGAACATCGGGGGCCGGGTCACCGCCGAGGGCCTGATGACCGCCCTGTACGACGGCCTCCAACTCGCCGTCCTGTTCGCCTGTGTCGGCGCGGCCAACGCGCTGGCCAGCCCGGCCCGGCTGCTCAAGTTGCTGCCCGGCGCGCTCTACGAGACCGGGGTCGCGGTGACGGTGGCGATGTCCTTCGCCCCCCAGGCGGTCGCATCGGTGGGGCGGGTCCGCGCGGCCCGGCGGCTGCGCGGGCGGCCCTCGACCGGTCTGCGCGGCCTCCGGGGCCTGGCGGTCCCCGTGCTCGAGGACGCCCTGGAGAAGTCGGTGGCGCTGGCGGCGGCCATGGACTCCCGCGGTTTCGGCCGGCGCGGCGACGTGCCGGTCCGCCAGCGGCGGCTCACGGCCGGGCTCTCGCTGGCTGGTCTGCTGGCGGTCTGCGCCGGCGTCTACGGCCTGCTGGATGCGAGCACGCCGCCGGTCCTCGGGCTGCCTCTCCTCGGCGCCGGCACCGCGGTCGCCGTGAGCGGGCTGCTGCTGGGCGGCCGGCGTACCGTCCGCAGCCGCTACCGCCCGGACCCGTGGGCGCTGCCGGAGTGGCTCGTCGTCGCCTGCGGTGTTGCCGCGGCCGGTGCACTGGTACTGGCCGCCGCCAGGGGGGTCTCGGGCATCTCGCCGACCACGTCCCCGCTGGTGGCACCGACGCTGCCGTGGCTGCCGCTGGTCGGCGTCCTGGTCGGGCTGCTCCCGGCCTGGTTGGCGCCGCCGCTGCCCGATCCGGCCGGCGTACGCCGGTGATCCGCTTCGAGTCGGTCACGATCACTTACCCCGGCGCCTTGTCGCCGGTACTTCGTGGCGTGGAACTGTTCGTGCCGGAGGGTGAGCTCTGCCTCGTTCTCGGCCGGACCGGGTCCGGGAAGTCCACGCTGCTCGGCGCGGTCAACGGGCTGGTGCCGCACTTCACCGGCGGCCGGCTGTCCGGCCGGGTGACCGTCGCCGGACGCGACACCCGCACCAACCCGCCGCGGGAACTGGCCGACGTCGTCGGCGTGGTCGGCCAGGACCCGGTCGCCGGGTTCGTCACCGACACGGTCGAGGACGAGCTCGCATACGGCATGGAGTCGCTCGGCCTCGCTACCCCGGTGATGCGACGGCGGGTCGAGGAGGCGCTGGACCTGCTCGGGCTGGCGGACCTGCGCGGTCGGCCACTCGGCACGCTGTCGGCCGGCCAGCAGCAGCGGGTTGCCATCGGTGCCGCGCTGACGCCGGCGCCGCGGGTACTGGTACTCGACGAGCCCACCTCGGCTCTCGACCCACCGGCCGCCGAGGAGGTGCTGGCAGCGCTCACCCGGCTGGTGCACGACCTCGGCCTGACCGTGTTGCTGGCCGAGCACCGGCTGGAGCGCGTCGTCCAGTACGCCGACCGTGTCGTGCATGTCCCCGGCGGCGGTCGCCCGCTCGAGGTCGGACCACCGGCGACCGTGCTGGCGACCACACCGGTCGCACCACCCGTGGTCCGGCTGGCCCGGCTGGCCGGCTGGTCACCGCTGCCGCTGTCGGTCCGCGACGCCCGCCGCCGGGCGGGCCCGCTGCGGGACCGGCTGGCGGCAGTGCCCGCCGTGTCGGCCATGCCGGCCGCGACACCGGCCGCGGACGTCTCGCCGCTGGCCCAGACCCGTGGGCTGACCGTCCGGTACGGCGCCACGGTGGCACTGCGCTTGGTCGAGCTCGACGTACGGCCCGGCGAGGTGGTCGCCCTGATGGGGCGCAACGGCGCCGGTAAGTCCACCCTGCTGTCCGCTCTGGCCGGCCTCCGCGCCCCCACCGCGGGCTCGGTGGAGGTCGTGGGCGAGCCGGTGAGCGGCCGGCCAGCCCGCGACGTCGTACGGCGGGTCGGGCTGGTCCCCCAGGCGGCCACCGACCTGCTCTACGCCGACACGGTGGCCGAGGAGTGCCACGCCGCCGACGCGGACGCCGCGGTGCCGGCCGGGACCACCGCCGCCCTGCTGCACCGATTGGCCGCGGACCTGCCCGCCGGCTGCCATCCGCGCGACCTGTCCGAGGGGCAACGGCTGACGCTGGCGATCGCGGTGATCCTCGCCGGCGGGCCGCCGCTGCTGCTGCTCGACGAGCCCACCCGTGGGCTCGATTACGCCGCGAAGGAGCGCCTCATCGCCGTACTGCGGCAGCTGGTGAACGAGGGACACGCCGTCGTGCTGGCCACCCACGACGTCGAGTTGGCGGCCGAGCTGTCCACCCGAACCGTTGTGTTGGCCGACGGAGAGGTGGTGGCGGACGGACCGACCCGTGAGGTGGTCACCTCCTCCCCCGCGTTCGCCCCGCAGGTCGCCAAGGTGCTCGCTCCGCTGCCCTGGCTCACCGTCTCCGACGTCGAACGGGCGCTGGCGGGATGACGGCCGACTCCGGCCTCGACGCGCCGGTGCGGGTCAGCAGCGGTGGGCCGGCGGTGCGGCTGCGCGCCCGCTCGGCCCTGACGCTCGCGGTGGTGTCGGCCGTGGGCGTGCTGGCCTTCGGCTGGCCCTTGCTGGCACCGCAGCTCGCGTCCGGAGACTCCCTTGCGCACAGCCACGATGCGCCATGGCTGTTCGCCGTACTCCTGCCGCTGCTGCTCGCCGTCGTCTTCGCCGAGGTGGCCGAGGGTGGGATGGACGCCAAGGCGGTGGCGATGCTCGGGATCCTGGCGGCGATCGGGGCCGCGGTGCGCCCGTTGGGAGGCGGCGTCACCGGGGCCACGCCGGTCTTCTTCCTCCTGCTGCCGGCCGGCCGGGTGCTGGGACGCGGGTTCGGCTTCGTGCTGGGCGCGCTGACCCTGTTCGCCAGTGCCCTGCTCACCGGCGGCGTCGGGCCATGGCTGCCGTTCCAGATGCTTGCGGCCGGCTGGGTCGGCTTCTTCGCCGGCTGCCTGCCACCGGCCCGTGGTCGGGCCGAGATCTGGCTGCTGGCGGCGTACGGCGCCGTTTCCGGGCTGGCCTACGGGCTGCTGCTGAACCTGTGGTTCTGGCCGTTCGGCGGCGGTACGACGGCCGGCAGCGGCCTCGCCTTCGACCCGGCGGCGGGGGTGCTCACCAACCTGCGGCACTTCGCCGCCTTCGACGTCGCCACGTCGCTGGGTTTCGACGTGCCCCGGGCGGTGGGGAACGCCCTGCTCATCCTGGTCGCCGCTCGGCCGGTCCTGCTCGCCCTTCGGCGGGCATCCCGGCGAGCGGCCTTCGACGCGCCGGTGGAGTTCCGATGAGGCTGTCGCTGCTGGGCACCGGCGGGGCCGACGGATGGCCGAACCCCTTCTGCACCTGCGCCTCCTGTGCCGGGATGCGGGCGCGGGGCGAGGTCCGCGGCCAGACCAGCGCGCTGGTCGACGACGTCCTGCTGCTGGACTGCGGGCCAGAGGTGCCGCGGGCGGCGGTCCGACTGGGCCGGTCGCTGGCCGGCGTACGGCACCTGCTGATCACCCACGCGCATCCCGACCACCTCGGTGCGGCGGCGCTGGTGTGGCGGTCCTGGGCGCAACGGCCGGAGCCGCTGGACCTGGTCGGACCGGCTGCGGTGCTCGCGGCGGGTGCGGACTGGATCGGCCCCGACGACCCCGTGGTACGCCGCGAGGTGCACGCCGGCGACCGGCTCCGGCTCGGCGACTACGACGTCCGTGTCCTGGCCGCCGTGCACGGCGAAGCCTCGATCGGGCCGGCGGTGCTCTACGACGTCACCGGGCCGGACGGCGCCCGGCTGCTCTACGGCACCGACACCGGGCCGCTGCCGCCCCGGACCCTCGAGGCAGTTGTCGATGCGGCGTACGACGTGGTGCTGCTGGAGGAGACCTTCGGTGACGTCACCGACCACGGGACCGACCACCTGGACCTGCCGTCGTTCGGCGAGGCACTGGCCGAGCTGCGCCGTCGCGGCGCGGTCGTAGCGACCACCCGGGTGGTCCCCGTGCATCTCGGTCACCGCAACCCACCGACAGCAGAGCTGGCCCGGCGGCTGGCGAACTGGGGGGTGGAGCTACTGCCCGACGGCGCCGACGTGGAGGTCGGCCAGCGGCCGCCGACCCGGCCCGGCGGATCGCACCGGGTCCTCGTGCTGGGGGGCGCCCGGTCAGGCAAGTCCATGGAAGCGGAGCGCCGGCTCGCCGCCGAGCCCGCCGTGACCTACGTCGCCACCGCGGCCCGGAGACCGGACGACGACGAGTGGGCGGCCCGGGTCACGGCACATCGCGCCCGTAGGCCGGCGTCCTGGCGGACCCTCGAGACCACCGACCTGGTCGGCGTGCTCCGCGACGAGGCCGGACCGCTGCTGATCGACTGCCTGTCCCTGTGGCTGGCGGCAGATCTCGACGCGTCCGGGCTGGCCGACCGCGTCGACGAGCTGGTCGGCGCCTGGCGGGCGACCACGGCGTACGTCGTGGCGGTCAGCAACGAGGTGGGCTCCGGTGTCGTCCCGGCGTACGACTCCGGCCGGCGGTTCCGCGACGAGCTGGGCCGGCTCAACGCCCGGCTCGCCGCCGAGTCCGACGAGGTCTGGCTCCTCACCGCCGGCGTGGCGACCCGGCTGCGCTGACGACCTGGTCCGCAGGCCCAGCTAACCTGCCGGCCGATGGCGCCCCTCGATCTCGCAGCGTTGGCTGCGGCCGTGCCGCAGGTCGATGCGGACGCGCGGGCGGCGGCAGCGGATCTCCAGCGCCAGCTGACCAAGCCGATCGGTGCGCTCGGCCGGCTGGAGGAGCTGTCGATCTGGCTGGCCGGCGTCCAGGGACGATGTCCGCCGCATCCCCCGGCGCGCGCCCGGGTCGTCGTCCTCGCCGGTGACCACGGCGTGGCACACGCCGGCGTGTCCGCCTACCCGCCTGAGGTCACCGGGCAGATGGTGGCCAACTTCCTGGCGGGCGGGGCCGCGGTCAACGTGCTGGCCCGCCAGGTGGGGGCCACCGTCCGGGTGGTGGATCTCGCGGTCGACGCCGAGGTAGCCGGCGCGGCGGCGGACATGACGCGCCACAAGGTACGGCGCTCCTCCGGCCGCATCGACATCGAGGACGCCCTGTCCGCCGAGGAGGTGGAGCGCGCGTTCGTCGCCGGGCTGGCGATCGTCGACGAGGAGGTCGACGCCGGTACGGACCTGCTGGTCCCCGGCGACATGGGCATCGGCAACACCACGCCGGCCGCGGTGCTCGTCGCCGTGCTGACCGGCGCAGAGCCGTCAGCAGTCGTCGGTCGCGGGACCGGCATCGACGACGCCGGCTGGATGCGCAAGACGGCGGTCGTTCGCGACGCACTCCGCCGCGCCCGTCCGAAGGCCGACGACCCATTGGCCCTGCTCGCCACCGCCGGCGGCGCTGACCTCGCCGCGATGGCCGGTCTCCTCGTGCAGGCCGCGGTCCGGCGTACGCCGGTGGTGCTCGACGGAGTCGTGTCGGCCGCGGCCGCCCTGGTCGCCGAGCGGATCGCGCCCGGCGCCGCTCCCTGGTGGGTGGCCGGCTCGCGCAGCACCGAGCCGGCTCAGCATCGGGCGCTCGAGCGCCTCGGGTTGATACCGCTGCTGGACCTGGGGCTGCGCCTCGGCGAGGGAACCGGCGGGCTCATGGCGCTGCCGCTGCTGGCAGCCGCGGCCGCGACGCTGGCCGAGATGGCGACGTTCGAGTCGGCCCGGGTCACCGACCGGGACGCTGCTCGTGGCTGACGGGCTGCGGCTGGCGCTCAGTCTCTTCACGGTCGCGCCCGTTCGGCCGGGACCGGTCAACCAACGCAGCGCCGGCCGGGCGATGGCGCTGTCAGTGTTCGTCGGCGCCGCGCTGGCGCTGGTGGCCGCCACGGTCATGGTGGTGGCCAGAATCGTCTACCAGGAGCGCTTCGGCTTGCCGCTGGTCGCCGCGTTGGCGATCACGACGCTCGCCGTCCTCACCCGCGGCCTGCACCTCGACGGGCTGGTCGACACCGCCGACGGGCTGGCGTCGTACGCCCCGGCGGAGCGGGCGCGCGAGATCATGTCCCAGCCCGGTGCCGGCGCGCTCGGCGTGGTGACGCTGATCCTGAACCTGTTGCTGCAGGTGGGTGCGCTGATGGCGTGCGTCCAGGCCCACCGCGGGACCCAGTCGCTGGTGCTGGCCGTGCTGGCCGGGCGGCTCGCCGCGGTGCTGGCCTGTACGCCGGCGACCCCGGCGGCCCGGCCGGAAGGGCTCGGTTCGCTGGTAGCCGGCACCGTGCGGCCGGCCGTCGCGCTGGCCCTCACCGCGGCGGTTGCGGTGGAGGCAGCGGCGTACGGGTGGCTGGACGCCGACTCGGGCTCGCCCACCGGCAGCCTGCGCGCATTACTCGCCCTGGCCGCCGCCCTCGCGGTGACTTACTTGCTGCGCAGGCACGCCGTACGCCGCCTCGGCGGCATCACCGGGGACGTGCTGGGAGCGCTGATCGAGATCGCGACCACCGCCACCCTGCTGGTCATGGCCGCAGGCAACTAAAGGAGGCTCCTGTGATCGCCCACCACCTGTTCACCGTCGGCGTACCGCTCGCGGAGAAGGTGTTGCGAACCGCGGCGGTCTACGCGGCCCTGGCCGTCATCCTCCGGCTGGTGGGCAAGCGCGACCTGGCCCAGCTCACGTCGTTCGACCTCGTGGTGATGCTGCTGCTGTCCAACGTCGTCCAGAACGCGGTAATCGGCGACGACAACTCGCTGGTGGGTGGGCTGCTGGGTGCGGTGGTGCTGGTCGCCGTCAACGCCCTTGTCGTCCGGGCGGCCGCCAACCCCAGTCTCTCCCGGCTGATGCAGGGCAGCCCGACCGTGCTGATCAAGGACGGGCACTACGACGAGCGCGTGCTGCGCCGGGAGGGGCTGAACAAGGCCGAGCTGACCGCCGCGCTACGTGCTCAGAACGCGGATGACCCGAAGCAGGTCGCCGAGGCCACCCTCAACCCGGGCGGCGTACTTGTCGTCAACCTCCGGACCGACGAGCAGAACGCCACCCGCGGCGATGTAGCGCGGCTGGAGGCGAAGCTCGACCGCCTGCTCCCACGCGGCTGAAGCTCAGCGCGCGCCGGCAGCCAGGCCCTCGAGGATCGCCCCGGCCAGCTCGTCGGGCGACGCCTCGTCCACGTCGAGGACCAGCGTCGCCGCCTGCCGGTAGAGCTCCTCGCGGCCCCGGTAGAGCCGAGCCAGCGCGGCGGCGGGATCGGGCTGCAACCAGGGGCGTCCCTCCCCCGCGCCCACCCGATCGGCCAGGGTCGAGATCCGAGCCCGCAGGAAGACCACGAAACCGCCGGAACGCAGCCGCTCGCGGTCGGTCGCGTCCTCGACGATGCCACCGGCCACCGCCGCGATAACCGGAGGGGGGATAGCCAGCGCCACAGTGAGCGCCGCGGACTCGGCGGCCCGCAGCGCCCCTTCGCCGCGGTCCCGCAGGATGTCCGGTGTCGCCTCGCCGGTGGCCCGGTGGACGAGCTCGTCGTTGTCCAGGTACTCCCACCCGGTCCGCGCCGACAGCGCCGTACCGACGGTGGTCTTGCCGCACCCCATCATCCCCATCAGCAGCACCCGGGCGTCGCCGGGCGCGCCGCCGGTCATCGGGTCGACGCCTGGACGAACGGCGGCTTGACCACCCGCATCGACGAGGGACGGCCGCGTACGTCGACGCGCACGACGTCGCCGGCGGACACCGACCGGTCCAGCAGCGCCAGTCCGATCCCCATCCGCCGGCTCGGCGAGAAGGTTCCGCTGGTCACCTCCCCGACTGCCCGGCCGCCCGGTCCGGTGACCGTCATGTGCGGTCGCGGGATGCCGCGGTCCTGCGCCTCCAGACCCCACAGCAGCCGAGCGGCGCCGGCCGCCCGCTCCCCGACCAGCACATCGCGCCCCCAGAACGCCGGCTTGTCCCACCCGACCGCCCAGCCGACCCGGGCCTGGACGGGCGTGATCGCCAGCGACAGGTCCTGGCCGTGCAGCGGGTAACCCATCTCGGTCCGCAGTGTGTCGCGCGCCCCGAGCCCGCAGGGCAGCGCACCCAGCGGCCGACCGGCCTCGAGCAGCCCGTCCCAGAGCTGCCCCGTGGCGTCCCAGCGCGGAAGCAACTCGAAGCCCATCTCACCGGTGTAGCCGGAACGGCAGACCACCACCGGGCCGCCCCGCCAGTCGGCGGTGGTGAAGGACATGTAGGAGTGGTCGGTGGGCAGTCCCACGGCTTGCAGAAGCTCGGCTGACCGCGGCCCCTGGACGGCCAGTACGCCGAGAGTCCTGTGCAGGTTCTCGACCTCGATCCCCGGCGGAGCCACCGCGGTGAGCCGGCGTACCACCTCGGCGGTGTTCGCGGCGTTCGGGATCAGGAAGACCTCGTCGTCCCCGCGCAGATAGGCGATCAGGTCGTCGACCACACCGCCGGTCGCGTCGTCACAGCACAGCGTGTACTGCGCCCGGCCCGGTTCGATCCGGCGGAGGTCGTTGGTCAGGGCCGCGTTGACGAACTCCTTGGCCCCGGGCCCCCGGACGACGGCCTTGCCGAGATGGCTCACGTCGAAGATGCCGACCGCCGAGCGAACCGCCAGGTGCTCCTTGAGCACGCCGCCGCCCGGATACTCGATCGGCATCTCCCAACCGCCGAAGTCCGCCATCTTGGCGCCCAGCGCGAGGTGGCGGTCGTGCAGCGGCGAGCGCAGCAGGCCACCGGCGCGGGCATCGGTCATGGCCGGCGACCGTATCGAACGACCCCTGCACCAGCCGCCGGCCCTGCCTTCGGCATAGCATCCAGCCGACCCCGGGCGCCTTTCCGATCGGATTCTCATGACCAGCCTCAGCCTGTCGAGCAGCCCTCCGGACACCCTCGAGGTGGACGCTCTCGTGGTGTGCATCGCCAAGGGCGATGCCGGCCCGGTACTCGTGCCGGGCACCGAGCCGGTCGACGCGGCGCTGGGGGGCCGGCTGGCCGAGACGCTGTCCGGGCTCGGCGCCACCGGCGCGGCCGGCGAGGTGACCAAGCTGGCCACCCTGGGCGCCACCACGGCTCCGACCGTGCTGGCGGTCGGGCTGGGTCCAGCCGCGGACGGTACGCCGTACTCCGCCGAGACCCTTCGCCGGGCGGCCGGTGCCGCCGTCCGCGCCCTGACCGGCAACCACACCGTGGCCGTCACCGTGGCGCAGGCCAACGGGGTGCCGGGACCCGAGGACCTCCGGGCGGTGAGCGAGGGGCTGCTGCTCGGCGCCTACGCTTTCGACCGCTACCGGTTCGCCTCGAAGGACGACCACAAACCGCCGGTGAGCGCGGCCACCATCCTGGTCCCGGACACCGGCGACGAGGGCGCCAAGGAGGCGACCCGCCGGGCGGCGGCGATCGGGCACGCCGTGGCGCTGGTCCGTGACCTGGTCAACACCCCGGCCGGCGACCTGCACCCCCAGGACCTCGCGAATGCCGCGGTCGCCGCCGGCCAGCCGCTCGGGCTGCAGGTCGAGGTCCTCGACGACGAAGGTCTCCTCGCGGGCGGCTACGGCGGGATCCTCGGGGTCGGGCAGGGCTCGGAGAACCCGCCCCGGCTGGTCTCACTGCGGTACACCAGCCCCGGAGCCACCCGCACGATCGCCCTCGTCGGCAAGGGGATCACCTTCGACTCCGGCGGACTGTCGATCAAGCCGTCGCAGTCCATGGAGTGGATGAAGGCCGACATGGGTGGTGCGGCCGCCGTCCTCGGGGCGATGGTCGCCATCGCGACCCTGCAGCCCGAGGTCAACGTCACCGGCTGGCTGCCGACGGCGGAGAACATGCCGAGCGGCTCGGCCATCCGCCCGTCCGACGTGCTCACGATGTACGGCGGCAAGCGGGTCGAGGTCATCAACACCGACGCCGAGGGGCGGTTGGTGCTCGGCGATGCGATCGTGCGGGCCTGCGAGGACTCGCCGGAGATCCTCGTCGACGTCGCCACGCTGACCGGCTCACAGATGGTCGCGCTGGGCAGCCGCACCGCCGGGGTGATGGCCAACGACGACGAGCTGCGCGGCGCCGTGGTGGCGGCCGCGGACCGGGCCGGCGAGGCGATGTGGCCGATGCCCCTGCCCGAGGAGCTGCGCAAGTCGATCGACTCCGAGATCGCCGACATCTCCAACCTGGGCGACAAGTACGGCGGCATGCTCGTGGCGGGTCTGTTCCTCCGCGAGTTCGTCGCCGACGGCGTCAAGTGGGCGCACCTCGACATCGCCGGGCCGGCGTGGAATGCGGCCGAACCGTACGGCTACACGCCGAAGGGAGGCACCGGCGCCGGCGTACGGACCCTGGTCCAGCTGGCGGAGGACGTCGCCGCCGGAGCATTGGCCGGCGCAGGCGGCCCGGTGGGAGGATGACGGCGACGTACGACGCTGCGACTGCAGAGGGAGCCTCCGTGGCGAACACCGCCTCTTTCGACCTGGTCATCCTCGGCGGCGGCAGCGGTGGCTACGCCTGCGCGTTGCGGGCGGCGGAGCTCGGCATGAGCGTCGCGCTGATCGAGCGCGACAAGGTGGGTGGCACCTGCCTGCACCGGGGCTGCATTCCGACCAAGGCGCTGCTGCACGCCGCCGAGCTCGCGGACAACGCCCGCGAGGGCGCCAGCTTCGGCGTCCGGACCACCCTCGAGGGCATCGACATGCCGGGCGTGAACGCCTACAAGGACCGGGTCGTCACCAAGCTCTACAAGGGCCTGCAGGGCCTGATCAAGAGCCGTAAGATCACCTACGTCGAGGGCGAGGGGCGGCTGGTCGGTCCCACGGCCGTCCAGGTCGGCGACACGACGTACGACGGCAGGCACGTCGTGCTCGCCACCGGCTCCTACGCCCGCTCGCTCCCCGGCCTGGAGATCGACCACCGACGGGTCATCACCAGCGACGACGTCCTGACGATGGACACCATCCCGGCATCTGCGGTGATCCTCGGCGCCGGCGCGATCGGGGTGGAGTTCGCCAGCGTGTGGCGTTCCTTCGGCGCCGAGGTGACTCTGGTCGAGGCGCTCCCGCATCTGCTGCCGCTGGAAGAGGAGTCGAGCTCGAAGCTGCTGGAGCGGGCCTTCCGCAAGCGGAAGATCGACTACAAGCTCGGTGCCCGGTTCGAGGGTGTCAAGGTCACCGACTCGGGCGTCGTGGTGACCCTCGAGGGCGGCGAGACGCTCGAGGCCGAACTGCTGCTCGTCGCGATCGGGCGCGGGCCGGTCTCCCAGGACCTCGGCTACGAGGACGCCGGCGTGGCGATGGACCGCGGCTTCGTGCTCACCGACAAGTACTGCAAGACCAACGTCGACACGATCTACGCGCTCGGCGACCTGATCCCGACCCTGCAGCTCGCCCATGTCGGTTTCGGCGAGGGCATCCTGGTGGCCGAGCACATTGCCGGCCTGAACCCGGTGCCGATCGACTACGACGGCGTACCGCGAATCACCTACTCCGAGCCGGAGGTCGCGTCGGTCGGGCTCACCTCCGCGGCGGCCGAGAAGCGCGGGTACGACGTCGTGACGCTCACCTACGACCTGGCCGGCAACGGCAAGAGCCAGATCCTGGCGACGGCCGGCGCCTGCACCCTGGTCGCGGCCAAGGACGGCCCGGTGCTCGGCGTACACATGGTGGGCAGCCGGGTGGGCGAACTCATCGCCGAGGCTCAGTTGATCACCAACTGGGAGGCGTTGCCGGCCGAGGTGGCGGCGCTGATCCACCCACATCCGACGATGTCCGAGGCGGTCGGCGAGGCCCACCTGGCCCTCGCGGGTAAGCCGCTGCACGCGCACGGCTGACCGCTTCCCCGAAGACCCGCGAGCAGAAAGAGGCCACCGCCAATGCCGGTCTCCGTCACGATGCCCCGCCTGGGCGAGAGCGTGTCCGAGGGCACGGTCACCCGCTGGCTCAAGTCGGAGGGCGAGACCGTGGCGGTGGACGAGCCACTGCTGGAGGTCTCCACCGACAAGGTCGACACCGAGATCCCCTCCCCGTCGGCCGGTGTGCTGAAGTCGATCAAGGTCAGCGAGGACGAGACCGTCGAGGTGGGCGCGGAGCTCGCGATCATCGACGACACCGCCCAGGGCGACGACGCCCCCCCGGGCGACAGCGCTGCGGCGGCCGGGCAGCCCGAGCCGGCCGCCGCGGCGGAACCGGAGCCGGAGCCGGAGCCGGAGCAGCAGCCGGCCGAGGAGGCGACGCAGGACGGTACGGCGGCGGTGGTCACCGAGGAGCCGCAGACGCCGGAACCGGAGCAACCCGCCGCGGCGGCGGCCCAGCCGGAGCAACCCGCCGCGGCGGCGGCCGAACCGGAGCAGCCGATCGACGAGTCTTCGGCGCCTCGCGCCCCGGCCGCCGGCACCGACCAGGACGGCGGCGGGGCGGACACCGCAGGTGGCGCGGCGTACGTGACACCGCTGGTGCGCAAGCTCGCCGCCGAGCATTCGGTCGATCTCGCGGCGCTGAGCGGAACCGGTGTGGGGGGCCGGATCCGCAAGCAGGACGTGCTCGACGCAGCCAAGAACGGCGGCACTGCTTCCTCGGACGCCGTCCCGGACGCGCCACCGAAGGAGACCAGCGCACCGGAGCCACCGGCCGCGCAGCCGCAGCTCGCGGCCAAGGACACCCGGGTCAAGGGGCGCACCGAAAAGCTGTCGAGGCTGCGTACGGTGATCGCCAAGCGGATGGTGGAGTCGCTGCAGGTCAGTGCCCAGCTCACCACGGTGCTGGAGGCCGACATCACCAAGATCGCTCGGCTGCGGCAGCAGGCCAAGGCGAGCTTCGAGTCGCGCGAGGGCGTGAAGTTGTCCTACCTGCCGTTCTTCGCCGTCGCGGCCTGCGAGGCGTTGAAGGCGCACCCGAGCGTCAACTCGAGCATCGACGTGGACGCCGGGACCGTCACCTACCACCAGGGCGAGCACCTGGGGATCGCGGTGGACACCGATCGCGGGTTGCTGGTGCCGGTGATCCACGATGCCGGCGACCTGAATCTCGGCGGCATGGCGCGCAAGATCGCCGACCTGGCCGAGCGCACCCGCAACAACCAGGTGGGACCGGACGAGCTGGGCGGCGGCACGTTCACGCTCACCAACACCGGCAGCCGAGGGGCGCTGTTCGACACGCCGATCATCAACCAGCCGCAGGTCGCGATTCTGGGCACCGGCGCGGTGGTCAAGCGACCGGCAGTCGTGGACGACCCCGAGCTGGGGGAGGTCATCGCCGTCCGCTCGACGGTGTTCCTGGCGCTGACCTACGACCACCGGATCGTCGACGGGGCGGACGCCGCCCGCTTCCTGACCAGCGTCAAGGACCGGCTCACCGAAGGCGCCTTCGAGGGCGACCTCGGCCTGTAGAACCGGCCTCTCGGCAGCCGGGGATCAGGGCAGCATGCGCGCCATCTGCCAGTCGTCGAGGTACCGTCCGTCGAGCAGGAACTCCTCGCGAAGTACACCTTCGACCTCGAAGCCGCAGGCAGCATAGAGCCGCTGGGCGTCCGGGTTGCTGCTCAGAACCCGCAGGGAGACCTTGCGCGCGCCTCGCCGCCGCGCCTCGTCGAGGGCGCCGTCGATGAGCGCGCGACCGACACCCCGTCGTTGCATTCCCGGGTTCACGGCCAGTCCCTGGATCTGCTGGACGTGGGCATTGGACGCCAGGAGCGTCGGTGGCCGCAGCGTGACGTAACCGGCCAGCCTGGAGTCCAACTCGGCGACCAGGACCTCGTCCGGCCGCGTCTGTCCGGTGAAGAACGGTCGACCCGCCGGTGCCGGCGGCACCACGTTGACTACTCCAGCCCAGGCCGCGGAGTCCAGCTGGCTCAGGGACCGGTCGTCGGCAGGGACGGCGCGGCGTACGGCGATGCTCACGCAACCTCCTCGGATGCCGTCGGGGGATGGTGCCGGCAAGATAGGCGACATGAGGATCGCGGTAACCGGCGCTTCGGGATTCCTCGGCTCGGCGTTGGTCTCCGCGTTGCACGTCGATGGTCACGACGTTGTCCGGCTCGTCCGCCGGACGGCGCAGGCATCGGACGAGGTGAGCTGGGACCCGGCCGCACACGACGTCGACGAGACGGCCCTCGCGGGTACGGAGGCGGTGATCCACCTGGCCGGCGTCAACGTCGGCGGCCGGCGGTGGAGCAGTAGCTACCGACGGAAGATCTTGGGCAGCCGGACCGAGGGAACGACGACGATCAGCCAGGCGGTGGCCCGGCTGGACCCGCAGCCGGCCGTGCTGCTGTCGGCGTCCGCCGTGGGCTACTACGGCGACACCGGAGACCGGCTGGTTGACGAGTCGCAAGGCCCGGGGAGCGGCTTTCTGGCCGATGTGGTCCGCCAGTGGGAGGCGTCCACGGCGCCCGCGGAGGCGGCCGGCGTACGGGTGGTGCACCTGCGCAGCGGCATCGTCCTGGCGAAGACCGGCGGCGTCCTCAAGCCGATCCTGCCGATCTTCCGGCTGGGTCTCGGCGGCCGGCTGGGGTCCGGCCGCCAGTACGTGAGCTGGATCTCGCTCCCGGACGAGCTGGCGGCGATCCGCTTCCTGCTTACCGCGTCGGACATTGCCGGGCCGGTGAACCTGACCGCGCCCGACGCCGTCACCAACGCCGAGTACACCAAGGCGATCGGCCGGGCCGTACACCGCCCGGCCGTCCTGCCGGTGCCGGCAGGGCCGCTGCGGCTCGCCCTCGACGGCCTGGCCGACGAAGCGCTGCTCGCCGGTCAGCGGGTACGGCCCCGTGTGCTCACAGAGGCGGGCTTCGCCTTCGCTCATCCCGACATCGTCACCGCGCTGCGGGCGGTCTTGTAGACGAGGGGCCGGGGCCGGGGCCGGACACCTCAGGCCCGGGCCACCGTGCCGATCCGCCAGCCGTCCCGCGCCGGCACCATCTGCACGAGCCACCGCAGCGGTCCGCGAGCAGGTCGACGCTCCAGCACCCGGCCATCCGCGGCGACGATCTCGTACGCCGCCAGCCAGTCGACGATCCGCAGCGTGGTTCCCGCCGGCGTACGCCGGAAGATCTGCACCGACCGGACCTCGAGGCGCAGTCCCTCGACGCGCGCACCGGCGGCGGCCAGCGCCCGGATCGACGCGGCATCCGCCGCCAGCGGCGCCGACCTTGCGGCGTAGACATCGGCCAGTGCCGTCACGTCGAGGTTCGCGAAAGCCGCGTTGCGGCGGTCGTCGAGCCTCGTCAGCACCGAGAGCCAGTTCACCGGCGGGCGCGAGCCAGGGGATCCGGGCGAGCGCGCGGCAGCGGATCCGGGCGGGCGAGGCGCGGCTGCCGGTCCCGCCGAACCGAGCGCCGACTGCGGCGAAGACGACGTCGCCGCCCGAGCAGGTTGCAGGACCGGCGGGCTGCCCGGTCGGTCGGCCGCCGCCCAGATACGACCGGCGAGCACGGCCGCGATCAAGGCGAGCGGTACGCCGGCGAGCAGGGCAACCGCCGGCCGGCCGGCCGGCCGAACTGCCGGGCGCGCCGGCGCGACCTCCTCGCCGGGTGCCGTCGGTCCGCGCATCCGCACCGGCGCCGGCGGGCCGGCCGACCGCAGGGCGCTCGCCAGTTCCGCCGCCGATGGGCGCACCGCCGGGTCGACCGCCAACGCCCGCCCGACGGACTCCCGCAGCACCCGCGGCACCGCCCCGCCAAGCCCGGCAGCAAGCACCACGGCCAGGGCATGCACGTCATCGCGCGGACCGGCCGATGGCGCCGACCCCGGCAACCGGGGCAGGCCGAAGTCGCTCAGCAGCGGTCGACCGTCATCGGTGAACAGCACATTGGTCGCGGTTACGGCACCATGGACCAACCCTTGGTCGTGCAGCGCGGCGAGTGCCGAGGCCAGCGGTACGCCGATCGTCACGATCTCGCCCGGCGCCAGGAGCCCGCGCTCGGACAGCACCGACGCGAGGTTGCCACCGGCAGCAAAGTCGCTGACTACCGCGATGCCGTCGGCAAACGGAAACACCGCCCGCGGTCTAACCAGGTGCGGATGCCGCACACTGCCCAGCCGGTCGAGCTCCACGCGGACGCGGTCGCCTTCCGGCCCCGCTGCGGCGCGCAGCACCTTGACCGCCACGACCGATCCGGTGGCGGTCTCCCGAGCGCGCCAGACCTCACCGGTCGTACCGGCGCCGACCAGCTCCTCGACGGCGTACCCGGGGATGCTCCAGCCCGGCATCGGCCCGACCTCCTTGCGGCAGGGCTCGATGCAAGCACGCGACGCCGACACCGCGCCGCGGTCATCCACAGGGCGGTCCGCGCAGCCGCCCGGCCGGTTCGCCAGTCACCAGTAGCCAGCCGCCGGGACCGGCGCGCGGCGTACGCTCGAGCCGTGTCCGACCTCGTCTTCGTGCGCGCCGGTACGGTGCCCTACGCCGAAGCCTGGGAGTGGCAGCGCCGGCTGCATGCGCGCCGGATCGCCGGCGAGATCGACGACACAGTGCTGCTCCTCGAGCACCCACCGGTCTTCACGGCCGGCAAGCGGACGGAGCCGGCCGAGCGGCCCACCGACGGCACCCCGGTCATCGACGTGGACCGCGGGGGCAAGATCACCTGGCACGGACCGGGTCAGCTGGTCGGCTACCCGATCGTCCGGCTCCCGGTCGGCGTCTTCGTCGTCGACTACGTACGCCGGCTCGAAGCGGCACTGGTCAGTGTCTGCGACGACATGGGGCTCCCGACAACGCGTGTCGCCGGCCGCAGCGGCGTGTGGACCGCGGACGGCGCGCGCAAGCTCGGGGCCGTCGGGATCCGGGTGAGCAGGGGGGTGGCCATGCACGGGTTCGCGCTCAACTGCGACTGCGATCTCGCGCCGTACGACGCGATCATCCCGTGCGGCATTCCGGACGCCGGCGTGACAACCCTCAGCCGCGAGACCGGGAAGACCGTAGCCGTCGCCGACGTCGTACCACTCGTGGAGCGCCACCTCGCCGACGTACTGGAGCCGGCTCTTGTCTAGCGCCGCGCCGGATGGCCGCCGGCTGCTGCGCCTCGAGGTGCGCAATGCGGCCACACCGATCGAGAAGAAACCCCCGTGGCTCAAGATCCGGGCGAACACCGGACCGGCCTACACCGAGCTGAAGTCGCTGGTACGCCGCGAGGGCCTGCACACGGTCTGCGAGGAGGCCGGCTGCCCCAACATCTACGAGTGCTGGGAGGACCGGGAGGCCACCTTCCTCATCGGCGGCGAGCAGTGCACGCGGCGCTGCGACTTCTGCCAGATCGACACCGGCCGGCCGGACCCGCTCGACCGCGACGAGCCGCGACGAGTCGCCGAGTCGGTGCAGGTGATGCAGCTCCGCTACGCGACGGTGACCGGCGTGGCCCGCGACGACCTGCCCGACGAGGGGGTCTGGCTCTACGCCGAAACCGTCCGCGCGATCCACCGCCTCAACCCGGACACCGGTGTCGAGCTGCTGATCCCGGACTTCCACGCCCGCCCCGAGCTGCTCGCGGAGGTGTTCGCCGCGGCCCCCCAGGTGCTCGCGCACAACCTGGAGACCGTTCCCCGGATCTTCAAGTCGATCCGACCGGCCTTCCGCTACGACCGTTCGCTCGACGTCCTCCGGCAGGCCCGCGCCGCCGGCCTGGTCACCAAGAGCAACCTGATCCTCGGCATGGGCGAGGAGCGCGCCGAGATCAGTACGGCGATGTCGGACCTGTACGACGCCGGCTGTGACCTGCTGACCATCACCCAGTACCTGCGACCCAGCGTCCGGCACCACCCGGTGGTGCGGTTCGTCCAGCCGGTGGAGTTCGTCGAGCTGCGCGAGGAGGCCGAGGAGATCGGTTTCCTCGGCGTACTCAGCGGGCCGCTGGTGCGCTCGTCGTACCGGGCCGGCCGCCTCTACGCGCAGGCGGTGGCGAGCCGGCCGGCCGCTCGGGTCTGAGCGCCCGCCTATCCTGGCGCGGTGGCACTCCGACTCCTCCGGCGCAAGCGGGCCGGTCGCTCTGCCCGCCGCGACCGCACGACCGGGCGACTAGTCCAGCTGCGGGCGGCGTTCAACGTCACCCGGCAGAGCGACCCGAAGATGCTGCCGCTGGTCATCGGCACGGCGCTCGGCGTACTGCTGGTCTTCGAGCTGCTGGGCATCCTGCTGCACCACCCGATCTACTTCGCGGTGATCGGTGTCATGTTGGCGTTGATGGCGGCGACCATCGTGTTCGGCCGGCGGGCGGCCACGGCAGCATTCGCGCAGGTGGAAGGTCAGCCGGGCGCCGCGGCCGCCGTACTGCAGTCGATGCGCGGCAACTGGCGGGTGACGCCGGTGGTCGCGGTCAACCCGCGCAGCCGCGACCTCGTGCATCGGGTGGTCGGCCGGCCTGGAATCGTGCTGGTCGGCGAAGGGCCGCCGGCGCGGGTGGCGCAGCTGCTGAGCCAGGAACGCAAGAAGGTGGCGCGGGTGGCTGCCGACACGCCCGTGTATGAGGTGCAGGCCGGCGACGAGGACGGCCAGGTGCCGCTGCGCAAGCTGCAGACCCACCTGGCCAAGATGCCTCGCAACCTCAAACCGGCGCAGGTCAACGCGATCGAGGCGCGGATGCGGGCGCTCGGCGGGGCAACCGTCCCCATCCCGAAGGGACCGATGCCCACCCGCATCCCGCGCGGCCGGATGCGCTGAGGTCTAGGCCCGTACGACGACCGTGCCGGACGCCCGGTCGTGCATGCCGCGACCGTCGGCGTCCCAGATCAGCGCGGGCACCAGTAGCGACAGCAGAGCAGTCCGGAGCGCCACCATCAGCAGCGTGGGACGCCCGCCGTCGACGCGAACCACCCGAATCCCGAGCATCCGCATGCCGACGGTGCTCCCGGCGGTCGCCACCAGGACCAGTTCCTGCAGGAGAAAGCCGGCCAGCACGAGCTGCCCGCGCTGGCCCGGTCCCGGGTGGATGCCGGCGAAGTACACCAGGCCGACCAACAGGTTCGCGATCACGCTGTCGACGAGGAACGCCCCCAGGCGCGGGCCGAACCCGGCCACCGAGCCGGGGCCGGCAGCGGGCAGCCCCAACCGGTCGCCGCGATGCCCGCCAGCCGCCGGTCGCTCCCCGATGCCGGCCGCTCCGGGGCCGGACAGCCAGGAACCCGTCCATCTGCCCACGCCGGCACGCTAACCGCTCCCCCGCTGCGCTGCACCGACCGGTACCGTGGAGGCGCTGGCCCTTTCCCCTCCGACGCCAGCGGTACGGCGTGGTGCGGTGCTGTCAGGAGGCGCGATGTTCACCACCCCCGACGAGGTCCTCGGCTACATCCGGGACTCCGACGTCCAGTTCGTCGACGTCCGCTTCTGCGACCTGCCGGGCGTCATGCAGCACTTCACGTTCCCTGCGGAGAACTTCGGTGCCTCGGTCTTCACCGAGGGGCTGATGTTCGACGGCTCGTCCATCCGCGGCTTCCAGCAGATCCACGAATCAGACATGCTGCTGCTGCCCGACCCGACCACCGCGGTCATGGATCCCTTCCGCCAGCACCCGACGCTGAACCTCAACTTCTTCATCCACGACCCGCTCACCGGCGAGGCCTACACCCGCGACCCCCGCAACATCGCCCGCAAGGCCGAGCTCTACCTCACCGGCACCGGCATCGCCGACACGGCGTACTTCGGGCCGGAGGCCGAGTTCTACATCTTCGACGAGATCCGGTACGACACCACGCCGAGCTCGTCGTACCACTACATCGACTCGGTCGAGGCGGCCTGGAACACCGGCCAGCCCGAGCGCTTCGGGCCCAGCTCGGCCAACCTCGGCTACAAGCCCAGATACAAGGGCGGCTACTTCCCGGTCTCCCCCACCGACCACTTCACCGACCTGCGCTCGGAGATGGTGCGCAAGCTGATCGAGGCCGGCATCGAGGTCGAGATGCAGCACCACGAGGTCGGCACCGCCGGCCAGGCCGAGATCGACTTCCGCTTCGGCACCCTGCTCAAGACCGCCGACAACCTCATGCTGTTCAAGTACGTCGTCAAGAACGCCGCCCGCGCCGCCGGCCGGACCGTCACCTTCATGCCCAAGCCGATCTTCGGCGACAACGGCTCCGGAATGCATTGCCACCAGTCGCTGTGGAAGGACGGCACGCCGCTGTTCTACGACGAGCTCGGGTACGCCGGCCTGTCCGACACCGCGCGGCACTACATCGGCGGCCTGCTGCGGCACGCCCCCGCGCTGCTGGCCTTCACCAACCCGACGACGAACTCCTACCGTCGGCTGGTCCCCGGCTACGAAGCGCCGGTCAACCTCGTCTACTCCCAGCGCAATCGCTCGGCCTGCTGCCGGATCCCGATCACCGGCGCCAACCCCAAGGCCAAGCGGATCGAGTTCCGGGTGCCGGACCCCTCTTGTAATCCCTACCTGGCGTTCGCTGCCATGCTGATGGCCGGGCTGGACGGCGTACGCAACAAGGTCGAGCCGGCCGAGCCGGTCGACAAGGACCTCTACGAGCTGCCGCCGGACCAGCTGGGGACGGTCCCGCAGGTGCCCGGGTCACTGGAAGCGGTGCTGGACGCGCTGGAGGCCGACCACGAGTGGCTGCTCGAAGGCGGCGTGTTCACCCCTGACGTGATCGACACCTGGGTGGACTACAAGCGCACCCACGAGGTCGACGCCGTCCGGCTTCGGCCGCACCCCCACGAGTTCGCCCTCTACTACGACATCTAGGCGACATCTAGGCGCTCGACCGCTTAAGGAGCCTTCCCAGAAGGCAGCGGTGAGCTCGAGGGGCCGGCGCCGACGGCCCAGAGCGAGTGCTGCGGCGACCCTACGGGTGGCCGACACCACCATGACTGAAGGCGTAGCGCCGGAGGGCTACCAGCGGCGACGTTGGGCCAAGTGGCGCTGCAAACGTGCGCGGTGCCTGTCGAGGACACGTTCATGACGTCTTGCAGCCGGTCCCCCGGCCGTCTGGTCCGCAGGTTCGGGGGTGCCGCCGTCGTGACGGCTCTGCTCGTGCCCGCGGTACCCGCGGGACCTGCGGACGCCACTTCCACCATCCGGGCCGCCGCGAGGTCCGCGCACTTCATCCGACCTGCGCTGATCCCCTTCGTCCGGCACGATGTGCCGATCCCCCGGCGCCCCCGGACCGGCTCCAGCAACCTCACGACATCCGAACGTACGCAACCGGCGCTGGTCGCCGCGCCGCCAGCCGGGGCCGTAAAGTCCACCTGGCAGGTGACCTACACCGGGTTCGACGCGGCCTCGAACCCGCAAGGACCGCAGGCGCGGGCGGCCTTCCAGGCGGCCGTCAACATCTGGTCGCAGATCGTCAGCTCGCCGCTCCCCATCAAGGTCGACGCCAGCTTCACCCCGCTGCCCTACCCCGTCCTGGGCTCGGCCGGCTCCTCCGCCGACTACTCCGGCGTCGGAGACGGCAGGTCGTTCTACTCCTCCGCACTCGCCGACGCGATCAGCGGCACCGACCAGTCAACCCTCTACTCCGGCGCCCCGGCCTCGGACATCACGGCCCAGTTCAGCAGCGCTCCCAGCGCCTCCTTCTACTTCGGCACGGACGGAGCGCCGCCCGCCGGCACGGTCGACTTCGAGAGCGTCGTCCTGCACGAGCTCGGCCACGGCGTGGGCTTCGCCGGCTCCATGCAGGTCGGCGGCGGCGCCGGCTCCTACTGGACGCCGTACCCGGAGCGCTTCGACCGCTTCACCTACGACGCACCGACGGCGGGCACGACCCTGCTGTCGCGGCCCAGCGGCTCGACCGCGCTGGCCGGCGTCCTGCAGAGCCAATCCGTCTATTGGGGCGGCACGAATGGCGTCGCTGACAACGGCGGTGCACGGCCGCGCATGTTCGCGCCCTCGACGTGGCAGCCCGGCAGCAGCTACAGCCACCTGGACGAGGCGACGTACGGCGTCGGCAACGCCAACTCGCTCATGACCCCTTCCATCAGCGCGTCAGAGGTCATCCACAGCCCCGGGCCGATCGCGGTTGGCATCCTCGGCGACGAGGGGTGGCAGGCCGCCCTCCCGCCGCCCACCGCTCCCGCAGCACCGGCCGGCGTCACCGCCGTGGCCGGCGACAGCGACGCGGGCGTCTTCTGGAACCGGCCGTACGACGGCGGTAGCGCGATCACCGGCTACGCCGTCACGTCCAGTCCGGGCGGGAGCACCTGCACGACGTCGGGGACGACGAGTTGCACGGTGAGCGGCTTGACCAACGGCACCTCCTACACATTCCGGGTGACCGCGACGAACGCGGTCGGGACCAGCGCGGCGTCCAGCCCCAGCAGCGCCGTCACGCCGGCGTCCCCCGTCACGTCGACGTTCGTGCCGGTGACGCCGACGCGGATGCTGGACACCCGCAGCGGCCTTGGGGCCCCGAAGGCGAAGGTCGATGCGGGGCAGTCGATCGCTCTGCAGATCACCGGTCGCAGCACCCCGCAGGGCACTGTCCCGGCCAACGCGACGGCGGTCGTGATGACCGTCACCGCGGTCAACAACAGCACCGTCACCAACGTCCGGGTCTACCCCAGCGGTGCTGCCACGGTCCCGACCATCAGCAACCTCAACACCACCGGCGCGAATCAAACCGTCCCTGACCTGGTCACCACAGCCCTCGGCAGCGGTGGGAAGGCGTCGCTCTTCAACGCCGCCGGCACCACTGACCTGTTGGCCGACATCGCCGGCTATTACGTCCAAAGCGGCGGGGTCAGGTACCAGCCCCTCGTCCCCACCCGCGTCCTGGACACCCGATACGCCATTGGCGTTCCCAGCGCCGGCGCGGTCGGCGCCGGGCAATTTCGCGACCTGCATGTGGCCGGGTCCGGCACTTCAGTCCCGGCGAGCGCGACCGCCGTCGTGCTCAATGTCACCGGCACCCAACCGACGACCACGACCAACGTCCGGCTCTACCCCACCGCCAGCGGCACCGCCGTGCCGACCGTCAGCAACCTCAACCTCACCAGCGGGAAGACCGCCGCGAACCTGGTGACGGTGGCGGTCGGCAACGCCGGCAGCATCCGGCTCTACAACACTGCCGGCACCGTCCAGCTCATCGCCGACCTCGCCGGTTACTACGACACCACCGCCCCCGGAGTGTTCGTCGCGATCACACCCACCCGGTTCCTCGACACTCGCAACGGAAACGGCGCTCCGGCAGCACCCGTCGGGCAGGGAATGTCCGTCGACCTGCAGGTCACCGGCAGCCGGGGCATCCCCAGCAACGCCCTCGCGACGGTCCTGACCCTCACCGGCACCAACAGCACCACCAGCACCGTCGTACGCGCCTACCCCTCCACCGCCGACACCGTCCCGACCATCAGCAACCTCAACCTCACCGACAACGACACCCGCGCCAACGCCGGAATCATCAAAATCGGCACCAGCGGCAGCATCCGCCTCTACAACGGTGCCGGCACCGTCAATCTGCTCGCCGACCTCGCCGGCTACTTCATCACCGGCTGACCCCAGGCACAGGCGGCTGACCGGTCCCCGAAACAGTGGGGGCCCGGCCTGCGGGCTGACATGGCCGGTCCAGCCCGAAGCCGCAGGCCAAGCGCCTTCTCGCTCCACTACGACATCTAACAGGTTGACGCTGGAGGGATCGCCTCCGACCCGAATGGCTGTGGGTGCCGGCCGCTCGCCGTCACCCCGCACCGGGAGAAGGCGTCACACCACAAGGCTTCCCAGCCTGGTTGTCTGGATAAGTCGCGAACCCATCACCTTGGCGCGCAGCGGGGGCAGAATGACCAACACTCGCTTCCGGAGCATGAGAACATCAGCTGCCGAAGTCACGGTTGATCGTCACCGGTCTGGCACTTGCCGCCGCTGCAGTAGGTGGCACGGCGGCAGCCTCGTGCACACACCCGGAGCCGCCACCGGCGGCAACGGGACCGCCGAAGTCTTCGTCCGCGGCCTCGACAACAAGCTGCACTGGCGACTGCTGGTCAACGGCACCTGGAAGCCGTGGGCCACCAACGCCTACCGAGTCCTGGCCTCCAAGCCGGCCGCAGCATCATGGGGACCGGGCCGCGACGACGTATTCGTGCGGGGAGCAAGCAGCAGCTCCGTCGGTGCGCTCTACCAGCGGGCCTTCGTCAACGGGCGTATGGGGACCGTGGCAGGGACTCGGCGGGCAGATGTTGAACGGGCCCGGCGCCAGCTCGTGGGGGCCAGGTCAGCTCAGTGTCTTCGTCCAGGGCGTCGACCACCAGCTGTGGGGGTGCCGACCGTCACGATCCATGCCGGTCCGACGATCCAGTTGAGGAACACAGTCTGGAAGATCACGCCGAGCACGATCAGCGAGGCGGCCGCGAGCCCGTAGACACCCATCTCCACGCGTCGGACGCGACGCTCGTCCGGCGACGGCTCGACAGCTCTCATGTGCGCTGATCTCCTTGTTGGCCCGGCACTTCAGCCCGCGAGACTAGCTCGGTTCCGCTGGATCCAGAGCTCCCAGGCGGCAGCACCGGTATTGCTTGTCGCCACCCGGTGGAAGTGGGTCGCGACGTACTCCCGCACATCGGCGGCGAACATGGGCTGCGTGGCAAGACTGCCGGTCACGAGAATGAAGTCCGCCCGGCCGATTGCACTTCGGCACTGCTGTTGCCACGCGTCGATGTGCCGAAAGCCAGCTGGATAGAAGTGCGGGTCCCGGCGGCCGTGCAACAGCGAGATTGCCGCCCCGCGCGGGTCTACCCAGCCCGGACAGCTCGTTGCCGGGGGGCGCCATCGGTCAGCAGCGATGAGAAGGCTCGGCGAGTCGGTGAACGCACAGCCGCCCGGTCGTGTGAACCGCGCGACCGCCGCCGCCACGTCCGGCTGCGGTTGCAGTCCGCGCAGCGTTCCGGCTGCGGCCGCCGTCAAGGCCACCACCGCGCCGAACACTGCGACGGCGAGCAGCCGTGGGTGACGTCGACGCACCTGGTCGAGCGCCAGCCCGGTGAGCGCCGCGAGCGCCGGCGCGAGAAAACCGGCGTAGTGCGGGAAGTACGACGAAACCGCCAGGAAGGCGACGACGATGCCGGCCGCGGCGAGGGCCCAGATGCGGGCTTCCTCCCGGCGTACGGCGAGCAGGGACAAGGTGAAAAGCAGGCCGACGGTTGCCGTTGCGACGACCGAGAAGGACGCCGGGTGGCCGAGCATCGAGGACAGGCCGAACAGGTCCGAGAGCCGCGCCACCGGCGAGGTGGCGCCAGACAGCGGGCGTCGCAGCTGCACCGTGACCACGTCGTGCCAGAACTGCCCGGGCGCGATGAGAGCGAACGGGAGAGCGATGGTCCCGACGGCGAACGTAGCTCCTGCGATGAGTTGCACGACGCGCCGTGACTCGCGGCGTGAGCACAGCCAGAGGATCGCCGCCGCCGGGTAGACGAGCGCGAACACCTTGACGGCGACCGCCGTCCCGAGCAGCCAACCGGCCCGGCCTGCCCTGCCGCGAACCAGAGCGCCGACGGCCAGGATGCAGGTCAGGTTCAGCACCGGTTCCAACAGGACGGTTCGCTCGGCGTAGATCGCGCCCGGCCAGGCGGCGTAGACCGCCGCCGCAACCAGCCCGGCCAACGGAGAGGCTCGGCGCAGCAGCCCGGCCAGCAGGGCCGCATTGGTCAGGCCGACGGCCATCACCGCCAGCCGGGCGACGACCATCGCCGTCGGCTGGCCGACCAGCTCTCCCAACGCAGCGAAGGGCGCCATCAGCAGCGCGATTCCCGGCGGGTGCAGCAGCAGGAAGTCGCGATAGGGCAGCTGCCCGTGCAGTAGCGCGAGCCCGGCGGCGTAGTGGACGCCGTCGTCGTACTCGAGAACGCCGAACAGGTTGCCCGCGTAGAGATCGGGCGCGATCCGCAGGGCGACCGCCGCCACAAGGATCAACCCGAGCGCGGCGGCCCACGCCGACGGCAGCGGGCGTCGAGCTGTTCTTCGGGCGTTGTCCCGCGTGGCCGCCGCGATCTCGACCACCGCTGCGGGCCCAGTCACCAGGGTGCACTCAGGCTGTTCAACCCGACGAGGAATGTCGGCCGGCCCGCGTGCGTGAGCACCCGCATGTCGCTGACCCCCCGCCGAGAGAGTTCTCACTACTACGGTCAACTCGCGGCCGGTGTCGGGATCGAGCCGGACGATGCTGAAATCGGTGTGGGAAACCTTCGGGCACCTGGCGGACGGAGAATAGACCAACCCCGGTCCGCCGCGGCTTGCAATCCGTCCCCTTCGGGCCGGCGACCAGACGGCTCAGGCAGTCGAAGGTTGCCTCCCCGCCGCGAAGCAGACCGCTCGCTCCGGCGGGAAAGCCGCGAGCCAGCATGGTCGAGGGCCTAGGGGATGGCCGCGAAGACGGCCGAGTACCCATCTACGCGAAGGCCATCGGACAGTACGGCGATCGTTCGAAGCTGAATTCCGAAGGGCAGCTGGTCGGCTGGGATGGTGACGGCCAGCCGATCTTGATCTGCACTCGAGAGAGTCAGGTCCCCGACGATCGGCAGCCGCGCGAGCCGGGGGATGACGCGGATCGTGGAGCCCCGGACCGACACGTCACAGTCCATTTCAACGGGCACATCCTGACCCTGCACCTTCGCCCGACCGCCCACGGCGAGCCGACCGCCGACGTTGCGCACGGTCACCGCGCCCGCCGTCCCGCCGGGAAGCACGCCGTTCAGGGTCGTGGTCAGCAGTTGACCGAGATCCCGGTAACGGATGAGAACGGAGCCGGCTGCATCGTCGATGGACACCGCCGTCAGCCGGCCGGCCACAGCCTCGCCCACGCCAGCATGGACACCCCTGAGCCGGGCGGTCACCCGAGCCAGCGAGATACCTTGCTGCCGAAAGTCCGTGGTGGTCAACTCCACCTCGGAAAAGCGCCCACGCAGCGCCTGGGTCAAGAACGGAAAGCCGGCGAAGTTCACAGCCGGGTCGCGCCCGAGGTGCTCCGAGACGCGCAGCTGCCGGGCCACCGCCCGCGCGGCGACCAGCTCGCTGATGCGGTCGACCGCGACGAGGCCGACCAGCAGCCCAACGACACCGAGGAGCAGCCGCCGCCGCACCCGCCGCCTTGCTGCCGTTCCCATGCTGAGTAGACGGCTTTGCGTGCATGGCATGACGCGGCGTTATGTCGAGCCTTCTTGGTGCCCACGGCTACGGTGTCCGACATGTGTGCCGTGTGCTTCACCGGACTCCAGGTGGTTCCGGTAGCGGGAGCAATGCTGCGTGCTGCGTACGTCAGCCGGACCGAGCCGACGTTGGCAACCGGCCGGCCCTGGTGACCTGGATGCCGCGGCCGCCGTCCCCCAGCTCGGTCACCGCACCGATCCGGCCCCGCCAACGTCAACGGACGACGCATCTGTCCCTTCGCCGCGCGCCGAACACTCGCCGGTGGGGGTAGAGCAATAGCCCAGCCACGTGCTTGCCGGGCGGCGTACACCTCCGCGTCATCCGTCAGGCGGCAGCGCATCGGCCGGGCGGGCCAGGAACGAGACCGGCCCGCCACGCAATTCGCAGGCGAGAAACCAGCCGCGGGTCTGGCAGGATCGCTGTCGTGGGGGCTACATCGAGCTGTCGCCTGGAGCGGCCGACCGACCGCGAGGACCCGGTCGGCGAGGTCGGTGGCCCCAGCCTGCCGGGGCGGGTTCGACTGCCTGCCCTGCTCCGCTACCGGCTGCGACGCCTGCGCCGCCCACGGCTGTGGGAGGAGGTCGGCTTCATCGGGTTGAGCTACCTGCTCTACTCCATGATCCGCAACGGCGTACCCACGCATGAGATCGGGGCCCGGAACCGGGCGGAGGCCCTGTACGGCGTCGAGCGCGCGCTGCACATCGACATCGAGCTGTCGATCAATCGCATGGTCGCCGGGGTGCACTGGCTCAGCCTGGCCTCCGACTACTGGTACGCGATCATGCACTTCGTCGTCACGGTGGCCGTTCTCGGCTGGCTGTACCTGCGTCATCCCCTGCGCTACCGGGCGGCCCGTTCGGTGCTCCTGATCACGAACCTGGTGGCGCTGGTCGGGTTCTGGGGCTTCTCGCTGGCCCCGCCGCGGCTGATCGGGCACGGCTTCATCGACACGGTCGTCCGGGACAAGATCTGGGGATCGTGGGGCACCAGCGGCATGGACGCGGCCTCCAACCACTACGCAGCGATGCCGTCCCTGCACATCGGCTGGGCACTCTGGTGCGCGGTTGTGGTGGTCACCCTGACGCGGTGGCGCTGGTTGAAGATCCTGGGAGCGATCTACCCCGTCGTCACCCTGTTCGTGATCCTGGCGACCGCCAACCACTTCCTGCTGGACGCGGTTGGCGGCGTGGTGGCCGTGGCCAGCGGCTTCCTCTCCCGGCGGCTGTTGTCCGGCCGCCCGGCACTGACTGCCCCTGTGCCGCTCCCGGTCAGCCTGCCGCTCCCTCGGCGGGAGGCGGCGTAACGACCGCTGCGGCGTGCCGCGGCGGCCGTGATCCCGGCCCCACCCCCTCGCGGAGAAAACCTGCAACCGCCGGTACGACGACCGCCGGCGCCTCCTCGACCACGAAGTGACCGGCCCCCGGCACGGTGACGAACGTCGTGTCAGCGCCCAGGTCGCGCACCACGGACTCGCCGACCGAGATCGGCAGCACCGGGTCGCGGGCGCCCCAGACGACAAGGTGCCGCTCGGCCCGCACCCGCGGCAGTCGGGCCGGGTCGGCGCGGCCGCCGACGGTGCTCTGCAGCAAGGACCACAGCGCCCGACGGCTATTCGCCCGGTAATAGCCGAGCATCGCGCGCACCCGGCCGGTGTCGGCGTACGCATCGACGTAATGCCGGGCGACCGCTGCATCAAGCGGCGACCCGCTCTTCCAGCCTGCCCGCAGCAGAGCGGCCAGCAGCGGTCGGCCCCCGGCGGCGAAGGCCGCTTCCGGCAGCAGCGGTAGCGAGAACAGCGGAACGTGAAGGGCCCGCACGAGGTTCAGGTGCCGGTACGGCGCATTGATCACGACCAGCCGGCGGACCAGCTCCGGCCGGCTTGCGGCCAGTGCCAGCGCCACGGCGCCGCCCCAGTCGTGCCCGACGACGTCGACGGGGCCGTCGATCTCGTGCAGCACCAGGGCCGCGATCTCGCGTGCCAGGGTCGGCAGCTCATAGCTGCCGACGGCTTCGCTGCCACCGAGGCCCTTCAGGTCGGGAGCCAGCACGACCCGGTCCCGCGCGAGCTCGGCCAGCAGGTCGCGCCAGCAGATGGCCGTCTGCGGCACTCCGTGCAGCAGCAGCGCCGGCGTCGTACGCCGCCGGCGACGGGGGTCTGCGCGGTACAGCGAGAAACGGACGCCGTCCACCGCCACCTGGTGGTGCACAGCCCGCGGCATCAGCTCCGGAGCCGTCCCACCGCTCATCCGTAGAACACCCTCTCCACGACGGCGCGGGCCCGGCGGGTCACCCGGCGGTAGTCCTCGAGCAGCTCACCCGAGCGTCCGGCAGGGTAACCCACTGCCCCGGCGACCCCGGCCAGCTCCCGGACGTCGGTGGGCAGCGCGTCCGCGGGCCGGCCACGCACCAGCATGAGCGCGTTGCGCACCCGGGTCGCGAGCCGCCAGGCGGCCTCGAGGCTGGCTCCGTCCGCAGCGGTCAACACCCCGGCGGCCGTCGCGGCACGCAGGGCACCCAGGGTGCCGGTCACCCGCAGCGCCAGTTCGGCGGCGGCGAAGCGCAGCTGTAGCAGCTGCACGGTCCACTCCACGTCCGCGAGCCCACCACGGCCGAGCTTGGTGTGCAGCGCCGGGTCGGCCCCCCGCGGCAGCCGTTCCGCCTCGATCCGGGCCTTGAGCCGGCGCACCTCGCGGACCCCCTCGTCGTCGATTCCGCCGACCGGCCAACGCACCGGCCCGATCAGCTCGGTGAACCGCTCCGCGAGCTCGTGATCCCCGGTCACCGGCGCCGCCCGAAGCAGCGCCTGGGCCTCCCACGGCGAGGACCAGCGGGCGTAGTAGGCGGCGTACGACGCGAGGCTGCGGGTCAGTGGCCCCTGGCGCCCCTCCGGCCGAAGGTCGGCGTCCACCCGGAGCGCGGGGTCGGGGGCCGGCAGGGCGAGCAACCTGCGGAGCTCCTCGAACACGGCGTGGGCGGCTGCGGCCGCCTCGGCGTCGGCCACTCCGGGCCGCGGGTCGTGCACGAACAGGACGTCGGCGTCACTGCCGTAACCGGACTCGTGGCCGCCCAGCCGGCCCATCGCCACGACGAGCAGCCGGGCCGGCAGCTCGCCGCCACCCTCCCCCGCAATCGCCCGGCTGGCCACGCCCAGCGCCGCGGTCAGGGTGGCCACGGTGGTGGCAGTGATCGACGCTCCGACCTCGACCACGTCGGCGCGGCCGAGCAGGTCGGCGCAGGAGATCCGCAGCAGCTCCCGCCGGCGCAGGCCCCGGACGGCCGCCACGCCGGCCGCGGGATCGTCGTGCCGGCCGACTGCGGCCAGCATCTCGGCCTGAAGTGCCGGCCCGGACCGCGACTGCAGCTCCTCCTCACCCGCCAGCAGTGCCACGGCTTCCGGCGCCCGTGCCAACAGGTCGGCGACGTAGCGGCTGGTGGCGAGCAGCCGGGCCAGCCGCTCGGCCACCGCCCCCTCGTCCCGGAGCAGCCGGAGGTACCAGTGCGTGGTTCCGAGGGCGTCGCTGACCTGCCGGAAGGAGAGAAGACCGGCGTCCGGGTCGGGTGCATCGGCGAACCAGCCGAGCATGACCGGTAGCAGGGTCCGCTGGATCGCCGCCCGCCGGCTCACCCCGGAGGTGAGCGCCTCGAGGTGCCGCAACGCGCCGGCCGGGTCGCGAAAGCCCAGCGCCTCCAACCGCTGCCGCGCCGCCGCGGGCGTCAGCCGGGTCGCCGCGGCCGGCAGCCGGGCCACGGCGCCGAGCAGCGGCCGGTAGAACAGCTTCTCGTGCAGCCGGCGTACCTCCCGGGTGTGGCTGGCATGGTCGGCGGCGAAGGCAGCCACCGGATCGGCCCGGTAGCCCATGGCCCGCGCCAGCCAGCGCAGCTCGGTCGGGTCGGTCGGGAGCGTGTGGGTACGCCGCAGCCGCTGCAGCTGCAACCGGTGCTCGATCCCGCGCAAGAAGCGGTACGCCGCCGAGAGCCCGGCCGCGTCCTCGCGGCCCACATACCCGCCGGCGGCCAGCGCGTCGAGCGCCATCAGCGTCGAACCGCTGCGCAGGGACGGGTCGGCCCGACCGTGCACCAGCTGCAGCAACTGGACCGCGAACTCGATGTCGCGCAGGCCCCCCGGACCCAGCTTCAGCTCGCGGCCGGCCGCCGTGGGCACCAGCGTGGACTCGACCCGACGCCGCATCGCCTGGACGTCCTCGACGAAGCCGGAACGCTCGGCCGCCGTCCACACCAGCGGGCGCAGCGCCTCGACGTACGCCGTCCCGAGCTCGAGGTCGCCCGCGACCGGCCGGGCCTTCAGCAGGGCCTGGAACTCCCACGTCCTGGCCCACCGGCGGTAGTACGCCTCGTGGCTGGCCAGCGTGCGGACCAGCGGGCCGGCCCGACCCTCGGGGCGCAGGCCGGTGTCCACCGGCCAGAGCGCACCCTCCCCCGTGGTCGCTGAGCAGACCCGCACCATCCCGGCGGCCAGCGCCGTCGCCGTACGCAGCGCGGCGGACTCGTCACCGTCCTGGACCAGCCCGGCGACGAAGATCACATCGACATCACTCGCATAGTTCAGCTCGCGGCCGCCACACTTGCCCAGGCCGATCACTGCCAACCGGCATGGTGGTGCGTCGACGGGCAGCTCCCGGCGAGCGACGACCAGGGCGGCCGCGAGGGCGGCCGACGCCAGGTCCGCGAGCTCTCCGGCCACGTCCTCCATGGCCAACGTGCCGGCCAGGTCCCGGGCGGCCAGCCCGAGCAGGCAGCGCCGGTAGGCGACCCGCAGCGCATCCATCGGCTCCGGCTCCCCGGCGGCGGCCAACAGGGTCGACTCGAGTCCGAACCGGCTGGGCCGGACATCGACGGCCCGCTCGTCTGCCAACAGCCGCCAGTCGTCGGGGTGACGGGCGAGGTGTTCGCCGAGCGCTGCACTAGCCCCCAGTACGCCGATCAGTCGCTCCCGCAGGCCGGCCTGCTCCCGCAGCGCGGACAGCAGTTGCCACCGGTCCGTTGCTGCGCTCAGCAGCCGGTCGAGCCCGGCCAAGGCCAGGTCCGGGTCCGCGGCCGCGGCCACGGCGGCAAGCACCTCATCACCCGACGGTTCGGCCAGCCCGGATGAGTTCAGCCGGCGAACAGCCATCTCGGGGTCGGTGAACCCCAGCCGCGCCAGCCGGGTCCCGGCGCTCGTCCCGCGGGGATGGTCGACCGCCACGACGAAAACCTAACGCCGATAGCTGCCCGACCGGTCGGGATAGGTTGCGCCGGTGACCACGACCGCTGACAAGGCCGGCGAGCTCCTCCGGCTGCACACCGCGCCCGAGCTGCTGGTGTTGGTGAACGTCTGGGACGTCATCACTGCGCGGGTGGTCGCCGACATCCCGGGCACCCGGGCGCTGGCCACCGCCAGCCACTCGATCGCCTCGGCGCACGGCTACCCCGACGGAGAGCACATCCCCCGCGATTTGATGATCACCGCCGTGGGCCGGATCGCGGCCGCGGTGGACCTACCGGTCACGGCGGACCTCGAGGCGGGCTACGGGAACGCGGGAGACACGGTGAGCCGGGCCATCGACGTGGGCATTGTCGGTGCCAACCTTGAGGACCAGCTCAAGCCCCTTCCGGACGCGGTGCGGGCCGTGGAGGCAGCGGTCGCAGCCGGTGCGAAGGCCGGTGTGCCGTTCGTCCTGAACGCCCGCACCGACGCCTTCCTCAAGGCGGGTGACAAGGCTCCCGCGGCGGTCCTGGCGGACGCCATCGAGCGCGGACGCGCCTACCTCGACGCGGGGGCTTCCACCTTCTTCGTGCCCGGCCGGCTCGACGAGCCCACCGTGACCCGCCTGGTCCAGGTTCTCGGCGCCCAGACTGTCAACGTCATCGGCGTGCCGGGGTCGCTGAGGCTGGATACCCTGCAGCGTCTTGGCGTGGCTCGGGTGTCCTACGGACCCTGGAGCCAGAACGTCGCGCTCACCGCGCTGGCGACGTTCGCCGAGGACGTCTACCACGGTGGCGGACTGCCCGAGGGCACCCGCGGGCTCAACTGAGCCACCCACCCGCTCCGGGCTCCGGTGCGTCGCCGGCAGATGCGGCTGAGCTCATGACCTGTACCACTACCAATCCTTGATGATGTCCGGCCAGCGGCCACCGAGATCGGGGAGGTCCGGCGTCGCGTGCAGGTACTCGTAGGTCCAGCACCGGATCCCGCTCTCGGCAGTCACCTGGACCCGCCGGTACAGGCCCACGGCCGTGCCCTCGATGGCGTCGAGCGCGGCCAGCGCACGGTCGGTGCTAACCGGTGCCAAATCCACCCGCCAGCCGCGCACCCACCGGGAGGACCCGACATCGACCAGGCCGGGGTAACCCATACCGGTGTTCACCAACGACCCTGGGACCCGTTCCGGCTGCGGTTCGGTGACCGTGTAGGACGCCAGCATGGGCCACCGGGCCTGCCCCGGCATGAGCGTGCCGTAGACGAAGATTGAGGTCACTGGACACCGTCCATCGGTCCCGGACGGCGGCTCGACTCTAAGCACGGGACAAACCGGGGAGTGTGCTGGATAGGAGTGTCCGGGCGGTCACAGGACCGGCAGGTATCGCTCGAGCTCGAAAGGCGTGACCCGACGCTGGTAGTCCTCCCACTCCGCCCGCTTGTTGCGCAGGAAGAAGTCGAACACGTGCTCGCCGAGCGTCTCGGCGACCAGCTCCGAGCGCTCCATCACCGAGATCGCCTCCGCCAGGCTGCCGGGCAGCGGCTCGATGCCCAGAGCCCGCCGCTCGGCATCGGTCAGACCCCACACGTCGTCCTCGGCCCGCTCGGGCAGCTGGTAGCCCTCCTGGACGCCCTTGAGGCCGGCCGCCAGCATCACGGCAAAGGCGAGATAGGGGTTGCAGGCGGAGTCCGGTGACCGCACCTCGATCCGCGTCGACGTACCTTTCTGCGGCTTGTACATCGGCACCCGCACCAGCGCCGAGCGGTTGTTGTGCCCCCAGCAGACGTACGCCGGTGCCTCCCCGCCGCCGAAGAGCCGCTTGTAGCTGTTGACCCACTGGTTGGTCACCGCCGTGATCTCGGCTGCGTGGGTGAGCAGACCGGCGATGAACGCGCGCCCCACCTTCGACAGGTAGTAGGGGTCACCGGGCTCGTTGAAGGCGTTGCGGTCACCCTCGAACAGCGACAGATGGGTGTGCATCGCCGAGCCGGGCTGGCCCTCGAACGGCTTCGGCATGAACGAGGCGTAGACCCCGTGCTCGAGCGCGACCTCCTTGATCACAAGCCGGAAGGTCATGATGTTGTCGGCGGTGGTGAGGGCGTCGGCGTAGCGCAGGTCGATCTCCTGCTGACCCGGGGCGACCTCGTGGTGGCTGAACTCAACCGGGATCCCGACCGACTCCAGCGCCTCAACCGCCTGCCGACGGAAGTCGTGGCCGACGTCATGCGGTGTGTGGTCGAAATAGCCACCCACATCCACCGGGTCGGGCAGTTGTCCCGGCGTCCCCGGCCGGCCGTTGAGCAGGAAGAACTCGATCTCAGGATGCGTGTGGAAGGTGAAGCCCGCCTCGCCGGCCCGAGCCAGCGCCCGGTGGAGCACGTACCGGGGATCGGCCCAGCTCGGGCTGCCGTCCGGCAGCAGGATGTCGCAGAACATCCGACCCGCCCCGGGCGAGCCGTTGCGGCCCGGGAGCACGACGAACGTGCCGGCGTCCGGCCGGGCCAGCATGTCGGCCTCGTGCACCCGGGCGAAGCCCTCGATCGCCGAGCCGTCGAAGCCGATCCCCTCGGTGAAGGCGCCCTCGAGCTCGGACGGTGCCACGGCCACCGACTTGAGGAACCCCAGTACGTCGGTGAACCACAGCCGGAGAAAGCCGATCTCCCGCTCCTCCAGCGTCCGGAGCACGTACTCCTGCTGCTTGTCCAAGGTCGACCATCTCCCGAGGTCAGAGGATGTGGGCACACGTCTCCCGAGCTGGAGCAGATCCCGCCACGGGCTCGATCATGCTCCTAGAATGGGCGACGGGTCAGGTGCTGACGCCGCCCACAGCCAGCCCGGCAGCGGCCACCAGCACACCGAGAACCAGCGCCCGACCGTAGGACGTCTCGGTGGGTCGTCCAGCCGCTTGACCTGCAGGTTTCCCTCGAACGGGAAGGTGTCCCAGGTCACGGACTCCGGTAGCGGCGGCCGCCCGTCCGGGCCGTATACCGCCCGGGCGCGGGCGAGGAACTCGGCCGGGTCAAGGGCAGGCTCCGGTCTTGCCACGGTGCACATGCTAGGCAACGGCATGACGCGCTGCTCACGATCACGCTGGCCGGCATCGCAGCCGGGCAGCGTTGCTCGTCGAGGTCGTTGGTTGTTCCTCCGCAATCTCCTGACCCGTCTCCGGATCCCCGTTATGCTGCCGTAACCGCCCCTTTTGGGCCGGTTTGTTGCTATTGGTAATGACTCGAGTACAAGGAGTAAGTCGCGTGCCGCGAGTGGGCTCCCGCCATCGACGAACCGCTCTGGCGAGCGCGCTGGCCGCACTGGTTCTCCTGCTCCAGTTCTTCAGCGTCGAGCACCCCAGCCCGGCTCGGGCCGACCCGACACCTCCGTGCGGAACGATTGTCACACCGCCGCCGACCGCCACGACGATCAGTCATGTGGTGTGGATCGTTCTCGAGAACAAGGCCTACTCGTCGGTCATCGGAAGTCCGGATGCGCCCTACCTCAACAACCTGGCCAGCCAGTGTGGCCTGGCAACCAACTTCAACACCGGCGAGTCCCCGTCGCTGCCGAGCCTGCCGCACTACATCGCGATGACCTCGGGCGCTACCCAAGGCGTCATTGACAACAAGCCGCCGGCGGCCCATCCGCTGGCAGCCGAAAGCATCTTCAGCCAACTCGGCGCCGGCGGCTGGCGGGCATTGCAGGAGTCGATGACGGGCAACTGCGTCAAGGTCAACCAGCCCAAGTACGCCGTACGGCACAATCCCGCGGCCTACTACACCAACATTCGGACCCAATGCTCCGTGCAGGACGTCCCGCTGGGTGCCAGCCCGGACATCTCGGCGCCGTTCACCTTCATCACGCCGAACCTCATCAATGGCATGCATCGCACCGGTACGACGACGACCACCGCGGCTCAGGTCAAGGCTGGCGACGACTGGATGGCCGCCGAGATGCCGTTGATCCTCGGCAGCCCCGAGTACACCAGCGGGAGTACGGCGGTCTTCGTCACCTGGGACGAGGCCACGAGCCGCTCGGACCACATCCCGACCCTCGTCCTCTCGCCGTACACCGTCGCCGGGACACAGTCGTCGACGCCGTTCACGCACTACTCCATGCTGAAGACCACCGAGGAGATCTTCGGGCTGCCCCTGCTCGGGCACGCGGCCGATCAGCAAACGGCGTCGATGGCGGCCGACTTCAACCTGGCGCCACTGCCACCCCCGCCGCCTCCGGCGGTGAGTCCCTGCGGAAGCGCGACGTCGCTTCCGCCGGTCGCCTGGGAGCACGTCGTCTGGATCGTCATGGAGAACAAGAGATACGACTCCATCGTCGGGTCGGCGGATGCGCCGTACATAAACTCGGTGGTGCAGCAGTGCGGGGTGGCGACGAACTTCTACGCCGTTGCCCAGCAGCTGCCGAAAATCCCCATGACGAGCGGCAATACCTACGATCTGGCCGACGAGCTCCCCCCGACAGACCATCCCCTGGCTGGACCGAGCATCTTCTCGCAGGTCGGAGCCGGAAACTGGCGGGGGCTCGAGGAGTCCATGCCGTCGAACTGCTACCTGTACAACGCCGGCAACTATGTCGTGCGCCACAACCCGGCGGCCTACTTCACCGACGTGCGCACCGACTGCGCGACCCAGGACGTACCGCTGGGTGCGGTTCCGGACCTCTCCGCGCAGTTCACCTATCTTTCGCCCAACCTCCCGCATTCCATGCACGGCACCTCGACGAACAAGACGACCGGCTCTCAGACACGGGCGGGGGACGCCTGGCTCGCGAAGGAGCTGCCGCTCGTCCTGGACAGCCCGGAGTACCGCTCCGGAACGACCGCGGTCTTCCTGACCTGGGATGAGGGAGACGGCATCAGCCAGCAGGTGGCCACGGTGGTGATATCTCCATACACGGTGGCCGGAACTCGAAGCGACGTTCCCTTCGACCACTATTCGCTGCTCAAGACGACCGAGGAGCTGCTGGGCTACCAGGCCACACTCGGGCACGCCGCAGATCCCACGACCGCGTCCATGGCTTCGGCCTTCAATCTCAGCTCGCCCCTGCCGATCGGGCCCGCATCGCAATAACCTGTAGGCATGTTCGAGAGGTTCACCGACCGCGCCCGGCGCGTGGTGGTCCTGGCCCAGGAGGAGGCCAGGATCCTCAACCACGACTACATCGGCACCGAGCACCTTCTGCTCGGGCTGGTCCACGAGGGCGAGGGCGTGGCCGCCCGAGCGCTGACCTCGCTCGGCATCTCCCTCCACGGAGTCCGCGAGCAGGTCGAGGAGATCATCGGACCGGGCAAGTCGGCTCCCTCGGGTCACATCCCCTTCACTCCACGCGCCAAGAAGGTGCTCGAGCTCTCCCTCCGTGAGGCGCTGCAGCTCGGCCACAACTACATCGGCACCGAGCACATCCTGCTGGGACTGATCCGCGAGGGCGAGGGCGTCGGGGCGCTCGTGCTCGTCAAGCTGGGTGCCGACCACAGCCGGGTCCGCCAGACCGTGGCCGAGATGCCGCCCGAAGAGACGACCGGGGGGCCGCCGACCGGCCCCGTGCCGTTCCGGCAAGCCCTGGAGGGGATCGGCCGGCTGGAGCAGAAGATCGACGCGCTGACCGACTCGGTGGCGGAGATCCTACGGCGGCTCAGCGGACCTGGGTCCGGTCGCGGACCCGGGGGCAGGTCCCGCCCGTAGGCTGGGGCCATGCCGCAGCTGCGGATCGGCCTCGCGCAGGTGGACCTGAGCGTCGGCGACCTGACCGGAAACGCCGACATCGTCCTGAGCTGGACGCGGCACGCCAGGGCACAGGGGGCGCACCTGGTGGCCTTCCCGGAGATGGCGCTGACCGGGTACCCACCGGAGGACCTGGTGCTGCGCCGCTCCTTTCTCGACGCCTCCCGTACGGGGCTCGACCGGCTGGCCGGTCGGCTGGCCGATGAGGGCTTCGGCGAGACCGCCGTTGTGGTCGGATACCTCGACGCCTCGGGTGAGCCGGAGCTGCAGACCCCGTTCGGCCGGCCGGCCGGCGGGCCGCAGAACGCCGCCGCGTTTGTCCACCGGGGCCGGGTGGTCGCCCGCTACGCCAAGCACCACCTTCCCAACTACGGCGTGTTCGACGAGTTCCGCTACTTCGTGGCCGGCGACCGGCTGCCGGTGGTCCGGCTGCACGGCGTGGACGTGGCCATGACGATCTGCGAGGACCTGTGGCAGGACGGCGGACCGATCAAGGTGGCCCGCCGCGCCACCGTCGGCCTCGTCGTGTGCCTGAACGGCTCGCCGTACGAGCGCAACAAGGACGACTTCCGCCTCGATCTGGTGCGCCGCCGCGCCCGTGAGGCCAGCGCGGCCTTGGCCTACGTCAACATGTACGGCGGTCAGGACGAGCTGGTCTTCGAGGGCGACTCTCTCGTCGTCGACGCCGCCGGCGAGCTGGTGGCGCGGGCGCCCCAGTTCCAGTCCGGTCTGCTGCTTGTCGACCTCGATCTGCCGGCCGCGACCGATGATCGGGTCGGCACCGTCGACGCCGGGGACGGGACCCGGATGCTGGTCGAACGGGTCGCAACCCGGACCGAGCCGCTCGCGGCGTACCCGGCGCTCACCCCTGGACGCGCCGACCGGCTCCGCGACGAGGCCGAGGTCTACGCGGCGCTGGTGACCGGCACCCGCAACTACGTCCGCAAGAACGGCTTCGCCTCGGTGCTGATCGGACTCTCCGGCGGGATCGACTCGGCGCTGGTCGCCACCATCGCCGCAGATGCGCTGGGCCCCGACGCCGTCCACGTCGTCGGCCTCCCCGGCCGGTGGTCCAGCGACCACTCGATCCGCGACGCCCAGGAGCTGGCCGGCCGCCAGGGCTTGCGCTGGGCGCTGTTGAGCATCGAGCCGATGGTGGAGGCCTTCGAGAAGGCCCTCGAGCTGCACGGGCTCGCCGCCGAGAACGTGCAGGCCCGGATCCGTGGAACCACCCTGATGGCGCTGGCCAACGAGCACGGTCATCTGGTCCTCACCACCGGCAACAAGAGCGAGCTCGCCACCGGCTATACCACCCTGTACGGCGACTCCGCCGGCGGCTTCGCGCCGCTCAAGGACGTGCCGAAGACCCTGGTGTGGGCGCTGGCCCGGTGGCGCAACGCCCAGGCCGAGGCTCGCGGCGAAGCTCTGCCCATCCCCGAGAACACATTGGCCAAGCCGCCCTCCGCCGAGCTGGCCCCCGACCAGCTCGACAGTGATCGGCTGCCGGACTACGCCGTACTGGACCCGCTGCTCGAGGACTACGTCGGCAGGGACATGGGTCGGGCCGAGCTGGTGGCCGCCGGCCACGACGCCACCCTGGTCGACCGGATGCTGGCGATGGTCGACGCCGCCGAGTTCAAGCGCCGCCAGTACCCACCGGGGCCCAAGATCTCGCTCAAGGCGTTCGGGCGCGACCGTCGGCTGCCGATCACCAACGCCTGGCGGGAGCCGTCAGCCCGATCGGGTCCCGGTCCCGGCGCCGGCCAGGACGGCGTCGACGACCGCCGCCGGTAGCTCCCTGGGCAACGGCCGATCGTCAGGACGCATGAGCAAGCGGTAGATGAGCGGACCTACCAGCAGGTCGACGAGCAGCTCGAGATCCAGGTCCGCCCGGACCTCACCCCGCTCGACGCCGGCGCGCAGGACGTGCAGAATCCGAGCCCGCCGGGGAGCGACCACCTTCTCCCGGTAGCACGCCATCAGCTCCCGGTTGCACCGGGCCTCGGCCACCATCCGCGGCAGGATCTGTCCCGCCAGGGTGGAGGTGGACTTGCGGCGGACATGCTCGAGCACCGTGACGAGGTCGTCGCGCACCGACAACCCCCGCAGCTGCGGCGGGACGTCCTCATCCAGCCGGGCCAGCGCGTCGATGATCAGCGAGTCCTTGCCGGTCCAGCGACGGTAGATCGTGGCCTTGCCGACGCCGGCCCGGGCGGCCACCGCCTCGACGGACAGCCCGCTCACGCCGCCCTCCACCAGCAGCGCGAGCGTCGCGTCGACGATCGCCTGCTCGGCGGTGGCGCTGCGCGGCCGGCCCGGCGCCCGCCCGGCAGACCACTCCGGAGCCGGCGTCACGGTCACCTGCCGGCCGCCGCGCCGGCGCGCGGCTGCTCGGCGAGGGTCTGACCCACGCCCGCCGGCCGGCCGCCGGGCAACCATCGGAGCACGACCAGCATCCCGACGAAGGCGACCAGAGCGGAGCCCAGCGAGGTCACGTGCAGGGCGTGGACGAATGCGGCCTTCGCCGGCGCGACGATCTCGTGCGCCGCACCGCCCAGCTGCCCGGCGACGCGCAGCGTGCCTCCGAGGGACTCCGCCGCGGTGTCGCGTACGGCGACCGGGAGCACCGCGAGATGCGGTTCGATGGCGTTCCGGTAGCTGGCCGACAGGATCGAGCCGAGGATGGCGACCCCGAGAGCGCCGCCGACCTGACGCACGGTGTTGTTGACGGCGGCCCCCGCGCCCGCCCGCTCCCGTGGCAGCGTCGACATGATCGACTCGGTGGCCGGGGCCATCACGTTCGCCATGCCGGCGCCCTGCACGAAGAGCAGTAGCTCCAACGCCCAGATGGAGGTGGTGGTGTCGATCAGCTGGTAGCCGAGGAAGGCGAGCGTGACCAGGGCCAGCCCGGTGCCGCAGACCGCCCGAGCGCCGAATCGCTGGACCATCTTGGCGCTGCGTGGCGCGAAGAACACCAGAGCCAAAGCCGTGGGCAGCAGCCGTACGCCGGCCTGCAGCGGGCTGTAGCCCCGGTCGAACTGCAGGTAGAAGGTCAGGAAGAAGATCGAGCCGAACAGCGCGAAGAAGGTCAGCGCGATCGCCGCGCAGGCGGCTGAGAACGCCGGATTTCGAAACAACTCGACGTCCAGCGACGGGTAACGGATCGCTCGTTCGTACAGCACGAAGGCGACGACCAGCACCGCACCGCCGACCAGCGGGCCGAGCACACCCGGGCTGGTCCACTCGTTGTGCTGACCCCCTTCGATGATCCCGTAGACAACCGCGACCAGCCCGGCGACCGAGAGCGCAACGCCCAGAAGGTCGAGCGGCCTTCGGTCGGGGTTCTTCGACTCCGGCACCAGCGCGCGGATGGCGAGCAGCCCGATGATCACTACCGGCACGTTGACCAGGAATACCGATCCCCACCAGAACCGCTCGAGCAGGGCGCCGCCGGTGATCGGTCCGATCGCCACCGCGAGGCCGGCGAAGCCGGCCCAGACACCGATCGCCTTACCGCGCTCAGCGGGCTCGAAGACGTTCGAGATGATCGACAGCGTGGACGGCAGCACCGCCGCACCGCCGATCCCCATGAGCGCCCGCCCGACGATCAGCATCGCCGGTGAGGAAGCGAAGGCAGACGCCAGGGAGGCCAGCCCGAACAGCGCCAGCCCGATCATGAGCATCCGCCGGCGGCCGTACCTGTCACCGAGGACGCCGTAGGTGAACAGCAACCCGGCGAAGACCAGCGTGTAGGCGTCGACGAACCACTCCTGCTGGCTCTGCGACGCGTGCAGCACCCGCTCGATGGTCGGCAGCGCGACGTTGAGGATGGTGTTGTCCAGTATCACGACGAGCAGGCTCAGCACGAGTACGCCGAGGATCCACCACCGCCGCTCGTGGATCGCTTCGTTGCGGTCGTCCATCCGCCGCCTTCCGCCGCCGCCCATGTTGACTTTCGATACGGTACTGTCCCGTCTCGTAGCAGTGTACGGTAGCGTGGACATCCACCACGTCGGCGCCAAGAGCTGCTTCAACTCCGACCTCGCGGCCGCGGTCAACAAGATCGTGGACAAGCACCTCGCCGACGTGATCAGTAACTCCTACGGCATCCACGGGGAGCAGCGCAGTCGGCCGACCACCAGAACTACGTCCAGGCGTCGGCCGAGGGCATCGGGGTCTTCTTCTCCTCCGGTGACTCCGGCGACGAGATTCACGCGACCGGCACCAGAACGGTCGACTCGCCCGCGTCCGACCCGTTCGTGACGGCGGTCGGCGGCACCAGCCTGGGTGTCGGCAAGAACCGGGACTACCTGTTCGAGACCGGCTGGGGCACCGGCCGCAGCGTTCTCTACGGGCACGCGTGGGTTCCCGCCCCACCGGGTGACTTCCAGTACGGCGGCGGCGGCACCAGCCTTCTGTTCAAGCAGCCGGCGTACCAGCGGGGCGTCGTACCGCCGGCGATCTCCAACCTCTTCGGCGAAGGCCCGCACCGCGCGGTGCCGGACATCGCCGCGGTTGGCGATCCCAACACCGGCATGCTGATCGGCGAGGCCCAGGTCTTCCCGAACGGAACCCACTACGGGGAGTTCCGCCTCGGCGGCACCAGCCTCTGCTGCCCATTGGTGGCTGGCATCGAGGCTCTCGCCAACCAGCTGAACGGCGGATCGTTGGGCTTCGTGAACCCGAAGCTCTACTCGCTCTACAAGACCGATGCCTTCAATGACTACGCCAATGGGGTCAACGCCTCAGACGGCACCATCACCAGCCTGCGCAGCCTGAACTTCACCGGCACCATCGTGGTCCGTCCCGGCTACGACGACGTCACCGGTCTCGGCACCCCGAACGGGCCTGAGTACCTCAGGCTGTTAGCGCACCAAATCAGCTCGCACCACCCAGCGGGGGCCGTCCACTCGGGACGGCCCCCGCTGTCCATATCCCCCGAACGGGTGAGTTGCGCCTGCTCAGGACCCACTAGGTTCGGCCTGGTGCTGGTCAGGCGTCCGCGCCAATCCGTCCAGGCAGACCGCGTAGTCACAGGGGGCACAGTGCGAGCAGGAAAAATCATGGCGGGGGTGATCGGGGCCACCACGATGGTCGCCCTCGTGGCCGCGCCGTCCGGAGCCACTGCTGCAACCGCGCCGGCAAGCTCCGGCGTGAAGCCGACCGTCACAAACGACATGCAGTATCTGGGCAAGGCGAGCGTGAGCAGCCTCGCGGCCGCCGCCCGCCAGCCCAAGCCGGCGGCCACCGGCGCCGACAGGCGGCTCGACCGGCCCGACCCCGAGCTACCGCGCACCGGCGGCGCCGGGGCGAGCTCCGCGATTCGCGTCGGGGACCCGGCCGGTACGCCGGTCGTCCGTGGTGTACCCCGCGACGTCGGCGTCTTCGACGGCCTGAGCCACGCCGACCAGCGCAACGCCGCCGGCGGCAACCAGTTCAGCAAGGAGCCCCCGGACGGGGCGATCTGCCAGGGCAAGAACGTCGCCCTGGAGACGGTCAACTCCGCCGTGCAGTTCTTCAGCAACAGCGGGATCCAGTACACCCCGCCGCTCTCGCTGAACGAGTTCTTCGGCCTACCGCCGGAGATCGACCGAAGCAAGGACCCCCTCACCTTCCCGGGTCCCTCCCTCTTCGACATCCGCTGCCTGTACGACGCCGGCAGCGGCCGCATGTTCCTGCTGGCCCTGGGCCTGGCGCAGGACCGGAAGACCGGCGGCCTCACCGGCAGGAACACCGACTACCTCGCGGTCAGCGCCACCGACGACCCGCTCGGTGAGTACTACCGCTACGGGATCAGCGTCAGCGGCCAGCAGCAGCGGGGCTGCCCGTGCATCGCCGACTTCCCGATGATCGGCGCGGACAAGAACGTCTTCACGATCAGCTTCAACGAGTTCCCGTTTGCCGGGGGCTACAACGGCGCGAAGCTCGCCGTGCTCGACAAGACGAAGCTCGAGTCGGGCCGCACCGGTCCGGTCGCCCGCTTCAAGCTGCCCGACCTCGGTGGCCAGCCGTCGTTCACCGTCCAGCCGTCGAGCATCCCGCCGATGGGGCAGTACGCGAACGAGTCGAACGGCACCCAGTACTTCCTGTCCAGCATCCCGTCCGACAACGGTGACAACCGGGTCGGCCTGCAGGCACTGGTGAACACCAGCGCCATCAACGGCAACCCGGACGCCATCCGGTTCAAGGACACCCTGGTCAACGGCGTGCTGCCGTACGCCGACCCGCCCAAGGCGACCCAGAAGGCCGGCCGCCGGCCGCTCGGCAACAACCTGATGGAGCTCTTCGGCGTGCCGGACGAGCCGCTGCGCAAGCTCGACACCGGCAGTGACAAGGCGAGCACCGTCGAGTACGCCGACGGCAAGCTCTGGACGGTCATCGACACCCGGGTCGGCAACGGCGCCGGCGCGCGGGCCGGCCTCCTCTACCTTGCCGTCAACCCGCGGATGAGCTCCGCGGGCGACCTCGCGGGGGCCGTGGCCTACCAGGGCTACGTCGCCGTCAACAACGCGCACGTGCACCGCGGCGACATCGCGGTGACGGCGGACGGTCGCAGCGTGGCCATCGTGGCCTCGCTCAGCGGCAAGGACTACTTCCCGTCCGCCGTGTACGGCCGGGTCGACCCGACCAAGGGTTCCAACGGCGTCGACGCCCTGCACATCTATGGCGAGGGCGCCGGTCCCGAGGACGGCTTCACCTGCTACAAGGCCTTCGTCGGGCCCGGCCCGGGCGGCGTCGGCCGCGGCTGCCGGTGGGGCGACTACTCAGAGATCAACGTCGGCACCGACGGCAACTTCTACATGGAGGCGGAGTACATCACCCCACGCCTGCGCACGATCTTCGCCAACTGGGGGACGGCGATCGCCCGGGTACCGGCCTGATCGGTAGCCAGGTGGCCCAAGGAGGGCCGGGTCCTACGGGACCCGGCCCTCCGGCATTGCCGCGGTTGCCAACTGACCGGTCAACATCTCGCGCGCCTCGGCCAGCGAGGGCCCGTACCAGGTGAGGTGCCGGCCGGATACGCAGGCGACCGGCACGTCCCAGCCCGCGAAGGCCTCCGGCCCATCCTCCGACGAGAAGGCGTACGGCTCGTCCGGCAGGACGACGAGGTCCACGCCGAGCGCCCGGACGGCGTCGAGGTCGACCTTCGGGTAGCGGCTGTCGTCATCCGCGTAGACGTTGTCGACGCCGAGGCGGGCCAGCACGTCGCCCGCGAAGGTGTCCCGACCGAGAGCCATCCACGGTCGCCGCCAGATCGGCACCAACGCCCGACGTCGCGGTCCGGCGTACGGCGACGCCCAGGCCGATCGAGCGGCGGCCAACCAGGGCGGCCGGCCCAGGCCGAGCACGGACAGCATCCGGGCGAGCGAGGCGAGCCCCTCGTCCAGCGTGCGCGGCGCGGTCACCCAGACGGCGATCCCGGCGGCGCGGATGGCGGCGATGTCGGCGGCCCGGTTCTCCTCCTCGTTGGCGAGCACGAGATCCGGCCGGAGTGCCAGCACCCGCTGCACGTCCGGGTTCTTCGTGCCGCGCACCCGCTCGACGTCGAGGTCGGCCGGGTGCGTGCACCAGTCGGTCGCCCCGACGAGCAGCTGCGGCGCCGTCTCCGCGACCGACTCGGTCAGCGACGGAACCAACGACACCACCCGGCGTACGCCGGTCGCCGGCAGCGGGACCGGCGTACCGAGGTCGTCTTCAGACGTCGGTGACACGCAGGCCCGCGTGCGCCTTGTACCGCCGGTTGATGGAGATGAGGTTCGCCGTCATCGCCTCGACCTGGCCGGTGTTGCGCAGCCGGCCGGCGTACACACCCCGCATACCGGGGATTCGGCCAGCCAGCTCGATCACGAGATCGGTCGCTGCCCGGTCGTCGCCGAGAACGAGCACGTCGGTCTCGATAACAGCGACCGTGGGGTCGAGCAGCAGCGCGGCCGACACATGGTGGAAGGCACCGACGACCCGACTCCCGGGCAGGAGTGCGGCCGCCTGCTGCGCAGCGCTGCCCTCGTCCACCGCCAGCGGGTACGGCCCGTGCGCGTCGAAGCCGATCGGGTTGACACAGTCGACGACCACCTTGCCGGCGAGCGCCGGCGCCAGCGCCTCGAGCAGCGCCCGGTGCCCCTCCCAGGGCACCGCCACGATCACGACGTCGGCGGCCGCCGCGGCCGCGGCGTTACCGGTGCCGGAGAGCCTCCCGATGCCGTCGGCAAGCCCGGCAGCGGCCTGTCTGGCCCGGCCGGCATCCCGCGAGCCGATCAGCACCCGTACGCCGGCCGCGGCCAGCCGGCGGGACAGCCCCCGGCCCTGATCACCGGTGCCCCCGAGGACGGCGACGACGAGATCGGTCGGCTGCTCGGGGACGGTCACCCGCCCATCCTCGCAACGAAACCCGGTGGACGGCCGGCGGGGCGAGCTGCCACGGTGGCGACCCGTGGGCGAAGGACCGCACGGGGCCGGCTCGCGGGCGAGTGCGGACCCGGTAGCCGCCGTCACCGGCGAGGCGTCCGCCAATCCGCCGCCAGCCGCCGTACCGGGCCCGCGCTGGCGGCGGATTTTGCGCGCAGCAACCGTCGACCTGACGCCGATGCGGACGTCTCGGGACTTCCGGCTGCTGTTCTTCGGACAGGCCGTCTCCTTCACCGGCAGCATGATCACCTACGTGGCGGTGCCGTTCCAGGTGTACAGGCTGACGGGGTCCTCGCTGGCGGTGGGGCTGCTCTCGCTGGTCGAGCTGGCGCCGTTGCTGGTGGCGGCACTGGTGGGTGGCGCACTCGCCGACGCCCACGACCGGCGGCGGCTGGTGCTGCTGTCCGAGCTGGGCCTGGCCGGAATCTCCGGGGTGTTGTTCGCCAACGCGCTACTCCCCCGGCCGCAGCTGTGGGTGCTGTTCGTGGCCGGCGGCGTCGCGGCCAGCCTGGACGGCATCCAGCGGCCGTCCCTCGACTCGCTGGTCCCTCGGATCGTGCGCCGGGAGGAGATTCCGGCCGCGTCGGCGCTGAACTCGCTTCGAAGCACCTTCGGCATGGTGCTCGGGCCACCGCTCGGCGGCCTGCTGATCGCCCTGGCCGGCCTGCCGGCGACCTACGCGGTCGACGTGGTGAGCTTCGCCGCCTCGCTGGCTGCCCTGATGCTGATGCGGGCGGTGCCACCACCGCCGGAGGCCGAGCGGCCCAGCCTGCGCCGCATCGCCGAGGGGCTGCGTTACGCCCGCAGCCGACCGGAGCTGATGGGGACCTACCTCGTCGACATCAACGCGATGCTGTTCGGCATGCCGATCGCGCTGTTCCCCGCGCTGGCCACCCGATACGGCGGCCCCGGCGTACTCGGGCTGCTCTATGCCGCACCCTCGGTCGGGTCGATGCTTGCCACCCTGACCAGCGGCTGGACCGGCTCGGTGCACCGGCACGGGCGGGCGGTCCTGCTGGCGGCCACCGCCTGGGGGTTCGCCATTCTCGGCTTCGGGCTCGCCGGCCCGCTGTGGCTGGCGCTGGTCATGCTGGCGCTGGCCGGAGGGGCGGACATGATCAGCGGCATCTTCCGCTCCACAATCTGGAACCAGACCATCCCGGACTCCCTGCGGGGACGGCTCGCCGGCATCGAGCAGATCAGCTACTCCACCGGGCCGCTGCTGGGAAACGTCGAGGCCGGCGCGGTGGCCAGCCTGACCAGCGTGCGCACCTCGGTCGTCTCCGGCGGGGTGCTGTGCGTCGCGGGCTGCGCCGTGCTGGCCGTCGCCTTGCCCGCCTTCAACGCCTACGACGCCCGGCGACGCCCGGTGGGTGGCGCGGCTGACACCACCGCGCGGTCAGCCGTCGACGCCGGCTGACTCGCGCTCTGGCCGGGCCTCCAGCCCGGCCCGCTCCCCGGCGGTTGCCCGCCGCCGGCGTACGAGCAGGACCACCAGGCCGGCGACGACCACGACTCCGAGCATCGAAAGGCCGACGACCGAGAGCGCGTGGTTGAGCTGGCGCCAGCTCGCCCCGGCGAGGTATCCAAGGAGCACGCTGCCACCGGCCCAGACCAGCCCCCCTGCGACATTGAAGATCGCGAACGTTCGGTAGCGCATCCCGGCCATGCCGCACATTCCGGGCACCAGCACCCGCAGCGCCGCCGTGAATCGGCCGACGAACACCGCCTTCCCCCCGAGCCGGCTGATGACCGCCTTCGACCGGGCGATGTGGTGAGGCTTCAGCAACCGGCTCGGCACCCGGTTGAGCAGCCGTTCGCCGTAACGGCGGCCGACGGCGTAGCCGACGCTGTCGCCTATCACCGCTCCGAGGACGGCCGCGGCCATCGCGGCAACCAGCGACACCCGACCCTGGAAGGCCAGCACGCCGCCCAGGATGCAGGCGATCTCGCCGGGGAAGAGGAAGCCGATGAAGGCCGATGCCTCCAACGCAACCAGGGTGAACACCAGCAGCAGCGCGAGTACGCCGTGCAGGTTGAGGATGTGCTCGGCCAGCCCGCTCACGGGTCCATAGTGACGGACCTGGCCGGACGCACCGCCGAAGACGGCCGGCGGACGCGAGGAAGCTAGGCGACGCTGCGGTCGCGGGCGACCTGCGGGGTCTCGTGCCGGTCGGCCAGCCGATGCATCCCGTGCAGGACCGGCCCCAGTCCGAAGGCCGCGAGCACGCTGAGCAGGCACCACCCGCCCACGATCTCCAGTACGACGACCACGACGAACTCCCTGGGCTGCAGCATGCCGACATCAGATATGTCGGCTGCTCGCCCCCCGCCACTTGAGCAGCGGCGCCGGGTTTCTTCCGGCCGGATCGGCCCGAGGGCCGAGTGGATACGCCCTAGTTCGCGCCGGCAGACGTGACGACCTGTTGCCCGTTGGCGGCGGTCGGTCCGGGTGGGGCGGCGCGGTACAGCGGCAGCCGGACCGTGAAGCGGGCCCCAGCCCCCGGGGCGGTGTCGAGGTCGACCGTCCCGCCGTGCGCGGCCACGAGGGCGGCGACGATCGACAGCCCGAGTCCGGTTCCGCCATGGGCACGGGTGCGTGCGGCATCGGCCCGGTAGAACCGCTCGAAGGCGCGCGCCGCATCTTCCTGGCCGAGTCCGGGGCCGGTATCGAGGACCGACAGGACGGCGTCCTCACCCGCCGTAGCCACCGCAACGGTGATGGCGGTGCCCGGCGGGGTGTGCCGAACGGCGTTGGACACGAGGTTGGCGACCACCTGGCGCAGCCGGGCATCGTCGCCGAGCACGACCGGTGGCACGTCTTCGGTGGCGACCTCGAGGCTGGCGGGATGGTCCGGCGAGATCGCACGGGCATCCTGTACGGCGTCGGCCGCGAGCCCGAGCAGGTCGACCGGGCGCCGTTCGAGCGGGCGTTGCTGGTCCAGGCGGGCGAGCAGCAACAGGTCTTCGACGAGGAGTCCCATTCTCGTGGCCTCGCTCTCGATGCGCCTCATCACCCGGCTCATGGCGGTCGGCTCGGGCACCGCTCCCTGTCGGTACAGCTCGGCAAAGCCGCGGATAGACGTGAGCGGCGTACGGAGCTCGTGGCTGGCGTCGGCGACGAAGCGGCGCATCCGCTCTTCGGAGGCTCGGGCGCGGGACTCGGAGGCTCGCTGCGCCGAGAAGGCGGACTCGATCCGGGCCAGCATGGCGTTCAGGGCGGTAGCGAGCCGACCGACCTCTGTCCGCTCGCCCGCGTTGGGAACTCGGCGGCTGAGGTCACCGGCGGCGATGGCCCCCGCCGTGGCCTCAACCTCGACCAACTGGCGCAGGCTGCGGCGTACGACGGCGTAGCCCAGGAGTCCCAGCGCCGCGAGCACCAGCAGGCTCACGACGAGGTTGATGCGCTGGAGCCGGCCCACCGTGCTGTCGACGTCGTCCAGGCTGGTGGCCACCGTGAGCGCGCCCGGGTCGCGCGGCAGCGCGGCGACGAGCACGCGCCAGCGGTGGCCGGCCCCCGAAGCGGGTGCCGTGAACGGCCTTCCGTCGAGACCGGCGACCCGGGCCGGGGTCAGGGTGGGGAGGCGGGGTGGGGTCTGACGGCTGCCGGCCCGCGGAACGGCGAGGGACGGGGAGAACACAAGCTGTCCAGCGCCGTCGGTGACCTGTTGGTAGTACGACGTGGACAAGGCCGGGCCCCCACGCGATCCGGGCGGGGGGCCGCCCCGACCGCGTTCCACGATGTCGTGGGCGGTCGCTGCCAGGTTGCCGTCCACCCGGTCGAGCAGGTACGTGCGCAGTGCCGTCGTACCGACGATGCCGGCGATGGTCAGGGCCAGGGCCACCAGCGCAAGCAGCGCCGTGACCAGCTTCACCCGCAGCGGCGTGTTCGCCGGTGCGCTGCGCACGGCCCGGCCGAGGCGCCCGAACGCGTTGCTCACGGCCGGGGCAGCCGCAACACGTAGCCGACGCCGCGCAGCGTGTGGATCAGTCGTGGCTCGGTGGTGTCGACCTTCTTTCGCACGTAGGAGACGTAGGACTCGACGACGTTAGCCTCACCGCCGAAGTCGTAGTTCCAGACGTGATCCAGGATCTGGGCCTTGGACAGCACCCGGGCGGGGTTCTGCATGAAGTACCGCAACAGCTTGAACTCGGTAGGAGACAGCCCGACCGCCGAGCCGGCCTTCCACGCTTCGTGCGTGTCGTCGTCCAGCTCGATGTCGGCGAAGGTCAGCTTGGCGCTCGCGCCGCGGTCCGATCCGGCGCCGGGCAGTCGGCGCAGTACGGCACGGATGCGGGCAAGGACCTCCTCCAGGCTGAACGGCTTGGTCACGTAGTCGTCGCCACCGAGCGTCAGGCCGGTGATCTTGTCCTCGGTAGCGTCCCGGGCGGTGAGGAACAGCACCGGTACCCGCGCCCCCTCTCCCCGCAGTCGCCGTACGACGTTGAAGCCGTCGACATCGGGGAGCATGACGTCGAGCAGCACCAGGTCCGGCCGGAATCTGCGCGCCTCGGCCAGCGCCTCGCGACCGTTGGTGGCGGTTGCTACCTCGAAGCCGGCGTAGCGCAGGCTCATCGACAGCAGCTCGACGATGTTGGGCTCGTCGTCGACGACGAGCAGGCGCGCTTCGGACGCCCTCGCGTTGGCCGGCTGGGCCATGGTCTCCCTCCAGGTCCGGATGGCGGTGGCTGTCATCGAAGCCTTGGTCCACCACCTCCAGCATCCCTGAACGTGGGCTGTGAGGATGCTGTGAATGCGGTTCTCCGCTCCACCGGATTCTCAGCACATCCACAGGTCGACGCGAGGGTGCCCACAGGTGCGGCCGGCAAGGTCATTGGCGACAACCGCCCGGACCAGATCAGGAGACCTCATGAAGACGATCGCCAAGGCTTCGACCGCCATCGGCGCGATAGCGGCGATCGGCCTGCTGGCCGTCGGCGTACCAGCCATCGCCGATGCAGCCAGCCCGTCGCCCAGCCCGCAGAGCTCCGCAACGCCGACCCGACCCGGCGGCACCGACTGTGCCCGTCACTTCGGCGCCGAGAAGGAGCTGACCGGGAGTACGGCGGACAAGGTCAAGGCCGCGGTGCTGGCCAAGCTGCCGGGTGCCACCGTCCACCGGATGTCGACCGAGGACAGCCGCGAAGGGACCGGGGCGGCGTACGAGGCGCACGTCACCAAGGCCGACGGCACCGACGTCGAGGTTCTCCTCGACAAGAGCTTCAAGGTCACGGCCGTGAACACCGGCCACGGTCGCGGCGGGTTTTTCGGGGGCCGCAGGGGCCACGAGGCCGAGTTGACCGGGAGTACGGCGGACAAGGTCAAGGCCGCGGTGCTGGCCAAGCTGCCGGGTGCCACCGTCCACCGGATGTCGACCGAGGACAGCCGCGAAGGGACCGGGGCGGCGTACGAGGCGCACGTCACCAAGGCCGACGGCACCGACGTCGAGGTTCTCCTCGACAAGAGCTTCAAGGTCACGGCCGTGAACACCGGCCACGGTCGCGGCGGGTTCGGTCACCATGAACTGCCGCCCGGGACGCCCGGCTCCGACAATCCGGCCGCCAACAGCACCATTTCGCTCTAACCGGTCCCGATCTGGGCCGGCCCGCATACTGCGGTCCGGCCCAGTTTCGGCTGCGCGGCCGCGCTTCTGCCGAGCCGCCATTCGCAGCGAATTGCCAGCAAACGTCGAGGCGGAAGCCAGCCGCGAAATCAACGATGAGGGTATGGACATCAACTCACCCCAGCCCCAGCCATCCGACGCGCAGCCCGACCCGACCGACTGGCCGGATCGGACCGATATCCCCGCATCCGCGCCGACAGCCGCTCGGGCTCCCGATCCCGACAGTGCGCGGCCACACCTGGCGCGCGCCGGATGGGGCCGGCGATCGCTCGCGGGCGGCGTCCTGGCCGCCGTGGCGATCGGCAGCGGCACCACCGGCGCGGCACTGGCCGGCCGCTTCTCCGATGTCGGGGGTGCCGGTGTCGTAACGACGAGCTCGCCCATTCGGCTCACCGCGGCCGCGAATGCCGCGACCGAGCAGCTCGCCAAGGTGGCTGCTGCGGTGCAACCGAGCGTGGTGTCGATCATGGTCACGGCAGCGGGCGGGTCTGACGAGGGTTCCGGCGTGATCCTGCGCTCCGACGGGACGGTCCTCACCAACAACCACGTCGTCTCGGCGGCCGCCAACGGTGGGTCGATCCGGGTCAGATTCGCGACCGGGAAGACCGCAGCGGCGACGATCGTCGGTCGCGACCCCAGCACCGACCTGGCCGTCATCAAGGCCTCCGGTGTCGCCGGTCTCACGCCGGCCACGCTCGGATCGAGCGCGAACCTGAACGTCGGCGACACCGTGCTGGCCATCGGCAGCCCGCTGGGGCTCGACGGGTCGGTAACCGCGGGGATCGTGTCGGCGCTGCACCGCACGGTTGACCTGAGCAGCAGGAACCAGCAAGACCCGGGCACCCCGTTCGGCCAGCAGCAGTCCCCATCGGGTTCTGCGTCGGTGGGCGATGCGATCCAGACCGACGCCGCCATCAACCCGGGCAACTCCGGCGGCCCCCTCGTCGACGCCAATGGGGCGGTCATCGGGATCAACACCGCCATCGCCAGCCTCGGCGGCACGTCCGCGGGCAACATCGGCGTGGGCTTCGCCATCCCCGTGGACGAGGTCAAGTCGGTGGCCGACCAGCTGATCAGCGGTAAGACGCCGCAGCACGCCCTGCTCGGCGTACAGATCAGTGACGATCCCGCCGGCGGCGCCGCGGTCACCGCGGTCACCTCCAACGGCAGTGCGGCCAAGGCCGGGCTGCGCGTTGGCGACGTCGTCACGAAGCTGGGCGCGACCCCGATTTCGGACGGCAGCAGCCTGGCCGCGGCCGTGCGCTCACGTCACCCGGGCGAGCAGGTCACCCTGACTTACCGGCGCAACGGCGAGCAGCGGACCGCCACCGTGACCTTCGGGTCCGCGGTGCAGTAGCTGCTCAGCCGGCCGGCGATCCCGTCCTCGGCAGCCCACCGCCGCCGGCACGGACCAGCGAGGCCAACACGATGATGTTGTCCAGATAGTGGCCGCTGCCGCGGTCGAACGGCCCGCCGCAGGTGATGAGCCGTAGCGCGGCGCGGTTCGTGTCGCCATAGACGAGCTGCGAGGGAAATCTGCTCTTGGGATAGCGGCGTACGACGTCCACGGCGAAGACCGCCACCGAGCCGTCGGCACGCGTGATCAGCACAGTGTCGCGCGGGCGCAGGCTGCCGAGCCGGAAGAACACCGAGGGCCCGGCCGCCTCGGAGTCGACGTGACCCGCGATGACCGCGGGGCCGAGGGAGCCGGGGGTGGGTGAGTACCGATACCAACCCGCTTCGTCGTAGTGCGGCCCTGGCGAAGGAACCTCCAGCGAGCCGTCGGCGGCCTGGCCGAGGCGCAGCACCGGCGACCGTAGGCCGATCGCCGGGATGGCAATGGCGAGCGGTTCAGACGCCGGCAGCACCGGTCCCAGCACGCGCGGCACGGTAGCGGCCGTGGGTAGCTGCCGACCGGCCGACGGCGGCAGCCTGGCCGGGGGGGCGAAGGAGGCGACCGCCGACAGCGGTGGCTCCTGCGGATGCCGCTGGTGGGTGACGGCGACGCCGATGCAGGTAGCACCGGACAGGACGAGGACACCGGTCAGGGCGTGGGCGATCCGCATCGGCGGAGCGCTCAACCCCCTCGGGTAACCCGCCGGCGGAGCATGGCGCCCATGGCGGCGGCCAGCAGCAGGCCGCCGCCAACCGTCAGCAGCCCGAGGTGGCGGACGCCAGCGGTCGAACCACCCCCGGCCTGCACCCCACCTGAGGGCACCCGGGAGATCTGCGGCGGTGCCCCGGTGGAAGTCCCGGTCGAGACCGGCGTCGAGGTCGGCGCTGCGCTGCCGATCGGAGTTGCGGTCGCAGCTGCCGTTGGGCTGGCGGCGCTGGTGGGAGTCGGGCTGGCGGCGCTGGTGGGAGTCGGGCTGGCGGCGCTGGTGGGAGTCGGGCTGGCGGCTGGGATGATGTTGGTAGTGATCCTTGTCGTACAGGTCACGACGCTGCCCCCGCCGTTCCCGGTGCCGTTGCACTGGTTGACCCTGATCGGGATCGCGGGGCTGACCGTGGACTCACGGACCCGGCAGCGCACGGTCCCGCCGCCGCCGTTCGCCGAGCCGTTGCACTCGGTGACTGTGGCACCGGTCGTGGTGGCGGGGAAGGGTTGGCAATCCACGGTTCCGCCGGGACCCCCGCCACCACCGGAGCCCACACACTGGTTCACTGTCGCGGCCGTCACGGGCTCGGCGCCGGGTGTGCCCTCGCTCACATTGTTCGTGATGGTGACGTTGCAGGTGATCGCTTCTCCCCCGACGTTGGCGGAGTTGTTGCACTGGTTGAAATCGGTGACCAGGTCCGTGGAGTTGGTTACGAACGTGCCGTTTCCGCCCGCGCATGGGTCGAGGAGGCACTGCCGCGTCAGAGTGGTCGTCGAGCTGGTGGCGCCGCTGGAGCTGATCGTGTTGACGACGGTGATGCTGCAGGTCACCACCGTCGACGCGCCGCCGGGGCCCGGGCCGATGCCGTTGCACTGGTCGACCGCTACGTTCGCTGCCCGGGCGGCGGAGGGTGGCAGGGCCAAACCGACGATGGAGAAAGCACCGACGAGCGCGACCGCGGCCGTCGCCGCCAGGTGCCACCTGAGTCGGGAGGCTGGGGGGCGTGCCAGGGCGAGGTCTGTTTTCATGGACCACGGTCTTCCGGAGCGACAACTCCAACCGGGCAACCGGCTGGACGGACACTCATTGTAGTCATATAGTCACTGTCGGTGATAGTCGCCCACGGCCGCCGGGGTCGGGGCGGGGGACGAGCCGACCGCAACGGCCCGGACGATCACCTTCTTCGTGGGTGCCCCTGCCCGATGTTCTATTCCCCAGAGTGCGCCCCGGTGGTTCACTGACGGCGTCGTTACTCGGGGAGGGGGAACGAACGTGCCTGAATTCATGGACGTGCACACCGGGATGGTCGGCGTCACGGCGGAGGCGCTGCTCGAGGCGCATGACGCCGACCTTGCGATCGAAGGCGAGGAGGGCGTCCACTTCAAGCACGCGTGGGCCGACCCGAAGACCGGCACTGTTTTCTGCTTGTCGGAGGGTCCGAACGCAGAAGCGATCCAGCGCATCCACGTGCGCGCCGGGCACCCCGCGGACCAGGTTTACGAGGTCCCCGTGCAGGCATGACCGACCACGACGGCGCGGCGAGATAGCGCAACGCTAAAGCCGCAGGTCAGGCGCAGGCAGCGGACGAGCCGGCCTGTACGCCGGGTTCTGTACCGACGGCGCGCAAGCGCCGTCGGCGACGGCCATCCATCTCGGGCTGCCGTTGCCGGCAGCCTCTAGCGGTCTACCCGCAGGCTCGGGCGGGCCGCCCTCGAACGCCTGCGCAGCGGGCCCGTGGGCCCACCTCTTGACCTTGCTCCGGGTGGGGTTTACCGAGCCGCCCCGGTCACCCGGAGCGCTGGTGCGCTCTTACCGCACCGTTTCACCCTTACCTCGACGCCGAAGCGCCGAGGCGGTCTGCTTTCTGTGGCACTGTCCCGCGGGTCACCCCGGGTGGGTGTTACCCACCACCTTGCCCTGTGGAGCCCGGACGTTCCTCGGCGACGACCACTCGCGCAGCCGCCGACGCGACCGTCCGGCCGACTCGTCCGCCGTCCGACCAGGGTACGGCGAACTCAGCCAAGCGCGAAAGACACCCGGCGCCGAACCTGGTCCGCCTCGGTCAGGCGCACCCGCACGGTCTGCCCGAGGGGCAGGTGATGACCCCTACACCGCGCCCGCACGGCGGGGTCACGCAACTGGACCTCGCCGCCGTCTTTGCCGGTTTCCACCACCACGGCGTCGTACGTCGTCCCGACCGCACCTGCGAGCACCGTCGCCTCCATGAGATCCACGACCGCCCGATCCAGCGCATGGGCCCGGCGATCCGCCGCGGCCATCTCCGCCGGCAGCGCCGGCAGCGCCGTTGCGACCCACTCGGGAACGGGCGCACCGGCGCAGACGGCGAGGCACACCTCCCCGACGTAGCGGTCGACCAGCCGGCGCAGCGGGGCGGTGGTGTGGGCGTACGGCGCCGCCACCGCGCTGTGCTGCGGCTGGGCGGGGGGCACGCCGCCGGCGAACGCGACGTACGCGGCTCCACGCAGCAGTCGGGTAGCCAGCTCGAGTACCGCGGCCTGTGCCGGCACCGCAGCGTCGAGCGCACTCACCACCTCGGCGTACGGCCGGCCGGCCGGCCAATCGACGCCCAGGGCCACGGCGCTGCGCCGCAGCGACTCGACGATCGCCCGATCCGCCGGCGGCAGCGTCCGCAGCACCCCGACGCCAGCGGCCAGCATCAGTCGGGCTGCGGCCATCCCGGTCAGCAACGAGATCTGGGCGTTCCAGCTCTCGACCGGCAGCGCCGCCCGGTACTCCAGTCGCCAGCCCCCCGCCGGGTCGGCCACCACCTCCTGCTCGGCCAGCCGCAGGTCGACCGCGCCGCGCTCCAGCGCGCGGGCCTGCCGCGCCTCCCCCACTTCTCGCAGCAGTCGCAGCGACTCGGCGGCGGTGCCGTTCTCGATCGAGCGCTGTACGCCGGCGTAGTCCAGCTTCTCGCGGCTGCGCACCAGCGCCCGGCGTACGTCGGTGGCGACCGGTCCGCCGCCGGAGTCGAGAGCGAAACTCCACAGCAGAGCGGGTCGAACCTGGTCGGGGAGCAGGCTGGCGGCACCCTCGCTCAACTCGTTGGGGTAGAGCGGCGTGCGCAGGTCCGGGCTGTACAGCGTCTCGCCCCGGCGATGCGCCTCGGCGTCGAGTTGACCGCCAGGGAGCACGAAGGCAGCGACATCGGCGATGGCGTAACGGACCCGCCACCCGTCGCCCAACCGTTCGATGTGCATGGCCTGGTCGAGATCCATGGACTCGGGCGGGTCGATGGTCACGAAGGGCACCTGGGTGGCGTCCAACCGGGGCGCCGACGCGGCCGGAGTCGCGGCCGCCGTCTGCACCTCGGCAACCACCTCGGCGGGGAAGTCGGCAGGCACCTGCAGCTCCACCCGTACCATGTCGAACGCCGGGTCGAGGCGGGTGGCCGCCGGTCCGGGGTTGCGCAGTCGGCGTACGGACATCGGTTGGGTCTCCGTTCAACGCTGCCGGCGCTAAGCCGTTCGGGTATACCTGCCGATCCTCTTTGCAGAACCCCCGGCAGCGTGCCGAAACGTTGCCTAGTGTTCTCTACTAACTTGATAGGCAATCCACCAGGACGGCGGACGCCGCCCCAGACCTCACCAGGACGGGCACCGTGCACATCGACTTCCTCATCGCGCTCGCCGGCCTGATCGTGGGCTTCACGGTCGGCTTGACCGGCATGGGCGGCGGCGCGCTGATGACGCCGATCCTCGTGCTGCTCTTTCACGTGCAGCCGCTGGCGGCCGTCTCCAGCGACCTGGTGGCAGCCGTCATCATGAAGCCGGTCGGAAGCGCCGTCCACCTGCGGCACGGGACCGTGAACAAGCCACTGGTGAAGTGGCTGGTCATCGGGTCGGTGCCGTTCGCGTTCGCCGGCGTATTGGTGCTCAACAGTTTGGGCAACGGCCAGGTCGTGCAGGGCCGGATCAAGTTGGCGCTGGGTATCGCCCTGCTGGTGGCCTGTGGGTCGATCCTGGTCAAGGCGCTCATGCAGGTGCGCCAGTGGGGTCAGGACCGCAGGCTGGAGGCGGCCGGCGGCACGGTGGCCCCGCCGCCACCGCTGCGGATCCGACCGCTTCCGACGATGCTCATCGGGGCGCTCGGTGGGCTCGTGGTCGGCATGACATCGGTCGGCAGTGGTTCGCTGATCATCGTGATGCTGCTGATCCTCTACCCGCAGCTGCGTGCCGGCCAGCTGGTCGGCACCGACCTGGTCCAGGCGGTGCCGCTGGTTGCTTCCGCCGCCCTCGGTCACCTGCTCTTCGGTGATTTCAAGCTTGCGGTGACCACCTCTCTGCTGATCGGCAGCATTCCGGGTGTCTACCTCGGTGCGCGCGTGTCGTCGCGGGCTCCCGGCGGCCTGGTGCGGCGCGCACTGCTCTTCGTGCTGCTGGCCTCGGGGCTCAAGCTGGTCAACGTCGACACGGTCACGCTGGCCTGGATCCTGGCCGCGGTCATCGTGGTCGGTCCCCTGCTCTGGATGGCCGCGCGCCGGGCCAACGGGCTGAGCGCTCGACCACCACGGCTGCGAGAGATGGTCTCAGCGCAGTAGCTCTCGCTCCCGGCGGCGGAACCTCGTCGGAGCGGGCGGCCGGGCGGCCGGCGGGTAGCGTTCACAGGAATGTGGGCGGTAGCCGGCGGCCTGGGTGCCCTTGCCGTGCTCGTCGGCCTCCTGCCGATGTCCGAAGCGGCCGACGTCACGGGCCGGCTGACGCCGATCCTGCTCTTCCTGGTCGGCGTCACCGTGATCGCGGAGCTGGCCGACGCGGCCGAGGTGTTCGACGTGGCCGCGGTCCGGGCGGCCCGGCTCGGCGGTGGCCGGACCCGCCGGCTCTTCCTCTGGGTGGTCGTCCTGGGGACGCTGACCACCGTCGTCCTCAGCCTCGACACGACCGCGGTGCTGCTGACGCCGGTCGTGCTGGCGCTGACCGACCGGCTGGCGCTGCGCCCGGTGCCCTTCGCCATGACGGCGGTGTGGCTGGCCAACACCGGCAGCCTGCTGTTGCCGGTGTCGAACCTGACCAACCTGCTCGCCATCGACCGGCTGGGCCTGTCGACGCCGGACTTCGCCGCCCGGATGGCGCTGCCCGAACTGGCCGCCGTGCTCGTCACGGCCGGTGTCCTGGGGGGCGCATACCGGCGCGACCTGGCCGGGACCTATGTCCTACCGCACCGACGAATCGTCTCCGACCGACCCCTGTTCTGGCTGGCCACCGTGGTCTGCCTCGGGCTCGGACCCTGTTTCGCCCTGGACCTCCCGGTGGCTCCGGTCGCCCTGGTCGGGGCCGCCGTCCTGGTGGCCGCCTTCACCGTACGCCGGCCACGGGCGGTTCGATTCGCCCTGGTGCCCTGGCGGCTGGTGCTCCTGGTCGAGGGCCTGTTCCTGCTGGTCCGGACCGCGGACGACCACGGCCTGGTGGCGGCGCTGCGTACCGTCGCCGGCACCTCCGGCGCGCCTCTCGGGGTACTGCGGACGGCCGGGGTGGGGGCCGCGGCCAGCAACCTCTTCAACAACCTGCCGGCCTATCTGGCGCTCGAGCCGGTCGCCGACGGGCATCGCTCCACTCTGTTCGGGCTGCTGCTCGGCACCAACGTCGGTCCGCTGGTGCTGATCTGGGGATCCCTCGCCACCCTGCTGTGGCGAGATCGCTGCCGGGCCCGCGGCGTCCACGTCTCCGCAGGGGAGTTCGCGCGCCTCGGGCTCCTCGGAGTGCCGTTACTGCTGGTCGGCACCTGGCTGGCCCTGCTGCTGGGGCCGACCTAATCCGGAGCCGCCAGGTGGGCCGTGTCGTTGAACAGCCGTACGACGGCCCGCCCGTCGGCGTACCAATCCACCGCAGAGAGTCCGGCCGGGTCGAGGTGCAACCGGTAGAGCGCTCCCACCGGGGCATCCAACGCCAGTCGGACCAGGGTCTTGATGGGCGTGACGTGGGAGACCAGCAGCACCGTTCGGTCGCCGTGGGTGACCAGCAGGCGTCCCAGCCCCGCCTGCACCCGCCGGGTCGTCTGGGCGAAGCTCTCGCCGGCCGGCGGCCCGACCGCGGGGTCGCTCAACCAGGCCGCCAGCTCCGCAGGCCACTTCTCCTGCACCTCCGCGAAGGTGGCGCCCTCCCAGTCGCCGAAGTCGGTCTCGCGAAAGTCGTCGTCGACGGCCACCGGCAGCCCGAGCCGGCGTCCGACCAGCTCCGCCGTCTCGATGGCCCGCCGCAGCGGAGAGGAGATGACGACATCGACGTCTCCTCGGGCGGCGAGCCGGGCGGCGGACAGCGTTGCCTGCTCGCGGCCCCGGCTGTTGAGCGGTACGTCGCCCAGCCCGCTGAACCGCTTTTCACCGGACAGGGCGGTGGACCCGTGCCGGAGCAGGAGGGTAACCGTCGGTCTTGTCGTCGGAACCCCCCAGCCGGGCGTGTCTACGCGGCCCGGCGAGGTGCTCCTCGCGGCCGACCCGACCGGGTCGCCCGCCTGCGGCGACCACACCTCGCCGCGGGCGGCGGCGTCCATGGCCTCGTTGGCAAGCCGGTCGGCATGCCCGTTGAGCTCCCGCCGGATGTGGCGGAACCGCACCGCCGGCAGCCGGCGTACGACCTCGGCCGCCTGCAGCCGCAGGGCGCGCATGTCGGGGTGCTTGACCTGCCAGCGGCCGGCCATCTGCTCGACCACCAGCTTGGAGTCCATCCGCACCTCGACCGCCGCGGGCGAGAGCTCGGCGGCTGCCCGCAGGCCGGCCAGCAGGCCTTCGTACTCCGCCACGTTGTTGGTGGCCCGGCCGATGGACCCGGCGACCTCCCGCAGCACCTCACCCGTCGCCGCATCGCGGACCACCGCCCCGTACCCGGCCGGCCCCGGGTTGCCGCGCGAGCCACCGTCGGCCTCGACGACGAGCCGCCGCCCGGTCACAGCCCGGACTCGGGCGTCCTGACCAGGATCCGACGGCACTCCTCGCAACGCAGCACCGCGTCCGGCGGCGCGGCCCGGGTGGCGGCCAGGTCCACCCCGGACAAGGACAGGTGGCAGCCCTCACAGCGGCCGCGGTGCAGGGCGGCCGCTCCGACGCCACCCTTGTCGGCGCGGATCTTCTCGTACAGCGCCATCAGGTCGGCGGGGAGCTCGGCTGCTAGCGCCGCCCGCTCCTCGGTGTCCCTGGCCGTGGCGCCGTCGATCTCGGCGTACGCCGTATCGCGCCGCTCGGTGATAGCGTCCCGCTCGGTGCGCCGCATGGCGCGCTCGGCCCGCAGCTGGCCGAGCCGCGACTCGACCGCTTCGCGGCGCTCCATGACCTCGAGCACCTGCTCCTCCAGGTCCGCCTGCCGGCGAGCCAGCGACGCGATCTCCGACTGCAGGTTCTCCAGCTCGCGCGGCGACCCGACCTGACCGGAGTCGAGGCGCGACCGGTCCCGGTCGCTGCGGGAGCGCACCTGCTCGACGTCGGTCTCGAGCTTGGTCTGCTCACGCTCCTGATCGCTGTCCTCCGTCTCGGCGGCGATGATGTCCTGGTGCAGCCGGTCCAGCCGGGCGGTCAACCGCTCGAGCTCGGCCAGCTCCGGGAGCGTGGACCGCCGGTGCGCGAGCCGGTCGAGTGCGGCGTCGAGCGCCTGGAGCTCCAAGAGACGCTGCTGGGTCTCCGGCGCGGCGGTTACCACGTCGATCCGGACTCCTCGCTCGACGACGGCAGATGCAGCGTCCAGGGATCCGTTCGGCGCCGGGACACCGCCACCTCCACCGTAGTGCCGGCCGCTGTCAGCCCGGCGTGCAACCGCTCGGCCGCGTCGCGCAGCCACGGCCACTCGGTCGCCCAGTGCGCGGCATCGACGAGGGCCGGCCCGTCGTCCTCGGCCAGCTCCGAGGCGGGATGGTGACGCAGGTCGGCCGTGAGGTATACATCCGCACCGGCCGCCCGGGCGTCGTCGAACAGTCCGTCGCCACTGCCCCCGCAGACCGCCACCGTGCGGACGGTCCGGTCGGGATCGCCGAGAGCCCGCACGCCGGCGACCGTCGCTGGGAGCCGGTCCGCCACCCGGGCGGTGAATGCACGCAGCGGCTCGGGCGTCGCCAGCTCGCCGACCCGACCGTGCCCGCGCGAGCCCGGCGGCAGCGCCAGCTCGAGGACGTCGTACGCCGGTTCCTCGTAGGGGTGCACCGCGCGCAGGGCCAACACCACCGAGGTTCGAAGCGACCGCGGCAGTACCATCTCGAGCCGGCACTCCGGCACCCGTTCGATCTCGCCCTCCCGGCCGATCGCCGGGGCGGCCCCCGCCCCCGGCCGGAAGGTGCCGACACCCGCGCTGGTCCAGGCGCAGCGGGTGTAGTCCCCGATTCCCCCGGCGCCGGCCGCGGCCAACGCGTCGAGGACCCGTTCGGTGTCCGCGTCCGGCACGAAGGTCACCAGCTTGTCCAGCGGGTCCGCGGCGGCGGCCGCGAGCGGTCGCAGCTGCACCAGGCCGAGCACGCCGGCCAGCGCGTCGGACACGCCCGGGTCGGCGACGTCGGCGTTGGTGTGCGCCACGTGCAGGGCGACTCCGCCCGCGATCAGCCGGTGCAGCACCCGGCCCTTCGCGGTCGTCGCCGGTACGCCGTGTACCGGCCGCAGGAACAGCGGGTGGTGCGTCACCAGCAGGTCGGCGCCGGTCCGCACCGCCTCCGCCGCCACCGCGGCCACCGGATCCACCGCGAAGAGCACTCGCCGTACGATCGCCTCTGGGTCACCAGTGACCAGCCCGACCGCGTCCCACGACTCCGCCCAGGCCGGGTCGTAGAGGCGGTCGAGCACGGCTACGACGTCCGCGAGGTGCGGGCACGCGGACTGGCCGGCCGTCACACCGCCGGAGGCTACCGGCCTACGCCGGCGTCCTGGCCGGATCGTCCCAGGCAGCGAAGCCTGACGGAGAGGAGCGGCCGGTGGCCGAACGGGCGGACGACCCGCTGGCGGCGCTGGACCTGCCGGTGGTGCTGCTGTCGCACCGGGGACCGGTGTCCTTTCGGCAGGTGGATGGCCGGCGTACGTCGTCGCGGGGCAGCGGCGGGCTGGTGAGCGCCCTGACCGGGCTGGCCGAGCACCTCCGGGAGGCCGTCTGGGTCTTCGCCGCGACCACGGCGGAGGACCGGGCCGTGATGGCGGAGTCCGGCGGCGAGCCGGTCGAGGTGCCGCTGCTGCCGAGCACTCAACCGGTGGCCGACGAGCAAGAACGCGTCGAGGGGCTGACCATGCCCCTGGTGATGGTGGACGTCGACCCGGCACTGTACGACGACTTCTACTCCGTGATCGCCAATCCGCTGCTGTGGTTCATCCAGCACGGCCTGTACGGCCTGGCCCTGGCACCGGAGCTCACGGCTCGCCATCACGAAGCCTTCGCGTCCTACGTGACGGTCAACGAGCTCTTCGCCGACGCCGTGGTGAGCCGGGTGCAGGCGTACGGCGGCCGGGCGCTGGTGATGCTGCACGACTACCACTTCTATCTGGTGGCCGCTCGGGTGCGCGAGACATGCCCGGACGCGCTGATCACCCACTTCACCCACATCCCGTGGCCCGGTCCGGACGCCTGGCGGATCCTGCCGCCCCAGCTTCGGGACCAGATCTTCCGCGGGCTGCTCGGCAACGACGTGGTGGCATTCCACACCAGCCACTACGCGCGCAACTTCGTGCTGTGCTGCCGTGAGCTGCTCGGCTATCACTGCGACCTCGACTCGATGACGATCCAGGTCGAGGGCCGGCAGGTGCACGCGCGGTACTACCCCATCTCCATCGACGTGGGCGGGCTGGAGAAGCTGATGGCCACCGACGAGGTGGCCGCCAACGTCGCGACGCTCACCGAGCGGTACCTCTCCGATGGGCGGCAGCTGGTCGTCCGCGTCGACCGCACCGACCCGTCGAAGAACATCGTCCGCGGCTTCCGCGCCTTCGACACCCTGCTCACCGACCATCCCGAGCTGGCCGGTCGGGTGGTCTTCTTCGCGCTGCTGCAGCCCAGCCGCCAGGACGTGCCCGAGTACGCCGACTACATCTCCGCCATCGGTGCCGTGGTCGCGGAGGTCAACGCCCGGCAGGCCGGCGACGGTTGGCAACCGATCGTCCTGCGCCTCGAGAACGACCTGCCGATGGCGGTGGCGGCGTACTCGGTCTGCGACGTACTCATGGTCAACGCGCTCAACGACGGCATGAACCTGGTCGCGAAGGAGGCGGTGATCGTCAATACCCGCGACGGCGTACTCGCGCTATCGGAGAACACCGGTGCCCACGAAGAGCTCGGCCAATTCGCGCTCACGCTCTACCCGTTCGACATCCAGCAGCAGGCCGACGCGCTCTACGAGGCGCTGACGATGGATCCGACACTCCGCCGTGACCGGCGGGCGGCGGCGGCCGACGTGGTTCGGCGCAACGACATCGGCCGCTGGTTCATGGCGCAGGTCCGTGACGTGTTGGCCATGCCGGCCGCCACCGGCTATCGGAAACCGTCGGCCGGCCACGGCTGGCCGGCGTAACGCTGCATCACCGGCCCACACGGCACCGGCACCCGGCCGAGCAGACCGCCCCGGACGTCGAGCAGCCGCGCGCGCCCGAACCGGGCGAACGGGTCGCCGGCGAGGTCGTGGCCGTCCCGGCGCGCGGTCAGGGCACCGGCCAGGTGTACGCCGTCCCTCACCAGGGTCGTCATGGCATCGGGCGCCGGACCGGCCAGGACGTCCCGGATCGCCTGCGAGACCGCCGGGTCGTCAAAGAGCGGTGCTCCCTGCTCCGGCAGCAGCAGGAGCGACACCCGAGCCGGCGCGCCCGCCGGGTCCACCACCCGGGCATCGGCCTTCACCGCATGCTCGACCGGCCGCTCACCGGCCGGCCACGCCTGCAGCACTCCGGCGGGCTCGCCGTCCGGTGTCCGGGCGGCAGCGGTCGCCCATGCCCCCGTGGCCGGCTGGTCGGACAGCGCCAGCCAGCACCAGCTCACTGCGGCACCTCCCAGTCCGGCCGGATCCCGCGCGTGATCGTGCGGAAGTCCGCGCGCAGCTCCTCGAGCGTTGGTCGCCCCCAGAACCAGTAGCCGTTGTACGCCGAGCAGATGGTGAGGTCCGGGAACAGCGTGAAGGCGGCCGGCGCGTACGGCTCGTGCTCGGTATCCGTGGTCTCCCGCAGCCCCAGCTCGTCGACGTACAGGCGCTCCTGGTCCGACAGGAACGTCCAGCGCGCCCCCAGCCCGGCACGGAACGCGGCCGCCACCTCCGGGGGGTCCACACTGACCGAAACGAACCGGCTGTAGGCCACCTCCACCTCGGGCTGGAAGTCGACCAGCCGGCGGAAGAACGCCTGCTCCTTCGGGCACCAGAAGCCGCGGTAGAAGGTCAGCAGCAGCGGATCACCGCCGGCCAGTTCGGCCAACGTACGGGCGCTGCCGTTCGAGTCGGGCAACGACAGGTCCGGGAACCGACCGCCCGGCCGGAGATCGGGGCGCATGCCCCCTGCCTACCCGATCACCGCCCGAGCGGCGGCGGTCGGCGGCGGATGACACCGGCTCGTAAGAGAAAGTTCTACCCGCCGACGGCGGCCGGCCGGGGTGGATCGGGCCGATCGTCACGGGTCACCAGGTCCGGAAGCAGCCCCCGTACCCGGCCGTCGATGTCGTCGACGATCCGGCGTACGACGTCGAGGGGCTGGCCGGACGGGTCGTCCACCGTCCAGTCGAGGTATCGCTTGCCGGGAAAGACCGGACAGGCCTCACCGCAGCCCATCGTGATGACGACGTCGGCCGCCTGCACCATCTCGTCGGTGAAGGGCTTCGGGAACAGCCCCTCGGTCGAGAGGCCGCGCTCGGCCAGGATCGTCTTGATCTCGGGGTGGATCTCGTCGGCGGGTGTCGAGCCGGCGGAGCGTACGACGACCCGACCCTGGGCGTAATGGTCCAGCAGCACGCTGGCGGCGATGCTGCGGCCCGCGTTCTGCCGGCAGGCGACGAGGATCTCGGGGCGATCCTTCACGAGCTGACCCACCACGATGGCGCAGGCCCGAAGGCGTTCCCGGGCGAAACGGTGGGCGAGGACGGGCAGGTGCTTCGCCACGGTGACCTCGCCGAGCGACACGTAGTTGTCCGCCACGGTGCGGACGAGCGTCTGCTGGCTGAACAGGCCGGGAAACTCCTCGGCCAGCCGGTCCACCACGTGCTCGACGTGGAAGCGGAGCTCGGGCGGACAGTCACTCGGCCATTCGCCGCGCGGGTCGGCGGCCACCGGCATCGACGGTGTGGTCATCGAAAGCTCCAGTTGGTGATGATGTGGCTGTAGCCGCGGCCGCCGGCTCGTGCGGCACCACGAGTTGGTCCGCCAAGCGAGCGGCGTCCGGGTAGAGCAGCCGAACGGCGGCCACGGCCAGCGCCGCGCCGACGACCTGGGCCACCAGGAAGGCGGGCACCGACGGCGGCGCGATGCCGGCGAAGGTGTCGGACAGGGTGCGGGCCACGGTCACGGCCGGGTTGGCGAAACTCGTCGAGCTGGTGAACCAGTACGCCGCGGCGATGTATCCGCCGATAGCGAAGGGTGCGGCGGTCGTCCGGCCCGAGCGCACCACGCCGAACGCGACGAGCAGGAGCCCGAACGTGGCCACCACCTCGCCCAGCCACAACCCACCGGCGGCGCGACTGTGACGGGAGATCTCGATCGCCGACAGGCCGAACATCAAATTGGCCAGGACGACCCCGACGGCGCCACCGATCAGCTGTGCGGCGACATAGGTGGCAGTCTCCGCGTTCGTCAGTCCGCCGAGGACCCGGTCGACCAGGGTCACGACGGGGTTCAGATGGGCCCCCGACACCGGTCCGACGGCCACGATGATCGCCACCAGAGCGGTGCCGGTGACCAGGCTGTTCTCCAGCAGCTGTAGGCCCGCGTCGCTCGGTGACAGTCGCGCGGCGGCGATTCCCGAGCCCACGACCGCCGCCACGAGAAACGCCGTACCGATCAGCTCGGCCAGGGCCTTGCGCGCCAAGGCGGTCATCCGCACGGCCGCTTCGTCGTGGTGGCGGTCCGGGCTTCCTCGGCCAGGTTACCGAGCCATCCCGCCAACACCTCGAGCCCCTCGGGGCGCAGCCGGTAGTAGGTGTAACGCCCCGCGGGCTCGGTGTCCACGACGCCGGCTTCCCGCAGCTGGCGCAGCTGGTTGGAGATCGTGGTCTGCCGTACGCCGAGCTCCTCGACGAGATGGCAGGTACACAGCTGCTCCCGGGCCAACGCTTCGACGATCGAGCGCCGGAGCGGGTCGGCCAGCAGCCGCAGCATTTCGGCCCCCGGATGAGCCATCACGGCAGCGTGACTAGTCACGCCCACATGATGCATGGGCCCGGTACGTGGGTCAACCGGCGTTCCCAGACCAGGACCGATGGTCATGCTGGCGTATGCCGGACCGGCCCATCGCAGTCGACGATGTCGCGGCATAATCGCACGCCCACGCGTGAATTAGTGCCAGGTCTCCCCACTGCTAGCCGGTCCTTCTGCAGATTCGAGACAGAATGAATGGGTCGCCGGTGCGTGTCGCGATGGCATGCCGTGCGTGTAGACGTTCGCAACGTCAGCCCGGTCCGGGGCTGTAGTTCGCAGCAGTAGTTCGCAGTGGAGTGCCAGTGCCCTCGGAACACGACCTGTCTAACCCCTCAGGAGGACTGGCCGTTTGACTCAGCGAGGGACAGGTCGATAACCCCCATGATCTTGGTTCGACGGGTCTGCGCCGACGATCGGAAGGCCTGTTGACCGGACACCGCCACGCCGGGGAGGGACTGCGTCTCCACTCGTGCGACTCAACGGCGATGGTGCAGTTGCACGCCGATGACGTCGAAGCTCCAGTCGGAGCGGCCGGACGCGGGTGGAACACCTCGATGCTCAATCACTCGGAAAACGCGCCCGTTGAGGATCGCCCGAGCTCCCAGCGGCCAGCGCTCGATGTCCTCACCCCCCGACATGCTCTAGCAACACAAGCCGCCGCCTGCCACGCACCCAGGAAGTGCGCAAAGCTGGTGGCGCGTCTCGCAGCGATCGCGACGTCCAGCGCAACAAGGACACTCCGATGAAACGGCGACTGGGCGACACGGGGACACGGCGCGAGTCGCAATGTCCGAGCATTCTCCCGGACGTGCTCGGGGGGGATCGGCCATTCGGCGCATTCACACACCGCACAAGCGACGTCACGCGGCGCTTCCGCACCGTTCTGCGGTGGGACAGACGTCGAGCACGCCATATCCGCTCTTCGGCGTATGCGGCAGCGCACGGCACCCGATGGTGGCCGCTGGACTCTGGACGGCATCCTGCCGGACCGCGGCAGGGGGGACCCGCATTTCCTACGTCTCACCCAACCTGTCGGTCCGTCCCCGGTCTGGTGACCGGGTCACGGCCGCAGACGGTGAGCCATTCCTGCCAGGTCCCGGTCCGAGCTCACCGGATTCGCGGCGGACCGCGCACTGTCGTGGGCCGCGATCCACACCACAGCCCACCGGGCGTCCATCAGGCAAGCCAGATCGAACCACTACGACCGCTGCAGATCGGCGGGCAATAGCGCCGAAAAGGTGCAGCCGAAACCTGCCGTTGCCCCGGCGGACCAACTGCCGCTAGCATGCGCGCCACTCACCGCCTCGTCCCAGCGGACAACTGCATGGGGGGTAAGGCGATGAACTGGCTGTCCGGTCGCATCCGTTCCAAGCTCGTCCTGGCGGTAGTGTCAGTCCTCGGTCTGCTGTCGCTGGCGCCGCCCAGCCAGGCGGTCGGACCCGACACGTTCTCCGGCCTCAACGGAAGAATTGCGTTCGCGAGTGACCGCAGCGGCCACTCCCAGATCTATTCGGTGTTGCCCGATGGCCGCGGGCTCCGACAACTGACTCATGCCAGCGGCGACAGCGTCATCGCGGACTATTCGCCGGACGGCCGAAAGATCACCTTCGACAGCGACCGCACCGGCCAAGTGCAGATCTACACCATGAACGCCGACGGCAGCCAGGTTCGGCAGCTCACCCATGGCTCCAACTTCAGCGGCGACCCGGCCTACTCCCCGGATGGCACCCGCATCGCGTTCAACCGTTGCTTTTCCCGGGCCGGCTGCGGGATCTGGGTGATGGACTCGAACGGCAGGAATCAGATCGCGCTGACCAGTGCCGCGGCCATCAACCTGGAGCCCACCTTCTCGCCGGACGGCTCCCAGATCGCCTTCCAGAGCAACCGGACCAAAGGTGTCTGGGCCATCTACACCATGTCGGCCAACGGCTCGCACGTACGCCGCATCACGCCGCTGTCACTCGATGCGGCGCACGCGGACTACTCTCCGGACGGGCTTCGGATCGCCTTCAACAGCAACTTCAGCGTTCCGCACAGCTCGATCTTCACGGTGCGGCCGGACGGCACCGGTCTCCGCCAGCTCACCGACCCGGCGAGTGCTCTCAACGACTTCCGCCCCTCCTATTCGCCCCTGGGCAACCTCATCGTGTTCAACAGCACCCGCAATGGTTTCGACATCTGGGTGATGAACGCCGATGGGACGCAGTTGCACAACATCACTCCTGGCAGCCGTGGGCTCGACTTCGCGCCCGACTGGGGCCCCAGGGTGGTTCCGTGAGTGGAGGCTCGGGCTGCCGAAGGCGCGGATACAGATCTTCCGAGCGGGTCAGACTTGTCAAGACCCTCTAGCTGAGCCATGTCGACGAGAGGAACAGCCATGCGGATGATGATGAAGGTGCAAATGGACACGGCGGCGGCCAGCAAGGTCATGGCCGACGGCTCAATGCCTGAACTCATGCAGGGAGTGATGAGCCGACTCAAGCCCGAGGCGGCGTACTTCGGCCCGGAGGACGGCGTGCGTACGGCTTTCATCGTCTTCGACATGCAGGACCCGTCAGAGCTGCCCTCGATCTCCGAGCCGCTGTTCAACAAGCTCCACGCCAAGGTTCAACTGTTTCCGGTGATGAACCAGGAGGATCTACAGAAGGGTCTCCAACAGGTGGGGTCGTCCACTCAATAGCGACCCACAGGGCAGCGCGGCCTGCGCCTCGTCTCTGCCCGTTCGAGGATGCGGCCCGGGCGTCATGTCGTGGCGGCGCCACGGGCGCGGCCTCAACGGCTGGCACCCGTGCGCGTGCGGCGTATCGTCGGCTCGGCGTGCGCGACCGGCTGTAGCGGCAAACCATGCGGGTGCTCTGTCCGTCAGGTTGCGCGCTGTCACGCCTCCATGATGCATTGCCCGGTACGTGGTCAACCGGCGGACGCCGCCAGCTGGCACTGCCGGACCACCGTCAGGTAGGCGTGGTGAGCAGCGTCGAACTTGCTTGAGTAGGCGGCTCCCTGGATCAGCGAGATCCCACCCTGGTTGAGTGCCTCCGTCGGCGTTATCTGCCCCGCCAGCAGCTGGTTCATGACCTGCGTGTGCGCCGCGAGCGCGGTCTTGACGCCCACCGCCTCGGTGAAGCTGTCATTCGCCCGCTGCACCGCCCGCCGACATGGGTCGTTCATCTTCGATGCAGCGTTCGGGCCGGCAAGGGCGCAGCGCTGGACAAGAATCCGGTAGTCGCGGAGGGCGACGTCGAACTGAGCCGAGTAGCCGGCACCGTGGATCAGGGAGGGCATTCCCATGTTGAGTGCCTGTTGTGGCGAGATCTTGCCGGCCAGCAACTGGTTCATCACCGCGGTGTGCTGCGCGAGTGACTTCTCGACCCGGGTCGCCTGTACCAAGCTGCCGTTCGCCTGACGTACGGCAGCTGCGCACGCGTCCGGCGACGCTGAACCGGGGGTAGCGCTCGACGTCGCGGCGGCCGATGACCGGCCGTTGGATCCGCTCTCTGCCCTGGCGCTCTCGTGCTTGGCTGGGTGTCGGTTGATCATTAGCGCAATGACGACCGCAACGCCCAGCGCCAGGGTCAGTGCGGTCCTTGCCACGACAACCCACTTGCCGTTGTCCATGTCGCGACTCCTCATCCACATGCCCGTTGGCAGGTCCACTGTGGCCGGTGGTTGCCGGGTAGCGCTGAGCATCGTGACACCGCGGCAAGCCGCCGGGCCGAGTCGACAGGCCGGCTGCAGGCACCTGTGGCGTCGCGGTTACTCCATGGCGGAGCGGCGGGGGGAGGCGTGAGCTCTGACGCCTCCGGTGGGCGCGGCTGGGATCGAACCAGCGAGCCCACCCTGGTGACCGTCACGACCGCCGCACCATGGCCGGTGGGCAACTGGCCCGGACTTCTCTCTTACTGGCGGCGCTACGGGGATGCCTGGCGGGGATTCGTCGCGTTCAGTACCGGAGTCGGTCAGCAACGCCTCGGCTGGTTCTCCGCCGATCAGCTCTCCCCCGGCCTACCGCTAGGCCGCGACGAGGTCCGCGAGGTCGACGTGTACCGCTGCAGTTCAGCGAACCGACCGGCGGAGAAAGGTCCGACGGAAGCGTCGGACCTTTCCTTCGACCGGACAGTCGCCCCCCACCTCTGCGCAAAATTCGCTGGGCCGGGGGGAGCGTGTTAGAAGGGCAAGAAGACCCGTCGCCAGCCCTGAAAAGCCCCCCCGGCAGGGGCGGCGCTATTGACATAGACCCACCCGTCCGTCCCCACCACGTAGATCTCCGGGAACGGCCCGCCACTGGACTGCCGCACCGTGACCGATGGTGCTGAGGCAAGTAGGCCGCCGAGGTCCTCCCACCGCCAGCTGCCGGGCGCCACGTTGACGACCCGCCACGCGTGCCCGTCGCTTCCGCGGACGACCGCGAAGAACCGGTAGGACGCGTCTGACAGTTGCTCGAAGCCGCCCGCGGGGCCGGCGGTCATTATGCCGCCCAGGGGGACCCATCCACCCCAGGCGCCGTACGAAGGCCCGAACTTCGCCCACAGGGCGTTGTCGACGCCGCGCACGAACACGCCTCGATAGCTGTTCGGGTTGACGGTTGCACCTGGCCGGTCCAGCAGCGCGCCGCCCAGGTCCGTCCATTGCGAAGGGACGCAGCTCGTGACACGGCAGAAGATTTCCTGGGTCTTGTACCAGAGGTGTCCGTCGACTCCGCGGACGAGCGCGTGGACCTGAGTATCCGGCGGTAGCCCCACCGGTGGGTTGCTCTCCGGGTTCACCGAGACCGACGGCTCGGCGCCAAGCACCCCGCCGAGCCCCTCCCAGCCGGGGCCGAGAGCTCCGGCATCGTTCACCGTCCGGTCCCACAGCGCGTTGTCCGTGCCGCGGACGGACACCTGGTAACCGTTGTCGAGGCACCACTGCGCGACCGCGGCCGGCCCTCCGGCCAGTTGGCCGCCGAGGTTGACCTCCCGCACCCCGGCCGGGGTCGTAATCCGCCCGTGCGCTGTGCCGTCGCGCCGGCGGTAGAAGATCGCCAGCGAAGTCGTATCCACCGAACGGCCGCGGGCGGCACAGTCGTGGTTACTCACCGCCAGAGCGGCGACCTGCGGGGACACCGCTGGCACCAGCGGACGCGCCGCCTCACCTGACGAAGACCAGGCAGTACCGGGTGTGACCGTCACGGTGATCCCGGCCAGCAGCGGCAGGGCCGGCAAGACAAACCGGGCGAGTCGCATGGGACCACTCCTTCGCCGGAGGTCCGACAGCTGTCTCGACCAGATGCTAATCGGGCGGGCCTTATCCGTGCAGCGGTTACGGACGAGAGCACCGCTGGGAGCGGCGGCAGGCGTCGCCGTACGTTGCACCGTCGCCCCGGCCGACCCGTTCGTAGGGCCGGCCGGGGTCGCCGCCGTTCGGCGCAGGCGCGCGTCGTCGCGGCGGAAAGGAAGGCACCGCTCCATGGCCTTGGCTCCTGGCGGCCGGACCTGCACGCGCCGCGAGGTGACGTTGACGCCGAAGATCAGAACGCTCGGAGTGATCCCGCTGGGCTCATGCCGGCTCGGCGACCGCGGCCCGCGCGGCCTTCGGACGCAAGGTGTAGTTCAGCGTCGAGTGCTCGGTCTCCATGTCCTCCAGCGTCGGCATCCACGGGTTCGTCATGGCGCGCAGGAAGCGCACGAACGGGTCCGCCGGCCAGGCGCCGGCGCCCGACGGCGTCTCGTCGTGGTGCGCTTCGAGGTGCACCTGCAGCGATGTTGAGCCGTCCGCCTGGACGGCGAGCCAGACCCGGTGCAGCTCCTTGAGTCGGGTGTACGCCGTGGCGAGCTCGCGGACGGTGAAGTACGCCTCCCGCGCGGCGGCGGGCGCGCCGAGGAACGCCTCGGAGTCGAGGAAGTCGCGCCCGTCCGCCGCCCCCATTGCCGCTGAGTACGCGGCGCGGATGCGGTCCAGCTCGGCGCCGAGTGGTCCGCGGATGACGTCCGGGGCGCGCTCGTAGAGCTGGGCCTGGGCCTGGTCGCGCACAGTGCCGGCGGCGATGGTCAGCACCCGGGTGTGGGCGGCCCGGGCCTGCTCGGCCGCTGCGGCGGCGGCCGCCTGCGAGAGCAGGTCGGCCGGGAGCGGCTGGTCGTCGATCCAGTGGCCGACGAGGACATCCGCCAGCGCCCACACGTCGCCTGACCGGGGCCGGCCGAGACCCCCGCCAGCCGGGCCGCTGCGATCTCGTCGTGGTAACTCATCAGGTCATCTCCTTCGGTTGTGGCCGGTGGGGTGGGGGCACCAAAGATCACTTGGCGCGGCGCCTAGGACCGTCGGAGACCTGCCTCGCAGGTCGCGCACGCTGAATCGCACGGCCCTACGGGGTCCACAAGGTCCTTTCATGGGCCTCATGGCCGGTCCCACCGCTGTGCACGACGGCGCAGCTCCTCGAGTTGGTCGAGCGTCGCACCGCGACGGGCCAGCATGTCGTGCACCTCGTCCTCGCGGCCAGCTTCGATCAGGTACTGCGCCGACCAGGGTGAGCCGCCGGGCATCAGCCGGTTCGCCTCGTACGGGGTCAGTCCGGACTGGGCCTCCCAGTCGGTACGCGCGGCGGTCCAGCGGTGGAAGGCGCTGAGGAGGTGGCGGCCGTCCTCGGCCCACACCTCGGTGACCTTTCCTACGAGCAGCTCGGGCGGCACGGTCCCGACCGGCGCCGGCAGCTCCTCTTTCCGACGCCTCACGAGACTGTCCCGCGGATGCCATAGACGCCGCGGACCCCCACCCGGCGCTGCGGCCGACGTCCCGGTGCCTCGTCGCCCACGTCGCCGGCCGGGAGCCGGGTGCGCCTTGGTGCCTTGCGGGGAGTCCACCAGCGCTCCGTCGCGGCGTACCGCGGCGTCCAGGTCGGCCAGCAGGTCGACGGTGCCGACGGCCTCGACGAGTAGGGCGCGCTCGTGCTCGTCGAGCTCGTAGGGCTCGACCACCGACGCCACAGTCGGCGGCCGGCGGCGCGGGCGCCGGCCGGGGCGCTGTCGGCTGTCCTTCCGGTGCGCGGCGTGAGTCGTTCAGTGCGACTGGCTAAGCGGTGTGCTTAGGCACCGTTTCGACCGTAAGGGGCATTTCTGCTGGTCAGGGCCTTGTGTGGGCGCGGCTGGGATCGAACCAGCGACCACCCGCTTGTAAGGCGGGTGCTCTCCCGCTGAGCTACGCGCCCCAGCCAACCCAGACGCTAGATGGAAAAGACCTCTCGGTCGACTGTTCACTCGGCGTTCCCGTGGAGACGTCGCAGCGCCGCCGCCACCTCCGCCGCCAAGCGGGCGTCCGGTGCCGCGGCCGGCCCCGGCGGTTCGTCCACATCCGGAACGGATATTCCACAAGACCGGCAGTGCGTCTCACCCAGCCGGCGAAGCATGGCGGTCGAGCCGCAGGCGGGACACCGGTCGAGCTCGACCTGCCAGTCGTGTCCCAACTGGCAGTCGGGACAGATCAGGATCTGGGATCCACGCCGTACGCCGCGCTTCCATGGGCTCGCGCCGCGGACCGGGTCGGTCTGACGGACGCCGCAGAAGTCGCAGGGCACCTATTTCCCCCTACAGCGACGCGAGCGCCTTCTGGTACCGCTCCAGATCGCGGGCGTCCGGAATGGCGTTGACGACCTTCCACCGGACGATGCCCGACCGGTCGAGTATGAAGGTGCCGCGCACGGCGGCTCCACGCTCGGCATCGAAGACCCCATAGGCCTGGGCCACCGCGCCGTGCGGCCAGAAGTCCGAGAGCATCGGATAGGTCAGCCCCTCGGTGTCCGCGAAGACCCGGTGCGCCATCACCGAGTCCACCGAGATCGACAGCACCGCGACGTCGTCGTTCTGGAAGCTCGGCAGCTCGTCGCGGATCGCGCACAGCTCGCCCGTGCACACCCGGGTGAAGGCCCACGGGTAGAAGACCAGCACGACGTTCTTGCGGCCGCGGAAGTTCGACAGCCGGACCGGCGAATTGTGCTGGTCGTTGAGTTCGAAGTCCGGTGCCTCGTCGCCGACCTCGACGGCCACTTGGCCTCCTTCCTCCGGTAGTGAGCCGGGCTCAGCGGCGGGTGCCGCGAGCCACCAGCCGCGCGCCGGACCAGTCTCTGGCAGCGCTGATCGTGCTGGTCTGGTTGAGCCCCGCCGTCTGCGCGGCCTCGCTGATGTCGCTGGCCTCCACGTGCCCCTCCCGGCCGGCCTTGGGTGTGAGCAGCCAGATGACCCCGTTCGCTGCCAGCGGGCCGAGGGCGTCGACGAGCGCATCGACCAGGTCGCCGTCGTCCTCCCGCCACCACAGGAGCACCACGTCGACCACGTCCACATGGTCGACGTCGACCATGTCGTTGCCCGAGCGGTCGACAACCGCGCGGCGCAGGTCCTCGTCGCAGTCGTCGTCGTAGCCAAGCTCCTGAACGGCGGAACCGGCAACGATGCCCAACCGGCCGGCGGCGTTGCGCTGGCCCTCCGCGGAGCCCGCGGTCCCGCTCACGTACGCACCCTCCGAAGGAAACCCGGTCTCGCCGGCGTACCGGACCGCGCGGTCCTCACTGCGGTAGTCCACCCGCTCACCGGCGTCGGCGCAAGTGCGGCCGGGTCAACCCGGCAGGAAGGACAGCCGGACGGTGCGGTTCGGGTTGTCCGGATTGACGTCGACGAGGGCCACCGACTGCCACCTACCGAGCGCCAGCCGACCGGCCAGCACCGGCACCACGGCGTACGGCGCCACCAGCGCGGGCAGCACATGGGAGCGGCCATGGCCGCGCGATCCGTGCGCATGCCGCCACCGGTCGTCGGCCGGCAGCAGCTCACCCAGGGCCGCGAGCAGATCCTCGTCGCTGCCCGAGCCAAGCTCGAGCACAGCGACGCCGGCGGTTGCGTGCGGCGTGAAAACATGCAGCAGACCGTCCCCTCCGGCCTCGGCGGCGAACCGCGCGCACTCCGGCGTCAGGTCGTGCACGGCCTCCCGGCCGCCGGTCCGCACCGACACAACGGTGGTTAGCACCGCTCCCCCTACTCCCCGACCTCGACTTGGGACCCACCGTCTCCCGGCCGAAGATGACTCACGGGGGCGGAAGTACGACGATGGTGACCTGCCTAACAGCTCGCCACACCTCAGGGAGCCCGAATGCCGTCCGGAGCCAACCGCCACGCCGTCATCAGCGACGGGCTGCCCAGCCAGATCCCCGACGTCGACCCGCAGGAGACCGCCGAGTGGCTCGAGTCGCTGGACTCCGTGATCGAGGTCCAGGGTCGCGGCCGGGCCCGCTACCTGATGCTCAAGCTGCTGGAGCGGGCGCGGGAGAGCCAGGTCGGCGTACCGGCTCTGCGCAGCACCGACTACATCAACACGATTCCGGCGGACGCCGAACCGTGGTTCCCCGGTGACGAGTACGTCGAGCGCCGGATCCGCGCCTACATTCGCTGGAACGCCGCGATCATGGTCTCCCGGGCGAACCGGCCGGAGATCGGCGTCGGCGGCCACATCGCGACGTACGCCAGTGCGGCCAGCCTCTACGAGGTCGGCTTCAACCACTTCTTCCGAGGCAAGGACCACGGCGAGTCCGGCGACCAGGTCTTCATGCAGGGTCACGCCTCCCCCGGCATCTACGCGCGGGCCTTCCTCGAAGGCCGGCTGAGCGAGGCCCAGCTCGACGGTTTCCGCCAGGAGTCCAAGCCCGACGGCCTCCCGTCGTACCCGCACCCGCGGCTGATGCCGGCCTTCTGGGAGTTTCCGACCGTCTCGATGGGGCTGTCCCCGATGGCCGCGATCTACCAGGCGCGCTTCAACCGCTACCTGCTGGCCCGGGAAATCAAGGACACCAGCCGCAGCCACGTCTGGGCCTACATGGGTGACGGCGAGATGGACGAGCCCGAGTCGCTGGGGGCGATCGGCGTCGCGGCCCGCGAGGAGCTGGACAACCTCACGTTCATCGTCAACTGCAACCTCCAGCGCCTCGACGGGCCGGTCCGCGGCAACGGCAAGATCATGCAGGAGCTGGAGAGCTACTTCCGCGGCGCCGGCTGGAATGTCATCAAGGTGGTATGGGGCCGGGAGTGGGACGAGCTGCTCGCCCGCGACCGCGACGGCGTACTGGTCAATGCCATGAACACGACGCCAGACGGCCAGTTCCAGACGTACTCGGTGAGCGACGGCGCGTTCATCCGCGACGACTTCTTCGGCCGCGACCCCCGGCTGCGCAGGCTCGTCGACCATCTCGCCGACGAGCAGCTCACCCGGCTGTCCCGCGGCGGCCATGACTACCGCAAGGTGTACGCCGCGTTCAAGGCGGCCCGCGACCACACCGGGCAGCCCACGGTGATCCTGGCTCAGACGATCAAGGGCTGGACGCTGGGGCCGGACTTCGAGGCCCGCAACGCCACCCACCAGATGAAGAAGCTCACCAAGGCCGAGCTGAAGACGTTCCGCGACCGGCTCTACCTGGAGATCCCCGACTCCGCGCTCGAGGGTGACCTGCCGCCGTACTACCACCCCGGCCAGGACTCCGACGAGATCCAGTACATGCTCGAGCGGCGGCAGGCGCTCGGCGGCTTCCTGCCCAAGCGGGTGGTGCGCGCCAAGCCGCTGCCGCAGCCGGAGGAGAAGGTCTACGCGCAGCTCCGCAAGGGGTCGGGCAACCAGGAGGTCGCCACCACGATGGCGTTCGTCCGGCTGCTCAAGGAGATCATGAAGGACAAGCGGCTGGCCCCGCGCTTCGTGCCGATCATCCCGGACGAGGCCCGGACCTTCGGCATGGACTCGTTCTTCCCGACGGCGAAGATCTACTCGCCGCACGGCCAGCAGTACGACCCGGTGGACCGCGACCTGCTGCTGTCCTACCGGGAGTCCGAGACCGGCCAGATCCTGCACGAGGGGATCAGCGAGGCCGGCTCGATGGCCTCCACGATCGCGGCCGGTACGGCGTACGCCACCCATGGCGAGCACATGATCCCGCTGTTCATCTTCTACTCGATGTTCGGGTTCCAGCGGGTGGCCGACCAGATCTGGGCGTTCGGCGACCAGCTCGGCCGCGGCTTCCTGCTGGGCGCCACCGCGGGGCGCACCACGCTGAACGGCGAGGGGCTGCAGCACCAAGACGGCCACTCGATGCTCATCGCCGCCACCAACCCCGCCTGCGTGGCCTACGACGCGGCGTGGGCCTACGAGCTCACCTACATCGTCAAGGACGCGCTGCGCCGGATGTACGGCGAGAACAGCGAGAACATCTTCTACTACCTGACGATCTACAACGAGCCGAAGAAGCAGCCGCCGGAGCCGCAGGTCGACAACCTGGAGGAGGGCATCCTGCGGGGTCTCTACCGGTACGCCGAGGCGCCGGCGGCCACCGGCAACGGCGACCGGCCGCGGGCCCAGATCCTTGCCTCCGGCACGGCGATCCACTGGGCCATCGGGGCGCAACAGATGCTGGCCGAGGACTGGGGGGTGGCCGCGGACGTCTGGTCGGCCACGTCGTGGAACGAGCTACGCCGCGACGCCGTCGGCTGCGACGAGTGGAACCTGCTGCACCCGGATGAGACCCCGCGCACGCCGTACGTCACCCGAGCCCTCGACGGTTGCGCCGGCCCGGTGGTGGCGGTGAGCGACTGGATGCGGGCGGTGCCGGACTCCATCTCGCGCTGGATACCGGGGAACTACGCCTCGCTGGGCACGGACGGATACGGCCGGTCCGACACCCGGCCGGCGCTGCGTCGGCACTTCCACGTCGACGCCCCGTCGGTCGTGCTGGCGGTGCTGACCGAGCTCGCGCAGCGCGGGGAGGTCAAGCCGGAGGCGCTCGGCGAAGCGATCAAGAAGTACTCCCTGCTGGACGAGCAGGCGGTGCCGACCGAGATCGTCGACCCCAGCGAGCGGCAGGGCTAACCGCTCACCAACGGCCGCGGCGGACGTAGGACCAGATCCCCGCCGCGGCCAGCGCACCGATGCCGACGTAGCTGAGCACGAGTACGCCGAGCGCTCCACGCGACACCGACCAGCGCGGCCGGTTGCTGGGCGCCGCCGCCCGTGGGCGCACTGTTGTGGCTGCTGCTGCGGCTGAACTGCCGGCCGGCAGCCCGAGGGTCGAGCCGGCGTTCGGTCGAGCCGGGGCGGCAGGTTGGACCGTGGTCGGAAACGGGGCCGGCGCCGCCAGCGGTGAGCTCACGACGGGGGCGGCCAGGAGCACCGACAGCAGCAGGGCAGCCGGTAGCGCCGCCGCCACCGAACGGGGGCGGCGGCGGGGGGAAGCACCGTCGCGGTTCATTACGACCTCCGGTTGGCATCTTCTGTCACATCGTTCCCATTGGCAACTCCAGACAGAGCAGCGCCACTGCGCCACCACCGCGGGATGCGGGAGCGCGCGTCGTGTCGGTCCCCCGAGGACGGGTACGCCGCTCGACGACGCGAGGAGGAGCGGATGGAACGCGGTAGCGACAAGCACGGACGCCGGCTCGACGAGGCTCTCAAGGGCGAGACGGCCGGCATGGTCCGCGCCGGCAGGGATACCCACGCTGAAGAGTGGAAGTCCGCCGAGCCATCCGGTGAGGACGAACCCGACGTCGACCGCGCCCCGAACGGGACGCTGACCGGCGGCGTGCCCTCCGGCATGACCGCCGACGACGTCGAGGGCCGAACCGAGTTGGCGACGTACGTCCACCGCTCGGTATTCCCGTGCAACCGCGGCGGGCTCCTGGCCGACGCGATCGGCAACTCCGCGCCCGAGCGGGTACTCGAGGAGCTACGCCGGCTCCCGGCGGCCGGCGAGTACGCCAACGTCAACGAGGTGTGGGTCGCGCTGGGCCATGGGGTCGAGAGCCAACGCCCCTGACCCCTCAGCCCCGCAAGCTCGTCAGCCGGCGCGTCCGGTCCACCCGAGCAGCGCCTCGGCGTCCCAGCTGTTGACGATGCTGTCGACGGGTACGCCGCAGGCCGCCGCCCGCTCGCAGCCGTAGGGCTGCCAGTCCAGCTGGCCGGGAGCATGAGCGTCGGTGTCGATCGCCAGCTTGCAGCCGGCCTCCACGGCGAGCCGCAGCAGCCGCTTGGGCGGATCCAGCCGCTCGGGGCGGCAGTTGATCTCGACGGCCACGTCGAACCGGTGACAGGCCGCGAAGACCAGCTCCGCGTCGAACTCCGACTCGGGCCGGGTCTTCCCGCTCCGACCCTGGCTGCTGACATTGCGCCCGGTGCAGTGCCCGAGTACGTCGGTGTGCGGGTTGGCGACGGCAGCGACCAGCCGGCGGGTCATCTCCGCCGCCGGCATCCGCAGCTTCGAGTGCACGCTGGCCACCACCAGGTCCAGCTCGGCCAGCAGCTCCGGCTCCTGGTCGAGCGTCCCGTCCTCGTTGATGTCCACCTCGATGCCGGTAAGGAGGCGGAGGGGCGCCAGCGACTCGTTGAGCGCCGCGACCACGCGCAGTTGCTCGCGCAGCCGGTCCGGCGACAGGCCGCGGGCGACGGTCAGCCGTGGCGAGTGGTCGGTCAGCACCAGGTACTCGTGACCGAGGTCGGCGGCCGCCAGCGCCATCTCCTCGATCGGGCTGCCGCCGTCTGACCAGTCCGAGTGGGTGTGACAGTCCCCGCGCAGCGCCGCCCGCAGCTCGGCACCTCCTTCGGCCACCGGCCGGCCGGCTGTGGCCTCCAGCCGGCGCAGGTACACCGGGACCTCACCGCTGGCCGCCTCGGCGATTGCGGTGGCGGTCACCTTGCCCACGTTCGGCAGCTCCGTCAGCGACGCGTCGGCGATCCGCCGCGCCAGCTCGACCGGGTCCAGCGCCGCCACGGTGGCCGCGGCCCGGCGGAACGCCTGCACGCGGTACGTCGGCTCGTGCGCCCGCTCCAGCAGGAAGGCGATCCGGCGCAGCGCCGCGACCGGGTCCCCGTTCATGTCGTCAACCCCATGCCCCGCTTCGCCATCGACTGCCGGCAGTGTCGCAGCGGCGGAGCCTGCCTGCGCCGCCGCCGGCCGACCCCATACGCTCGCCGGCCTAGAACGCCCCCCTCCCTGGAGGTCCGGTGTCCCTCCTGTCCGATCTGGTCGCGGCCGTCGGTTCGGGCTCGGTCGAGATCGTCGACCTGACCGCGCCGCTGTCCGAGTCGACCCCGGTGCTGGCGCTCCCCGAGCCCTTCGTCAACACGCCGGGCTTCCGGTTGCAGGAGCTCAGCCGGTACGACGAGCGCGGGCCGGCCTGGTACTGGAACGCCTTCTCCGCAGGCGAGCACGTCGGCACCCACCTCGACGCGCCCGTGCACTGGATCACCGGCCGGGACGGGATCGACGTCTCCGAAGTGCCGCTGCGCCGACTCGTGGCGCCGGCGGCCGTGATCGACAAGACCGCAGACGCGGCCCAGGACCCCGACTTCCTGCTGGAGGTCGGCCACCTGCGGGACTGGGAACAGGAGAACGGACCGCTGCCCGCGGGCGGCTGGCTGCTCTATCGCACCGGATGGGACGCCAGGTCGCAGGACCAGGCGGCTTTCCTCAACGCGAACGAAACGGGTCCACACACTCCCGGAGTCTCGGTGGAGTGCGCCCGGTGGCTGGCCGAGGACGCACCGATCATCGGCCTGGGCGTCGAGACGGTCGGCACGGACGCCGGTGCGGCGCACAGCTTCGCGCCGGCCTTCCCCTGCCACCAGTTCCTGCTCGGCAACGGCAAGTACGGGCTGACCCAGTTGCAGAACCTCGCCAAGCTGCCCCCGACGGGGTCCGTGGTCATCGCGGCCCCGCTGCCGATCGTGGGAGGGTCCGGCAGCCCGAGCCGGGTGCTCGCGCTGGTCGAACGCTGACGATCCCCACGGTCGCGGACGCCGTCGGCGCCACGCTGGTCGAGCTGGGCGTGCGCCAGGTGTTCGGTCTGATCGGCAGCGGGAATTTCGACCTCTCCAACGCCCTGGTCGCCGCCGGCGCGCGGTTCGTCCCGGCCCGCCACGAGACCGGCGCGACCACCATGGCCGATGCCTACGCCCGGGTGACCGGCGAGGTGGGCGTCGTCACCCTGCATCCCGGCTGCGGTCTGACCAATGCCGTCACCGGGGTCGCGGAGGCGGCGAAGAGCCGTACGCCGCTGCTCGTCCTCGCCGGGGACACCGCGGCGGCCGCCGTACGGTCGAACTTCCGGATCGACCAGGACGCGCTCGCGCGGTCCGTGGGCGCGGTGGCCGACCGGGTGCACGGGCCGGCGTCCGCGGTCGCCGATATCACCCGGGCGCATCGCTGCGCCGTCGTGGAACGACGTACGGTCGTCGTGAGCCTGCCGATCGACGTCCAGGCGGCCACCTTGGCGGAGCAGGCGCCGGCCGCTCCGCTGCCGGGGTTGGCGCCGCCGCGGCCGACCGACGAGACGGTGTCTCGACTGGCGGACCTGCTGCTGGCGGCGGACCAGCCGGTTCTCATCGCCGGTCGGGGTGCCCGCGGTCACCGCGAGGTGCTCGAGCGGCTGGGCGAGCTGACCGGAGCCGTGCTCGCCACGACCGCGGTCGCCGGCGGGCTGTTCGCCGGCAGTCCGTGGAGCGTTGGCATCGCCGGTGGGTTCGCGGCACCGATCGGGGTCCGGCTCCTGGGCCAGGCCGATGTCGTCCTGTCCCTCGGCGCGTCGCTCAACATGTGGACCACCCGGCACGGGCAGCTGCTCGCCCACCACCCCACCGTGGTGCAGGTCGACCTCGACGCCGCCGCGATCGGGGCTCACCAGCGAGTGGACATCGGTGTGCTGGGCGATGTCGGGGAGACCGCGACGGCGCTGGTCGCCGAGCTCGAGCGGCGCGGCGGAGCACTGCCGGCGAGTCGCACGCCGGGCCTTGCAGCCGAGATCCAGGCCGGCACCTGGGCTCAGCAGCCCTACCAGGACACCGGTACGCCGGACCAGATCGACCCTCGGACGCTGTCCATCGCCCTCGACCGGATCCTGCCGCCAGAACGCACCGTCGCAGTCGACTCCGGCCACTTCATGGGCTGGCCGGCGCGCTACCTCTCGGTGCCGGACGAGGCGGGGTTGGTGTTCACCCAGGCCTTCCAGTGCGTCGGACTCGGGCTGGCAACCGCCATCGGCGCCGCCGTGGCCCGTCCGGACCGGCTCACCGTCGCCGCCCTGGGCGACGGCGGCGCGCTGATGGGGCTGGCCGACCTGGAAACCGTTGGGCGGCTCGGGCTGCGGATGGCGGTCGTGGTCTACAACGACAGGGCGTACGGCGCCGAGGTGCACCACTTCGGGCCGAAGGGTGCGCCACTGGATCTCGTCCGCTTCCCGGATACCGACTTCGCCGCGCTGGGGCGGGCCGTCGGCCTGGAAGGCATCACGGTCCGCTCGCCGGCAGACCTCGGGGCGCTTACCGACTGGGTCAACCGCGGCGCGCTGGGCGGCGTGCTCGTCGACGCCAAGGTCGTCCCGTCAACCGTGGCCGACTGGCTGGAAGAGGCGTTCCGTGGCCATTGATTCCGCCGGTGCAAGCGTCCTACCGCTGGCGGCCGTGTAAGAAAGGGCGGGCGGGCGGTGTTCTCATGGTCGTGACGCTAGCGCCGCCAGCAGCGAGCGAGGAGTCGACCGTGGTTGCCGTGGACGGACGAGCCCACCCGCCGGCCGCGGTGACCACTTCGCGGTTCGACTCGCTCTTTCGCGCGTACTACTCGCAGCTGTACGGCCTGACCTACCGCCTGCTCGGCGATCGCCAGGAAGCAGAGGACGTCGTACAGGAGGCGTTCTTGAAGCTGTCGGAGGCGGCGGTGATCGAGCGGCCCGACGAAGAGGTCCGCGCCTGGCTGCGGCGGGTGTGCCTCAACGCGGGTCACAACCGGACCCGCAGCCGCGTCCGCGCCGGTCAGCGCCTCGAGCGGGCCGGCCGGCTGGCCGAGCGCTCCGAAACCGGAGCGCTGGACCCGCTGCCCGCTGTGCTGCGCGAGGAGGAGCAACGGGCGGTACGCCGCGCCCTGGCCACGCTGCCCGACCGGCAGCGATCCTGCCTGCTCCTGCGTCACTCCGGCCACTCGTACGCCGAGATCGCCTCGACGATGGGAATGCCGATCGGCTCGGTTGGCGTGCTTCTCGCCCGCGCCGAAAAGGCCTTCCGTGCAACCTATGAGAACCAGGGGAGCGACCAATGACCTGTCCCCACGACGGCGACCTGCGCGCGTGGATCGACGCCGAGCCGTCCGACTACCCGGGTGGTGTCGGCCGGCACGCGGCCGAGTGCGTGCCCTGCCGGCAACGCGGCGCCGACCTGCGGCGGACCGCCGACATCTCCGGCCCTGCGCTGGCGCTGCTGGCTCCGTCCCGGGCGCCGTCGGCGGTGGCCGTCGAGACCGCCCTTTCCAGGGTCCGGGCGCTGGCCCCCTCGGGGCAGGCGCGGCGCGCCGACACGACCGTCGGCTCCGGCCGGGAGCGGTTCGGCGTACGGCTGCGACGCCCACTGACGGCGGCGGCGGCGGTCGCGCTCGCCTTCTCCCTCGTCGGTACGCCGGCCGGCCGCAGCGCCGCGAGTGAGTTCCTCGCGTACTTCCGCAGCGAGCACTTCGCTGCGGTAACCGTCAACGACCAGGACGCCGCTGCCCTCAGTGATCTCCAGCACCTGGGCACCGTCAGCGGGAACCTGACCGGTCTAAGCCCGGAGCCGGTGGGTTCGATCGCGGTGGCGAGCAGGCGGGTCGGCTTTGCGGTGGCTGTGCCCGATCCGACAACGCTGCCCGCCGGCCTGCGACGCACGCCTGAGGTGATGGTGAGCGCCGCCCGGGAGCTGCGCTTCACCTTCGACTCCGAGAAGGCGTCCCAGTGGGTCGAGCAGCATGGCGGGAAGGCTCTGCCGGAGCGATTCGACGGCGCCAGCCTGGTGGTGTCGGTGCCCGCGGCGGTTGCCCTCCAGTACGCCAGCGGAGACGGGTCGCCCGGGCTGGTCATCGGCCAGGCCCGGTCGGTGGAGGCACACGCCGAGGGCGGGGTCAGCTTCGAGGAGCTGCGTCGTTTCCTGCTCGATCTGCCGGGCCTGAGTGCCGGCACCCGGGCGCAGCTCGCCGCGATCGGTGACTGGCGGACCACCCTGCCGCTGCCGATACCGGCCGGCCAGGTGCGCTGGCAGCACACGTCCGTCGCGGGCGTCGACGGCCTGCTGCTCGGGGACAACACCGGGCTCGGCAGTGCTGTCCTGTGGCAACGCGACGGCCGCATCTACGGTGTCGCCGCTCCGGCCCCTGCCAAGGTTGTCCGCGATGTCGCAGTCAGTCTCCGCTGAGACACCGGTCGCCGCGGCACCGCCCGCCGGCACCCCGGCGATCGAGACCGTCGGGCTGAGCAAGCGGTACGGCGACCGGGTCGCCCTGCAGGACCTGACACTGCGGGTGGAGCCGGGTGAGGTGTTCGGCTTTCTCGGTCCCAACGGCGCCGGCAAGACGACGGCCATCAAGATCCTGACCGGGTTGGTGCGGCCGACCGGCGGGGTGGCGCGGGTGCTGGGCTTGCGAGCCGGGGACCCGCGCGGCCGGCGGCGCATCGGCTACCTGCCCGAACAGTTCCGCTTTCACGAGTGGGCAACCGGTGAGGAGCTGCTGGACTTCCACAGCCGGCTGGCCGGCGTACCGGCGGCACGACGACCGGAGCGGATCGCCGAGGTGCTCGAGCAGGTCGGGCTGGCCGGCCGGGGGCGGGACCGGATCCGGGGCTACTCGAAGGGCATGGCCCAACGGATCGGCCTGGCCCAGGCGCTGCTGGCGGCGCCGGCGCTGATCCTGCTCGACGAGCCGACCTCCGCCCTCGACCCGGTGGGCCGCCGGGACGTGCGCGACCTGATCCGGGGCGTCCGCGCGCAGGGGGTCACGGTTTTCCTCAACAGCCACCTGCTGAGCGAGGTGGAGCTGGTCTGCGACCGGGTGGCGATCGTCGACCGGGGCCGGATCGTGCGCAGCGGCCCGTTGGCCGAACTGGTCGGCCCGGCGGCCCGGCTGCGGCTTCTGCTCGACCGGGTGGACGGGGATCTGCTCCGTGCGCTCGAACGCCTCGGCTCGGTCGACGAGGTGACCGGCACGAGCGTCACCCTGGCCGTGGACAAGGCAGACGTCGCCCCGGTCGTGGCCGAGCTGGTCATCAGCAGCGGGTACCGGCTCTACGGTCTGGTGCCCGAGCAGCGTTCGCTCGAAGATGTCTTCGTCGGGTTGGTCCACGGGGAGACGGCATGAGCGCCCTCGAGGTGGCCCGGTGGACGGTAAAGGAGGCGGTCCGCCGTCGCCTGCTCCTGGGCCTGGTCCTGCTGAGTGCGGCCTTCGTCGGGCTCTTCGGGTTGGGCTTCGCACTGCTCTACAACAAGGCGCAAGCCAGCTCCGGAGCCGACGCCTTCGTCGGCACGGTCGCCGCCAACGTACTCACCGTCCTCGGGCTGTACGCCGTGCAGTTCCTGGCAGCCTTTCTGGCGCTGTTCCTCTCCGTCGGCGCGATCTCCGCCGATACGGACTCGGGGCTGCTGCACGCGGTGCTGGCCCGGCCCATCTCCCGCCTGGACTACCTGCTCGGCCGCTGGCTCGCGTTCGCCGGCCTACTGGTTGTCTACGTCCTGGGCATGGCCGGCGCGCTGCTGCTCATCGCCCGGACGGTGGCCGACTACCAGCCGGTCAGTCCGGTGCGGACGCTGGGCCTGCTCACCCTCGAGGTGGTGTTCCTCGTCAGCGTCGGGATGCTGGGCAGCACGGTCCTGCCCACGCTGGGCAACGGCGTGCTGACCTTCAGCCTGTTCGGCCTGGCCTGGCTGGGGGGGATCATCGAGCTGATCGGCAGCGCGGTGCACAACGTCGCGATGGCCAACATCGGCACCGGGGTGGCGCTGGCGTTCCCCAGCGACGCGTTGTGGCGAGGGGCGTCGTACTTCGCCCAGTCGCCGGCCTTCCTGGCCCAGACGTCGGCGGTCGGGCAGGTGTCGGGCGGCATCCCGTTCGCATCCACCTCCGCGCCGAAGGTGGCGATCGTCGCCTGGGCGGCGGCGTACCTGCTCGTCGTGCTGGCACTCGCCCGCGCCGCCTTTGCGCGCCGCGACCTCTGAGCCGAGCGCCTTTCGCCCGAGGCGGTCGCGACGTACGACGCCCGCCGGGGCCGCATGCCCACCACACGGTAGCGATGGTGCGTGGCACGCTGGCATCGTGCCCGCCGCCCGTCGTACGCCGCGCCGTCGCGGGACCGCGACGCTGCGCCGACTGGAGCGGGCCAGCGGCGCCCTGGCGACCCAGTCGGTGGCCCGGATGGACGAGGCACTGCCGTGGTTCCGCGCCATGCCGGCCGAACAACGGTCCTGGGTAGGGCTGGTCGCGCACGCCGGGATCGATGCCTTCCTGCAGTGGCTCCGGGCGCCGGCCGGCGACGCCTCCGGGATCTCCGGCGAGATCTTCGGCGCCGCGCCGCGCGAGCTGACCCGCGCCATCACCCTCCAGCAGACGGTCGAGCTGGTCCGGGTGACGATCGAGGTGGTGGAGTCCCAGGTGGAGCAGCTCGCCGCGCCGGGCGAGGAGGGGTTCCTGTACGACGCGGTGCTGCGCTATTCGCGGGAGGTTGCCTTCGCGGCGGCGGAGGTCTACGCCCAGGCCGCCGAGGAGCGGGGAGCCTGGGACGCCCGGCTGGAGGCGCTGGTGGTCGATGCCCTGCTGCGCGGTGAGTCCGACGACGCGCTGCGGTCACGGGCTTCGGCGCTGGGCTGGGGCTCGCCGACGTACGTCTGCGTGCTGGCCGGCGGGCCCATCCCGGGCGACCCGGACGCCGTGCTGGACCGGCTGCGAACCACCGCCCGGACGCACGAGCTCGACGTTCTCTCGGCCGTTCACGGCGACCGGCTGGTGGTGGTACTGGGTAGCGCCGAACCCCCCGAGGTCGCCGTCCGACCGCTGCTCGAGGGGTTCGCCGCCGGGCCCGTGGTGCTGGGGACGAGCGCGGCCGACCTGTCCGGAGCGGCCCACTCGGCAACGGTCGCGTTGGCGGGACTGCGGGCGGTGGCCGCCCGGCCGGACGCCCCCCGGCCGGTCCGAGCCGACGACCTGCTCGTCGAGCGGGCGCTGTCAGGCGACGACGAGGCGCGCCGAGTTCTGGTGGAGGAGATCTACAGTCCGCTGGCCCGGGCCGGCGGCGCGCTGCTGGAAACGGTGGCCACGTACGTGCAGTCCGCCGGCTCACTGGAGGGCTCCGCGCGAGCACTGTTCGTGCATCCCAACACGGTTCGGTACCGCCTGCGTAGAGCAGCGGAGGTCTGCCACTACGCCGCCACGGATCCCCGGGACGCATTCACCCTGCACGTCGCCATCGTGCTGGGCCGGCTGTCGGCCGGCTCGCCGGCGTTGTAGCCTTCCTACAAGGAGCGGACGGCGACTTGGTGAGGGTCGGTAAGCGCGGGCGGCCCGGTTCCCGGGCAGTCTGAGGACATGTTCGCCATCGTGGCGCCCGGACAGGGCGCCCAGACTCCTGGCTTCCTGCGACCCTGGCTGGAGCTCCCCGGGCTCGGTGACCGGCTGCAGTGGTGGTCGGCGGTGACCGGTGTCGACCTGATCGCGATGGGGACGACCGCAGACGCGGAAGCTATCCGCGATACAGCCGTGGCCCAACCGCTGCTGGTGGCCGCCGGCCTCGCCGCGGCGACCGCCCTGATCGAGTCGACGACCGAAGGCGTCGGCGCCGCCGCCGGGCACAGCGTCGGCGAACTGACCGCGGCCGTGGTCGCCGGTGCCCTGGCGCCGGAGGCGGCCCTGGTACTGGTTCGGGAGCGCGGCCGGGCGATGGCCGAGTCGTCCCGCCGCGAAAGCACCGGAATGACGGCGATCCTGGGCGGGAACGGCGCTGCCGTCGACGACCGGCTGGCCAGCCTGGGGTTGACCGCCGCCAACCGCAACGGGGCCGGCCAGGTCGTCGCCGCCGGCCGTGCGGACGCACTGGCGGCGCTGGCCGCGGACCCGCCGGCCGGGTCACGGTTGCGGCCGCTGTCGGTGGCGGGCGCGTTCCACACGTCCTACATGGAGCCGGCGCGGGAGCGGCTGGCCAGCCTGGCCGCCGGCGTACCGGTGCGCGACCCGGCGATGCACCTGCTGTCCAACGCCGACGGGCAGGTCGTTCAAAGTGGAGCGGAGTTGGTGGAGCGGCTCGTCGCGCAGGTGGCCGCCCCGGTGCGGTGGGACCTTTGCATGCGGACGCTCGGCGAGCTCGGCGTCACCGCGGTCGTGGAACTTCCCCCGGCCGGGACGCTGGCCGGACTGATCCGCCGCGAGCTGCCCGGCGTACAGACGGTGGCGCTGCGTACGCCGGACGACCTTCCGGCCGCACGCGCGCTGCTGTCATCGCGCCGCGAGCACGCCGCCGCCGAGCCCGCGCCGGCCTGGCGCGTCGTGGTCGCACCACTCGCCGGCACCTTCCGACCCGCCACCGCGCGTCCCGGCGACCACGTGGGTGCTGGCGACAGCGTGGGCACGGTGGTCGCCCGGCGTACCGAGGAGCCGGTGCCTGCGCCGTACGGTGGCGTGGTGGTCGAGTGGCTCGCGGAGGACGGTGACCCGGTGGGGCCCGGTCAGCCCCTCGTCCGGCTGCACCCCGAAGCGGTACCGGCATGACCCGACTGGCCCCGGGCTCCGGCGCGCCGGGAGCCAGGCTGCTCGGGCTCGGTGACTACCGACCGGCCCGGGTGGTGACCAATGACGAGATCTCTGAGCTGGTCGAGACCTCCGACACCTGGATCCGGGAGCGCACCGGGATCGTCCGCCGGCGGATCGCCGCGCCGGACGAGAGCGTCGCGGACATGGCGACCGCCGCCGCAGCCAAGGCGCTGGCCGCGGCCGGCCTGCGCGGGGACGAACTCGACCTGTTGCTGCTGGCCACCTGCTCCGAGATCGACCGGCTCCCGGGCGCGGCGGCCGCCGTCGCCAGCCGGCTGGGAGCCGTCGCACCCGGCGCGCTGGACGTCAACGCGGCCTGCGCCGGCTTCTGCTACGCCCTGGCGATGGCCTCGGACGCCGTCCGCACCGGAAACGCGCGCTATGTCGCGGTCATCGGGGTGGAGAAGCTCAGCGACTTCATCGACTGGACCGACCGGGGCACCTGCATCATCTTCGCCGACGGCGCCGGTGCCGCCGTGGTCGGGCCGGCCGACGAACCGGGGATCGGTCCGGTCGCCTGGGGCAGCGACGGCGAGCGCGGTGGACTGATCACCAGCCGGCGGGAGGACTCGTTCCTGCTGCGGATGGACGGACCGGCGGTCTTCCGCTGGGCGACCACCGAGCTCGCCCCCGTCGCCCGATCGGCCTGCGAACGGGCCGGCATCGCCCCTGGCGAACTGCGCGCCCTGGTGTCGCACCAGGCGAACGTCCGCATCATCGACTCGCTCGTCCGCGCGCTCGCGCTGCCGGCCGACGTGGTGGTGTCCCGCGACATCATCGAGTCCGGCAACACATCGGCCGCGTCGATCCCCATCGCGCTGACCCGGTTGATCGAAACCGGCCAGGTGCAAAGCGGCGACCCCGCCCTGCTGCTCGGCTTCGGCTCCGGTCTCACCTACGCCGGCCAAGTCGTCCTCTGCCCGTAGTTCACCGAGAACGTCAACGAAGGAGCACCGCATGACCGAGAACGACATCCTCACCGGCCTGGCCGAGATCCTGCACGAAGTGGCCGGCGTACTGCCGGAGAACGTCTCCGCGGACAAGAGCTTCATCGACGACCTCGACGTCGACTCGCTGTCGATGGTCGAGGTCGTCGTGGCGGCCGAGGAGCGGTTCGACGTACGCATTCCGGACGACGAGGTGAAGAACCTCAAGACCGTCGGCGACGCGGTCTCCTACATCAAGTCGGCAGGTGTGCCGGCGTGATCACTGCATCCCAGGACGCCGTCGTCGTCACCGGCCTCGGCGCGACCACGCCGATCGGTGGCGACGTGCCGACGACCTGGGACGCGCTGCACGCCGGCCGCTCCGGCGTACGCCGGCTGACCCAGGAGTGGGCCGAGAGCCTGCCGGTGCGGATCGCCGCCCCAGCAGCGGTGGAGCCGACCGAGGTGCTCGAGCGGGTCGAGGCACGCACGCTCGACCGGTCGCAGCAGTTCGCCCTGGTCGCCGCCCGGGAGGCATGGGCCGACGCCGGTGCACCCGGCGTCGAGCCCGAGCGGCTGGCGGTCGTCCTCGCGTCCGGTATCGGTGGCGTGCTGACCCTGCTCGGCAGCTACGACCTTCTCAAGGAGCGCGGGCCGCGACGGATCTCCCCGCACACGGTGCCGATGCTCATGCCCAACGGCCCCGCCGCCACCGTGGGGCTCGAGCTGGGCGCCCGGGCCGGCGTGCACACGCCGGTGAGCGCGTGCGCCTCCGGGGCCGAAGGCATCGCGCTGGCGCTCGACCTGCTGCGCGCCGGCCGGGCCGACGTCGTGGTCTGCGGCGGCACCGAGGCCGCGATCCACCCGCTCCCGCTGGCCGGGTTCGCCGCGATGCGGGCGCTGTCGGGCCGGGAGGACGCGCCCGAGGCGGCTTCCCGGCCCTACGACAAGGGCCGGGACGGCTTCGTCCTCGGCGAGGGCGCCGGCGTCCTCGTGCTGGAGAAGGCCGGGCGCGCCCGGGCGCGCGGCGCCAAGATCTACGCCGAGGTGGCTGGTGCCGGCATCACCTCCGACGCCCACCACGTCGCGGCCCCCGACCCGGTCGGCGCCGGCGCCGCCCGGGCGATGACCATGGCGCTGCAGGACGCGGGGCTCTCCCCCGCCGACCTGGTGCATCTCAACGCGCACGCCACCTCGACACCTGCGGGTGACATCGCCGAGTCCATCGCGATCCGGACGGCGCTGGGCGACGCTACCGACGCGGTGGCGGTCTCCGCGACGAAGTCGCAGACCGGCCACCTGCTCGGCGCCGCGGGCGCGGTGGAGGCGATCTTCACCATCCTCGCCCTGCGCGACCGGCTCGCTCCGGCGACCCGCAACCTCGACGACCTGGACGACGAGGTGACTCTCGATGTGGTTCGGATGGACGGACGCCCACTGGGCGAGGGAGCCGCCCTGTCCAACGCCTTCGGTTTCGGCGGCCACAACGTGGCACTTGCCTTTCGGAGCGCATCGTGACCCTCACCGACCCGCGACCGGCAATGTCCGTCGTCGCCACCGCGCTGGATCCCCGCGACCCGCGGGCCCGGCTGGCAACCCTTTTCGACGAGGACTCGGTTCGCCCACTGGCTCCCGGCGACGACAGCGGCACGATGGCGGCCCGCGGTCGGATCGGCGGTTGCGAGGCCGTTGCGTTCGCCAGTGACGCCACCGTCCAGGGCGGCGCCATGGGGCGGGACGGCTGCGACCACATCGTGGCGGCGTACGACGCCGCGATGCGCGACCGGGTGCCGGTGATCGGGTTGTGGCACTCCGGCGGGGCGAGGTTGCGCGAGGGGGTCGAGAGCCTGCACGCGGTCGGTCGGGTCTTCACCGCGATGACGCGGGCCTCGGGACGGGTCCCGCAGATCTCGGTGGTCCTCGGGCCGGCGGCTGGCGGCGCGGCGTACGGGCCGGCGTTGACCGACCTGGTGATCCTGGGGCCGGCCGGCCGGGTCTTCGTCACCGGTCCGGACGTCGTCCGCAGTGTCACCGGTGAGGACGTCGACGCGCTGCGGCTGGGCGGCCCGGAGCCGCACGGCCGGCGCAGCGGTGTGGTCCATGTCGTCGCCGAGACCGACGAGGAGGCCTTCGCCGCCGCTCGTCACCTCACCCTGCTGCTCGCCGACCAGGGGAAGTTCGGCGCCCGGCCGGTGACCGATGTCGACCTGGCCGGACTGCTGCCGGACAACCCCAAGCGGGCCTACGACGTCCATCCGCTGCTCGCACAGGTGCTCGACGAGCCGGGTATCGAGTTGCACGCCAAGTGGGCACCCAACATCGTCACCATGCTCGGCCGGCTCTCCGGCCGCACCGTCGGAGTGATCGCCAACAACCCGCTGCGCCTCGGGGGCTGCCTGGACTCGACCAGCGCCGAGAAGTCGGCCCGCTTCGTGCGGATGTGCGACGCGTTCGGCGTACCACTCGTGGTCGTGGTCGACGTGCCGGGCTATCTGCCCGGCGTGGGCCAGGAGTGGGAGGGCGTCGTACGCCGGGGCGCCAAGCTCCTGCACGCCTTCGCCGAGGCCACCGTGCCGCGAGTCACGCTGGTGACCCGGAAGGCCTACGGCGGCGCCTACATCGCGATGAACTCCCGCGCGCTCGGTGCCAGCCGGGTCTTCGCCTGGCCCGGCGCGGAGGTGGCGGTCATGGGCGCGGTGGCCGCGGTGCGCATCCTGCACCGGCGCAAGCTGGCCGAGGTCTCCGAGGATGCCCGACCCGCGCTGGAGGCCGAGTTGGCTGCCGAGCACGAGCAGATGGCCGGCGGGCTGCAGCGGGCGATCGACCTCGGTGTGGTGGACGAGGTCATATCTCCGAGCCGGACCCGCTCGGCACTGGTGGCCGCGCTGGCCCGGGTGCCGCAGGTCCGCGGAGACCACGGCAACATCCCCCTGTAGCCGGCCTCGCCGAGCCAGCCCCGAGCCCGTCCCAGATCGAGTTACGCGCCCGTGCGGCTTGGCGATCGATCGTTGTGAGCTCTACCCCAGGGATTTGCCGATTTGCTGGGGTAGAAGCAACAACGATCGATCCACTTGGCGGACGGTCGTTCGGCAACATGCGCCGTCGTTTCAGGGGTCGACGATCAGCACGTCGAGGGTCCGAGGGCCGTGGACGCCCTCGACCCGGTCGAGCTCGATATCGCTGGTCGCCGACGGCCCGGACACGAACGTGGTCGGCCGCTCCGGCCGCAGGGCGGCCATCGCCACCGGAAGGGAGCCGACGATCTGGTCGACGTCCACGACGCACAGGAAGTAGTCCGGCAGCAGCGTGAGCACCCGTCGCCCCGACCGGTCGCCGCCGTCCAGCACGATCGTGCCGGTCTCGGCGATCCCCAGCGCACAGCCGGTCAGCGCGCCGTCGAGCGCGTCGAGGTCGGCGACCGTCAGCGAACCGTCATCCACCACGACATCGCAACCGGCGTACCACTCCTGGGGCAGACCCGCCGGTACGCCGACCCGCCGCCCGCCCAGGGCCTCGGCGACGGCGGCCGGGAGGTCAGCAGCCCGCACCCGGCGTACGTCGGCCTGGTAGTCGGCCACCCGCTCGGCGAACAGGTCGACTATTCCGGCGACCGGCAGGTCCAGCGCCTGCCGGTAGCCGCGCGGCACCGGCACGTCCTGCGCCCGTTCCGCCGCCGGCACATCGGCCAGGGCGGCCCGGATCCGACCGAGCACCTCCTCGCGGGCGGCGCTCACCGGTGCGTCTTCTTCCACCAGTCGCGGAAGGACTCCGCCGGTACGCCGGGCGCGTCCCGGGTCGACGTCCACGCAGCCAGCGGCCCGGGCAGCCGGCGGATGTACTCCTTGCCCCGCGACAGTGGCAGCGATCCGGCCCGGGCAGCCGCCTGCGCCGCCTCGTACCGTCGCCGGCTGCTGAACGCCAGCGCCAGCGCCCGCATCGCGGCATCCTCCGCCTTCGGCACCCGGTGCGTTTGCCGGGCGTGCTCCACCACCTTGCCCCGCAGGTGCACCAGCACGGTGGGTATGTCGATCTTGACTGGACAGACGTCGTAGCAGGCACCGCAGAGCGACGAGGCGTAGGGGAGCGAGTCGATGTGGGCGTCGTGCTCGCGTAGCAACGGGTTCAGGATCGCCCCGATCGGCCCGGGGTAGATCGAGCCGTACGAGTGCCCGCCGGTCCGCTCGTAGACCGGGCAGACGTTCAGGCAGGCCGAGCAGCGGATGCAGTTCAGCGTCTGCCGGCCGACCGAGTCGGCCAGTGCCCTGCTCCGGCCGTTGTCGAGCAGGACGAGGTGGAACTCCTGCGGGCCGTCGCCGGGCGTCACCCCGGTCCACAGCGAGGTGTAGGGGTTCATGCGCTCGCCGGTGGAGGAGCGCGGCAGCAGCTGCAGGAACACCTCGAAGTCGGCCCAGGTCGGGATCACCTTCTCGATGCCCATCAGCGAGATCAGCACCGGCGGCAGGGTCAGACACATCCGGCCATTGCCCTCGGACTCCACGATGGCAACGGTGCCGGTCTCCGCCACGGCGAAGTTGGCGCCGCTCAGACCCACCTTCGCCCGTAGGAACCGCTCCCGCAGGTGTCGGCGGGCGGCGCCGGCGAGGTCGGCCGGCCGGTCCGACAGCGGCCCGGAGATGTCCATGGTGCGCAGGAAGATCTCGCGGATCTCGGCCCGGTTCTTGTGGATCGCCGGCACCAGGATGTGCGAGGACCGGTCCTCCCCCAGCTGGACGATGAGTTCGGCCAGGTCGGTCTCCCAGGCGGCGATGCCGGCCTCGGCCAGCGCGTCGTTGAGGTCGATCTCGTCGGTGGTGAGCGACTTGACCTTCACCACCTCGTCGGCGTCGTGCGCGCGCACCAGGTCGGTGATGATCCGGCTCGCCTGGGCGCCGTCGCTGGCCCAGTGCACCTGGCCACCGGCTCGGGTGACCGAGTCCGCCAGCTGCTCCAGGTAGGAGTCGAGGTGCCGCAGGGTCCGTTCCTTGATCGCCCGGCCGGCTTCGCGCAGCTCCTCCCAGTCCGGCAGCTCGCCCACCACGCTCGCCCGCTTGGCCCGAATCGTCGTGGTGGCGCGGCGCAGGTTGGTCCTCAGCTGAGCGTCCGCCAGCGCCGCCTTCGCCGCTTTGGGGAAGGGCTCGGGGCCGGTACGCCGGCCCGGCCAGGGCAGCGAGGTCCGGGTCATGAGGGGTCCGCCGAGGACTCGGTTGAGGCCAGGATCTCGGCGAGATGGGTGACCCGTACGCCGGCCCGCTGGCGGGCCAGGCCGCCGCCGATGTGCATCAGACAGGAGGTGTCCCCCGCCGTACAAACCTCGGCCCCGGTGTCGAGCACGTGCCGCATCTTGTCGGCCAGCATGGCGGCAGAGACATCGGCGTTCTTCATCGCGAAGGTGCCGCCGAAGCCGCAGCACTCCTCCGCCCGCGGCAGCTCCACCAGGTCGATCCCGCGTACCTCGCGCAGCAGCCGCAGCGGCCGGTCCCCCACCCGCAGCATCCGCAGCGAGTGGCAGGTCGGGTGGTAGGTCACCCGGTGCGGGTAATACGCCCCGACGTCGGTGACCCCGAGTACGTCGACGAGCAGCTCACTGAGCTCGTACACGGGTGGCCCGGCACGGTCGAGCAGCCGCGGGTAGTTCTCCCGCACCATCCCGGCGCAGGAGCCGGACGGGCTGACGATCACGTCGTACGGCGAAAAGACGTCACCGAAGCGCTCGGCCAGCGCCCGCGCCTCGGGCTGGTAGCCGGTGTTGAAGTGCATCTGCCCACAGCAGGTCTGCTCGACCGGGAACTCCACGCTGTGGCCGAGCCGCTCCAGCAGCGACACGACCGCGCGCCCGACGGCCGGGAACAACGTGTCGTTGAAACAGGTGACGAACAGCGCGACTCGCACGCCAGCACCGTAGGCCCCTCCGGCCCGCGACCGCGCAAGCCGGGGCAGTAATCCTCATGGGGCCGGTAGTTTGATCTGGCTGGTGTATGGGATAGCGGCGCGAATCACTTCAGGGACGCACGGCGTACGCAGTCCACACACCGGCGGCGATCGCGGTCACCCCGTTCAGACCGGAAACCTGGGCCGGAGGCACGGTCCTGTCCGCTGTGCTGCCATTGCCGACCTGCCCATAGTGTTCCCAACCCCACGCCCACACCGTGCCGTTGGACCGCAGCGCGTACCCGTTGACAGCGCCGCCGGCGATTGCGGTCACCCCGGTCAACCCCGGGACTCGGACCGGGATGGCGCTGTTCTTCGAGCCACCGTTGCCGAGCTCGCCGCCCCAGGCCCACACGGTGCCGTCCGAGCGCAGCGCATAGCCGCTGAGTCCGCCGGCGGCAATTGCGGTCACGCCGGTCAGATCGGAGACTCGGACCGGAACCGGGCTGTTCGCTGTGCCACCGTTGCCCAGTACCCCAACGTCGCCGTACCCCCAGGCCCACACGGTGCCGTCCGAGCGCAAGGCATACGCAGTGTCCCCACCACCGGCGATCGCCGTCACCCCGGTGAGTCCGGAAACCCGGACCGGGACGGAGCTGTTTGACGCTCCGCCGTTGCCAAGTTGGCCGTACTTCCCCCAGCCCCATGCCCACACGGTGCCGTCGGACCGTAGCGCGTAGCCCGTACCCGTCCCATCCCGGGTCACCGGGGGACCACTGCCCCCACCACCAGCGATCGCGGTCACCCCCGTCAGGCCGGAGACCCGGACGGGGACGGCACTGCCCACGGTGCCGCCGTTGCCTAGCCCACCGCTGCCGCCGTACCCCCAGGCCCAGACGGTGCCGTCCGAGCGCAGCGCGTATCCGGTGTCGCCACCGGCGGCTATCCCGATCACGCCCGTCAGGCCCACCACCCGAACCGGGACGGCGCTGCGATACGGAACGGAACTGGTTGCGACCTGGCGGTAGGTGGGTTTGCCGTTGCCCAACTCACCCTCTGCGCCGGACCCCCAGGCCCAGACGGTGCCGTCCGAGCGCAGCGCGTACCCGGTATAGCCCAGGCTAGCTATCGCTGTTACCCCGGTCAGGCCCACGACCGGAAGTGGGACGGCGCTAAGCGTCGTCCCGTCCCGCTTGACCGACACGCCCAGCTGGCCGAGGCCGCCATACCCCCAGGCCCATACGGCGCCCGCCCGTCCATGAGCCATCGCGCCCTGCTGTTGAGCGGTCCCGGTGAACTTGCCGGGCCCGCTGCCTGGAGTGCTCCGCGCCACCATCCCACCCACGATGCCCACGAGCGCAGTGACAAGCACGACGCTGGTTGCTGCTGCGACGGTTCGCCGACGGCCGCGCACTCGGGCCGCCGTCGTTGCCGCGGCCGCGACCAGTTCGGGTCGCCATGTGACCTGACCGGCCTGGCTCTCCAGGTAACTTCTGACGTCGTCGCCGTTCACTAGAGGTACCTCTTTCCCACTGCGGGGTCTGCGGTCAATCGCGCCTGCAGGACGGCCAGCGCCCGAGATGTCTGGCTCTTCACGGTGCCGACGGAGCAACCGAGGGTGTCGGCGGTTTGCTCGACGGAGTTGTCCTCGTAGAAGCGAAGGACCACGACGGCCCGTTGACCAGGGGACAGCACCCTGAGGTGGTCATCGAGCGCCCGCCGGTTCACCAGCTGCGCCGCGAAGTCCTCGCTCACCGTCTCCGGCACCCGGTCAACCGGCGCCTCGAAGAAGCTCGACCGACGCCGCCAGGAGATAAAGGTCGTGAGCATCACGCGGCGCACATACGGCTCCACCCGACTCGGGTCTCGGAGCCGGCGGGCGGCCAGAAAGGTCTTAACCAGAGCGGTTTGGAGGAGGTCCGCGGCTTGGTCCTCGTTCCCACACAAGAGATACGCCGTGCGCAACAGGGCTGGCCCGCGTGTCTCGACCAACTCGGTCAGCTGTGCAGAGGAGAGAGCCATATCGCATCCTTGGCGCAGGTCACTCACTATGACGCTGCGAAGTGCTTCGCAGGTTGTCACTGGATGCGAGCTGCTTTATCCCGGAGGCGGATGCGGTTGCAGCAAGATCGATGGCGGCGGGGAAAGACGGTGACGGGACCCCGGTAGTCGGTCCACCTGCTATGAGAGTGCTGGCTGGTTCTGCTCGGTCCACCGCTCGGCGTACTCGGCGGGGGTCAGGCCGCCGAGCGCGGAGTGCGGACGGTAGGTGTTGTACTCCTGACGCCAACCCTCGATGAGCACCTGGGCCTCGATCAGCGAGCCGAACTCCTCGACGTTGAGCAGCTCGTCGCGGGCCCGGCCGTTGAAGGACTCGACGTAGGGGTTCTCCCACGGGGAGCCCGGCTCGATGTAGATCGTGCCGGCACCGGACAGGCGGCACCAGTCCCGCAGTGCCCAGGCGATGAGCTCCGGTCCGTTGTCCATCCGCAGCTGCCCCGGCGCACCGCGTTGGGCCACGAGCTGCTCGAGCACCGTGACCACGGTGTCCGCGTCGGCCCGCCGCCCGGTGGCCATGGCCAGCGCCTCCCGAGTGTGCTCGTCGACGATGTTGAGCAGCTTCAGCCGTCGTCCGTCGGCGGTCTCATCGAAGGAGAAGTCGACCGCCCAGACCTGATTCGGGTGCTGCGCGGTCAGCCGCTCCCCGCTGTCCGGGCGGAGCCGGCGGCGCTTGCGACACGACACCGGTCGCCGTAGCCCTTCCTCCCGCCACAGTCGGCGAATCCGCTTGTGGTTGAGTTGGTGACCATCGCGGCGCAGCAGCCGATGCGCCATCCGCCAGCCCCACCGCGGATGCTCCCGGGCGATCTTCCGCAGCAGGCCCCGCAGGGCGGCTTTCGTGGTCGGTCGGAAGTGATCGCGGTGTCCGCTGGGTCGAGCGGTGCTGGTCGACGACCCGGCAGGCTCGCCGCTGGGAGACCCCGAAACGCTGCTGCAGGGCGTTGACGGCCCGCCGCCGGCGTTCCGGGGTCAGAAGTTTCCCTCGGCCAGCTCCTTGAGCATCGCCTTGTCCAGCTCCGACTCAGCCAGCAACGTCTTGAGCCGGCCATTCTCGACCTCGAGCTCGCGCAGCCGCTTGGCCCCGTTGGCCTTCATCCCGCGTACTGGTTGCGCCAGCGGTTCCACGTTGCCTCGCTGATCTCGAGCTGCCGGAGCACCTCGGTGAGGTCCTTGCCGTCGGCCAGCAGTCGCTCGCCCTCACGCAGCTTGCGGATCACCTGCTCGGGGGTGTGCCGGTGTTGCTTCATCGTGATTCGTCCTCCTCGCCCAGCATCCTGGGCTGTCGGACTCTCACAACACCTGGACCGCCACGCGGGGGTCACGTCAACGGCTCTGCGCGCGCCGGGCATGACCGATGAGCCCGGCTACTGCTCAGCCGGTGAAGCTGACCGAACCTTCTACCGGCGCCGCCGGTACGGCCGTGTCTCCCGATCCGGCCGCGTTACCCGATCCGGAGCCACCAGCCCCAGCGCCTGCGCCGCCAGCGCCGCCGGCGACCGGGGACGGGGACGGGGACGGGGACGGGGACGGGGACGGCGATGTGGCCGGCCGGAGCACGTCGGGCCCGTTGGCCGAGCAGCGGGATTGGGCGATCACGATGTCACCGGTCCCGAGCGTGCCACCGCTGAGCCGGATGTGGATGCCGTTGACGACGATGCTGCTGGTGACGCCGGGCGTGTTCACCTCCACCTGCTCGTTGAACGTCACGGTGCCCAGCCCGCCGGGCAGGGTCCGGACGGTATTGGGCGCCGGCGACGCCGACACGGCCGGCAGGCCGGCGGGGAGGCCCAGGCCGGCCAGCGAGGTCGCGCCGGAGGAGCCATCGCCGTTGGACAGGCAGTTGGTGCTGACTGCGGTGGCGGTGATGCGCCCGTCGAGAAGGTTCGTGTCGGACACAGTGGCCGAGCTACGCACCGTGCGGGTGTGGCTCACCGCCGTGTCACCTTGGGTGCTCACCACCAGGGCGCCGGTGGAGAACAGCGGGGGCGTGCCCGCGGTGGCCGAGGCTGCGGTATCGGTGATCGGGCCACCGCCGGCAGGTGGCAGAACGACGGCCGGCGTGGGCCCAAGGGTCACCGGCGCGCCGGTGAGCGGTGTTACGTCGGCCCGAGCGCCGAAGGCTCCGCCCCCAACCGTGGTGACGTCGGCATGGGCGCCTGAGGACAGCACAACGGTGGCCGCCAACGTCGCTGCAGCTGCCGCCGCCGCGGCCGCCGCGATCGGCAGGCTGCGTCGGGATAGAACTGGAATGTTGCGGGTCACGAGCACTCCTTGGGACGGGCCCGGGACATCCTGTCGCCGAGCGCCCGGGCAGTGGTGGCCCGCGGCAATCGGACCGCACGCCTCATCGACCGGGCTAGGGCGAAACTGAAGTGCGTTTCGCCGGGCCTTGTCAGCGCGCGTACACCAGAGTCCGGGCCTCAGACCACTCGAGTGAGCCGAACCGGATCCATTCCTTCACCGGCCCGTCGGTACGGCTCCAGCTCCGCGTCCCAGGCGTTGCCCAGCAGCAGCGCAAGCCCGGTGGCCAGCTCGGTGCCCGAACCCAGCAGCGAGCGCAGCCGGTCCTCACCGACCATGACGTCGCCGTTGGCGCTGGTCGGCGTACGGAACAGTCCTAGTGACGGGGTCCAGCTGTAGCGCTGCCCGTCACAACCCCGACTGGGCTCCTCGGTGACCTCGAACCGCAGCTGGCTCCAACCCTTGAGGGCGGAGGCCAGCCGACCGCCGGTGCCCGGCGACCCTGCCCACTCGCACTCGGCGCGCAGGCTGCCCGGCGCGGCCGGCTGGGCCGACCAGGACAGGTCGGTCCGTACGCCCAGTTCACGTCCCACCGCCCAGGTCACGTGCGGGCACAGCGCCGGCGGGCAGGCGTGGACGTGCAGGATGCCGCGTGCGGTCACCAGTGACCTCCGACTAGATCGACGAGGGGCGCCTTCCCCGACGGCCTCGTCCAGCCGGTCCGCAAACGTCGCCATTGTGCCCCATCGGAGCGGGCGCCACCAGCGACAGGCGGCGCGGCAGCTGGCCTCAGTACGCCGCCAGCACGCCACCGAGGTTCTCTTCGCTGCTCCAGGTTGCGCCGTCGTGGGACCGGTGCCGCAGGCTGCCGTCGGCACTGCGGTAGAAGACGTCGAGCCGACCGGCGCCCCAGGAGACGGACTCGGGGGTTCCCCCGAGCGGGCCGGCCTGCTGGTCGACCGGGGTCCAGCCGGCGGCGTTACCGCGGCTGTGCAGGAGCGGCAGGGCGGGGGGCGACCCCACGGCGGTGACGTCCGTTCCGCCACCCGAGAAGGCAGCCTCGGGCCCGCTGCCCAGCGATCCGGCGATGTTCCGCCAACCGCTCCAGCCGCCGTTGTAGCTCTTGACATACAGCCCCGCGTCAGTGCCGCGGACCGCGACGTCGATCTGTCCCCCGTCGCGGCCAGCCGCGGCGGGGTCGCTGCTCAGCGCACCACCCAGGCCAACCCAGCCGGACCAGCCGCTGGTGTAGGACTTGTGGTACAGGGCGGAGTCGATGCCCCGGACGTAGACGTCGAGCCGCCCGGAGCCGAGCGACACCGGTTGCGGGACGCCGAGCAGGCGGCCGCCGAGCGGCACCCACCCAGACCACGCGGTCCCGCTGGCGGACTTGTGGTACAGCGCGGAGTCGGTGCCCCGGACGTAGACGTCGAGCCCCCCGGAGCCGACCGACACCGCCTGGGGATCGGCGCCCAGTCGCCCGCCGAGAGGCTCCCACCCTGACCACGCGTTCCCGCTGAAGGACTTGCGGTACAGGGCCGAGTCAGTGCCGCGCACGAATACGTCGAGCCGGCCGGGCCCTACCGTCACGGCGTGCGGGTTGCCGAGCAGCCGGCCGCCCAGCGGCTCCCATCCTGACCACGCGCTCCCGCTGAAGGACTTGTGATAGAGCGCCGAGTCGACGCCACGCACGAATACGTCGAGGCGCCCGGCTGCCCACGAGACGGCGGTCGGCTTGGCCGCGACCTGCACCGGGCCGTTGAAGCTCAGCCCGTAGACGTTGGCGGTCAGCCCTGAGCCGTAACTGAACAGCCGGGTCGGGCCGCCCCCCGGCACCACCGACCGCCACACCGAGGAGTCGATGCGACCCTCGTCGCCGGAGCCGTGGAAGAGGACGTAGTAGAGCGTCGTACTGTCCAGCGACCAGGTGGGACTCTCGGCCTGCGCGTTCAGGTTCTCGACGAGAGCGGGGGTACCGCCCGCGGCGCCGATGACCAGCACCTGGGAGTAGGAGGCGGTGACGCCTCGGACGTATGCGATGCGCTTACCGTCGGGTGACCAGGCCGGCCAGCTCACGTATCCCCCGGCGATCAGGGCCGGGGCCGAGCCATCGGCGTTGACGGTGTGCAACCCGTCGTACGCCGCATAGGCCAGCCGGTGGGAGACCCCGGTCCACGATGGTTGTCGACCGTACGTCGTCCCGGGCACCAGGTGCTGGGCGCTGCCGTCGGCGTACATCAGACCGATGGCGCAACAGGACAGCCGACCGTTGCCGTTGATGTTGCGCGAGAACGCGATCGCCCGGCCGTCGGCTGACCATGACGGGTCGAAGTCGGCGAACCGGGGAGCGGTCAGCAGCCGCAGGCCGGTGCCGTCGGTGTTGACGACGTAGATCCCATAACGACCGTCGCTGTCGTCGGTCAGTGGTCCGGAGAAGGCCACCTGCCTACCGTTGGGGGAGATCACCGGCCGTCCCACGGCCCGCCGGGTCGTCAGCAGCCGACGACCCGCGCCGCCGGTGTCACTCAGGAAAACGTGGTAGCTGAATCCGCGGTCCGAGGTCTGGGTGAAGGCGAATGTGCCCGGTCCGGCGGCGGCTGTGGTGGAGCCGGGCGTCGCGGGCGTCAGCGCCGCGGCCAGCGCCAGCGCAGGCACGGCCACCACCGCGACCAGCGCCAGGCGCCCCCTCACGACGGCGTCACCAGGTCAACCTGCAGGCTGCTGAGCATGGCGTTGACCTGGGGCAGCAGGGTGGTGCGGGCCAGGTAATTGCCGACGACGACGTAGAGGCAGAAGGCCCGGCCGCGTTCGGAGAAGAACCGCTGGACGCCGGCCTGGCCAGCAAGCGCGCGCTGGAGCTGGTTGGGCGCGAAGGCATCGGCCGTCAGCCGCAGCGGAAACCCCGGCCGAGCGAACAGCGGCGTCCGGGCGCTCTCGGCGTCGTACTCCACCAGCGCGACGAACGCGTGCTGCACCCTCATCAGATCCACCGCACCGCTGCCGAAGTCGCCGCGCTCCTCCGGCAACGCGAAGTTGGCGGCGTGCAGAACCGGGTGGGTCACCTCGCCCCCGGTGGCCGGCGTACGCCGGTAGATCCGGCCGTCCCATCCGGTCGGGAGGTCGACCCCCAGGCCGAGGTGGGCGAGCCTCATCGGACCCCCGCCACCGCGAGGGCCGCGGCGCCCACCAGGCACGGCAAGGCAACCGCGGCGCGGTGGGCGTACGCCGACCAGGAGGCCAGCCGCCGGTGCAGCGCGGCCAGCCGGTCAGGCGTGGTTACCCGCGCCGCGGCCAGAACCGGGAGGGCCCGCGCCAGCCCGAAGGTCGCACCGACGGCCAGCCCGCCGCCGACCGACCAGGTCAGCAGGGCGAGCACGAGGGTGGCGTAGACCGTCGCCGTGGTCACGATGGTCACCACGCCGAGCCCGAGCTGGAAGCCGAAGCCGGTGCCGTAGACCCAGCCGCGGTAGCGGCTCAGCCACTGCTCGTCGACCTGCCGGCGCCCTGCCGGCAGTCCGCGTCCGGCCAGGTCCAGCCCGGCGGCGACCAGACAGGTCAGGGCCACCAGCAGCGCGGTCACGGTGGGTCCCGGCCGGATCGGCAGCAGCGCGCCGAGACCGCCGAGCAGGCCGCCGACGGCGGCGCCGCCCAGCACCGAGCCCACGACGTAGGCCGCGACCGTGCGGCCCCATCGCATCCGTCGTCCCCGCTCACCGAGCGGGGTGATGCTCGCCAGCATCGACTCCCCTCAAGGGGACCAGCTCGACCGGACGCCGGCGATCGCGCCGACCGCGATCCCGGCCAGCACGACCAGGGGAGGCACGGTGCTCACTCGCCGGCGGTCGGATAGAGGCTGGGATGGCCCGGCAGGATGCCGGCGGCCGACAGCTCGCGGTCGGTCCGCATCTCCCGCTCGGGGCCGGAACGACCCCGTCCGCCGGAGCGGCGTACCTCGCTGTCGGCTCCCGCCTCCGCCATCAGGTTGACGACCTGCTTCCAGCTGCTTGCCGCGCCCTCGCCCCGGATCACGCCGGTCAGACCCTCGACCAGCAGGAAGTAAGGGGAACCGGGGACCGCGTAGTCGGCCCAGGCCTCGCTGGACATGACGACGGCCACCCCGGCCGGAGCGAGGTCGTGCACCTTGGCCACACTCTCCTCCGCCGCGCCCTTGGTGACCACGACCAGCCGGGTGTCGGCGGGGAGCTCGGGTCGGCCCCCGAAGGCCGACCAGAACCCGGCGCAGGTCAGGCAGCCGCTGGAGAGAAAGGCCAGCAAGGTGTTGGTGGGGGTCCCCACGACGGCGACCGACACTGCCTCGTCGTACGGCGTGACGCCGGCGATGTCGACGGCGGCGGTCTCCTCCGGCCGGGGCGCCGCGACACCCGGCTGGACGCCGAAGGGGACCGGCACCGGCCCCGGGCTCGTCCGCGGCCGGGCCGAGTCGAGGTCGCCGAGACCGGCCTGGTGCAGCGTCCGCAGGATGTCGGCGTGGCTGCGGAGCAGCCCGGCCACCAGCAGGCCGAGCAACGCGATCGCCACGGCCTCGACGACGACGAGCGCGGTCACGGTTCGCTCCTACGCACAGCGACCCGGCAGGCAAGGGGCGGCATGGTTGGCGGTGGCGTTGTCGGTCGCGCTGGCCGAGGAGCAGGACGGATAGAGCAGGTACGGCGGCGTACACGTGATAACCCGGCACGCGACCGGTCCGCTGCAGGCGATCTCGCGGTGGCACTGGCCGTAGCGGAAGACGTTGCACGCGGCCCGGCGGTTGCCGCAGCTGCCGTTGGCACACGTGCACGTGGTGTCGGTGCAGCCGCTGGCGCAGAAGGAACCGCTGGTACAGCCGCTGGTGCACTTCGTGCACTCGCTCTGGCAGTCGATGTAGTACCGGGGGGCCGAGCCGCCTCCGCTGCAGCAGTAGGAGGACCCGTCCGCTCGCCACCAGCCGCCGACGAACGTCCCAGGCGGGCACTTGTTCATGCCACGGTTGATCGTGCAGCACATCTCGGTCCAACCGTCGCAGCAGGCGGACCCGCAGTCGCAACTGGTGCCGCCGCAGCCGCAGATAGCGGCGTACGCGCTGACCGGCTTGAGGACGTAAGAGGCCGGCGCCACCGCGAGCGCCGTACCGGTGAATGCCGCACGCATCAGGAAGCCGCGGCGGCTGGTGCGCGCACCGAGCAGCCGACTCGCCTTCTCCGCCAGCCGCTGGCTCACGCCCTGTACGCCCTCGCGGAGGTCCGCGGCAGCAGGGCCAACGCGAGGTAGCCGAACCAGGCGCACAGCGCCGTCAACGCGACCAGCGGCAACCCGAGCAGCGGCGGCGAGCCGATCCCGAGCCGGCCGCCGCCGCCGATCGCCACCGCGGCCGCCACACCCGCGGCCGCAATGTTGACCACCAGGTGGGTGGTGGTGGGCGGTGTATCAGGTCGGCCGAAGCAACCACACGACCGAACCAGACCTGGCAGAGCCAGCGCGACACCGACGAATACGGCGAAGCCCGCGTACGCCAGCGCCATCGCGACGGCGGCAAGCCGCGCACCGGTCAGCAATGCCCACACCGCAATGGCGACCTCGGCAGCTCCCAGGAAACGGACGAGCCGGGGGGAGGCGGGAAGCCGCAGGCTGGCAAGGGCACCAGCCGTCGAGCCTGGCCGCACCAGCTTGGGCGCGCCGCCGACGGCGAGCAGGATGGCCGCTGCGCTGAAGGGTCCGGCCAGCACGCCCATGCCTTTGCATCCTGCCAGACGCCGGTCCCCGGCACCGGCGGTTGCGAACTCGGCGGTTGCCACACCGGAGGGTCAACTGGCGGCGCTGCGCGCCGCCGAGTCGACGTGGGCGCACACGTAGGCGTACGCCGCATCGGCGCTCATCGGCCGGGCGAGGTGGTACCCCTGGCCCAGGTTGCAGCCCAGGGCCCGCATCGCCTGCTCCTGCGCGGCGTTCTCGATGCCCTCCGCGACCAGCGACAGGCCGAGCCTCTTCGCCATCATCGCGACCGTATAGACGATGTCCGCCGCCCGGTCGTCAACGGCCACGTCTGCGGTGAACGCCTGGTCCAGCTTGATCCCGTCCAACGGAAGCAGCCGCAGGTGGGCGATGGACGAATGGCCGATGCCGAAGTCGTCCATCACGATGCGGACGCCGCGGTCCCGAAGGGCACGGAGCAACGGGACAACCGCCGGCTGCACCAGCGACGTCTCGGTGATCTCGACGACGAGCTGGACCCCGTCCGCCCGGCCGGTGGGTATCTGGCTCAGTAGGGAGCTGTTGTGGAGCTGCTGAGCGGCCACATTGACCGCCATGCACAGCTGCCGGCCGAGTACGGCGGCAAAGCGCCGACCGTCGGCCAGCGCTTGGTCGAGCACGAAGGCACCCACCCGCTCGACCAGGCCGGTGTCTTCGGCGAGCGGGATGAACTGTGCCGGTTGCAGCAGTCCGCGGGTCGGATGAGCCCACCGGACCAGTGCCTCGAACCCGTCAACGTGTCCGGTGACCAGGTCGAGCACCGGCTGGTATTCGACGGTGAGCTCTCCGCGTTCGGCCGCCTCCCGCAGCTCGTCGGCCAGCCGGATGCGGTCGACATGGGTCGTCAGCATCGATTCGTGGAACAGCACCCGGCAGTTCTTGCCGCCGGTCTTCGCTTCGTACATGGCGACGTCGGCGGCTCGTAGCAGCCCATCCGGGTCTTCGGCCGCGGTGGCCAGGTCGGCGGGAAGGGCCACCCCGACGCTCGCGCTGATCTGCACCCTGCGGCCGGCGACGGTAAGAGATTGGGCGGCGGCGCTGAGAAGTCGGTCGGCGACCTTGAGTGCGGTCTCCCGGTCGGCTGCCGGAAGCAGAACGGCGAACTCGTCCCCACCGAGCCGGGCGACCAGTTCGGCACTCCTGATGCAGCCGGAGAAACGCGCGGCGATGGCGACCAGCAGCGCGTCTCCCGCGGCGTGCCCGAGCGTGTCGTTGACGGCCTTGAAGCCGTCGAGGTCACAGAACAGCACTGCCGGGGGCCCGCCGGCTCGTCTGTCGAGGAGGGCAGCGGCGACCCGGCTACGAAAGACGGTCCGGTTCGCCAGCCCGGTCAGGGGGTCGTGGCGGGCCAGGTGGGCTAGCTCGCCGACGAGGGCCGCTCGTTGCAGCGACTCGGCCGCTATGGCCGCTAGGGCATCGAGCGCGCGGCGGTCTTCCGGACTGAACGGTCCGCCGGTCAACCGAGGGGCGGCCACGAGCCAGCGGGCGGACGCCCCGGCGGCTGCCGGCAGCTCCACGGAGAGCTCCCCTTCGCCACTTGGCTCGTCGCCAAGGTGGACCGACGGGCAGCGCAGGACCCTGCCCGCCTGGGTGAGGAGCGCCGAGATGATCTCCGATTCAGTGTCGCCACGTTGAGTCTGGGTGGCGGCCGTAAACAGACCCCGCACCAGCACTCGATCCGCATGAGCTGCCCCGAACGCCTTCGTCGCCAGTACAACCGTCCCGACGGGGAGCGCCATGAGCGGAAGCGCCCACGGCTCGTGCCGCACCACGATCGCGGACAGGTAGCCCAGGGCTGCCACGCCACCGAAGAGGGACGCCGAGATGGGGGTGTTGACGTCCCAAACGGCAGCCCGCAGACCGGTCCGCCCTACGAGCGCGACCGAGAACGCGGACAACAGATAGTCGACTGCGAAGTAGGCGATCCCCCCGGCGGCTGCGGCGACAAGGTCACGCGGTCCCGGTACGCCGGAGGCGCGTAGCCCATTCACGGCCGCAACTGCCGCCACCCCTGCCAGGACAGTGACGCCGATGTTGAACATGCGGGTCAGGAGGCTCTTGCGGGTGGCGAGCTGCGAGGCGACGCAGGCGGTCCCCCAAACGGCCACCGTGGCCGATGCCGGCGCAGCGAACGCGAGGAACATGAGGACGGCCGAGTCGAGCCCGATCTCGATACCGCTGGTGTCCCGGACGAGCACCACGGGCCAGCGAGCCATCACGATCACGACGGGTACGGCAACCCACAGCGGCCAGGCTGGCAGCTGTGGCGAGGAACTGAGGAGCACCGTAGCCAGGGCCGCCGCCGCCGCCGCCGCAACGCTGACATCGAAGAGCAACGACAGGGTCGGGACGCGGCAAGGGGCCGACGCAGCCATGCGACTCGCCCCTCCTCGCGATCCGGCGGTGGACTCCGGGGCCGACCAGACGTCCCGATGCCCGTGTCCGGACTATCGGCACGACGCATCGGTCACCGGAGGGGCGAAATGCCGGAAAGCTGGCCGACGAGGCGCGCCGGTCCATGTCATGCGAGACAACCCGTCGCCGACTCCCATCAGCGAGCCACCGGTGACCAGAGAGCTACTGGGTCCCGGGCCCGGCAACGGGGGGCGGGCGGCGGGCGGGTCGACGGTCTCGACAGCGTCCCGGGCTAGGCGGCTGGGCGACCCGCTCAGCCGAAGGGCGATTCGAGGCCGTACTTCTCCATTAGTTCCGGCACCCAGGTGCCGTCGACGTACAGGCCGTAGGAAGCGGCGACCGTCGCTAGCGCCCCAGGGTCGGGCGGTCCCGCTTCGACCATGTCGGCCAGCTCGGCGAAGAACCGCTCGAAGCCCGCCGGCGTGATGATCTCGATCATGCGTGCCTCGTCCGGGCCGGCGTTCCACATGGTGTGCAGCTCGCCGCGGGGCTTGCTGATGTAGCCGCCCGCCTCCAGCACCACCTCGTCGGATCCCGATCGGAAGCCGATCGCACCGGCAGTGACGATGGAGAACTCGTCCTCCCGGGTGTGAACGTGCGGCGGCACGAGTGCGCCGGGCGGGAACGGGTGCTCGACGACGGCAACCTGACCGCCGGTCTGCTCCCCGCCGAGCCGGAAGCCCACACCGATCGACCCGATGGACCGGTCCGGCCCGTGCGGCCCCGGCAGCACGGTGAGCGGCAGCGCGCGGCCGCCCCGCGTCGCGTCCTCGAGCGAGGTTGCCTGCTCCAACGAGCTGGTCATGTCGAGCGCCACCTCCATGACGCAGCCTTCAACGCCCGGATGCTCATCGCGGGCCTTGCTACTCCCGACGGACGGGCCAGTCAAGACTCAGCGCAGCGAGATCCACGAGCTGCCCCTCGGCTCGTCGCTTGAGGTAGGCGACGAGGTGTCGCACATCACCCGGAGCCATACAAGATCGTTCTGCCGGCACCGATGACCGGTGCGCGCAACGACGAAGTGCCCCGCTTGGGGCGACGATCGGCCCGCCCCGGTCGCCCTATTGGCCGTACCGCCCGTCGGCCCTCAGCGCACGGCGGGCGGGAACCGCCCGTGCAGGTACTGCGCGATCACCTCGCGGTCCTGGGCGGTCAAGTCGCCAGGCGCGGCGAGGAGCTTGCCGAGCCCCCGCCGACCCACTAGCGGCACCTCAGCGAGGTGACTGCTGCCGAACCACGGTAGCTCCGTGCCGACGAAGCACAGCGCTCCCCTGACGATCATCGGAGCGCCCACCCTCGCCAGCTCGTCGCTCACGGCGGCGACCTGCTTCGCGAGTCCCTCGACGAGACCGCTCCTGTCCCGGCCGCCGATGAACAGCTTCTCCACCCGCGGGCTGAACAGCCCGCCGGAACGACGGACTTCCAGGGCTCCTCGGTGCGTCTTCGCGTCGATCACCCACACGCCGGACGGCGCAACCGCGATGTGGTCCACGTTCGCCCTCGACAACCTGCCGTCGGCACGGCGCAAGGAGCGGTCGTGCAGGACGACGACGTCGGCCAGCCCGTCCAGCTTCGCGGCAACCGCACGCTCGCCGCCGGCGCCCTGAGCCCACACGCGCGTGCTCGTAGGCTCAGCACTGAGTGCGAGGATCACCCCTCCCAGCCTCGGATGCGCTAGCAGGATCCGCTGCTGTCCTCGTTGCGACCGTCGGTCGTACTCCTGCTGCGCCGAAGCGCCGCCGTGGTCAGGTCGCGCCCGGAGCGGCGCCGCCGCCGCTGGCGCGGCGTGCTCGGGCGTCGGCGCGGCGGCCCCCGAGGTCTCGCGGGCAACGGCGACCTCGCTGCTTTCCACACAGCTCAGGCACCGCACCGTGCGCGTGGCGGTGTCCCACCCGGCGCGGGAGCCCACCGCCAAGCTCGCTCCGCAGCCGCAGCAGACATCCGAGCGCCGGAGCGTCATGACCTTCACGACGACACATCGGCACCTCCGACGGGCCGGTTCAGCCTTCGAACGGACCACGCGCGTCGTCCGGTTGGTCGAGCTGCGCTCCTATCCGCAATCTCACCAACCTGCAGACGCCCGAGCGCGCCTGAAACGGGGGCATTACGGCGCTTCTGGACCGCCCTTAGCCGGGGAGCCGGCGCTGGTGCCACGAGGCGGTTCGTGGACAGCTCGCCTTTGCGCGGGTGCGGGGCCCGCACCCATACGGTGGTCCGATGGACGAGGACAGCTACGCCCACCAGACCATTCGGCGCGCCCGCGAGGCCGAGCAGGCGTCGCCGGACGGTCGGCTTCCTATCCCGTCGTACGTCTCCTGGGCCAGCTTCCCCTACGAGGGTGACCTGCAGGTGCGCCCGGTCGGGGACGTCGTGCTGCCCGAGCCGCCCCGCGAGGGAGAGGGAGGGGTCGACTGCGGCGCCTGCGCTGCGGCTGACGAGCAGTACCTGTGGACGGACGCCGGCTGGCGGCTGAGAAGTACCCCCGAGCCCAGCGGTCTGCCGGTCGTGCTGCTGCTCGAGCCGCGCGTTCACGCCGACCTGCATGACCTGCCTGCGCCGCTGCGGGCCGGCATGGGCGAGATGCTCTGCCGAGTCGAGGCGGCGCTGACCTCGCTGGGCGGTATCGCTCGGGTGCACATCTCGCGAATCGGGGATGGCGCGGAGCACCTCCACTGGTGGTTCATGGCACGTCCGGCCGGGCTCGTGCAGGCCCGCGGGAGCTTCGCAGTGGAGTGGGACGACGTCCTCCCGCCCCGGCCCAGAGGCGAGTGGGAGGCCGACTTGCAGCGAGTAGCCGCTTCACTGAGCGAGAACCAATAGGCCCGGGGACCGAGTCCCCTGGGATCCAGAGCAGCGTTATGGCCGCCGGCTGGCCCTCCGAAGCGAGCGCTCGGCGGCAGATGGGTGCATCTAGCTCCTCCAGTGACGTTTACATCGGGACGGAAACCGGCGCAGGAGAACCGCCGGTACCGCGTGCGCGTGCCCGCCGTTGATGACTTCGCCCGGCTCCCTCATGAAGTGGCTGAGGTCGCCCAGTCGATGCCAGCGCTGAGGTCTGGTGACACTCGCAAGACGCGGAGCGCGGTGAGCCGGCTTGCTGCCCCCGGCATGTGATCGTGGGGCTCGAGTCGAACCCGTTACCGAGGAGCACTTCCGATGCGCACCGTGACCTACTCGATGGGCGTGTCACTCGACGGTTACATCGTTGGGCCGGACGGTGACTTCGACTGGACGGCACCCGATGAGGAGGTCTTTCAGTTCGTCACCGACGAGCTACGAGAGGTTGGCGTCCACCTCTTGGGACGACGGCTGTACGAGACGATGCTGTACTGGGAGACCGCCGACCAGGATCCGTCGCTCGACCACTCAATGCTCGAGTGGGCCGCGATCTGGAAGCCGCTGCCAAAGGTGGTGTTCTCCACCACGCTGTCGACGGTCCAGGGCAATGCCCGCCTCGCTGCCGGCGGCCTCGCTGAGGAGATCGACCGGTTGCGAACGGAGCCGGGCGACGGCGCTATTGCCATCGGCGGCGCGACGCTCGCCGCCGAGGCGGCCGCCTTGGATCTGATCGACGAGTACCGGGCCCGGGTCTACCCGGTGCTGGTTGGCGGTGGCAGTCCGTTCTTCCCCCAGCGCGAGAGCCGGGTCGATCTCGAACTCGTCGAAAGCCGCACCTTCAGCTCGAGAGTCGTCTACCTCCGCTACCGCGTAGCGCGCTAGGGGGATGGCGAAGTTCTCCCGCCCGGCCTGACTTGCGGCACGGCCAGCGCCTTCAGGTTGCGATGGAACCACGGTTCCACGACGTCGGCTCGGGTCGACCGCCGCGTCATGTGCGGCAACCCCAACATCCCGTTCTCGGCATACGCGGTCAGGTGCCCGACGCCATGTACGCCGCGAGGATGTAGTTCGGGTGGCGATCGAGGTTCTTGCGGGCGCGGTCGTAGCGCATGGTGGTGCGCGGGTCGGCGTGCCGAGCGGCGATCTGGACGTCCCGAAGGTCGACGCCTGCATCGAGCATGGTGGTGACGAAGGTGTGCCGCAGCATGTGTGGGTGCATCCGCGGTAACCGGACGCCGGCGTCGACGGCAACGTGTCGAAGCCGCCGGGTAGCGGCATGCCGGTCCATGCGTACACCGCGCCTGTTCAGCAGCAGCGGCCCCGTCGATCGCTCGGTCAGCGGCGCGGTCAGCGGCGCGGCTGACAGCGGGTGGCAGCGGGACCAGGACGACCTTGCCGCCCTTGCCGCGCACGCGCAGGACCCGGTGGCCGTGCTCCTCACCCAGGTCGTCGATGTCGGCGCCGACGGTCTCGAAGATCCGCCAACCGAGCAGGCCGAGCAGGCACACGGGCGCGAAGTCGAACGGGTTGCTCGACTGTCTGGCCGCAGTGAGCATCGCCTCGAACTGGAGGTGCGTCAGCCCAAGCGTCGGTGACTCCGGTGGGACGGTCGGTCGCCGGACGTAGTCGGCCGGGGAGTGCTCGAGGACGCCGTCGATGACGCAGGTCCGGTAGAAGCCCCCGACGACCGACAGCCGGCGGGAGACGGTGGACGGCCGGAACCGCCGTACGTCCTGCAACCACCGCAGGTAGAGCTCAAGGTCATGGCGCTGTGCGTCCAGCGGCGCGAGCTGGCGGTCCTGACACCAGCCGAAGAACACCCGAGGTCGGACTCGGTGTGGTTGCGCGACGTGCCGCGGTAGCGCGACAGGTGGGCAACGGCCGCGAGGCCGAGCTCACGCGACTGGGCGACGGAGGCATCCAGCGCCGCCATGCCCCCACAGTGCGCCGCACCGCCCAGTCCCGCATCCGCCAGAGGAGTGACGACACGCGGCATGACCGGACGTCGACGACCAGCCGGTTGGGCCGGGGCGGCCGGTCGTGATCGTGTCGGGCCAACCTCAAGCGACGCCAACAGAGCAGAAGGCTTCGAGCATCGTCATGCAAGCCAGCGGGCTGAGGTCTACATCGACAGGAATGGCGTGAAGAGGCGGACCGGGCCGTCCGCGAGGTTCTCTCTGAGCTGTGGGCTCGGCTCACCTAGAAGTTCTCCAGAGACCTCCCCCGTCGCAAGGATTGCCTCCGCGAGGTCGCCAAGGTTCGACGCGTGCTCGATCAGCGCCTCGGAGTCCCTGTACCGCTCGAGGACGATGCACTCGGATTGATCTTCGGTGAAGTAGATCTCGTACTGCAACGTGCCGGTGTCTCTGGCCCGCACGATCTCCATGCATTGGGCGGACAAGCGCTTGTACTCCTCGACCTTGCCCTCGTGAAACCTGAACCGAGCAATGCCCTGAAGTTCACTCACCTCGTTGGCCTCCAGTCAGTTTCCAATTAGTCCCCGGTGGCAGCGGCGCCACGAGGCAGGTACAACGAAGCAGACGACGGGCCGACTGGGAACCCATCGGAAGTTCCCTGCACGTCCCGGTCCACGATCCGAGCGGTAGTGCCAGTCCTGGGGCGTCGGGTCATCGCAGTATCGCGATTCGCGGCATGAGCGTGCCTTCGCACTACAGCGCCCAAGGGTGCCGAGGCGGGTCGCGGTGCCGGCGTTCGAAAGAGACGCGTCGGGTCCGCCACAAACGCCCCTAATCGGACAGCTTTCGAACCGTCAGTTCCGCCGAGACTTGGAGAAACTGGACGCAACCGTGACCACAGGCGTGGATGCAAGCCCTCGACACGCGAAGGAGCAGTGTGGCTGTGGATGCGGGAAGCGGGTTCAGCGGTCGGCCCACTAGTGTCTGCATTGCCCGGGTGGCCCCTGTCGTGCTCCTCGGTCGCACGGCTCTTCGACCGCGAGCTGTCGACTCTCGTTAGTCACTTCGCGCAGAGCCGACTCACTCCCACCCGAGCACGCCCCGTGATCAGATAAGTACTAGCTCGATGCGGCAGATGCGGATGCGCGTGGGGAGTGAGGTTCGCGAGCGACCTCGACGTCCGACCGCCACGGGTCCGGCCCCACAAGGGTGGCCGGCGGTCTTGGCGCAGTACGACGGGGGACGTTGCGCGCGCAGCGCCCGTGCCCCAGCCCTCCGACGGGCGGTGGGGGTGCGCTGTCGTGACACGATCAGCCCCGTGGCTGATGACGACGCGCCGGCACCGTATCGACGGTCGGCGCGGACGCCACGCGGTGAGGCACGTCGCTCAGACCTGTTGGATCGGATCACTGCCGATCTGATCACTAACGGACTGGACGACTTCTCGCTGCGGCGCGCGGCGCGCGCGGCAGGGACCACCCACAAGGTGCTGCTCTACCACTTCGACGGCCCGGAAGATCTGCTCAGGCAGGCGTTGCCGCGGCTGCGTGGAAAGCGCATTGAGAACGCGTTACTCGCCGTGGCCGACGACGGGTCGCTCGGCGAACGAGTCCGGTCAGTGTGGCCGGTGCTGATGGACGACACCTCCGGTCTGCGGGTCATCGACCAGGCGATCGGGCTGGCGATGTACGACCCGCAACGGTATGCCCACCTCGCCCAGGCTGCTGCGGACGCCTACCTAGGTCCGCTGGTCGGGCTCTGCCCGAGGGACTGGTCGGACCAACGCAAACGAGAGGTCGCTGAGATGATCTTGGCAGCCATGCGCGGCTTCCTCATGGAATGGCGCACGACCCGTGACGGCGAGCGGATCGAGGCCGGCCTGGCCGCACTTGGACGCGCGCTGGACCGCGAGGAAGCCTCGCTCTAGACACTCTCGTGAACCAGGTGGTTCACTCTTGCCATGGATGCAACGCAGCGCGAGAAGGTTCGCTTTGCCAGTGGTCGCGACGACTGTGTGGCGTGGTACTACCCGGGTCACAACGGAGCCTGCGTCGTTATGGGCAGCGGCGCGGGCGTAACTAAGGAACCGGGAACCGACCGCTTCGCTGCCCGTTTCAACGAGGCCGGGTTCGCCGTCCTCGCTTTCGATTTCCGACACTTCGGAGAGAGCGGCGGCCGCGCGCGGCAGGTACTCAAGATCCGACAGCAGCTCGCTGACTGGAAGGCAGCACTCGCCTGGGCGCGAGCGCGGCCCGAGATCGAGCAGGTGATGGCGTGGGGCTTCTCGCTGTCCGGCGGCCACCTGTTGCGCCTGGCACGACGACAGCCCTTGGCGGCCACCATCGCACAAACGCCACTCGCTGACGGTCTCGCCGCGATGCCGAACGCGCTCCGGCATGAGTCACTCGCGGTCGTTCTCGGCTTCCCGTTCATCGCCTTGACAGATCTGGTGGGTGCGCTCTTTCGGTGCCCGCCTCTGCTGGTGCCGCTAGCCGCCGAACGCGGGAAGGTCGCCATGCTGACGACGCCGGACGCTCAGGACGCCGACCGAGCGCTGAACCCCGGCAACCTCTACCCGGAGTGGCGGCAGTTGATCGCCGCGCGGTCCGTCATAAGGGTTGGGGGCTACCGGCCGGGCCGTGGAGCACGCAGAGTTCGTTGTCCGTTGCTGGTCGTCGTGGCCGACGACGACCAGTCGGTGCTCGCCCGTCCGGCCCTCCGTGTCGCAGACCGTGCACCTCGAGCCGAGTTGTTGCGTGTGAGCGGCGGACACTACGCGCCCTTCCTGGCCGAGCACTCGCGCGTGGTCGACGTCGAAATCGACTTCCTCAACCGCCACCTCACCGCGAGGGCACCGCGCGACTCGGCAGAAGGCCGACGGCCCGCAGTGGCTCGGCCCTCAAAGTGACGCTCGTGTCCGCGCACGGGCTCGCGTCGCGGCAGAAGCGTGTGTTGCTGCCCGGAGCGGTTCGACGGGGTCGGCGGCGATTGGCACTAGCGTCTGCGTTGCACCGGACACAGGCAAGGGGCCTCTGCGTCGCCTTGAGAGGCGCCAACCCGATCGCAACCCCTGTGTGCTCACCCGAGAACACGCGCGACTGCGCAGCGCGCGACGGCGCCGAGCGTCAACGGCCCGTCGGGCGAACCGCACCTGACGAACAGCGCCGTCCGCAGCCGTTCCCGGTCCTCGTCGCCCAGCGACACGCAGTAGGCGCCGGCTGGTCCGACGCCGGCCAGGAAGCCGTCCCAAAGCTTGTCGAACGACGCGTAGGTCGACGCGACACTCAACGTCGACTCCACTACGTCTTCCAGTGCCACTGACGCGAAGAGTTCGGCGATCTCGCCCGGCCGCCCGAACCGGAGTGTCCGGGCCTCGTCGGGTGCGTCCGGATCGATGCTCAAGGCGGCGTCCCAAAACCCGCGAAGCATCTCCATCCCGTCAGCGAAGTCCCACACGCAAGCGGCGACGCTGCCTCCAGGTTGAACCACTCGCGCCATCTCGGTGGCGGCTTGTCTCGGGTCGGACACGAAGTGCAGCACCAGCTGCGCCAGCGCATGGTCGACGATGTGGTCCTCGAAGGGGATCGACTCCGCGCGGCCCAACTCCACGACCACACCGGGATGCCGCGCCGCGCAAGCGTCGCGGAACGGTGGCGAGGGATCACATGCGTACACGGCGTTCGGCCCGAGGCGTGACACGAGGACCCCAGTGAGCGCGCCCGGACCACAGCCAACGTCGAGTGCCGTGTCGCCGGCCGACACACCCGCTGCGTCCGCGAAAGGCTCAGCCAGGGGCACTGAGTAGCGACCCATGAACGAGTCGTAAGTCTGGCCCGCGACGGCGAACGTGCGCGCACCCTCGACGTCGTCCACCGCACCTCCACGATCAACTGACGCGGACGGTACCCGAGCCGTGGCGAGCACCGGCCGACGAGCGGCATGTTGGGGCAGGTACGGCTTGTGCGCGGTCAGTCAGCGGCATGACCGGACGTCTCGTTAATCTCGCATAACGATGCAGCCCGCCTGGTAACCATCACGATCTACGGGCACGCGTAGCCGCCGTTCTGGCCGTCCTTTCGCCCCTACCCGCGCTGCCGCTGTCGGGACGCGAGCTCTGCGGTGACGTGGCCTTCACCTGCTCCAGCAGAACCTCTCGTTGCTTCGGCGCGGATGCGGTGACCGGATCGAAGTCCTCGTCGGTCCGGAAGACGACGCGCTTCAGGAGATGGCCCGCTCGATGCGGCAGAACGGCACTCGTGGCCGTCGGGCTCGTGCGGCCTCACAGCCGGGATCTCAGCACGGCGACCTCGGGCCACGGGTCGAAGCCGTGCTCGACCAGCCAGCGGACCGCCCGCAGGCTTCGCAACGACCACCACGCGCGGATCACGTCGAGGTCGACGTGGGTGCCGTAGCCGGCGACGACGTCGCCAAGGTGCTCCTCGTGTCCGAGGGTCAAGCTGGCGAGGTCGTACAGGGCATCGCCCGGGCCCGCCTCGGACCAGTCGACCACGCCGGTGATCTTGTCAACGTCGACGAACACGTGGGCGACCTGCAGGTCGCCGTGCGTGAACACCGGTGTCCACGGCCGGAGCGCAGCCTCGGCAACCCGGCGGTTGCGCGTGACCACGTCGGTGGGAAGGACGCCGTTCGTGACGAGCCACTCGCATTCGCCGTCGAGGTGCGATGCGATCTCGTCGAGGCTCCAGCCGGGCCATGGCGGCAGCGGCGCGTCATGCAGCATCCGTGCGGCGGCACCCGCCGCGGCCCACGCCGCCGACGACGCGATCGACGGCTCGCCGAGGCGGCCGAGTGCCGTCCCTGGGAGGGCGGCGAGCGCAAGCACGGGCGGCTTCCGCCACAGGACATCCGGAGTCGGGATCGGCGCCATAGCCATCGCCTCGACCTCGACGTCGGTGCGCGTCTGATCAGTGTCGATCTTCAGGAACACGTCGCCGACGCGCAGGGTCGCGCGCTCGTGATGGGCGACGACGACCTCGACTTCCTCCACGTCGGCCACTATCGCGGGATGACCACCGACGTCGCCACGAGACTATCGGTGCGACTGCGCGGCTGACCGCGTCCGCTGCCCGGCGGCCTCGTGCACGACACCGACCGCTGACGGGTCGAGCACTCCTCGGTGTCCAGCATCAACCGACATTGCACACCGGCTTGGTGGGGCGGGCGAGACTCGAACTCGCGACCGAGGGATTATGAGCGCCTGAACGGAACTCGCAGCTTTCCGAGCCGACCAGCGACGATCTAGCGCCGTACTGCAACTGACCTGCGGAGACGCGGTCGCTAACGGTTTACGGCGGTCCGCCGCGGCTCCGGCCGGATGAGCCGGAACGGAGGGGTTTCGGAGGGGCTGGAGCGCTCTGGAGCATGAAGGTAGATCGCCCGGCGAAGCTCCTCCTTAGCCTGCTCGGCGGTGAGGTTTCCGCGTGCCACCCGTTGAGCCAGCCTTGGCCTGCTCCGGTCGGGCATGGCGTTCCAAATTCGCTGGGCTGCGTCGGAAGCTCTCAACCCGGCTTGTGCTAACGCCCGTGCGGTCCTTGGGGCGATCTCCCTGTGGATCTTGACCCAGGGCTGAGCCTCCTTCTCGTCGAAGCCGTGACACGCCCAATCCCAAGCGAGGGCGTTTGCCTTCCTGACCTCTTCCGGCCAAGGCTTGCCGCGGTCGAACGTGGCCCGAAGGGCCGGAGTCGGGAAGGTCCGGCTGCACGATCTTCGCCACACCTGCGGCTCGCTATCCCTCGCGGCCGGGATGTCGTTGTTCGCCGTGTCGCGCCGGTTGGGGCACTCCTCCCCCGACTTCACCGCTCGGGTGTACGGCCACGAGTACCGATCGTCGGCTCAGACCGACGCCGAGGCGCTGTCCGCCTTTTGCAGTGCCGAGTCGACCGGACGGGTCGTGCCATTGCGACGAGCAAACTCTTAGTTTTTGAGCACTACGATAGGGAGCAGTGCCAGCTGGATGTATCGGGTTGGGTCCGATGCGGCTGTAACGACATAGTCGCGGCGCACCGATGGATCGGGTGAAGGCTTGGCGCTGAGAAAGGAGGAGTGAGCTATGATGAGCTCGTTCGCCTTGTCTATGATGGTCGAGGGTTGGCCCCGCTTGATGAAGAGCAGAACTGCCCCTTTAGTATCACGCCATACAGTATATCCCAAGAGCTGGTCGATGCCTGCTTCGAAGTTCTTTGGGCCGTCCCATATCTTACACTCGCCAATGAACGCGTTGCGGTCCCTATACGGGAGCAGTATGTCGGTCTTACCCTGCCCATTGAAAACCTCGCCACGAGCAAGGCCCTCGTAATTGCTGTTCAGGACAAACAACACCAAATCACGTAACTCGTTCTCCTTGAATTGCGTTGCCGTTCTGGGCAGCCGTTCGAAGGCACGGGCCAGACCGCTAACTGTTCTCAGTACGTCCTCGTACATCGTGTCAGCTAACCGCGGTTCCTCCTCCGGTCCCTTCTCCGACGAACTCAGGATGCGAACCTGCTTACGCACGATTGGTATTTCTATGCGTTTCGATTCCGGGGCCGAAGTGAGGGGAATGTCGAGGTCGGCAGATAAGGCTGCAGCCCCGTCGAGTCGATCCTTCCGGTTACGAATCAGGGTAGTGATGAGGGCTCGCATGGTGGTCTCGGCCCTCGCTACGTCATCATTCGCCCAGCCGGCGGCTTGAAGGACGCTTGTTGTCGTCCGCTCAATTTGGGACTTCACCGCTTGGGCCTTAAGTTGTCCGCCTGTTATCTCGAATGTAAGCGCGTCACCCACTACAGCTCCACGCGGCGGATTCATTGAGTATGACGTTGCTCTTGCGTTCAGCAGGACGGCCTCACCCTCGAAGGGAACGGTGATCGTCAGCGTTTGCCCCTCCGCCCGAACTGATTCTCCGTAAGAACCGACGTGGAGAGATGCCTCCTGCACGGGAGACCGAGAGAGGCGGTCGAAGTGAAGCTGGAGCGGCGTGGCACTGTAAGCGTCAACGATCTTGTCAGCGACGGACTCCGGTGCGAACCGAATCTCGTCGGCGGACCACCGGTCGACGGCCTGGGCCGCCTCCTGTTGGCGAACGCGCAGCCACTGGCCAAGATCCACAGTGCTGAACAGCGGGTCCTTCATCCCGGTCATCTTCCCAGGCCGCGCCGGGGGGCCACGAGCCACCGCTGTGAAACCGAGGGGTTCCGGAGGGGTTGGCCGGGTGTTCGACCGTCCGCGATAGCTTCGGGGCCACGTTCCGCAGGTAGAAGGAGTGGGGCGGGCGAGACTCGAACTCGCGACCGAGGGATTATGAGTCCCCTGCTCTAACCGGCTGAGCTACCGCCCCCGCAGGTGAGCGAGCTCCCGCGATAGGACTCGAACCTATAACCTGCCGGTTAACAGCCGGACGCTCTGCCAATTGAGCTACGCGGGATCGAGCCGGCGTACGGACGGCTCCAGGCTCAGATTACCGCACCCACGCCCCCCCGACGGTGGTCGACTACGTTCCGTCACAGCGGGTACGCCGCGGCCCACCGTCTCTCTTCCGGAGGTTCACATGCGTCACAAGGTCACCTTGCTCGGCGGGTTCACGACAGGTTACGTGCTTGGCGCCAAGGCCGGTCGTCAACGGTACGAGTCGATCATGAAGGTCGTGCGCAACTTCATGGAGAAGCCGGCCGTTCAGCAGACTGCCGGCGTCGTTCAAGCGCAAGCCGCCGACCTGGCCGGCTCGGCCAAGCGCGTCGTCACGGAAAAGGTCACCGGCCGCTCGAGCGGCAGCGCCTTCGATGACGACCCCACCATCGACCCCCCGGTGTACCCCGTTCCCCCTACGACGGCGCCAGGCGTGCTGCCGACCGACGACGGTGCCGCCCGGCACTGAATCGGAGACGATCGAGGCTCCTACCGACACGCAGGAGAGGACCCCATGACGAGCCGCATCCCCGAGCCAGCCGACCCCTTCGAGGAAGAGGGCCTGGCCGCCGGCGAGGATGGCCTGCCGGGTAAGTGGATCACCGGTGACGCGCAGGACGGCATGGTTCCGCCGCACGACTACCCCGTCGCCGTGGACGAGTACGGCGTAACGGCCGAGGAGCAGGCGCTCGGGGAACCGCTGGACCTGCGGCTGTCCCGCGAGGAGCCGGACGTGACCGCGGCGGCGGATGTTCCCGCTGACGAGTCGGCGGGATCCGACTCGCCGTACCCGGAGGACCCCGAGGAACGGGTCGGGCGGATCGTGGACATCGACGAAGGTGCTCACACAGACACCGAGAAGGCCTCGGTCGCCTACGACGTGGGGACCGATACCGGCGGGTTCAGCGCCGAGGAACGCGCTATGCACATCGAGCCCGAGGCCTAACGCCCGCGAATGCCCAGACTGCGGCGGGCGGACTGCTCCGGGCCTGGCATCGTCCGCCGTCGGCGTGGTCGCGGCTTCAGCTACGAGGATGCGCAGGGGCGGCCGGTCGACGACCCGGAGGTGCTGGCCCGGATCGGAGCGCTGGTCCTGCCGCCGGCGTGGGCCGACGTATGGATCTGCCCGTATCCCAACGGCCACATCCAGGCAATCGGGACCGACGCCGCCGGCCGGCGCCAGTACCGCTACCACGATGAGTGGCGGCGCCAGCGGGACCGGAGCAAGCACGAGTCGATTCTGGAGTTCGCCCGGGCACTGCCCGGGGCGCGCAGCCGCCTGTCCGAGCACCTCGATGAACGGGACCTCACCAGGTCGCGGGTACTCGCGGGCGCCGTACGGCTGCTCGACCTCGGCTTCTTCCGGATCGGCAGCGAGGAGTACGCCGAGTCCAACCACACCTACGGCCTGGCCACCATGCGAAAGGAGCACGTGCGGATCGCCGGCGATGAGGTGATCTTCAGTTACCTCGGCAAGGCCGGCAAGGAGCAGGTCAACGCCGTCGCCGAGGAGCCGGTACGCCGGCTCGTGACCGCGCTGAAGCGGCGCCGGGGCGGGGGGCTTGAGCTGCTCGCGTACCGCGGCGCAGGCGGTTGGACGGATGTGAGGAGCGCCGACATCAACCTCTTCCTGCGCGATCTGATGGGGGTCGAGGTCAGCGCCAAGTCCTTCCGGACCTGGAACGCGACGGTCTTCGCCGCGGTGGGTCTGGCCGTCGCGGAACGCACCGCCACCTCCCCGACTGCCAGCCGGCGGGCGGTGGCGCACGTCGTCCGAGAGGTGGCGGGATACCTCGGTAACACACCCGCGGTCTGCCGTTCCTCCTACATCGACCCGCGGGTGATCGAGCTGTTCCAGGACGGCATCACGATCTCCGACGATCTGGACTCGCTGGGCGAGGGCGTGGCGTTCGGCGTACCTGCCACCCAGGGGCCGGTGGAGGCGGCCGTGGTAGCGCTGCTCGAGGACGCCGGCAGCCGCCGCCGGGTGCGGCGCTTTTCCGCCGAGGCGGCGGCACCCGGCGGTCAACCCGTGCCATCGACGGCTGGGGCCGGCCGCCGGAGCGCGTGACCGCTGGCGCCCGAAAGGTGACCAGCGCGGCCAGCAGTGGCAGGCCGGCGTGCCGGACCATACGGTGAGCCGTCTCTAACCGCCGAGCCACTTCTCGGTGGTCGGTGTTCCCCTCACCGAGCGCGGGGGCAGTTCCGGTACATGGGCCTGGATCTTGTCGCTCCGATGCCGCCCGTCCGGAACGAACCGGCGACGTGCCGGCCGCTCGCCGTCCTGCTGGACCGCGACGGCACCCTGGTCGCCGACGTCCCGTACAACGGCGACCCGGAACGGGTGCGGCTCATGCCGGGCGCTGCCGAGGCGCTGGGCCGGCTGCGGGCTGCCGGTGTCGCAACCGCGGTGGTGACCAACCAGAGCGGGATTGCGCGTGGGGTGCTGACCCGGGACCAGGTGGACGCCGTGAACGCGAAGGTGGCGGACCTGCTGGGACCGGTCGGGGCGTTCTTCGTCTGCCCGCACGGTCCGGGGGACGGATGTAGCTGCCGCAAGCCGGCACCCGGGCTGGTGCTCGAGGCGGCGGCCGCTCTCGGCGTACCCCCAGCGTCCTGCGTGCTGGTAGGAGACATCGGAGCCGACGTGGAGGCCGCGCGGGCGGCCGGCGCCCGGGCGATCCTCGTCCCTACCCCGCAGACTCGCCCGGAGGAGGTCACTGCGGCGCCAGAGGTGGCCGCAGACCTGCTGGCGGCGGTCCAGCTGCTGCTGGCGGTGCCGGTGGTGTCACCGTGAGAACGGTCCTGGTCGCCCGGCTGGACAGCGATGGCGACGTGCTGCTGGCCGGGCCGGCGGTGCGCGCGGTGGCGGCGTCGGCCGACCGGGTGGTGCTGCTATGCGGTCCGCGCGGCCGGGCGGCCGCCGAGCTGCTGCCGGGCGTCGGCGAGGTGGTTTCCTGGCCCTGCCCGTGGATCGACGCCGAGTCGATGCCGGTGGACCGTGCGCTCGTCGAGCAGCTGGTGACGCAGGTCACCGACCACCATGTCGACGAGGCGCTGGTCCTGACGTCGTACCACCAGAGCCCGTTGCCACTCGCCCTGTTGCTGCGGCTGGCCGGTGTGCAGCGGATCGCCGCCATCAGCGACGACTTCCCCGGATCGCTGCTGGACCTACGGCACCGGCTCCCCGAGTCGGGCCTGCACGAGGTCGAGCGGATGCTCTCGCTGACGGCCGCCGCGGGGTTTCCCCTTGCTGCCGGCGACAGTGACGAGCTGGCGGTTCGCGGGCCGCTGCCCGACACCGCCGCCCTTCCTGAAGCGCCGTACGTCGTGGTGCATCCGGGTGCCTCCGTGCCGGCGCGCGCCCCCTCACCCCGCCGGGCCGCCGCCATCGTGGACGCGTTGGTAGCCGCCGGCCGCCGGGTCGTGGTCACCGGCGGGGGGGCCGAGCGGTCGATCACGGCCGCGGTGGCCGGTGAGCCGCGCGAGAGGGTGCTCGACCTCGGTGGCCGGACCAACCTGGCCGAGCTCGCCGGCGTGCTGGGCCGCGCCGACGTGGTCGTCGTGGGCAACACCGGTCCGGCCCACCTCGCCGCCGCGGTCGGTACGCCGGTTGTCTCGCTGTTCGCTCCAACGGTGCCGGTCGAACGGTGGCGGCCGTGGCGGGTGCCGCACGTGCTGCTCGGCGACCAGTCGGCCCCCTGCGCCGGCAGCCGGGCGCGAACCTGCCCGGTGCCCGGACACCCGTGCCTGGACGGCGTGCCGGTGGCGGCGGTCCTGGCGGCGGTCGACCTGCTGGCCGGGCGCCGCCTGGTGGCGGCCGGCCGATGAGGATCGCAATGGTCTCCGAGCACGCCAGCCCGCTCGCCCTGCTCGGCGGCGTGGACGCGGGCGGCCAGAACGTGCATGTCGCCGCCCTGGCCGGCGCCATGGCAAGGCGGGGGCACTCGATCACGGTTCACACCCGGCGCGACGACCCGGCGCTGCCGCGGCGCGTGCCGATGGGACCCGGCGTCACGGTGGACCACGTCTGCGCGGGCCCCGCCATGGAGGTCCCGAAGGACGAGCTGCTTCCCTACATGCCCGCCTTCGCCGCGGACCTGCGGGCGCAGTGGGAGCGGGAGCGCCCCGATGTCGTCCACGCCCACTTCTGGATGTCCGGGCTGGCGGCGCTGGCGGCCGCCCGGCCGCTGGGGATCCGGGTCGTCCAGACCTTCCACGCGCTCGGCGTGGTCAAGCGCCGGCATCAGGGCGGCAAGGACACCTCCCCACCGGAGCGGCTGGCGCTCGAACGCACCCTGGTGGAGGACGCCGATGCGATCGTCGCCACCTGCTCCGACGAGCTGGCTGAGCTGGCAGCGCTCGGCGTCGACCCCGGCCGGGTGGCCGTGGTGCCGTGCGGGGTCGACCTCGAGCTGTTCTCGTCGTACGGCGTCGCCGAGCAGCGCCCCAGTGGTCGGCACCGGCTGGTCTTCGTCGGGCGGTTGGTCGAGCGCAAGGGCATCGGGAACGCGATCACCGCGCTGGCGTCGGTGCCGGACGCCGAACTCGTCGTGGCGGGCGGGCCGGACGCCGCCGGGCTCGATGGCGACCGCGAGGTGCGCCGGTTGCGTCAGCTCGCTGCCCGCCATGGCGTCGCGGATCGGGTGCTCTTCCGCGGCCGGGTCAGCCGGGAGTCCCTGCCGCCGCTGCTGCGCTCGGCGGACGCGGTGGTGTGCGTGCCCTGGTACGAGCCGTTCGGCCTGGTGGCGCTCGAGGCGATGGCGTGCGGCGTCCCGGTTGTGGCCTCCGCCGTCGGCGGGCTGACCGACACGGTCGTGCCCGGTGTCACCGGCGTACTGGTGCCGCCGCGGCAGCCCGGCGCGCTCGCGGCCGCGCTGAACGGCCTGCTGGCCGACCGCGATCGCCGGGCGGCGTACGGCCTGGCCGGTGCCCGACGAGCCGCCGAGAACTACTCCTGGAACCGGGTGGCCGCCGCAACCCTGCATTCCTACTGCGCCGTGTCGCAGTCCGCGATCGCTCGAGGAGGTACCGCCGTGACCACCCCGCTGCTTTCCGGCCGCGACCACCTGGCCGCGCTGCTCACCGCGCTGCCGACGGTCGACACCGACCAGTTGGACGAGTGGGGCCGGCGGCTCGCCGACGTGCTCGTGGGCGGTGGGCGGCTGCTGGTCGCCGGGAACGGTGGCTCCGCGGCGCAGGCGCAGCACCTGACCGCCGAGCTGGTCGGACGCTACCGCGACGACCGGCCGGCGCTGTCGGCGATCGCGCTGCACGCAGAGACCTCTGCGCTGACCGCGATCGCCAACGACTACGGCTACGACCACGCCTTCGCCCGCCAGGTCCAGGCGCACGGTCGACCCGGTGACGTCTTCCTCGCCATGTCCACGTCCGGGGCGAGCGCGAACGTGGTCGCCGCCATCGAGGCGGCCCGGGCGGGCGGCCTGACGACGTGGGCCATGACCGGGCGCAGGCCCAACCGGGTCAGCGAACTGTCCGACGACGCGCTGTGCGTCGACGCCCCGGCCACGGCCACCGTCCAGGAGGTCCACCAGGTCGCGCTGCACCTGATGTGCGCGGCTGTCGACCTTCAAGTGGGCTCGGACCGGTCCTGCGCGGCGGCCGCGCCGGTGGTGCTGACCGGCTACGACGCGACGCTGCGGGCCGAGGCGCGGTCGTGACCGTGGGGCCGCTGGTCGTCGTCGGCGACGCGTTGCTCGATCGGGACCTGACCGGGCGGGTGACCCGGTTGTCCCCGGACGCGCCGGTCCCGGTCGTCGACGAGCTGGTGGAACACTCGAGGCCCGGGGGCGCCGGCCTGGCCGCGCTGCTCGCCCGCCGCGACGGTCGCGACGTGGTGCTGGTCACCGCGCTGGCTGCCGACGCGAGGGGAGCCGAACTGGCGGCACTGCTGGCCGGAGCCGGTGTCGATGTGGTCGACCTCGGACTGATCGGCACCACACCGGAGAAGGTCCGGGTGCGCAGCGACGGGCGGACGCTGCTCCGGCTGGACGGCGGGGACCGGTCACCCGGCCCGGTCGGACCGGTCACGTCCCGGGTGCGCGCGGCGCTGGCGGGAGCTGGAGCCGTGCTGGTGGCGGACTACGGCCGCGGAGTAGCCGCCGAGCCGGGCCTACGAGCGGGGCTGGCGGGGCTGCCCCGCCGTACGCCGGTGGTCTGGGACCCACATCCCCGCGGCGCGGAGCCGGTGCCCGGAGCGACCATGGCGACGCCGAACGCGGCCGAGGCCGCGCACTTCGCGCCCTCCGCTGCGGGGGCCGGGCTTGCGGCACACACCGAACGGGCGCGTGAACTGCGGCGGCGCTGGCAGGCCGGCTGCGTCTCGGTGACCATGTCCGCCGCCGGCGCGCTGCTGGTGGCCGACGACGACGCCCCACCGCTGCTCGTACCGGCTCCGTCGGTGCCCTGCTTCGACTCCTGCGGCGCGGGTGACCGCTACGCCTCGGCGGCCGCCGGACTGCTCGCCGACGGGGCGCTGCCGTCGGAGGCAGTGACCGGTGCGGTGGCGGCATCCTCGGCGTTCGTCGCGGCCGGTGGGGCGGCGGCAATCGCCCTGATCCCGAGTCCGACGGGCGCCGCCTCGAAAGACGCCACGACGGTGATCGAGCGGGTCCGCGGCGCGGGTGGCACCGTGGTGGCGACCGGCGGTTGCTTCGACCTGCTGCACGCCGGCCACATCAGCCTGCTGACGGCGGCGCGTGCGCTCGGCGACTGCCTCGTCGTGCTGCTCAACTCCGACGAATCGGTACGTCGGATCAAGGGCGCCGACCGGCCGTTGGTGCCGCAGGCCGACCGGGCCGCCGTGCTCTCGGCGCTGAGCTGCGTGGATGTGGTCGAAATCTTCGACGAGGCGACACCTGAGGCCGCGCTGGACCGGTTGCGCCCGAACATCTTCGCCAAGGGCGGTGACTACGCGCTGGCCGACCTGCCCGAGGCTGCGGCGGTCGCCCGCTGGGGCGGGCAGGCGGTGGTTCTTCCATACCTCGAAGGCCGATCCACCACGTCGATCCTCCGAGAGGCCGGCCGCCGTGGCTGAGCTCGGATCCGTTCTGATCACCGGTGGCGCGTCGGGACTCGGCGCTGCCGTCGTGGCAGCCGTCCGGGACGCCGGCGGCACCCCCCTGGTCCTGGACCGCCAGCCCGTTTCCGGTGTCGACGCCGAGCAGGTCGATCTCGCCGACGGCCGCGCCACCGAGGAGGCGGTACGCCGCATCGCGGCGCGGGCCGGTGGCCTCGACGCCGTCTTCACCGCCGCCGGGATGGACCGCTGCGGCACCCTCGCCGACGTACCGGGCGCCGAGTGGGACCGGGTCGTTCTGGTCAACCTGCTCGGCACCGCCGCTGTGGTCCGGGCCGCGCTGCCCTACCTGGCCCGGTCGCCGCACGGCGGCAAGGTCGTCACCGTGGCCTCGACGCTGGGCATCAAGGGGGTCAGCGACGCCACGGCGTACTGCGCCTCGAAGTTCGGGGTGGTGGGGTTCACCCGCGCGCTGGCGGCCGAGCTGCGCGGCTCGGTCGGGGTCACGCTGCTTATCCCCGGCGGCATGTCGACGGCGTTCTTCGACGACCGCGACGAGCAATACAAGCCGCCGCCGGACGCGAAGCTGAACCGGTCAGAGGACGTCGCCGCCGCCGTTCTGTTCGCCCTGCGTCAGCCCCCGGGCTGCGAGGTCAAGGAGCTGGTGGTGACATCATCGTGGGAGGGCAGCTGGCCATAGCGGCCAGCTGTGCCGTCGCCGACCATTGTCTCGCCAAAGGTGATAACTGTGCTCGTATACCTATACAAGCTCAGTTATGGGGTTCTGCCGATTAGCCATCAGCCGCAGGCGGCAGCTATCGCTCCAGCGACCTATTGCAGCGTGATCACGCTGTCGGCCCTGGCGATGAGTGCTTCGTCGTGCGAGGCCAGAAGTATCGCCCGTCCGGGCTCACGCAAGGACATCAGGAGCTCGATAATTTCCCCGGCAGTTCTCCGGTCCAGCGACGCTGTCGGTTCATCCACGATCAGCAGCGCAGGGCCCGACAAGAGCGCGCGGGCAAGACCGACGCGTTGTTGCTCTCCCATCGACAACTGCGAGGGAAAGTGCTGACCACGCCCGGTCAGTCCGACTCGTTCCAGCAGTGCACCGGCTCGTTCGCGCGCGGTACCGCGCTCGGGCCGAGGGAGGACCGGCAAGGCGATGTTTTCAAGTGCCGTCAACGTCTGGATCAGGCCGCCGTTCTGGAAGGTCAGGCCGAGAAGCGCTCGACGCCGCTGCGTACGTTCCCGGTCATCGAGCTCGTAGACGGACGTACCCTCCCAGTGCACGGTCCCACTGCTCGGCGGCATCAGGCCCGACGCGATGGTCAGCAGCGTCGTCTTCCCCGAACCAGACCGCCCGGCCACGCAAACGGCCTGTCCGCGGGCTACCTCGAGGCTCACCTCTTGCAGGACCTCCAGCTCCGGGCCACGGGCCCGGCTCTTCAGGCGCGCGGTGACGTTCCTGGCCTCCAGCAGGGGACCGCGAGCCGCCAGGCGGTCGGGCGACTCCTCTGTTGCGACCATCACGTCATTCTGGTTCACGTTCGCGCACCGTTCCCAGCGCCGCCGTAGCTGCCGAACGTCGGTAGCGCGAGTGCGCCGGCCACCAGGGCCGCGACGATGACCGGGATCAGCCCGTGCCCGCCGAGAACCATCCTGGTACCGATCGCCGTGATTCCGGCGGCCGTCAAGGCGGCCCCGGCTCCCAGGTGCGCCCGGTGCGAGAGGTCCATCCGGTGCAGCGCGCCGGAGCTCCATCCGGACGCCGAGAGCACGACCCGCTCCTGTGCCTGGCCGCTGGCCGTCAACCGCATGATCACGGCGGCAAGGAGCAGTCCGCCGCCGGCCGACAGACCCAGCAGTGCCAGTTGGTAGCTCTGCAGCGTCGAGCCCACAGCGCCGGCCAGGAGTGTCGTTCCGGCACCGGTGACCGAGTGCAGCCCGGCCAGCCCGACCAGGACCAGGCTGGCGGCACCCAAGCCGAGTGAGCTGATGACGCCGGCACTACGAACCGGCCTGGCCAGAGCCGTCCGACGACCGTAGCTGACCGGCCCCGAGACCGCCCCGAGCCGGGGCAGCCAGGAGGCGGGGCGCACGTCGCCGGCCTGGATCGCGCCCGGGCTCACCCGGCGCCAGGACAGCGGTGCCGTGGCGACCGAGGTGAGCGCGTAGACCCCCGCGAGGAGCAGCCCGAGGAGGGCGCTGACCCGCAGGTGGCCAGTCAGCAGGCCGGTCAGTGTTGCGGCCAACAGCATGACGCCCGCGCCGATCAGCGCCTCGCCCTGGAGCCAGCCGAGGATCCGCAGCCGGGACCACCCGAGTGCGGACAAGACCGAGATCTCCTGGGACCGGACCGACCCCTCGACCGCCTGTTGCGCCGCCGCGAACAGGATCGCGATGCCGACACCGAGCGCCAGCAGCAGCAGGTTGGCTCGGCCGAAGCCCCGGGTGACGCGCTGGGCGGCACCCAGTGTCGTCCACTTCTGCGCCACCCAGCCGAGGTCCCGGTTCTGCTGGTCGACGTGGTATTGGGGGACATAGACCTCCACGTCTCCCGGCGAGGAGCCGGCGACGATGTCGGCCTCCAGCCCCATGTCGGCGATGTGCGACGCGACCTGCTCCAGGCGGCGTTGGGTCTGCCGGTCGAAACCGGCCACGTTTGCCACTCGGACCCGAATCGCGTCGATGGGCTTGGCCCCGCGCAGGGTGCCGGCACCGTCCAGATCGGTGATGGCCAGCGGCGGGCCGGTCAGCAGCCCGAGCGGGTTCAGCGACGGCTTGATGGCGCGTGGCCGACGCAGCGCGGTGCCGCGAGGGTCGGCGACGAGCTGGCTGGCCGGCGGGTCGTAGGCCCCCAACGGCACGTAGTCGACCGGGTTGCTGGGCAGTTTCAGGTTCCCGAGGTCGAAGGTCCCCACCGGGGCCAGAAAGAACGGCCGGTCATCGGGCGCACTCGGCGAGAAGCCGTGCGCGGCGGCGACCGGGTAGGTGGCCGCCGTCCGGTAGCTCTGCTGCCGGCCGGCGGCGAGCGGGAGCTGGTTGCCGGGGTGCGGCTTGGGGGGTGCTCCCCCCACCGGTGCCGGCTGCCCGTCGGAGGTCACCGGTCCGCGCGGCACGATCCGGAACGAGGGTGCGGTGGAGCCGGGCCGCGGCAAGATGCCTGCGTAGGTCGGGCGAGCCGGAACCCTGGCGACGAAGATCTTGGCCGGAAAGGGGTATGTCGCGACACCGTCGGGTTGGCCGGATCCCGGCCACAGCAGGACCAGGCTGGGCGGGGCAAAGGGGCGAAGCCGGGGACCCGCGTCCAGCGACACCCGACCGACGGACGTCCGGCCCGGACCGGCCATGGCGGCCGCGACATCGATACCGCCGGCCACATTGGGATCCGGAACCCGTGTCAGTGGACGGCCGAGCTGGGTGATATCGATGGTCAGGCGCAGATCCGAGTAGAGCCGGTCGCTGACCAGGATGGGGATCACCGGCCGGGTGCGCGTCGTCGCATTCCCGCTCGCCAGCCCACCCAGCTGCAGCGCGGCCAGCCCGAACTCGGCGGGAACCTGCCGGCGGTCGAAGCTCGCGGCAGTTCGGCCGGCGCCCCGGGGGATGGAACTGAGTGGCCGCAGAAAGGCCGCGGTGGGCCCGAGCAGCTGTTGCTCGGCCGCCGGGTCCACCCCGATCAGCGGTGACTCGATCGCCGGCAGCGCCGGAAAGGAGACGTACGTGCCGTCGCTCGTGTTCGAGATGTCCTCGAGATCGGTCACGAGCCGGGTCAGGGTCTCTGGCCGCCGCGGGTCGACACCAGGAGCCAGCAGGATCCGGCCGGTCTGTGCCTGCAGCGGTATCGAGGTGACCCCGTCCGAGATCGATGCCCGCAATGAGAGCTCGTACAGAGTCGGCTGCTTGGGCAGCCGGGAGGTAAAGAGCGCAACTCCGGCCGCGTCGGTTCGCAGGAACCCGACCACAGACACGGGCGCGGCGAGGCCCACGCCGGGCAGCGAGCGGATGGCGGACAGCTGCGCCAGCGAGATGCCGCCCCGTCCGGTCAGGCCGAGGAAGTTTGGCTCGACCAGTCCCCGGGTCTGCTCGAGGTTGAGCCGCGCCCCCGGTGGCCGGACCAGGATGTCGTAGGCCCCGTGGAAGTTCGCGTTGACCAGCCCTTGCAGGCGGACCTGGGCAGACGAGGTCGTGAAGCCGGCGGCGATAGCAAGCCCGGTGAGCACAACGGTGCCGGTGAGCGTCAGGGGCTTGCGCCATATCCGCCGCAGTGGCCGGGGCCGGCCGACGCTCATTCGGTCATGCGCATCATGTCGGACTGCTTCTGACCTGCAGGCTCAGCAGGGCTGGCTACCAGCCTCGGTAGCCTTGGAATACAAGTCTTCGGTCGCCCCGTAGTAGTCCTGAACATGGAGCTTCTGGGTGAAGGTCGTGGTGTGGCAGGGAACGAAAGCGCGACTGTAAGTAGCGCTCGTTGCCGTCGTCCCATTCATGGCGGGACAGCTGGTGCCATCGCCGTAGCAGAAGTACTGGTAGTACGGGCCGCGCGTCCCCCAGGCCGTTCCCCAGACAGATGCCACTCCCTTGGCGTGCGATTGAGTCGACGGGCTGATCGCTCCAGAGATGGCCATCGCCGGGGCGGGGCCGGATGCGGCGAGCGCCGCGACTGCTGCGGCTGCCAGCGCTGTACGGACGGCCGTTCGAGCGTGCATGGGGGACCTCTTCCTCGGCGGCTCTGCATAGAATCCGGCGATCACCGATTTCGGCACCCGCCTGCCGCCGGACGGAAGCTGACTTGGAGCGTAGGCCGATTCCCTCGCAGGTCAAGGGGGCAAATCGGCCGGTGCGTTGCGGTTCGGCATCTCGCCAAGCGAGCGATCTTGTCTCGCTGCGATGGTCCCGCGGCGAGCTCATCGCTGAGCATAGATATCTATGGCAGCAGAGCGATGAGCTGCGAGTCCAACCCCGCCTCGCGGCGGCCACATTCACGCCTCGAGTGACCGCAGCTGGCGCTCTAGCTCGGCCGGCACGACCGACCGCTCCCTGAGCAACCAGGGCAGACCCCGGGCCGCATCGACCAGTCCGCGCCCGACCGCCGGATCCCGGGGCAGCCGGAGGAGCAGCGCCGCGAGGTGGCGGGCAACGGTTCCGACCGGCCGGCGCAACAGCGCCGACCACAGTGCGTTGCGCACCTGCGTCCGTAGCCGCCGCGCGGGGTCGCGTGCCGGTGAGGGGTGGTGGTGGGCGACCACAGCGTCGACGTATGCCAGACCGTGGCCACGGCGCACCAGGTCGATCGCCAACAGCTCCTCCTCCCCACCGACCCCGAAGCGGTCGTGGAAGCCGCCCACCTCGAGGTACGCCGACCGGCGGACCACCGCGCCGCAGGCGAGGAAGCCAAGCACGGACGGGCCGGGAAGGTCAGCGGCCCGGCGCAGCGGGCTGGCCGCCATTGCCGCGCAGACCGGGTCCAGCCGCTGCTCGTAGCCGACCAGAACGCGCCCGGCCAGTAGTGCCAGTCGGGGATACGCGGCGAAGATGTCAACGGCGGCGGTCAGCGCGGCGGGGGCCCACCACGAGTCGTCGTCGGCGAAGGCCACGTAGGGCGTCCGGGCGGCCTGGACGCCGAGCGTCCGGCCCGCGGAGCCCAGGTTGGTGCCCGCCTCTATCAGCCGGACCGACGGGTAGCTCCGACGTACCGCCGCCGCCGTGCCGTCACCGGAGCCGTTGTCGACCACCAGAATCGGCGGCCGCTCCGGCAGTTCGTCCAAGCGGCCCAGCGTCGCCAGCAGGGACTCCCGCCGGTCCCGCGAGATCACCACCACCGAGATCGCAGGCACGGCTCGCGCCCTCCCCCCGTTTGCCGGCCACCACTCATGGCAAGGCCGACGACCATGAACGTGCTGGGGCTCAATGCCGTCTTCCATGACCCTGCGGCGGCGCTGGTCGTCGACGGCGAGATCGTTGCCGCGGCCGAGGAGGAGCGCTTCAGCCGACGTAAGCACGGTAAGTCCCCGGTGCCGTTCGCGACCTGGGAGCTGCCGGAGCTCTCCGCCGCGTGGTGCCTGGCCGAGGCTGGTCTGTCCGCGGCCGATCTCGACGCCGTCGCCTATTCCTACGATCCGAGGTTGGCCCCACGGCCGGACCGGGACATCACGGCGGACGGCTGGGAAGGCCTGCGCACGCTGTACGCCGAGCGGGCACCGCTGTTCCTGCGGACCGCGCTGCCCGGGCTCGACCCGGCCGTGGTTCGGTTCGTGCCGCACCACATCGCTCACGCGGCCTCGGCCGCGCTGGCGGCGCCGTACCCGAGCTCCTCGGTCCTGGTGCTGGACGGCCGGGGCGAAACCCGTTCGCACCTGGCCGGGCGCAGCGTCGACGGTGACCTCGACGTACTGGCCGCCCAGGAGTTGCCGCACTCGCTCGGCCTGCTCTACGAGGAGGTAACCGAGCATCTGGGCTTTCGGCGGTCCTCGGACGAGTACAAGGTGATGGCGCTCGCGTCCTACGGGACGCCGGCCTGGCTACCGGAGTTCCGTGAGCTGGTGCGGGCCACCGGCGACGGCGGTTTCCGGGTGGAGCACGTCGAATGGGGCTCGTTCGTCAAGCGGGTGACCAAGGGTGAGGAGTGGACCTCCGACCACGCCGACCTCGCATCCACCGTGCAGATCCGGCTCGAAGAGGTGCTGCTGGACCTGGCCCGGTGGCTGCACCACCGGACCGGCGACCGTGCGCTCACCCTCGCCGGCGGGGTCGCACTCAATTGCGTGGCCAATACGAGGCTGGCGCGGGAGGGACCGTTCGAATCGATCTGGGTGCAGCCGGCCGCCGGTGACGCCGGAACGGCGCTGGGCGCCGCTCTCTACGTCGCGCACTCGATGGGCGACCGGTGTACGCCGATGGGCAGCGCAGCCCTGGGCCGGGGCTGGACCGACGACGAGCTCGAGGCGCAACTGCGTACGGCCGCGGTGCCCTATGAGCGGCCGCCGGACATCGCCGAGGCGGTCGCCGAGACGCTCGCCGCCGACGGCATCGTGGCCTGGTTCCAGGGCCGCTCGGAGTACGGACCACGGGCGCTGGGCCACCGCAGCCTGCTGGCCCACCCCGGTCACCCGGCCAACCTCGAGCGGATGAACAACGTCAAGGGCCGCGAGCAGTTCCGGCCGGTCGCCCCGATGGTGCTGGCGGAGCGGGCGGCCGAGATCTTCGACAGCGGCCCGATCCCGTCGCCGTACATGCTGTTCACCCACGGCGTCCGACCGGGCTGGGCCGAGCGCATCCCGACGGTCGTGCACGTGGACGGCACCTCCCGAATCCAGACCGTCGACCGGGAAGAAGAACCGCTGGTGGCGCGGATGCTGGACGGTTTCGAGCGGCGTACCGGGCTGCCCGTTGTGGTCAATACCAGCCTGAACACCGCCGGCCGGCCGATGGTCGACGACCCGCGGGACGCCCTGGAGTGCTTCGGGTCGGCCCCGGTGGACCTGCTGGCGATCGGCCCCTTCGCCGTCCGCCGGCCGGTCCCAACCCGGTGACGCCGGTGGGGGTGGTCGACGTCGTGATCCCCACCCTGGGCCGGCCGTCGCTCCAGCCGCTGCTGGCCGCGCTCGGGGACGTGCCGGGTCGGTTAATCGTCGTCGACGACCGCCGCGATGTGCGCGAGCCGCTGGCCGTGCCGCCTCAGACCGTGGTGGTGCGCGGGCAGGCGGCCGGGCCGGCGGCGGCCCGCAACGAGGGGTGGCACGCCGCGGTCACCGAGTGGGTGGCCTTCCTCGACGACGACGTGCTGCCGCCCGTGGGCTGGTACGCCGCCCTGCGCGCCGACCTGGCCGCCTGCGATCGGGATGTCGGCGGCTCGCAGGGGCGGATCGTCGTACCCCTCCCCCGCGACCGGCGACCGACCGACTGGGAACGCAACGTCGCCGGGCTGCGGGCCGCGCGTTGGGCTACCGCCGACATGGCCTACCGGCGGTGCGTGCTGGCGGAGGTGGGCGGCTTCGACGAGCGCTTCCCGCGGGCATACCGGGAAGACGCCGACCTGGGGCTGCGGGTGGTCGCGGCCGGTTATCGGATCCTCGGCGGCGAGCGGGCGGTGAGTCACCCCGTCCGCCCGGCGGACTGGCGGGTCAGTCTGGCGCTCCAGCGCGGGAACGCCGACGACCCACTGATGCGGGCACTGCACGGTCGCGGCTGGCGGCAGCTGGCCGGCGTACCGCGCGGCCGGCGGCCGGCGCATCTGGCCACCACGGCGGCCGGCCTGCTGGGACTGGCCGCCCTCGCCTCGAGGCGACGCGGGCTGGCCACCGCCGGGATGCTCGGCTATGTCGGCGGGGTCGCGGAGCTGGCCTGGCGGCGGATCGCACCCGGCCCCCGTACACCGGCCGAGGTGGCCACGATGGCAGGAACCAGCACCGTGCTGCCGGCGGTCGCCACCTACTGGTACGTCGCGGGCTGGCTGGGCCTCCGCCGCCGGCTCGCGGCCGGGCCGTGAACGTCCTGGTCTGGCACGTGCACGGGTCGTGGCTGACCTCGTTCGTGCGGGGACCGCACACCTACCTGGTCCCCCGCGTGCCGGACCGCGGACCGGACGGCGCCGGCCGGCCGGCCCGCCCAGGCACCTTTGACTGGCCCGCCGCTGCCGTAGAGGTGACGCCCGCCCAGCTGGCCGACGCCGAGGTGGACGTCGTCGTGCTGCAACGCCCGCACGAGGAGCAGCTGGCCACCGATTGGCTCGGCGGCCGCGCGCCCGGCCGGGACGTACCGGCGGTCTACCTCGAGCACAACGCCCCGCAGGGCCGGATCGCGGACCTGCGCCACCCCGCAGCCGATCGCGACGACCTCACCGTCGTCCATGTCACCCACTTCAACGACCTGTTCTGGGACTGCGGATCCACTCGGACGACGGTGATCGAGCACGGCATCGTGGACCCGGGTGAGCGCTACACCGGCGAGATCGCGGCCGCCGCCGTGGTCGTCAACGAGCCGGTACGCCGTGGCCGGGTCACCGGCACCGATCTGCTCCCCCGGTTCGCCGCGGCGGCCCGGATCGACCTGTTCGGCATGGGCAGCGAGCCTCTCGGTGGGCTCGACCTGCCGCAGACCAAGCTCCATGACGCGCTGGCTGACCGGCGGCTCTACCTGCATCCGGTGCGCTGGACCTCGCTGGGCCTTGCGCTGCTTGAGGCGATGCATCTCGGTCTGCCGGTGGTGGCGCTGGCCACGACTGAGGTGGTAGAGGCGGTGCCCGCGAAGGCGGGTTTCGTCTCTACCGACGTGGACGTCCTCGTGGACGCCGTACGCCGGCTGATCGCGGATCCCGACGAGGCGCGGCAGCGCGGGAGGGTCGCCCGGGTCGCCGCGTTGGAGCGCTACGGGTTGGCGCGGTTCCTCGCCGAGTGGGACGCGTTGCTGACCGACGTCGCGGGGTGAGCGCCGGGCGCGTGCTGGTGCTCCGGGCGCTGGGGCTCGGGGATCTGCTCACCGCCGTACCCGCCTTGCGGGCCCTGCGGGCGGCTTTCCCATCGGCGACGATCACCCTCGCCACGCCGGCAGCCGTGGCACCGCTGGCGCTGCTCACCGGCGCCGTGGACCGGGTCGCGGACACGGGTCCGCTCGCGTCGCTCGACCCGGCGCTGGCCGGCGCGGACGTCGCGGTCAACCTGCACGGCCGGGGCCCTCAGAGCACCCGGATACTCGCCGCCACCCGGCCACGCCGGCTGATCGCCTTCGGCGCCGGGCCCGCTGCCCCGGCCTGGCGGTCGGCCGAGCACGAGGTACGCCGGTGGTGCCGGCTGCTCACGGAGAGCGGGATCCCGGCCGACCCGAGCGACCTCGACCTGGCGCTGCCGCCGGTACCCTCGCCGGCGCCCGGCGCCGTCGTGCTGCACCCCGGCGCGGCCAGCGAGTCCCGAAGGTGGCCGGTCGACCGCTGGGCCGAGGTGGGGCGGGCCGTCGCGGCAACCGACCGCCGGGTGGTGGTGACCGGCAGCACCGCGGAGATCGAGCTGGGGGCCGAGGTCGGACTGCGGGCCGGGCTGCCGCCCGAGAGTCTGCTGGCCGGCCGTACCGGCCTGCTGGAGCTGGCGGCGCTGGTCGCGCGGGCCAGCACGGTGGTCAGCGGCGACACCGGCGTGGCTCACCTGGCGACGGCGTACCGGACGCCGTCGGTGCTCCTGTTCGGCCCCACCCCGCCCGCCCGTTGGGGACCGCCGGCGGACCGGCCGCGGCACACGGTCCTATGGGCCGGTCTCGCCGGCGACCCGCACGGGAACACCCCGGATGCCGGTCTCCTCCAGATCTCGGTGGCCGAGGTACTCGCGGCCCTGCGTCGCGGCGAAGCTAACGGACGGTGAAGCCGGACAGGTCCTCGGGCTCCTCGTCGTGCGCCTCGACGTCGGAGACATCAGCGGAGTCCGGCCCTTCGCGGCACCAAGAGACCATCGCCTCCACCGCGACCCGATCGCCCTCGAAGACCGCCTCGACCCGGCCGTCGGCGGTGTTGCGCACCCAGCCCGCAACGCCCGCACGCTCGGCTTCGCGCTGAGTCGAGTCGCGGAAGAACACGTCCTGCACCCTGCCGGAGATCAGTACCCGCCGACGCACCATGGTCGGTCACCTTGGCACAGCTGCCGCCGCGTTGCGGCGGTCAGGTGTAGCGGGTGATGAAGCCGCGCGCCCGGAAGGTATGCAACATCCGCAGCAGAAACGCCACCGCGACCGCACCGAAGAGCGCGGTTGTCACCGCTGCCAGGCCGAGCGTCCCCCACGGCACGCTCCCGCCCAGGGCGAGCCGGTGGGCCGCGTCGAAGGCGTGGGTCGTGGGCAGGGCCAGCGCGACCGGCTGGAGGAAGCCGGGCAGCGAGCTCACCGGATAGAAGACCCCCGACAACGGCATCAGGACGAAGAGCATGCCCCAGGCCAGCGCCTCCGCCCCGGTGCCGAAGCGCAGCACCAGCCCGATGACGAACAGCGCCAGGGCCCACCCCGCCAGCATGAGCAGTACGACGACCGGCAGCAGGCCCAGCCCCAGCGAGGTCACGTCGAACGCGTAGAGCGCCACCGCCGTGACGGCGACCGCCCCCACGCCGAGCGCCGTCTTCACCAGGCCGAACAGCGCCACGCCGGCGACGTACTCCCACTCCCGCATCGGCGTGACCATGAGCGAGAGCAGGTTGCGGGTCCAGGTCTCCTCGAGGAACCCGGTGGCCAGCGCGATGTTGGCCTGGTAGACGACGTGCCAGAGCACGACGCCGGAGAGCAGGTACGCCGCCCGCTGCACGCCCCCGGTCGACTGCGCGCCGAAGACGGCCAGCGACCCGAAGAGCATGACGTCGACCAGCGGCCAGATCGTCAGGTCGAAGAACCGGTGCGGGCTGCGGATCAGCACGTAGGCGTTGCGCCGCGAGATCGCGGTGACCCGGCGCAGGGATGCGCCGGCACCACCCGCGGCCAGCCGGCCCGGGGGCGCCAGCGCCGTCACGGCGTACCTGCCTTCTGCGCCGCTCGGTCCCGGTCGCGCTCCTCGGCGAGGTGCAGGAAGACCTCCTCGAGATCGGCCCGGCCGAACAGCTCGGCCACGTCGTCGGGGGGACCGTCGGCGACCACGCGACCGGCGGCGAGGAAGACCACCCGCTGGCTCAGCCGCCCCACCTCCACCATGTCGTGGCTGGTCACGAGCAGCGCCGTACCCATCTCGTCGCAGATCTGGCGCAGCCCGGTGCGTACCCGCAGCGCCACCTCCGGGTCGAGCGAGGCGGTCGGCTCGTCGAGGACCAGCAGCCGCGGCGAATGCAGGGTGGCCTTGACGATGCCGACCAGGGTCTTCTGCCCGCTCGACATCTCCGTGCCGAGAGCGCCGGCCAGGTGCCCGATGCCGAACCGCTCCAGCCCGGCGGCAGCCACCGCGTCGGCGTCCTGGAGGCCGTACAGGCGCCCGTACAGCCGCAGGTACTCGCGCACCCGGAGCCGTTCCGGCAGCGGCAGATAGCCGGCGGCGAAACCGACCTGCGCCATCGCGGCCACCCGCTGCTGCGGGAGACGGTGGCCGAGGATCTCCACCGAGCCGGCATCCGGCGACACCACGCCGAGGCACATGAGGAGCGTGGTGGTCTTGCCGGCGCCGTTGGGTCCCAGCAGGGCGACGCGTTCACCCGGGTGTACGACGAGGTCCACCGAGTCGACGGCCCGGGCGCGGCGGTAGTCCTTGACCAGACCGGTCGCGCGCAACACCGGCACCTCGGGGTCCATGTCCCCCACTGTCTCAGGCCCGGGCGACCGCCAACCAGCGGATATCCGGCCGGGAAGGCGGCATCCGCTAGTCGAGGTAACCGCGCAGCTGCTGCGACCGGGAGGGGTGTCGCAGCTTGGACAGCGTCTTGGACTCGATCTGGCGGACCCGCTCGCGGGTGACGCCGAACTCCTGGCCGACGTCCTCCAAGGTGCGGGGGTGGCCGTCGGTGAGCCCGAAGCGAAGCTGGATCACCTTCTTCTCGCGATCGGTCAGCGAGTGCAACACGGCGTCCAATTGCTCCTGCAGCAGGATGAACGCCGCGGCATCGAGCGGTACGACGGCGTCGGAGTCCTCGATGAAGTCGCCCAGCGAGGAGTCCTCCTCCTCCCCCACGGGCGTCGACAGCGATACCGGCTCCTGGCTGATCTTGAGCAGCTCCTCGACTCTCTCGGCGGGCAGCTCCATCTGCTCACCGATCTCCTCCGAGGTGGCGTCCCGGCCGAGCTCCTGCAGCAGCTGGCGGCGTACGCGGACCAGCTTGTTGATCGCCTCCACCATGTGGACCGGGATCCGGATCGTCCGGCCCTGGTCGGCGATGGAGCGGGTGATCGCCTGCCGGATCCACCAGGTGGCGTACGTCGAGAATTTGAAGCCCCTGGTGTAGTCGAACTTCTCCACCGCCCGGATCAGACCCAGGTTGCCCTCCTGGATGAGATCCAGGAAGAGCATGCCGCGACCCGAGTAGCGCTTGGCTATGGACACGACCAGCCGCAGGTTGGCCTCAACCAGCTTCTTCTTGGCCAGCTGGCCGTCGCGCTCGATGGCCTCCAGCTCACGGCGGAGAGCGTCGCCGCCCCAACTGCCGGTGGCCAGCTTCTCGCTGGCGAACAGGCCGGCCTCGATCCGCTTGGCGAGGTCGACCTCCCCCTCCGCGGTGAGCAGTGGAACCCGGCCGATCTCCTTGAGGTACATCCGCACCGGGTCGTTGGTCGGCGCCCGGGCCCGAAGCTCCTCCTCCTGTCGGAGGCTCAGCGTCGGGGTCTCCTCGTCGTCGTCCTCGGCCGGTTCGACGACGTCGATGCCCTCCGCCGCAACCGCGCGCAGGACCGCTTCCATGGTGTCCGGCGCCAGCTCCGCGCCGGCCAGCGCGGCGCCGATCTCCTCCGCGGTCAGGAAGCCGCGGGACTTCCCGCGGGAGATGAGGTCGCGGACCTCATCCACCTGGGCGTCCCGCGGCAGTGCTGTTGCGCTCACGCTGGTCGCTCCCCGTCGGAGCCTCTACAGGGCACCGATCGCCTGCTCCCGCAGCTCCCTCTTGTGCTGCTCGAGGGCGATCAGTTCCCCGTACAGGCGGTTGTAGTTCTCGGCCTGCTCCAGCGGGTTCATCCGCTGGACCCGGGACTTCAACAGGGTTATTCGACGCGTTACGGCCATTTCCTGAATGCGGGCGAGCATCATCCCGGCATACCGGGCATCCACGTCGTTGGCGCGCAGCGGCTCGACCGCCAGCTCGGTCACCAGCGCCCTCGTCGCGTCGTCCGCGGCGAGCTCCCGCAACCTGCTCACCCACGCCTCGCCGCCGATGCCCAGGCCGGTGCCGCCGGCTCCCACCACGGCCTCCCGGACCGCGGCGTACGCCGGCGTCGGGAACGCCTCGGCTTCCAGCGTGTCGAACTCCGGACCGGCCAGGGCGGGATGTTGTACGGCGATCTTGAGCGTCTCCCGCTCCACCGAGCTGCGCGGGTCGTCCGGATCCGGCCGGGTCGGCCGAACCTGCCGTCCGTCCGTCGGCCCCGGCGCGGGCGCCGGGGGGGAACGCCGGTCCGGGCTCGAGCCTCTCGGCGTACCGGACAGTTCGGCGACCCGGGCGAGCACCGGATCGACCTCCATGCCGAGCCAGCCCGCCAGCCGGCGGGCGTACTCCGGCCGCAGCGACCGGTCCTTGATCGCCGCCACCTTGGGCGCGGCGACGGCGAGCGCGGCCACCCGACCTTCGGGGATCTCCAGGTCATAGCGGTCGAGCAGGGAGCGCACCGCGAACTCGACCAGCGGCACCCGGCGGGCGACCAGGTCGCGCACCGCCGCGTCGCCCTTGGCCAGCCGCAGGTCGCACGGGTCGAGCCCGGACTGCTCAACGGCCACGAAGGTCTGGGTGACGAACCGCTGGTCGTCGTCGAAGGCCTTGAGCGCGGCCTTGCGCCCCGCCTCGTCGCCGTCGAAGGTGAAGATCACCTCGCCGCGGAACTCGTCCTGGTCCATCAGCAACCGGCGCAGAACACCGATGTGGTCGACGCCGAAGGCCGTGCCGCAGGTCGCCACCGCGGTCGGAACGCCGGCCAGGTGGCAGGCCATCACGTCCGTGTAACCCTCCACGATCACCGCCTGGTGCCGCCGGGCGATCTCGCGCTTGGCCAGGTCGACGCCGTAGAGCACCGAGCTCTTGCGGTAGAGGGGGGTGTCGGCGGTGTTGAGGTACTTCGGCCCGCTGTCGTCCTCGCGCAGGCGGCGGGCACCGAAGCCGATCACCTCACCGGTGATGTCGCGGATGGGCCAGACCAGCCGGCCGCGGAACCGGTCGATCAGGCCGTGCTGGCCCTTGCTGGCCAGCCCGCCCGCCAGCAGCTCGGCGTCGCTGAAGCCCTCGCTGCGAAGATGGCGGGTGAGAACGTCCCAGCGCGCCGGTGCGTAGCCGACGCCGTACTGCTCGATGGCCGCGCCCTCGAAGCCGCGCTCCGACAGGAACTGCTGAGCCGGCCTCGCCTCGGTCGAGTCGGCAAGCTGGCCGGCGTAGAAGCTGGCTGCGGCCGCATGCGCGGCGAGCAGCCGCTGCCGCTGGCCCTGCGCCTGTCGCGGCGCGGCGCCGCCCTGCTCGTAGGTGAGCGGTACGCCGGCCCGGGACGCCAGCGTCTCGACCGCCTCGGGGAAGCTGAGGTGCTCCATCTTGCGGACGAAGTCGAAGACGTCGCCGCTCTCCTCGCACCCGAAGCAGTGGAAGTAGCCGAGCGCGGTGTTGACGCTGAACGACGGCGTCTTCTCGTCGTGGAAGGGGCACAGCCCCTTGACCCGGTCCGGACCGGCGGGACGCAGCTGCAGGTGCTCGCCGATCACCGCGGCGATCGGCGAGCGCTCACGTACCCGGGTGACGTCCTCCGCGCGGATCCGGCCGGCCACGCCACCTCCCCGCCGCTGGAGCCCGGAAGCTTCACGAGGCTTCACGGGCCGGCCGAATTGTAGGCTCGCCCGCGGGGAGGTCACCGACGATGCGGCACACCGGGTGGACAACCGTCGCCGCCACGGCACTGCTCGCCGCGGCCGGCTGCGCCGCCGGCAGCCCGTCGTCGACATCATCCCGGCCGTACGCCGCCCACACCCCCAGCGCCGCCGACCGGCCGACGCTCCGGCCGACCGCGCTGCCGAGCGTCCGCTCGCCGCGGCCGCTCGTTCGCGCCGCCAAGCCGCCGCCCCCGCCGGCGGTGCGCGCCACGCCGGCCCGGCCGGCCCCGTCGCGGCCCGCGCCCTCGCGACCGGCGACCACGCGCTACGTCTTCCCGATCGCCGGCTGCGCGGCGAGCTACGGCCGCAGCCACCACGACTACCCGGCGACCGACATCTTCGCCGCGGCCGGCTGCTCGGTGGTCTCCCCGGTCGCCGGCCGGGTGGACGAGGTGAGCTACGTCGACCGGTGGAACCCCTCGACCAACCTGGGGGCCGACCGTGGCGGGATCTCGGTCTCCGTCGTGGGAGTCGACGGCGTCCGGTACTACGGCTCGCACCTGTCCTCGGTGGCGGCCGGCGTACGGCCGGGACTGTCGGTGGCGGCCGGCCGGCTGCTCGGCCGGGTAGGCAACACCGGCAGCGCCCGCGGGCAGGCAGCGCACCTGCACTTCGGCATCTCGTGGCCGACACCGGCCGGGATCTGGTGGGTACGCCGGGGGGAGATCTATCCCTGGCCCTACCTGGACTCCTGGCGGGCCGGCGGCTCCTCGTCGCCAGCATCGGCGGTCTTCGCGTTGCGGGCCCGACTGGGTGTGGTGCCGCCGTGTACGTCGTACTGCTAGATCCCCCGACTCCGCCCCCCGTCTTGCCGCCAGGAGCCGCTGATGATCAGCCCCCCGCCGGCCCGCAGGTGCAGCGCGCCGGCATGCCGGCCGACCCCGTCAGTCGCCGTCGAGCGAGAGCACCAGGAGGTAGTGCGGGCCGAGCGGGGCGATGTCGAACTCGGCCCCCCGGCGCTCGAAGCCGTACCGCTCGTAGAAGCCGACGGCGCTCGCCCGCGCGTTGCACCACAGCAGCCGTACGCCGCGCTCGCGCAGCTCCTCGCGGCCGCGCGCCAGCATCTCGCCGGCGTACCCCTGGCCGCGGACGGCCGGCGCGGTAGCCATCCCGCGCAGCCGCCAGGCGGGCTCAGCGTCGAGTCGCTCGGGAAAGAACGTCGCGCAGCCCACCACCGCGCCGGCGTCGTCGTACGCCGCCAGGTGCAGCGTCTGCTGATCGTCGTCCTGTGGGTACGCCGAGGCGCTCACCGGCTGGCCCGGCCGCAGCACTTCGTGCCGCAGCGGCCGGATGGTCGCCACCACGACCGACTCGACCGCTCTCACGACGCCACCAGCCGGTGGTGCCAGCCGCGCGCGGAGACGTCGGTCAGCGAGGCGACCTGGTCGATGACGACCCGCAGCCGGGCCGCGTCCTCTGCGGCGGCCAGGTACGCCGGCCGCAGTGCCGGCTCCAGCGCCGCCGGCGCGCCGGCCGCGATCGCGGCCACCAACTCGGCGATCAGCTCCCGCTCGCGCGCCTGGCCGGCCAGCGCCGCCTCCCGGGCCATGACGTAGCGGGCGGTGAGCCCCTTCAGTAGCGCGCACTCGGCCCGGGTCCACTCCGGTACGACGAGATCGGCCGCGTACCGGGCCAGCGGCCGGTCCCCCGCGGCGGCCCGGGTCGCCTCCAGCGCCGAGGCGCAGAAGCGCGCGATCAGCTCGCTGGTCATCCGCTTGAGGGCCACCAGCGAGGACAGGCTGCCGTCATACGCCGGCAGCCACCAGGGCAGCCGGACAAGCTCCGCGAGCACCGGCTCGAGCGCCCCGGGAGCCAGCTCCGAGTAGAGCCCGCAGGTGAGCTCCGCGACCGCCCGGCGTTCGACCGGATCGGCGAGCCGGTCGAGCCGGCACAGGCCGGCGTACACGCCGTCCTCGAGGTCGTGGACCGAGTAGGCGACGTCGTCGGCCCAGTCCATGACCTGCGCCTCGAGACTGAGCCGGCCGGCCGGCGCTCCGGCGCGCAGCCAGTCGAACACCGGCCGGTCGTCGGCGTAGACGCCGTACTTGACCCGGCCCGGCTCCCGCGGCCAGGGGTACTTGGTCGCCGCGTCGAGCACCGCCCGGGTCAGGTTGAGCCCGGCGCTGGCCCCGTCGGCGGCCAGCGTCTTGGCCTCCAGCCGGGTCAGGACCCGCAGGCTCTGCGCGTTGCCCTCGAAGCCGCCGCATCCCGCGGCCGCCGTGTCCAGCGCCAGCTCGCCGTTGTGCCCGAAGGGCGGATGGCCCAGGTCGTGAGCCAGGCAGGCAGCGTCCACGACGTCCGGGTCGCAGCCCAGCCGGGCGGCCAGCTCCCGGCCGACCTGGGCACACTCCAACGAGTGCGTCAGCCGGGTTCGCGGGAAGTCGTCCTCTCCCGGTACGACGACCTGGGTCTTGGCCGCCAGCCGTCGCAGCGCGAAGCTGTGCAGCACCCGGGCCCGGTCGCGCTCGAACGGCGACCGACCGGTTCCCGCGGCCTTTGCGGCCTCCGGTACCCAGCGCTCGACCGCGGCGTCGTCGTACCGGTCGTCGGCTCTCACGCCGGCGTGGGGCCGCCGCGACGCCGGAGCCAGCCGACCCCGAAGTCGACCGCAGCGCGCTGGCGCATGAGCCGGGCCGGGCCGACACCGACCCTCCCGACCGTCACCGCGCCGGTTGCGTCTAGGGCCGACCCCAGCTCGGCGAAGACCGAGGAGTCCATGTCGATTTCGGGCCACCGCTCCCACCGGCGTACGCCGTCGACGAGCACCGGCCCGGCCTCCCGGGTCTCTGGCCGGGTGCCCGCTCGGTACTCGGCCAGATGCAGCGAGGTGTTGGTGCCGTGGTCGACACCGAGCAGCAGGAGAAAGGCGTCGAGGTCGTAGAGCCGGGCCAGCGGGGATCGCTCCCCCAGGCCGAACTCCAGCGAGTGCCCGGCCACGACGATCGGCGCCTGCGGTCCTACCGCGGTGAACGACACCTGCGGGTGGTTGCTGCGCCGGGCCTCGGGCCACCGGCGTACGACGTCCGCGATCGCCCCCATCCCACGGGTCGGGGTCAGGGCCGGGTCGAACGCGGGCATCGTCGCGCGGACGGTCTCCCACCAGCTCTGCGGAATCGGCGGCCGCTCCCACCCGGCGGGGTCCGAGAGGTTCCCGGAGTGCGTCGGCACGACCAGCGTGCCGGCCGGTCCGATCGCGTCGAACAGCGCCTGGGCGACGGCGAGCGCTCCACCGGCGGTCCAGCCCAAGGCCGACAGTGAGCTGTGCACCAGGACGACGGCACCCATCGGCAGGCCCAGGGACCGGAGGTCGGAGGCCAGCGAATCCCGCGTCCCGGGCACGGACGTCTTCGCCAGTAGATCCGCTTCGGGCACACCCGAAGAGTGCCAGAACGACGCAGCAGTGCGGCGGACCAGCCGGGCTCACAGAGAGTTCGGTCGGCGCCGAACCGTCGCGTGTCTACGGTGAACGGGTGCGATCAACGACCTCTGGCCGGCAGCTGTCCGGTTCCCGAATCGAAGAGCCGCGGGCGCTGGCGGCCGCCCTGACCACCGTGGTGCTGTGGGCGTCGGCCTTCGTGGCGATCCGGCACGTGGGGCGCGACTTCTCGCCCGGTGCCCTGTCGCTGGGCCGGTTGCTGGTCGGCGGCGTCGTGCTGGGGACGCTGCTGCTGACGCGTCCGCAGCCGCGGCCGCCGCGGGAGCTGTGGCCGCGGCTGGTGGTGTGCGGGGTCTTCTGGTTCGGGGTCTACAACGTCGCGCTCAACGCCGCCGAGCAGCGCGTCGACGCCGGCACGGCCGCGATGTTGGTCAACATCGGCCCCATCCTGATCGCGCTGCTGGCGGGTGCACTTCTCGGTGAGGGCTTCCCGCGCGCGCTGCTGCTGGGCGGGGCGGTCGCCTTCGCCGGCGTCCTCGTGATCGGTGCGGCCACCTCGGTCCGGGCGGGCACGGATGGTGTCGGCGTGGCGTTGTGCCTGCTGGCTGCGGCGGCGTACGCCGTCGGCGTGGTCGCTCAGAAGCCGCTGCTGGGCCGGCTGCCCGCCCTGCAGGTCACCTGGCTCGCCTGCACCATCGGGGCGATCAGCTGCCTGCCTTACACACCGGCGTTGGTCCGTGAGATGGCGGCGGCCGGTCCGTCCGCGGTCGCCTGGGTGGTCTACCTGGGCGTGTTCCCGACAGCGCTCGCGTTCACGACCTGGGCATACGCCCTGGCCCGGACCAGCGCCGGCCGGATGGGTGCGACGACCTACCTCGTGCCGCCGGTGGCGATTCTGCTCAGCTGGGGGCTGCTCGGCGAGACGCCGGCGGGACTGGCGCTGGCCGGCGGCGTGCTGTGCCTGGCCGGAGTCTCCCTGACACGTCGGCGACCCCGGGCCGCCAGCCGGCACCCGGCGGCGGCGACCGTGCCGGCCGGCTCAGGTGCGTCGTGACCGGGGGCAGCGCGCCGCGCCGGCCGGTGACGCGGTTGGCCGCCCTGCTGGCGGACGACACCCGGGCCGGCTTCTGCCTGGCTCTGCTGGACGGGAGGGCATGGACTGCCGGCGAGCTGGCCCGGCACGCCGGGGTCGCTGCTTCGACCGCGTCGGAGCACCTCAACCGGCTGCTCGCCGGCGGGCTGCTGGTCGAGGCACGGCAGGGTCGACACCGCTACCTCCGGCTGGCCGGCCCGGAGGTCGCCCGCCTGGTGGAGGACCTCGCCGGGCACGCTGCCGGGGACGAACCGCCGGCCCGCTCGCTGCGCGCGGTCACGACGAACGCAGCCTTGGCCCGGGCCCGCACCTGCTACGACCATGTCGCCGGCCGGCTCGGGGTGCTCCTGCTCGACGGCATGGCGGACCGGGGTCTCGTCGACCGCGCCGCCGGGCTGTCCGTCACCCCCGACGGCCGGCGCTGGCTGGACAGCCTCGGGTTGGACGTGGCCGGACTACAGGCGACGGGCCGCCCGCTGGTCCGGGACTGCCTGGACTGGACCGAGCGCCGCCCCCACCTGGCAGGTGCCGCCGGTGCGGCGCTGTGCCGGCACTTCATGGACAACGACTGGCTGCAGCGCCGGTGCGACGGCCGCGCACTTGTCATCACCGGCGCCGGCGAGCACGGCCTGCGTGCCCTGCTGGGCATCGGCGCCGCGGACCTCGAGCCCGCCGGCTGAAGACCGAGCTCGACGTCATGCCGACCGACCGGGGCCGCGACGCAGCGCCGGCGGCAGGTACCGGGCACCCGGCCCGGCGGCCCGAGCGACGTCGCCGGGGTTGGACAGGATGCACCGGCGCAGCGACAGGCAGCCGCAGCCGATACAGGACGTGAGCCCTTCCCGCAGCGCGGTGAGGCCGGCGATCTGCTCGTCCAGACGGGCTCGCCAGGTAAGCGAGAGCCGAGTCCAGTCGGCTGCCGTAGGGGTGCGGCCGTCCGGCAGGGTGGCCAGCGCTGCGCGGATCTCCTCGAGAGAGAGCCCGACGTTCTGCGCCGCCCGGACGAAGGCGAGGCGCCGCAGCACGCTGCGGGGGTAGCGCCGCTGCCCTGCCGCGGAGCGCTCTGCCTGGATCAGCCCCTGCCGCTCGTAGTAGCGCAGGGCCGAGGTGGCGAGGCCGGCCCGTAGCGCCACCTCGCCGATGGGCAGCAGGTCGGCTGGTCCCGTGGTCAGCTCCTTTGCTTCAAGTGGACTTCAACTTACACGATGCCAGGGTGACTACCGAACAGCAATCGCACCCGGCCCCCGTCGCGCTCGTCACCGGCGCATCCCGCGGCCTCGGCCTCGCCCTGGTAGGTGCGCTGGCCCGTCGCGGCTGGCGCCTGGTCATCGACGCCCGCGATCCGGTCCGGCTGGCGGCCGCGGTCGAGACCCTGCCGGCCGTGGGCGAGGTGACGGCCCTCGCCGGCGACATCAGCGACCGGGCGCACCGCCAGTCGCTGGCCGTCGCGGTCCGGCACGTCGGACGCCTGGATCTGCTGGTGAACAACGCGAGCTCCCTCGGGCCGAGCCCGCTGGTCCCGCTGGCCGACCATCCGCTCGACGTACTGGAGCAGGTGTACGCCGTGAACACCCTGGCTCCGCTCGGGCTGACCCAGCTGCTGCTCCCGCAGCTCGAGCGCTCGGCCGGCCGGGTGCTCAACATCACCTCCGACGCCTCGACCCAGGCTTATCGCGGCTGGGGCGGCTACGGTTCGTCGAAGGCGGCTCTGGACCAGCTGACCGCGGTGTTGGCGGTCGAGCATCCCACTCTGCGGATCTACGCCTTCGACCCCGGTGACATGGCCACCGAGCTGCATCAGGCCGCCTATCCCGGCGAGGACATCAGCGACCGCCCCGATCCCGACGCCGTCGTACCCGCGCTGTTGGGCCTGATCGACGGCGACCTCCCGAGCGGCCGCTACCGGGTCACCGATCTCCGGCCGGAACCGGCGCTGCGGTGACGACCCCCGCCGCGCCCGCCGCACTCGCTCCGCAGACTCGCTTCTCGCTGCCGGTCGGCAGCGAGGCCACCGCGCCGCCGGAGCGCCGTGGCGTTTCCCGTGACGGCGTCCGGCTGCTGGTGGCCCGACCCGGCGGCATCGGGCACCGGCGGTTCCACGAGCTCCCCGACCTGCTCGAGCCCGGCGATCTCGTCGTGGTCAATACCTCGGCCACCGTGCCGGCGGCCCTCGACGCGAGCGCGGACGGCATGCCCGCCGTCGTCCACGTGTCCGCACCCCTGGACGACGGCAGCTGGGTGGTGGAGGTTCGCCGTACGGACGGCTCGGGGTCACAGCCCGGAGTACGGCGCGGGAGCCGGCTGGACCTGCCCGGCAACGTCGGGCTCCAGCTCCTCGACGCCTACCCCGACCCGATGGCCGTCGGGTCGAGCCGCCTGTGGCGCAGCAGGGTTACGCCACCCGTTGCGCTCGCCGGGTACCTGGCCAGATACGGCCGGCCGATCAGCTACCGCTACCTCACCGGCCGCTATCCACTGGCCGACTACCAGACGGTCTACGCCGCCGAGCCCGGCAGCGCCGAGATGGCCAGCGCCGGCCGCCCCTTCACGACCGCTCTGCTCGCGCGGCTGATGGCTCGCGGCGTACCGGTCGCCCCGGTGGTCCTGCACTCCGGGGTCTCCAGCCCCGAGCTGCACGAGCCGCCGAGCCCGGAGCGCTTCGCAGTGCCCGCGGTGACCGCTCGGCTGGTCGAGGGCACTAGGGCGGCCGGCGGCAGGGTCGTTGCCGTCGGCACCACCGTGGTGCGGGCACTGGAGACGGCCACCGGACCCGACGGGGTCATCCGCGCCGCAACCGGCTGGACCGACCTCGTGCTCGGCACCGACCAGCCGGTTCGAACGGTGACCGGCCTGGTCACCGGACTGCACCCCCCGGAAGCCAGCCACCTCCTGCTGGTCGAGGCCGTCGCCGGTGCCAGGCTCGTCGATGACGCCTACCGGGCCGCGGTCGAGCGGGGTTACCGATGGCACGAGTTCGGCGACTCCACGCTGCTGCTTCCGTGATCTGGCACTCATCCCGAGGGTGATGGCAGTGACCGTTGCTCGAGGGCGAGCAGCTGCTCCTTGCGCGGCAGGCCGCCGCCGTATCCGATGAGGCGCCCACCCGCTCCGATCACCCGATGGCACGGCACGATGATGCTGATCGGGTTGCGCCCGTTGGCGAGGCCGACCGCCCGGCAGGCGCCGGGCCGCCCGATCCGGGTCGGTAGCTCGAAACGGGTGAGCTCACCGCCGAAGTAGGCGGCCAACGCAGCCGTGGCAGCGGCGAACGCAGCGGGATCGCGCTGCTCGCGGCCGAGCGCCGGCGGGGCGTGGCGTTGTTGTGCCATGTACAGCCCGGTGAGAACGCCGTCCTCGGCGAGGAGAGTGAGCGGCCCGATCGGGCTTTCGATCGTGGCCTCCGCGCGCCGCGGGCCGGTGGAGGTGGATGAGCGGTCGAGCACGGGGTCTCCTCGGAGCGGTTGACGACGTCTCAGGAGCGGGTCAGACCGCGCCGGGTCCCTTGGCGGAGCTCCGATGGAAGATCCGGTAGTACAGGTAGGCGATGGTCTCCCGAGCGATGTAGCGGGCCTCGGTCGAACGGGTGTGCACCGCGGGGCCGCTGCGCACCGGCGAGGTCGCCGCCGAGATGCCGAGGTCCCGCGCTATCCGGCGAGCCCGCAAGCTGTGCCAAGGGTCGGTGACGATGATGGCCGACCGCCAGCCACGGTCCGAGAACGTGCGGGCGGCCGCCTGCAGGCTCTCCAACGTGTCCCGCCCCTGCGGGATCGGCACCAGTGACGATGCCGGTACGCCGTGATCGGTCAGCCAGCGGGCCCCGGCGGCGGCCTCCGTGAACCGGTCACCCGGCCGGCCGGCACCGACGGTGACGATCCGGGGGGCCACCTTGTCGTCGTACAGCGTCTTCGCATGGGCGAGCCGAAACCGGAACACCTCGGACGGCCGGCCGTCGAACTGGCTGGCCCCCATGACCAGGATCGCGTCGGAGGTGGGGCGGGCGTCGGTGCGGGCCACCTGCCACACCCGAACTGCCGTTCCCCCGAGGACGAGCAGCAGGACGGCCAGCAGGCCGGCAACGATGCGGCGGAGCCACCGCCAGGGTCCGACTGGGGTCACCGGCGGTGCTTCACCGGCTGTCGCTGCCACCACGCTCGAGCGCGGCCCGACCGGCCTCGAGCCGCGCCACCGGCACCCGGAACGGCGAGCAGGACACGTAGTCGAGCCCGACGTCGTGGAAGAAGTGCACCGAGTCGGGGTCTCCGCCGTGCTCGCCGCAGACGCCGAGGTGCAGGTCCGGGCGGGCCGCCCGGCCCTCCTGGCAGGCGATGGAGACCAGCCGGCCGATGCCGTCGCGATCCAGCGACTCGAACGGCGAGACGCCGAAGATGCCGAGGTCGAGGTAGCGGCTGAAGAACGCCGCCTCGACGTCGTCGCGGGAGAAGCCCCAGCCCATCTGGGTCAGGTCGTTGGTGCCGAAGGAGAAGAAGTCCGCCGCCCCGGCGATCTGCCCCGCCGTCAGCGCGGCCCGCGGCACCTCGATCATGGTCCCGATCAGGTAGTCGACCTCGACACCGGTCTCGGTCGCCACCTCGGCCAGCACCCGCTCGGCCTCCTCGCGGATGACCTCCAGCTCCTGCACCGCACCCACCAGCGGGATCATGATCTCCGGCTTCGGGTCGGCGCCCCGCCGGCGGCATTCGGCCGCGGCCTCCGCGATCGCCCGCACCTGCAGGCCGAACAGCCCGGGCACCACCAGGCCGAGCCGTACGCCGCGCAGCCCCAGCATCGGGTTCTGCTCGTGCAGCCGGCGGACGGCGGCGAGCAGCACGGTCAGCTTGGCCAGCGACCGGCCGGAGGCCGGCGGCGCGCCGGTCGCCTCCGCCACGGCGACCTCCACCGCAAGGTCCTCCATCGAGGGCAGGAACTCGTGCAACGGCGGGTCCAGCAGCCGCACCGTGACGGGCAGCCCGTCCATGGCGGTGAAGATGCCGACGAAGTCTGCGCGCTGCAGCGGCAGCAGCGCCTGCAGGGCGGAATCCCGCTCGTCGTCGGTGGCGGCGAGGACCAAGTCCTCGACCAGCTGCCGACGGTCACCGAGAAACATGTGCTCGGTCCGGCACAGCCCGATGCCCTGCGCGCCGAACCGCCGGGCCCGCTCGGAGTCCGCCGGGGTGTCGGAGTTGGCGCGCACCCTGAGCCGGCGGGCTTCGTCCGCGTGGTTGATCAGCCGATGTACGGCGCCGACCAGCGGACCGGCGTCCGCCGCAGCCGGATCGATGGTGCCCTCGAAGTACTGCACCACCGGCGACGGCACGACCGGGACCTCGCCGAGGTAGACCGCGCCCGACGTGCCGTCGATGGAGACGACGTCACCCTCGTTGACGGTCACGCCACCCGGGGCGGTGAAGCGCCGGCCGCGCACGTCGACGTCGAGCTCCTCGGCCCCGCAGACGCAGGTCTTGCCCATGCCGCGGGCCACCACCGCGGCGTGGCTGGTCTTGCCGCCCCGGCTGGTGAGGATGCCCTGCGCGGCGATCATGCCGCCGAGGTCGTCGGGGTTGGTCTCCCGGCGTACCAGGATGACGCGTTCACCCGAGGCGGCGAGCTCGACGGCGCGCTTGGAGTCGAACACCGCCGAACCGACCGCCGCGCCCGGCGAGGCGTTCATCCCGTTTGCGATCTGCCGCTTGTCCGAGTCGTCGTCGAACCGCGGGAACATCAACTGGGCGAGCTGCGCGCCGGTCACCCGGCTGAGGGCCTCGTCCAGATCGATCTTGCCCTCGTCGACGAGCTGGGTGGCGATCCGGAAGGCCGCCCCCGCGGTCCGCTTGCCGACCCGGGTCTGCAGCATCCACAGCTTGCGCCGTTCGATCGTGAACTCGATGTCGCAGAGGTCCCGGTAGTGGCCCTCGAGCTTGGCCATGATCTCGAGCAGCTCGTCGTACGCCGGCTTGTCGATGTTCGCGAGCTGGTCGAGCGCCTTGGTGTTGCGGATGCCGGCGACGACGTCCTCGCCCTGGGCGTTCTCGAGGTAGTCGCCGTAGACGCCCGAATTCCCGCTGCCCGGGTCGCGGGTGAAAGCCACGCCGGTGCCGGAGTCCATACCGAGGTTGCCGAACACCATCGAGCAGACGTTGACGGCGGTGCCCAGGTCGGCCGGGATGCGTTCCTGCCGCCGGTAGAGAATGGCGCGGTCGGCGTTCCACGAGTCGAAGACCGCCTTGACGGCCAGGTCCATCTGCTCGCGCGGGTCGCTCGGGAACTCCCGGCCGGTCTCCTCCTGGACGATCTTCTTGTAGGCGTCGACGACCGAGCGGAGATCGCTCTCGTCCAGGTCGAGGTCGTTCTTGGTGCCCTTGGCCGACTTCACGGAGTCCAGCGCCTCGTCGAAGCGCTCGCCGGAGATGCCGAGCACGGTCTTGCCGAACATCTGGATCAGCCGGCGGTAGGAGTCCCAGGCGAAGCGCTCCGAGCCGGCCTGCTTGGCCAGACCGGCGACGCTGTCGTCGTTGAGGCCGATGTTGAGGACCGTCTCCATCATCCCCGGCATCGAGAACTTGGCACCGCTGCGGACGCTCACGAGCAGCGGGTCATCGGGCTGACCGAGCTTCTTGCCCATGGTTTCCTGGAGCCGCTCGAGGTGCTCGCCGACCTCCGCGTCGAGCTCCTCGGGCACGTCACCGGTCTCGAGGTAGGCCTTGCACGCCTCGGTGGTGATGATGAAGCCCGGCGGGACCGGGAGCCCGAGGTTGGTCATCTCGGCGAGGTTGGCTCCCTTGCCGCCCAGCAGGTCCTTCATGTCCCTGCTGCCCTCGGAGAAGTCGTACACATACTTCGTCACGGGCCCGCTCCCTCGCCGCCGACTGCCCGGTCAGGCTATCGGGACGGCGTACGCCGCTCTTGATGGCGCCGAGGGCAGCGAGGAGCCGTACAGGTGTCTTCGTGCGAGCCAGCTCCTCGGTCGCGAGCCGGGTGCCCCGCTCGATCGCCCGCCCGATCCGCGGAGATGTCGTTAGGTATAGCAAGGGAGCGTTGGCTCTCGGGGCATCCCCTGCCCGCGGCCCGACGGGCACGCCTCAGCAGGGGCCGACGCGCTCGACGAGATAGTCCTCGACCCGGTCCAGCGACACCCGGTCCTGGGTCATCGAATCCCGTTCCCGCACCGTGGCCGCACCGTCGTCGAGGGAGTCGAAGTCGACCGTGATGCAGTACGGCGTACCGACCTCGTCCTGGCGGCGGTAGCGGCGGCCGATCGAGCCGGCGTCGTCGAAGTCGCAGTTCCACCGACGACGCAGAGCCACCGCCAGGTCCCGGGCCGCTGGCGAGAGCCGCTCGTTGCGGGAGAGCGGCAGTACGGCGGCTTTCACCGGCGCGAGTCGGGGGTCGAGCTTGAGCAGCACCCGCTTGTCCACGCCACCCTTGGTGTTGGGTGCCTCCTCCTCGGTGTAGGCCTCGAGGAGGAAGACCAGGGTGGCCCGGTCGACACCGACCGCCGGTTCCACGACGTAGGGTGTGTAGCGCTCGCCGGACTCCTGGTCGAAGTAGGACAGCTCGACCCCCGACTCCTTGGAGTGCACGGTCAGGTCGTAGTCGGTGCGGTTGGCGAGCCCCTCGAGCTCGCCCCACTCCGCCCGCGGGAAGCCGAAGCGGTACTCGATGTCGACGGTGCGGACGCTGTAGTGCGACAGCTTGTCGGTGGGGTGCTCGTAGTAGCGCAGGTTCGCCGGATCCACGCCGAGGTCGACGAACCAGCGCATGCGCTCCTCGCGCCAATAGTCGAACCACTCCGGGGCAGACGCCGGCGGGACGAAGAACTCCATCTCCATCTGCTCGAACTCGCGGGTGCGGAAGATGAAGTTGCCCGGCGTGATCTCGTTACGGAACGACTTGCCGATCTGCCCGATGCCGAACGGCGGCTTCTTGCGCGCCGAGGACTGGACGTTGAGGTAGTTCACGAAGATGCCCTGCGCGGTCTCCGGCCGCAGGTAGGCGAGACCGGACTCGTCCTCCACCGGCCCGAGGTGGGTACGGAGCATGCCGTTGAACTGGCGCGGCTCGGTGAAGGCGCCCTTGGTCCCGCAGTTGGGACAGGCCAGGTCGGCGAGGCCGTTCGCTGGTTCCGCGCCGTCGTGGCGCTCGGCGTACGCCTCGAGCAGGTGGTCGGCCCGGTGCCGGGTGTGGCACGCCTGACACTCGGTCAGCGGGTCGGAGAAGCCGCTCACGTGGCCGCTGGCCGCCCAGACGGCCGGGGCCAGGATCACCGAGGAGTCCAGCCCGACGACGTCGTCGCGCTCCTGTACGACGGAGCGCCACCAGGCCCGCTTGACGTTGTTCTTGAGCTCCACCCCCAGCGGGCCGTAGTCCCAGGCCGCCCGTAGGCCGCCGTAGATCTCGCTGCTCGGGTAGACCAGCCCGCGGCGCTTGCTCAGGCTGACGATCGTGTCCATGCGGTCCGAGCGCGACGATGTCGCCACGGCGTTCTCCATCCGGCTGGCGGTCGGTGGGCGCCTTCGAGGCTATACGCCGGTGGCCCGGTCGCTGGGGCGGGTCACCGCGGCGCCCGGGCCGTCGGCGTACAGCAGCTCATAGGCGCTGGGCTCGTCGTGGCCCCGACTGAGCAGCGGGGTGGCGGCCAGCTTCACGGCGTACGCCGAGAGTGATCGACGGTAGGCGCCGACGCCGTCCCACTCGGTGGTGATCACCCAGGCAGTGGGGTCGTCCGCGGCTCGTCCCAGCCGGCCCCCGCGGTACCCCGGTTGCTCGGCCAGAACGGCCAGGGCCGAGCGCGCGCTTCGGCCGAACGACTCGCCGTCCCCCTCTGCCACCGTGAACCGGGTGACGACGAGCACGAGGCGGCTCCGACGCAGTCAAGGGACGCTGCCGGTTACGGCAGGATGGCGAGCTCACCGTAGCCGCCAGGAGGACCGCCGTGCCGACGTCGTGGCGGGCCGGCGTCGAGCGCCGCAGCGCCGCCCTGGTGGTCTATCTCAGGGCGATCCCGCGCTGGCAGCCGGCTGCCGTCGTTGCGGTGGTCTTCCTCGCCGGGCTGGTGCTGCCCGGGCCGGCCGGCGCGATCGCCCTGCTGAGCGTGGCCGGGTTCCTCGGGTGGCTGATGGTGCTGTCCTGGCCCGCGCTGCCGACGGTCGGTCGCGCAGCACGCGGGCTGACCCTGGTTCTCCTGCTGCTGATGGCGGCCTCGAAGGCGGCCCCGGGCTAGCTGGCCCGCGATACTGGTAACCGTTTCCATTCTCGCTTACGCTCGGCCGCATGGCGGTCGTCTTCGCGTTGAGCACGTTCTTCTCGACCCTGCTGGGCGGCCTGGTAGCGCTGCGGAACCGCGACCGGCTGCACCTGGTTCTCGGCTTCACCGCCGGCGTACTGCTCGGGGTGGTCGCCTTCGACCTGCTGCCGGAGATCTTCGAGCTCTCCGGCGGCACCGGGAGCGGTGTACCGACGGTGATGTTGACCTTCGCGGCCGGCTTCATCGCGCTGCACCTGCTGGAGCGGACCGTCGCGATGCATGGCGCGCACGAGAGCGAGTACGGCGAGCACAACCACGCGGCGGTCGGGCTTGCCTCCGCACTCGCCCTGTGCGGCCACTCCTTCATGGACGGGCTCGGCATCGGGCTGGGCTTTCAGGCCGGTCCCGCGGTCGGGGTGACCGTGGCGATCGCGGTGATCGCGCACGACTTCGCGGACGGGTTGAACACCGTCTCGATCATGCTCTCCCACCGCAACACGTTGCGGCGGTCCCTGTTGCTACTCGGCCTCGACGCGGTCGCCCCTGTCCTCGGGGCCGCGTCCACCCTGCTCTTCACGGTGCCCGACCACCTACTCGGGCTCTATCTGGGGTTCTTTGCCGGCTTCCTGCTCTACCTCGCGACCGGCGACATCCTGCCGGAGGCCCACAGCCGGCACCCGTCGCGGCTGACCCTGGTCGCCACCCTGGTCGGCGTCGCGGCCATGTGGGGCGTGGTGAGCGCGTCGTGACCCGGCAACGCGACGCGATCACCGCCGCGCTCGAATCCGCCGGGGGCTTCCGGAGCGCCCAGGAGCTCCATGCCGACCTGCGCCGGTCCGGCAGCCGGGTCGGGCTGACCACGGTCTACCGGACCCTCGCCGTCCTGGCCGACTCCGGTGCCGTAGACGTGCTCCGCGCCGCGGACGGCGAGGCAGCGTACCGCTGGTGTGCGACCGACCGGCACCACCACCACCTGGTGTGCCGGGACTGCGGCCGCACCGTCGAGGTCCGTGGTAGCGCGGTGGAGCGTTGGGCCGACCGGGTCGCGGCCGATCACGGCTACTCCGATGTCAGCCACACGGTCGAGGTCTTCGGCCGCTGCGGACGGTGTGCGGGCTGAACCCGGCGTCAGGCCAGCTCGCCGGCGCGCTCGAGCAGCTCGACCCGGTTGCCGGCCGGGTCCCGGGTGAAGCCGCGCCGGCCGCCGAACAGATCAGCCTGCTCCGTCCACGGGGCGCCGGCCGCCGCCAGCTTGTCCAACACGCCAGCGAAGTCGTCGACCACCAGGCCGAAGTGCGGGTCCGGGTGCCGGTCACCCGCACGCTCGCTGACGTGCAGCTGCGTCCCGGCCACCATGTCGAACCATGCGCCTTCGGCCGCCACCCCCTCTGCCGGCTTGGCGATTCGGGGAAGCCCCAGGATGCCGTCGTAGAACTCCACGGCGGCTCCGGTCTGCCCGGGCGCTACGACGACGTTGACGTGGTGCAGTCGCATCAGAGGGTCTCCTCGTTGGGGATCGCGGCGCCGTACCGGCGGTCGCGGGCGGCGTACCTCTCGATCGCCGACCACAGGTGCCGTCGGTCGAAATCGGGCCAGAGCGTGTCGAGAAAGGCGAACTCGGCGTACGCCGACTGCCAGAGCAGGAAGTTGGAGATCCGCTGCTCGCCGCTGGACCGGATGAACAGGTCGACGTCCGGCATCTCCGGCTCGTCCAGGTAGCGGGCTACGGTGCGCTCGCCGACCCGCGCCGGGTCGAGCCGGCCGGCCGCGACGTCGCGGGCGATCGCGGCCGCGGCGTCGGCGATCTCGGCCCGGCCGCCGTAGTTGACGCACATGGTGAGCGTGAGCACGTCGTTGTCCCGGGTCAGCCGCTCGGCCTCCTCGAGCTGGCGGACGACGCTCTTCCACAGCCGCGGCCGGCGACCGGCCCAGCGCACCCGGACGCCCAGCGCGTGCATCTCGTCTCGGCGGCGGACCAGCACGTCCTGGTTGAACCCCATCAGGAAGCGGACCTCGTCCGGTGAACGCTTCCAGTTCTCGGTAGAGAAGGCGTACGCCGACAGCCAGCGCACGCCGACCTCGATCGCGCCCTCCACGCAGTCGAAGAGCGCGTGCTCGCCGGCGGCATGGCCGGCGGTGCGGGGCAGCCCGCGCGACTTGGCCCACCGCCCGTTGCCGTCCATGACCAGCGCCACATGCCGGGGCACCCTGTCCACCGGAATCGCCGGCGGCCGGGCGCCGGAGGGGTGCGGTGCGGGAGACTTGACCGTGGTGCCCTTCACGCCCGTTCCACCAGTGGAAGCGAACGCAGGCCCCGCTCCAGATGCCACTGCAGGTACGCCGCGAGCAGTCCGCTCGCCTCCCGCTGCTCCCGCACACCGGTGCCGTCGGCGGTCGGCCAGTCGCCGTTGCCCAGTGCGTCGAGCAGGGCCACGGTCGCCGGCGCCGGCGCGGTCGACCCGGCCGGACGGCAACCGGGGCAGACCATGCCACCCGCGGAGACCGCAAAGGCCCGGTGCGGGCCGGGCGCCCCGCACCGCGCACAGTCGACCAGCGACGGCTGGTAGCCCGCCACCGACAGCGAGCGCAACACGAACGCGTCCAACACCAGCGTCGGCGCGTGCTCACCCTCGGCCAGCGCCCGCAGGCCACCGACCAGCAGCAGGAAGAGCCGCAGCGACGGCTCGCGCTCCTCGGCAGTGAGCCGCTCGGCGGTCTCCAGCATCGCCGTACCGGCGGTGTAGCTGGGGTAGTCCGCGACGATCGTGGAGCCGTACGACGCCAGCGACTCGGCCTGGGTGACGATGTCGAGCTCGCGGCCGGCATAGAGCTGCAGGTCGACATGGCTGAACGGCTCCAGCCGGGCGCCCCAGCGCGACTTGGTCCGACGGACCCCCTTGGCCACCGCCCTGACCCGGCCGTGCCGGCGGGTGAGCAGCCCGACGATCCGGTCGGCCTCGCCCAGCTTCTGGGTGCGCAGGACGACCGCCTCGTCCCGGTAGAGCGTCACGCCGCTCATTGTCGCCGAGCGGCAGCTCCTGACGTGGCTACTCGCCGAGCGACCACAGATCTCCGAGGTCCGGGCTGGGAACCGCGCCGGCCGCGGCGACTGCCGGCTCGCTCGGTTGTAACCGGGTGGCCAGCCGGTCGAGATAGCGCCGTACCAGGTCCGCGTCTTCGACCGGTGGCTCGATGTCGCTGAGCGCCGCAACCAACACCATCCCGGCCGGCACCGGTACGCCGCCCGCGCGCTCCCGCACCGCCGCCAGGTGGCCCGGCCACAGCACCACCGGACCCGTCGAAGTCCGCAGCCGGCGCCGACCAGGCAGAGTGACCGTCTCGGGCACCACCCGACTCGGCAGCGGGTCGTCGTAGTAAGCGGGGGTGTAGCGGGCGAAGACCCTCTCGAGCAGCGTCACGGCCCCCTCGACCTCGGCCGCAGTCGTTCCGACGGCGAGATCCAGTGCCTCCACCGCAACCGGCACCCCGTGCGCCAAGAGCGCCGCCGCACCTACGACAACAACGGGGCTGGCCAGCGCGGCAATGGTGTCGACGACGCCCGACCGCCTGCGCAGCCGCTCCCCCGGAGGGATACCAAGAAGGCTGTCGAGCTCTCTGTCGATCTCGAAGTGTCGTGGCTGCAGTCGCAATCGGGCGGAATATCCGCAGGTCTCCAGCAACCGGTCGAGCATTCGCCACGACGGCACCGCCCGGCCTCGCTCATACTTGGCTACGGCCGGCTGAGAGGTGCCGGCCCGCTTCGCCAACTCGGCCTGACTAAGGCCGGCCCGGTCACGCGCCTCTTGCAGGGCGACTCCGATGTCCATGGCCGCAGCCTCGCGCGCCCGCCCGACAGTTCACGCGCGCCGTCCACAGACGGCGCGCCCGCGATATGTCCGACCGAAGTCCATAACCACGGTGACATAATTATGCAAGCTCAGTTATGTGTGTCGGGTAGCACCGTGTCTCGGCGCTGGTCGTGCGGGCGGCTTCCCGGTCAGAACCCGAGCCGGCGGAGCTGGCGAGGGTCACGCTGCCAGTCCTTTGCGACCTTGACATGCAACTCGAGGAAGACCGGGCTGCCCAGCAGCTTCTGCACCTGGTGGCGGGCCACCGTCCCGACCGTCTTGAGCCGGGCGCCGCCGGACCCGATGATGATCGGTTTCTGGGACGGGCGCTCGACGTAGAGGATGGCGTGGATGTCGACGAGGTCCTTGTCGGGGCGACGGGACATCTCCTCGACAACCACGGCGAGGGAGTGCGGGAGCTCGTCCCGGACCCCCTCCAGCGCCGCCTCCCGGATCAACTCCGCCACCATCGTCAGCTCCGGTGAGTCGGTCAGCTCACCGTCCGGATACAGTGGCGGGCTCTCCGGCAGCCGGGCCACCAGCAGCTCGGCGAGCAACCCCACCTGATAGCCGCTGACGGCAGCGACCGGCACCACCTCGGCCCAGTCGTGCAGCTCGGCGACCGCGAGCAGCTGGGCGCCGAGCCGGTCCGGAGTGCTGAGATCGGCCTTGGTCACCACCGCCAGCACCGGCGTCCGCAGCTCGGCGAGCTGGGCGGCGAGATAGCGGTCGCCGGGGCCGACCCGCTCGTCGGCCGGGAAGCACGCTCCTACGACGTCGACCTCGGCCAGCGTGTTCCGGACGACATCGTTGAGCCGTTTGCCCAGCAGCGTGCGGGGCCGGTGCAGGCCGGGCGTGTCGATGACCACCAGCTGCGCCTCCGGGCGATGCACGATGCCGCGGATCGCGTGTCGGGTCGTCTGCGGCCGGCCGCTGGTGATCGCCACCTTGGTCCCGACCAGGGCGTTGGTAAGCGTGGACTTGCCGACGTTGGGACGGCCGACGAAGCAGGCGAAGCCAGCCCGGTGCGCCGGCGGGCTCACGGCGTCCAGCGAACGCGCACGGCTCCATCGGGATCGGCCACCAAAACCAGCGGTACGCCGAACTCACGCAGCAGCGACTCCTCGTCGAGCGCGGCGTCCAGCTCGGTGACCAGGGCGGCCGCTTCGAACCGGCGGCTACCACTGGCAGCGGCCGCCACGATGGCCGCGCGCAAGGCCGACGTCGTCCACGCCGGGTCGGCGTTTTCGACCGTCGCCGCCGCGTAGGTACGCCCGTCCGTGTCGCGGACGGCGGCGCCCTCGGCCCGGCCGGTGTACGGGACGTACGCGCGCGCCCGAGCGGCGCGGGCGAGCGTGACGATCTTCGCGTCCTCCACCGGCAGCTCGCTCACGGAAGCACCCGAGCGTCCACCGGTGCCGCCCGCTCGGGCACCGCCGCCGGCGTGATGAGCACGGTGCCGATCCGGTTCCGCCGTCCCTTGCCGCTCTCCGCCACGAAGGTCAAGCCCTGCAAGGTGACGGTGGCGCCCGGGATCGGCACCCGGCCCAGCGCGCTGGCCAGCAGGCCGCCGACCGTCTCCACGTCGTCGCTGGCCAGGGAGACGCCGTACATCTGCTCGAGATCCTCGACCGGCAGTCGCACGGTCACCCGGGCCGTATGGTCGTCCAGCCGCTCGACCCGCGGGACCTCCCGGTCGTACTCGTCGGTGATCTCGCCCACGATCTCTTCGAGGATGTCCTCAATGGTGACCAGCCCGGCCGTGCCGCCGTACTCGTCGATCACGATGGCCAGGTGGATCTGGCGGGCCTGCATCTCCCTGAGCAGCTCGTCGACCGGCTTGGACTCCGGCACGTATGTCGCCGGCCGCATCAACGACTCGACGGTCTCAGTGGCCACGCCCTCGCCGTAGTCGTAGGCCCGCCGGGCCAGGTCCTTGAGGTAGGCGATCCCGACGACGTCGTCCGCGTTCTCCCCTACCACGGGGATCCGGCTGAAGCCGCTACGCAACGCAAGGGAGAGCACCTGGCGCACCGTCTTGGTCCGCTCGATGAACACCATGTCGGTCCGGGGGACCATGACCTCGCGTACCAGGGTGTCGCCGAGCTCGAAGACCGAGTGGATCATCTGGCGCTCGTCCGGCTCGATCACCGAGCGCTCCTCTGCCAGGTCGACCAGGTCCCGCAGCTCCGCCTCGGAGTTGAACGGCCCCTCCCGGAAGCCGCGACCGGGAGTCAGCGCGTTGCCAAGCATGATGAGCAGATGCGGTAACGGGCCGAGAACCCGGGTGAGCAGCAGGGTAGGGGCGGCGCTGGCCAGCGCCACCCGGTCGGCGTGCTGGCGTCCCACGGTTCGCGGCGCCACCCCGATCACCACGAAGCTCACCACGGTCATCACCCCGGCCGCGATCAGCAGGGAGCGCCAGTCCGCGCCGAACGCCTGCACGCAGGCCAGCGTCACCAGCGTCGTCGCGGTCAGCTCCGCGCCGGTGATGAGCAGCAGCAGGACATTGAGGTACGGCGCCGGGTCGGCGATCACCTGGTGCAGCCGGCCGGCCCCGCGCCGGCTCTCGGCCGCCAGCTCGTCCACCCGGACCCGGGACACCCGGGACAGCGCCGCGTCGGCGCAGGCGAGCAGCCCCGCCACCACGACGAGTACGACCGCCGCCACGACCAGGACGACGCGCGCGGTGCTCACCGGGCGCTCCGCCAGGACCCGAGTAGCTCCGCCTGCCGCGCGAACATCTCCCGCTCCTCCTCGGCCTCGCCGTGGTCGTAGCCGAGCAGGTGCAGGATGCCGTGGGTGGCGAGCAGGTGCAGCTCGTCCGCGGCCGAGTGGCCCGCCGCCGCGGCCTGCCGGCGGGCGACCTCGGGGCAGAGCACGACGTCGCCGAGGAGGGCCGGCGGTGGGTCGTCGTCCTCATCCGGCCCTCGACCGGTCTCGAGCTCGTCCATCGGGAAGGCCATGACGTCGGTGGGACCCGATTCCCCCATCCACCGCTCGTGCAACCGGGCCATCGTGTCCGGGTCGACGAGCAGGATCGACAGCTCGGCCAGCGGGTGCACCCCCATCTCGGCGAGCACGTGCCGCGCCAGTCCCACCAGGCGGGTCTCGTCCACCGCGGAGCCGGACTCGTTGGCGACCTCGACGGACACCGGGATCAGCGAGCCCCGCCCGACCGACCGGGCCGGCGCGGATGCGGCGCCGACCGCGGGGCCGCGTTCTCCGCGTCGTAGCGCGCGTAGGCATCGACGATCTCGCCGACCAGCTTGTGGCGCACCACATCCGCGCTGGTGAGGAGGGAGAAGTGCACGTCCGGGATTCCGTCGAGGATGTCCCGTACGACGCGCAGCCCCGAGACCGTGCCGGCCGGCAGGTCCACCTGGGTCACGTCGCCGGTGACCACGATCTTGGAGCCGAACCCCAGCCGGGTCAGGAACATCTTCATCTGCTCGGCCGAGCTGTTCTGCGCCTCGTCGAGGATGATGAAGGCGTCGTTGAGCGTGCGGCCACGCATGTACGCCAGTGGCGCCACCTCGATCGTCCCGGCCGCCATCAGCCGGGGGATCGAGTCGGGCTCGAGCATGTCGTGCAGGGCGTCGTAGAGCGGCCGGAGGTACGGGTCGATCTTCTCGTAGAGCGTCCCGGGGAGGAAGCCGAGCCGCTCCCCCGCCTCCACCGCGGGCCGGGTCAGGATGATCCGGTTGACCGCCTTGGCCTGCAGCGCCTGCACCGCCTTGGCCATCGCCAGGTAGGTCTTGCCGGTGCCGGCCGGCCCGATCCCGAAGACGACCGTGTGCGCGTCGATCGCGTCGACGTACCGCTTCTGGTTGACCGTCTTCGGCCGGATCGTGCGGCCGCGGCTGGACAGGATGTTGAGCGTCAGCACATCGGCCGGCCGCTCGGGGCTGGCCGAGCGCAGCATGGCGAGGCTGCGCTCCACGGCGTCGGGCGTGAGGATGTCGCCCTTGCCGAGCAGCGCGATGAGCTCCTCGAACAGGGTGACGGCCTGGGCGTTCTCGGTGGCGTCGCCGGTGATGGTGATCTCGTTCCCGCGGACGTGGATGTCGCTGCGGAAGGCTCTCTCGATCACCCGCAGCAACTCGTCACGGGAGCCGAGCAGGCTCACCATCGAGTGCGCACCGGGTACGACGATCTTCGTTGAACTCTGGGGCGGGCGGCCGGTCTGGGGGGGGCGTGAGGTCTGGGCCATGGGCTCGGCCGGGTGCGGCCGGGGCACCTGCTCTCGGCTCGGGTGTCGGACCCGCCCATGGTACCCAGCCGGGACGGGACCGCACCGTGCGAAGATCTACTCGGCCGGCGTACCGAAGACCTGCACGGCACGGGTGAGCGGATAGCCGGCCCAGTACATCCGGGCGGCGGCCCCCTCGGAGTCCCGTACGACGCGGAGCACCTCGCCCTGCTCGCGGCCGGAGACCACCCGCCACCGGTCCGCCGCGACCGGCTCGAACACGGCGGGCGGCTGGTGCGCCGGCGCGTCCACGGACCGGCCCTCGAGCCGGTCGCTGCGCCAGGACATGACCAGCTCCGACCCTTCGGACCACCAGCGGCCGAGCAGGCCCACGACGTCGCCGGGCGGTGGGTCGCCGGGGCGCCAGGGCAGCCGATCACTGGGCTCCGTTTCGAGCACCGCCGCCAGGAGCTCACCGGCCAGGGCCTCGGTGTCCGCCCCGGTCGAGGTGTTCGCGAGCACCACCACGCCGGCCGGGTCACCCTCCTCGGCCGAGCACATGGCGGTGGCAAGGAACCCCGGCATGGCGCCCCCGTGCCCGTGCCAGACCCGCTCGCCCCGGCGGTAGAGCATGAGCCCGAGGCCCCACCCCAGCGTCCACTGTTCGGCGTCCGCCATCGCGTGCAGGTGCCGCATCTCGGCCAGCGTCCCGGGGGCGAGCACGGCCGGGTCGGGGGCGGCCAGGAACGACGCCCAGCGGGCCAGGTCGGCCGCGGAGCTCCACAGCTGGCCGGCCGGCGCCAGGGCGCCGAGCGCCGTCGGCGGCTCAGGATGCAGCACGTCGGCGTACGGGTCGGAGAGGTAGCCGCGCGCACACGGCTCGACCGGCTCGACCGTGATGCGTCGCAGCCCGAGCGGGCCCAGCAGCCGCTCCCGCAGCACCGCCTCCCAGGTGCCGCCGGTTGCCCGGGCGACCACCTCGCCGAGCACTGCGTACGCCAGGTTGCTGTAGTGCCATCGCCGGTACGCCGGTAGCACCGGCTCGGCCCGCTCCAGGCCGTCGAGGAGCTGCGACCGGTCCGGGGCCTCGAGAACCTCCCACATCTCGCCGGCCGGGCCGGCCTCGGGTTCCCGCTTGAGGCCGGACAGGTGCGTTAGCAGCTGGCGCAGCGTCGCCGCGCCGTGCCGGGTGTCCGGCAGGTGCCGCTCCAGGCGGTCGTCGAGCTCGAGTCGACCGGCGTCCCGCAGCTGCATCAGCAGCACGGCGGTGAAGGTCTTGGTGATCGAGCCGATCCGGTACTGGGTGTCTAGGGTGGCCGGCCGCTCGGCCGCCACGTCGGCCAGCCCGACACAGTCCGACCAGGCCAGCTCGCCCCCGCGGGTGACTGCCGCCACGACGCTGGGCACCCGGCTGGCCGACTGCAGCTCGCGAACCCGTCGACGGCAGGTCACCAACGGGTCGGATCCGGGGCCGCTCATCCGGGTGGCCAGCGCATGGCCCGACCGCCCAGCACGTGCACGTGCAGGTGCGCCACCGTCTGGCCACCGTTCGCGCCGGTGTTGACCACCACCCGGTAGCCCGCGTCGTCGAGCACCTCATCGGCGGCGACGACAGCCGCCTCGCTCATCACCTCCGCCAGGAGCGTCGGGTCGGCCGCGGCGAGCGCACCGAGGTCGGCGTGATGGTCCTTGGGGATGACGAGAACATGGGCGGGCGCCTGCGGATTGACGTCGCGGAAGGCGAGCGTGCGCTTCCCGTCGCGGACGACCGCGGCCGGGACCTCGCCCGCCACGATGCCGCAGAAGAGGCAGTCGTTGGTCATCGCCGACCCCGCTCCCTTCCCGGTCGCCGCGACCGATCGTAGGGCGCCCGGCCGGTCGGCTCCCAGTCGATGCTCCGGTCCGGTAAACCAGCGGCGACCGGCTGGCGTCGTACCGGTGTGAGCCAGACCGTGCTGAACGACCGCGGAGGGCGGTGGTCGGTGCAGGCCCCCGTGGTGAGCGCCGACGAGGCCATCACCTCGCTGTACGCCGCGCACTACCGCTCGTTGGTCCGGATCGCCGCCTTCTTGCTGCACGACGTCGGCACGGCCGAGGAGGTCGTGCAGGACGCCTTCGTCGAGCTGCACGGCCACTGGCGGCGGCTGCGGGACCCGGAGCGTGCTGCCGCCTATCTCCGCCAGGCCGTGGTCAACCGGTCACGGTCCCGGTTGCGGCACCAGAAGGTGGTCGACCGGCATGCTCCCACCCCGGGACCGGACGCCCCGAGCGCCGAGTACGGCGCGATCGGGGCCCTGGAGCGGGCGGAGGTGGTCGCGGCGCTGCGCGCCCTCCCCGTCCGCCAGCGTGAGGTCATCGTGCTGCGCTACTACGCAGACCTGTCCGAGGCACAGATAGCACAGGCGTTGGGCATCAGCGCCGGCGCCGTGAAAAGCCATGCCTCCCGCGGCCTCGCCGCGCTGCGCACGACCTTGGAGAGACTGTCATGAGCGGCTACGACCCCTTCGAGGACCGGCTCAGGCAGGTGTTGCTGGCCGAGGCGCAGACCATCACGCCCGCGGGCGACGGCCTGACCCAGATCCGGGCCAAGGTGGCGCGTCGGGACCGGCTGCGCTGGCTGCGGCCCGGGCTGGCGGTGGCCACGGCCGCCGTGCTCGCCGGGGCGGCCGTCTTCGCCGTCTCCCTAGGCGACTCCGCGTCGCGAACCCTGAAGCGGGATCAGCGCCCGGCGAGCCAGCTGCCCGGGCCGGCCAGCAACCCGCCCACCGGGCAGTCGTCACCGAGCCCGTCGGGCGGACCGGTATCGGTCGGCCCGACGTCGTACCCGATCTGGCCGTACACGTCACTCGCCCAGGCGCAGGCAGCGCAGCGGTCCGGCAACATCCAGTCCTGGCACCGCGACCCCGCCCAGACGGCGCTGCGGTTCATGGGTTACCTGCAGGCGCCCGAGGTGGACAAGGTCATCGCGACCGAGAGGGAGACCACGAGCCTCGGCGCGGGTCGCAAGGTCAGCCTCGGCCGGAAGATGGCCGACGGCAGCATCCGGACGGTGACGGTCGTGCACCTGGTCCGGCTGGGCAGCGGCAGCACCGCGCCGTACGCCGTGACGGTGGCGGGGGGATATCAGTTGGCGATCACGCAGCCGGAGATCGCCGCCCCGGTGCGGTCTCCGCTGCTGGTACGCGGAACCGTTCTGGGAGTCGACCAGTCCGTCCGCGTAGAGGTGCGGATCCCGTCGGTGGCCACCCCCATCTCGGCACCTGCGGCCGTGATGGGAGGCAGCGCGAAGCCCTGGGAGACCAGCGTCTCCTTTGTCGCCCCGGCCAGCGGGACCGGGACGCTGGTGGCCCGGACCGACTCGGCCGCCGGCGACGGCGTGGCCCAGATCGCCGCCCGGCCGGTGTTGCTCATCGCCGGCAGCACGACGTCGCCGGCGTACCCGGCGGGCTTCGTCGGTGTCAGCGCCGACGGGCGAGTGACCGTCTTCAACTCGGCGTCCGGCCAGGTTCTGCGTTACCTCACCACGGTGCAGCCCGGCGGTGGGGTGTCCGATCTGACGCTGAGCCCGGACGGCACCCGCGCCTACTTCACCCGGGCGACCGGTACCTGCTCCGCGCACATCGCGTCCGTTGCTCTGACGGGTGGCCCCGAGACCGTCGCCATACCGGCTCCGGCGGGTTCGCTGGTCAGCAACCCGGTGCTCATCGGCGAGGGCGGCACCGTGGCCTACCTGCGCACGGTCTGCGCCGGCGCCGGACAGGCGGTTGTCCTCAGCAGCCTCGGTGGCGGCGGGGGCTCCCAGACCTGGTACGCCACCCCGAGCAACGGCGTCGAGTTGCTCGGCTTCCGGCCCGGCTCACCGCAGGTGCTGCTGCGGGAGTCCGCCCCGGGAAGCGGCTCGCAGCTGCGGCTGCTCGACACCACTCGGCCGGAGGGGTCGCTGGAGGCGGCGGCACCGGTGGTTCGCCAGCCGCCGGCCGGCTGCTCGTACTCGGCCGCCTCCTGGTCGCCCACCGGGCGCATCGTGGTCGGCCAGACCTGCGCCGACGGCTCGGCCCAGGTCCTCCTGCTGCCACCCTCGCCGGCCGTCGGGACCCCACAGCCGTTCGCCGTACTGCCCCGCTCGGAGAGCCCGAGCACGGTCGACTACGACCTCGGCGGCTCCGCCCTGCTGCTCGGCGTGACCCGTCCGGGGGGCGCGAGCTACGTCGCCCGGTTCGTCGGCGGTCGGCTCACCACCGCCGCCGCGGGGCCGGTCGACCCGCTCTGGCACTGACCGCGGCTGTCAGGACCAGCGGCCACTTCGGGCCAGTAGCACCGCGGCGGCCGCCACCCCGGCGGTCGACGTACGCAGCACTGTCGGACCCAGCCGGCAGGCCATCGCGCCGGCACGATCGAATGCCGCCAGCTCGTCGTCGGTGATCCCCCCCTCGGGGCCGACGACTACGACGACCTCGCCGCCGGCCGGGGCGTCCACCCGGGACAGCGTTGGCCCGCCGCCGCCGTCGAGCACGAGGGCCAGGTCGGCCCTGGTCAACCGCTCGGCCACGGCGGCGGTCGAGACCAGCTCGGCCACGAGCGGCAGCCAAGCCCGTCGCGCCTGCTTGGCGGCCTCCCGAGCGGTGGACCGCCACCGCGCCAGCGCCTTGGCCGCCCGGTCACCACGCCACTGCGCCACCGAGCGCTCGGCCGTCCACGGCACGATCTCGTCCACGCCGACCTCGGTCATCGCCTCGACGGCCAGCTCGCCGCGGCCGCCCTTGGCCAGTGCCTGTACGACGACAAGTCGCGGCGACGGTGGAGGGACGTAACGGCGGCCAGTCACCGCGAGCTCGAGCCAGTCCGAACCGGCCACGGCGACCACGCACTCGGCCACCGCGCCGGCACCATCGGTGAGATCGACGCGCTCGCCGGCGGTGAGCCGGAGCACGACAGCCGCGTGTCGACCCTCGGGCCCAGCCAGCCGGACCGGGTTGACCGCCAATTCCGCGGTCGAGGCGAGAAAAACCGGTGCGCGCATCAGGTCGTGGAAGAAGAGGGACCGGAGCGTGCACGAAGGTTCCACGACGCTCCCGCGGTGACCAGCACCTCGGCGCCGGCGGCTCGGCGCCGGCGGCCGGTGCGGGTCATCGGCCGCTGAAAGCGCCGCGCAGCCGGGAGAACAGCCTCCCGTTGCCGGCGCCGGCCTCGGGCGTTTCCTCGCCCCGCAGCCGCGCCAGTTCCCGGACCAGTTTCTCCTGTTCGCCGTCGAGGCGGGTCGGCGTGCGCACGTCCACGTGCACCATGAGGTTGCCGCGACCGGCGCCGCCGGTGGCCAGGTGTGGTACGCCACGGCCGCGCAATGTGATCACGGCGCCCGGCTGCGTTCCGGCCCGGATGTCGAGAACCTCGTCACCGTCGAGAGTGCTCAAGGTCACCGCGGTGCCCAGCGCCGCCGCCGTCATCGGCAGGGTCACCTTGCAGTGCAGGTCGTCACCCTGGCGATCGAAGACCTCGTGCTGGCGCTCGCGGATCTCGACATAGAGATCGCCCGGTGGACCGCCGCCGGGGCCGACCTCGCCGGCGCCCGAGAGTCGCAGCCGCATCCCGTCCTCGACCCCGGCGGGGACGGTCACCGGGACGCTGCGCCGGGCGCGGACCCGCCCCTCCCCGCCGCACTGCGGGCACGGGTGCGGGATCGTCGACCCGGTGCCGCCGCAGGCCGGGCAGGGCCGCGAGGTCATCACCTGGCCGAGAAACGAGCGCTGTACGGACTGCACCTCGCCGCGCCCCCGGCAGGTGCCGCACGTCTCTGGGTGTGTGCCGCGGGCGGAGCCTTCGCCGGTGCAGGTCGGACAGACATCGGCTGTGTCGACGGTCAGGTCGCGCTTGGTGCCGAACGCCGTGTCCCTCAGGTCGAGGTCGAGGTGGATCAGCGCGTCGGCGCCCTGGCGGACCCGGCCACGGGGACCGCGGGTGCCCGCGCCGGCGCCGAAGAAGGCGTCCATGATGTCGCCGAACCCGGTGAAGCCCGGGAACCCGCCGCCGGCCGCCGCGGTCGCCAGCGGGTCGCCGCCGAGGTCGACGATCTGGCGCTTCTGCGGGTCCGAGAGGACCTCGTACGCCGCGGTGACCTGCTTGAACCGCTCCTGGTGGGCCGGGTCGGCGTTGACGTCCGGGTGCAGCTCGCGGGCGAGCCGCCGGTAGGCCCGCTTGATGTCATCGGCCGAGGCGTCCCGGCGTACGCCCAGAGTGGCGTAGTAGTCGACAGCCACTCGCCCTCAGACTCCGGCCAGGATGCGGCCCACGTAGCGGGCTACCGCGCCCACGGTGGTCATCGTGCCGGCGTAGTCCATCCGCCGTGGGCCCAGGACACCGAGCCCGGCGAGCGCCTGGTCGCCGGTGCCGTAGCCGACCGAGACGACCGACGTGGTGTGCAGCCCCTCGTGCTGGTTCTCCTCGCCGATCCGGACGTGGATGGTCGCCGGATCGGCGACCTCGTCCAGCAGCCGGATCAGGACGACCTGCTCCTCCAGCGCCTCTAGAACCGGCCGGATCGTGAAGGGGAAGTCCAGCGCCGAGCGGGTGAGGTTCGCCGTACCGCCGAGGGCGACCCGCTCCTCCGGCCGCTCGACCAGTGCCTCCAGCATCGCCGCGACCAGCGTGCGCAGAACCGGTCGCTGCTCGGCTGGCACGCAGTCGGGCAGGTCGGCGATCGCCGCCGAGGCGTCGACCAGCCGACACCCGGCGATCCGCGCGTTCAGGGCGGTCCGCAGCTCAGCCACCAGGTCCTCGCCCACGACCGTCGGCAGCTCGACGTGCCGCTGCTCGACCCGGCCGGTGTCGGTGATCAGGACGAGCAGCAGCCGGTACGGCGCGAGCGGTACCAACTCCACATGGCGCACCGACGACCGCGACAGCGACGGATACTGCACCACGGCCACCTGCTGAGTCAGCTGCGCGAGCAGCCGGACGGTGCGGCCGACGACGTCGTCGAGGTCGACGGCGCCTTCCAGAAATGACTGGATCGCCCGGCGCTCCGCCGGCGAGAGGGGTTTGACCGCGGACAGGCGGTCGACGAACAGGCGGTACCCCTTGTCGGTGGGCACCCGGCCGGCACTCGTGTGCGGCTGGACGATGTATCCGTCGTCCTCCAGCGCCGCCATGTCGTTGCGGATCGTGGCCGAGGAGACCCCGAGGTGGTGGCGCTCGACCAGCGCCTTGGACCCCACCGGCTCGTTGGTCGACACGTAGTCCTCGACGATGGCGCGCAGCACCTCGAGCTTGCGGTCCTCCAGCACGGCTGCACCTCCGTTCGTCGGTCTGCCTGGCACTCGGCTGATTTGAGTGCCAATGATACGGCGCCCGCTGCCCGAGCGCCGTATCGCGAGCCTCAGCCGTGCAGCGCGTGAACCACGGCGTGACCCCGTCCACGTGCGATCAGCGCCCGGTTGACCGGGACGGTGACCATGAAGGCGATGACCAGGGAGAGCCCTAGGGTGCCCCAGAACAGGGGGGTGGTGAGGCCGGCGTCCATGGCTCCGGGCACCGCCAGGACTATCCCGTTGTCGACCATTTCCATGGTCAGGATGGACAGCGTGTCGGCCGCGAGCGCCACCCCGACCGCCCGGCGCAGCGGGAGACCGGACCGCAGCACCGGCGTCAGCGTGAAGCTGTAGCCGAAGACGAACGCCAGCACCACAGCCAGGGCGATGCTCGGCGGGTTGGACCAACCCCACCACGTGGCCAGCACCAACCCGAGGATCTCCCCGACGGCGCAGCCGGTCAGGCAGTGCAGCGTCGCGCTCACCGCCAGCCGGGTGAGAGCTCCCCCGGTCACGCTGTCGGCGGAATTGGTCATGGGGCCCTCCCGGAGTTCTGTCTCAGCGGCGTTGGCCGGTCAGCAATAATACCCCCCTAGGGTATTCCCTGCGGAGGAGACTCGACCTCACAGGACGACGGCGCGGGCCAGGTAGTAGACAACGGCGGCCGTGCCAGCCGCGGCGGGGATGGTGAGTACCCAGGCCACCGCGATATTGCCGGCCACACCCCAGCGCACCGCCGAGAGCCGTTTGGTCGCGCCGACGCCCATGACCGACGAGGTGATCACATGCGTCGTCGAGACCGGGACGGCGTACACGTACGCCGTTGTGTACAGGACGGAGGAGGCGACGGTCTGCGCGGAGAAGCCGGCCGCCGGGGTCAGCTGGATCACCCGCCGCCCTAGCGTGCGCATGATCCGCCAGCCGCCAGAGTAGGTCCCCAGGCTGATGGCCGCCGCCGCGGAGATGATGACCCACAGCGGTACGGCGAAGGAGTTGATGCGGCCGGTCGTGAAGAGGGCCAGCGTGATGACGCCCATGGTCTTCTGCGCGTCCTGAAGCCCGTGCCCGTAGGCCATCGCGCCCGCGGAGAAGACCTGGGCGATCCGGAACCCCCGGTTCAGCCGGGCCGGCCGACCGCGGCGGAAGAGCCAGAGGACCGCCAGCATGAACGCGAACCCGAGCAGGAAGCCGACGAGTGGCGAGAGGACCATCGGGATGACGACCTTCTCGTACACCCCGGTCCACTTGACCGACCCGGCCGACGCGAGCGCCGCCCCGATCAGCCCGCCGATGAGCGCATGCGAGGAGGACGAGGGCAGCCCGAAGTACCACGTCACCAGGTTCCAGGTGATCGCGCCGATGAGCGCGGCGAAGATGACGACGAGCCCGTGGCTCCCCTTGGGCGGGGCGATGATTCCTGAGCCGACCGTCTTCGCCACCTTGGTGGAGACCACGGCGCCGACCACGTTCATGACCGCGGCGAGGCCCAGTGCCGCCCGCGGCGTCAAGGCGCGGGTCGAGATCGAGGTCGCGATGGCGTTGGCCGAGTCGTGGAAGCCGTTGGTGTAGTCGAACGCGAGGGCGACGACCACGATGATCACCAGGCCGAGGGTCTCCAATCCTCAGGACTCCTTGACCGCGATCGTCTGCACCGTGTCGGCCACGTGCTCGAAGGCGTCGGCTGCCTCCTCCAGGTGGTCGACGACCTCCTTGAGCTTGAGTACGTCGAGCGCGTCGTACCTGCCGGAGAACAGCCGGGCGACCAGCCGCCGGTGCATCTGGTCGGCCTCGTTCTCCAGTTCGTTGATCTCGATCCAGTACTCGTCCAGGCCCTTGAGGGACCGCAGCCGCGGCATGGCTTCCGCCGTACACCGGGCGGCCCGCTGCAGCACGGCCACGATCTTGTGCACCTCGGCCGGTAGCTCCCCGAGCTCGTAGAGCACCACCAGGTCGGCCGCCGCCTCCATGAAGTCCACGACGTCGTCGAGCCGGCTGGCCAGCCGGTAGATGTCCTCGCGGTCGAAAGGGGTCACGAAAGTGGAGTTGAGCTGGCGAAGGATCCGGTGGGTGATGTCGTCGCCGGCATGTTCGGCATCCCTTATCTGCCCTGCCAGCAAGGGCCGGTCGGCGCCGTCGGCCACCAGCTCGGCCAGCAGCCCGGCACTGACCACCAGGTTCTTGGCCGCCGCGCTGAACATGTCGTAGAAGCCGGTCTCGCGCGGTGACAGGCGCAGGCGCACGTCCACCTCGTTAGGTCGCAGGTAACCGCATCAGCAGAGCGGGCACCGCGGTGCCGGCGTGGCCGGCGCCGGCTGGAGCCTAGAGGCAACTCCGCGGCCGCCCCACCCGTCGGCCCCCATGTCGGCGCCCTCAGTCGACGAGGTCGCGAACCACCGCGTCGGCGAGCAGCCGGCCCGGTGACGTCAGTACCGCCAGCCCGTCGGCGTACGCGGACCTCATGAGCAGGCCGTCGGCCAGGGCCTGGCCAGCCGCTTTGCGGCCCACCTCCGACAGCTCGGTGAGCTGCAGGCCCTCCGCCAGCCGCAGCCGGAGCAGGATGCGCTCCACCCGCTGGTCCTCGGTGGTGAGCACCTCGCGGGCCGCCGCCGGGCTACTGCTCTGCGCCAATCGCGCGGTGTAGGTGGCCGGATGCTTGACGTTCCACCAGCGGGTGCCCCCGATGTGGCTGTGCGCCCCCGGCCCGATCCCCCACCAGTCCGTGCCGCGCCAGTAGCCCAGGTTGTGCCGGCAGGCCGCGCCGGGTCGGGCCCAGTTGCTCACCTCGTACCAGCGGTAGCCCGAAGCGGTCAGCAGGTCGTCGGCGAGTAGGTACTTGTCGGCCAGGTCGTCGTCGTCCGGGGGTGGCAGCTCGCCACGTCGGACCCGGGTGGCGAGCCGGGTCCCGTCCTCCACGACCAGGGCGTACGCCGAGATGTGGTCGGGTTCAGCGGCGAGCGCGGCCTCCAGGGTGGCTCGCCAGTCCCCGCGGCTCTCCCCCGGCGTGCCGTAGATCAGGTCGAGGCTCACCGCGCCGAACCCGGCGGCCCGGGCCCAGGAGACGCATCGCGCCGGGCGGCCAGGGGTGTGCCGACGGTCGAGCAGCGCGAGCACGTGGGCCCTGGCCGACTGCATCCCGAAGGAGATCCGGTTGAATCCCCGCCCGCGCAGCTCCGCCAGGTACGCCGGATCGACAGACTCCGGGTTGGCCTCGGCGGTCACCTCCGCGCCTGGCGCGAGCCCGAACTCGGCGTCGATCGCAGCCAGCACGCGACCGAGCTGCTCCGCCGGGAGAAGGGTCGGCGTGCCGCCGCCGACGAACACCGTCGAGACCGGCAGGTTGCCACGACCGAGGACCCGACGGGCCAGCCGCACCTCGGCAAGGGCGGCCTCGACGTACGCCGCCGTGGACCCCGCAGAGCCGAGCTCGGCGGCGGTATAGGTGTTGAAGTCGCAGTAGCCGCAGCGGGTGGCGCAGAACGGCACGTGGACATAGACGCCGAACGTCCGCTGTCCCAGCTCGGCGAGGGCGGCTGACGGCAATGCGCCGCTCGTCGGTGCGGGTTCGCCGTCGGGCAGCGCAGAGGGCACGCTATTCAGTCTGCCGCAATCGCCGGCCTATCCCGGCCCGCCGGTCGACGTCACGACACCTTCGCCAAGGAGTAGCCCGAGGAAGTGCTGCAGGTCGGCGGCGGGGTCGGTCAGTCGCCACACGGTGGTGGCTATGGCGGCGCTGCGCTGGCTGCCGAGCGGGCCGTCGGCGAGGATGTGGAACTTGTCGACCAGCGCAGCGTCGGTCAGTGGGTGGCCCTGGTCGCCGACGGCGGTGGTCGGTCCGGAGGCGATCCGTCTGCCGTCTCGTAGCACCACCGTCACCTCCGCCCAGCGCTGGGCGGGAAACCTCGCCGTGTACTCGGGACGTTCGGTCACGGTGGTGCCGTCGCTCAATCGCAACACCTCTTCGTCGGCGATGCCACCCGGGCCGACCTCGGCCGGGCCGACAACTCCTCGGACCAGCGCTGCGGCCACCGGGAACGGCAGGCTGTATTGGGCCTGTTCGGTGGTTTTCGGACGACGCGTGCTGAGCCGGGCGGCGTGGTGGAAGGTGACGACTTCGACGTGGCCGACCTGTGTCGCGGTCAGCTGATACCGGTGACGCAGCTCCAGGGCAGCCCGCACAGCTGGTTGGGCCCACCGGCACACCGGATGCGGTTTGAAGTACAGCTCGAGGATGCGCCAGCGCACGCCAAGGTCCGTCCAGAGTGCGGCGATGTCGGGCTGGTCGTCGTAGGCCAGCAGCGCAGGTGCGCCGGTGAACCCATCCGCCGCTAGCAGCGCCGCGCTTACCCCAGCCATCGCGCCCCAGCCGGAGCCGTCCTTGACCATGGTCGGGTGATCGATGCAGCGCATCATCGGTCCGCGCGGCCCGTGGTACTCGGCGATGCCGAGCGCATGCCCGGTGGCTTCGGAACTCAGCCGCAGCAGCCGGGCGGCTGTCCCCGCGCAGGCCAGTGCGTTCCAAGCGCCAGAGCTGTGGTAGTCACCTGCGGTGGCGTGCAGCGCCATTCCCGCCCGGATGCCGAGTTCGTACCCCATCACCAAGGTCGTCAGCAGGTCCGGCCCCTCCAGGGCGGCGTCGCCGTCGGCAAGGGCCAGCAACGCGGGCAGCACGGCGGCGCCGACATGGCCCTTGGCCAGCGCGTGCCCGTCGTGCCCGTCCAGGCTGTCGATCGTCATTCCACCGGCCAGCGCGGCGCCGACTGGGCTCACCCGTCGGCCGTCGAAGAGCATTCGTGCTCCAGCGCCGACGGCGCCGAAGTGCCGAGCCGCGTGCTCGCAAGCGAGGCGGGCCAGCTGGCTGGATGCTCCGGCCGCGGCGTTCCCCAGCAAGTCGAGCACACACCGCTGTCCCTGCTGGATCACGCGTGGAGGTAGGTCGGCGAAGCGTAGATCGTGGATGAAGTCCGACAGCTCACGAGGACCCAGCCGGGGCACGGCCACAATCCTGCCCGAGGAAGCGATCCAGCCCTGGTCAAGTGACGCCTCGAGGCTTCACAACCGCGGTTGAACTCAGGCCCGCTGGCTCCCCGGGTGGTGCGAGCCGTGGGTCAGCCGTTCTAGCGAATGTGGCATCGTTCCGGACGGCGCGATCACCACGCCATCCGCCCGTTCCGTCGGTACTGGTGGCGGCTCACCACGCTGCGCGGCCTGCACCATGTCACGCAGCCGCCGCTGGCTGGCCCGGTAGAAGCGTTTCTGGGTCCACCGGCCGAACAGCAGGAAGCCCCACCGGATCAGCGGGTTGGGGACGGGTGCCCGACGGGAGTAGCCGCTCACCCGGAACGCCACCTCACCCGAGGCCAGGTTCTTGATCACCTCATAGCTGAGCCGGCCCTGTTCCAGATGACCCTCCAGCGTCTGGTAGCTCCATCCCCAAACCCGTTCGGCCAGGCCACCGCTGCCTCGAGTCTCGTCGACCACCCCTGTGACCCGCACCCCGAGGTAGAACCGCAGCCCGAAGAAACGGCCTTCCAACAGCATGTCGCGGCCGAGCAGTTCGTCGTCGCCGCGGTACACGGCGCGCACGATGGCCGGTTCGGTGAACTCGTAGCGCCACACCAGCAGACAGGCACTCTCCCAGGCCCCACCCGGCACGGGCGGTCCAGGTGGCTCGTGCCCGATCACCGTGTCGCTGGAGTCGACATGCCAGTGCCCGTCCGGCCGACCGTCCAGCGGCGCCCGTGCGGGGTCGTAGTTGACCCGGCGACCGCGCAGGTCGTCCAGCGCAGCCGCGGCGTCAATCGAACCGAGCAGCCGCTCGCGCACCTACTCGGGTTCCGCCAGGGAGTCGCCGATCAGCCACAGCGTCGGCGGCCAGAGCCCGACGAATAGCGCGCGCCGTTCGGCGTTTCCGCGTTCGTCCTGGTCGACGGTCTTGGCGCGGATCCACAGACCGATGCACAGCGCGACCGAGCTCAGCGACGCCAACTGCAGGTGTGTGCTGCGAAACCCGAGCCGCCGAAGGGCTGCGCTGACGGTCACCGACACCCCCCCCGTGGTGGCACAACAACGACGAGCGATGGCCTGGTCCGCATGGTGTCATACCGCCATGACAAGGGCGGGCGGTCCGGCTTGGCTGGCCACCGTGCTGCGGTGGCCGCTTGGCATTGCTCTGGTCAGCTGGCGATACCTCTGGCGGACTACGCCGCTACACCGCAGCGAGGAGGAAGGCAGCCTCGCGGACCTACCGGACCTTCGGGACCAGGACGACGGGCTCGACGAGCGGCGCCAGGGGCTTGATGCCGGCGTCGGGCCGCTGCTTCACCGCAGCTACGCCGTCCGGATCGTGCTCAGCCCAATGAGCCCGGCCACGCTGATGGAGGCGGTCGCGGCCAACCTCAACCGCGCCTCACCCGAGATGGCGGTGTTCCGCAAGACCCGCGGCGTGGACGGTGTGCTGCGGCCCGGCGACGAGTTCGTGGTGCGCATGCCGGGACCGTGGGACGGCCCGGTGCGAGTGGTTCGTCGGGACGCCACCTCGTTCTGCCTGGCAACCCTGGACGGTCACCTGGAGGCGGGGCAGATCGAGTTCCGGGCGGTGCTGGACGGCGACGCGCTGCGCTTCGAGATCGAGTCCTGGGCTCGAGCCGGGGACCGGCTGTCCCACTTGCTCTACAACCGGCTGCGGCTGGCCAAGGAGATCCAGCTGAACATGTGGACGCATTTTTGCGTCCGCACGGCTGCCCTCGCCGACGGCCGGCCCCGCGGCGGCGTCACCATCCGGACCCGGTGGCTCGACTGGCCGCCGCCAGGAAACGGGCCAGCTAGTTATTAGTGTCGATCGCCTGCGCTACTACGGGGGCCGCTCGGCGACCGCTGCTCACCGAGAAGCCGGTGAAGAAGACGTTCCGCCGCCCGCCAGGGCGGTTGCGCAGACCTGCTCGTCCTCTTGCCCGGTGCCACCGCTCGCGCCGACGCCGCCGACGCACTCGCCGGCCAGCATGATCGGCAGCCCGCCGGTCTGCGGGACGTAGCGGCCCCGCGTCATCGCGGTCAGCGCGGTGGCGAAGTGCGGCAGCGACTCGGCCTTCGAGCGCTGCTCGGCGGTCGGCGAGCGGTACGCCGCAGCGGTGAACGCCTTACCCTGCGCCACCTCGGCGCTGATCCAGGGAGCGCCGTCCATCCGGTGGAACGCGAGGAGGTGGCCACCCGCGTCCACCACCGCGAGCGACATCGGGATGCCCATCTGCTCGGCCGCGCAGGAAGCGCGGGTGAGCAGGTCCACCGCGTCGTTGAGAGTCAGCATGCCGACATCCTGCCGCTACGGCTCGGCTCGCACATTCCCGCCGGTGGCGACTGCTCACAAGGTCGGATTGGTGGACAACGCCGCGATGAAGGCCTCCTGCGGAACCTCCACCCGCCCGATGGTCTTCATCCGCTTCTTGCCCTCCTTCTGCTTCTCCAGCAGCTTGCGCTTGCGGGTGATGTCGCCGCCGTAGCACTTGGCCAGTACGTCCTTGCGGATCGCCCGGATGTTCTCGCGGGCGATCACCCGGGACCCGATGGCCGCCTGGATCGGCACCTCGAACTGCTGGCGCGGGATGAGCTCGCGGAGCTTGCCGGTCAGGGAGACGCCGTACGCGTAGGCCTTGTCCTTGTGCACGATTGCCGAGAAGGCGTCGACCGGCTCGCCCTGCAGCAGGATGTCGACCTTGACCAGCTCTGCCGTCTGGTCACCGGTCGGCTCGTAGTCCAGGGAGGCATAGCCGCGGGTGCGCGACTTCAGCGCGTCGAAGAAGTCGAAGATGATCTCGCCGAGCGGCAGGGCATAGCGCAGCTCGACCCGGTCCTCCGACAGGTAGTCCATTCCTTCCAGGGTGCCGCGGCGACCCTGGCAGAGCTCCATCACGGCCCCGACGTACTCGCTGGGCAGCAGCAGCATCGCCTTGACCATCGGCTCGCGGACCTCTTCGATCTTCGCGACCGGCATCTCCGAGGGGTTGGTCACCGTGACGACCTCGCCCGACTCCAGGGTGACCGAGTAGACGACGTTGGGCGCCGTCGAGAGCAGCGACAGGTCGAACTCACGCTCGAGTCGCTCCCGAACGATCTCCAGGTGCAGCAGCCCGAGGAACCCGCAGCGGAAACCGAACCCCAGCGCCAGCGAGGTCTCCGGCTCGTAGACCAGCGCGGCGTCGTTGAGCTGCAGCTTGTCCAGGGCGTCCCGGAGCAGCGGATACTCGCTGCCGTCGATCGGATACAGCCCGGAGTAGACCATCGGTCGGGGGTCGCGGTAGCCGGCGAGCGGCTCGGTCGCCGGCTTGGTCGCCGAGGTCAGTGTGTCGCCCACCCGAGCCTGCCGGACGTCCTTGACCCCGGGAATGACATAGCCCACCTCCCCCACGCCGAGCGAGTCCCGCGGCGATGGCTCGGGTGAGATCACACCTACTTCCAAGATCTCGTGGACGTTGCCGGTCGACATCATCCGGCCCCGCTCCCGAGTGGTCAGCCGGCCGTCGATGACACGGACGTAGCTGATGACTCCACGGTAGGCGTCGTACGTCGAGTCGAAGATCATCGCTCGGGTCGGCGCGTCCGGACGGCCGACCGGCGGCGGAACCTCGCGCACGATCGTGTTCAGCAGCTCCGGCACGCCGGAGCCGGTCTTGGCGCTGACCCGCAGGACGCCGGCCGGATCGCTGCCGAGGATGTGCGCGATCTCGGCGGCGTACCGGTCCGGCTGCGCCGCCGGCAGGTCGATCTTGTTGAGGACCGGGATGACGTGCAGATCGTTCTCCATGGCCAGGTAGAGGTTCGCCAGGGTCTGCGCCTCGATGCCCTGCGCCGCGTCGACGAGCAGGACAGCGCCCTCACAGGCGGCGAGCGAGCGCGACACCTCGTAGGTGAAGTCGACATGGCCGGGGGTGTCGATCAGGTCAAGGACGTAATCCTCGCCGTCATCCGCCCGCCACGGCAGCCGGACCGCCTGCGACTTGATCGTGATGCCGCGCTCGCGCTCGATGTCCATCCGGTCGAGGTACTGGGCCCGCATCTGTCGGCCGTCGATCACCCCGGTGACCTCGAGCATCCGGTCCGCCAGCGTGGACTTGCCATGGTCGATGTGCGCGATGATGCAGAAGTTCCGGATCCGCGCCGGGTCGGTACGCGGCTCTTTCGGGGGCGCAGGCACGCAGGCTGTCCGTCTCGTGGCGGGGTCTCGACGTCCAATCGTCCCACGGCCATGAGGGAATCCGGTTGGCCGCGATCGCGGGGGCGCGCGACCATCCGGGGGTGGATCCGGAGGCGGAATCGCTCGGCGTCGGGCCGGCCGCGGCCGGCGTACGGCTGGGATGGACAGAGCTGCCGCCGACGGTTCGTCGCTGGGTTGCGCGGGAGCTCGGCTCGCCGGTGGTGGAGGCGGTGACCCAGCCGGGCGGCTTTTCACCCGGTGTCGCGGCCCGGCTGCGCTGCGCCGACGGCAGCCGCGCGTTCTGCAAGGCCGTCTCCTCCATGGCCAACCCACAGTCCCCGCAGCTGCACCGGGCCGAGGCGCGCATCACCGCCGCGCTGCCAGCGTCGGCACCGGTGCCGCGGCTTCTTTCGTCGTACGACGACGGCACCTGGGTGGCTCTGCTGCTGGCCGATGTGGACGGCCGGCATCCTCACCTGCCCTGGCGCGAGGCCGAGCTCAACCGGGTGATGGCGGCGCTGCATACGCTGACCGAGACGCTCACCCCCTCGCCGCTGCGCGAGGTGCCGACCGTGGCGGAGAAGTTCGCCGACGAGTTCTCCGGCTGGCGCGAGCTGGCCGCGGCGCCGGGCGCCACGGTCGAAGCACTCGATCCCTGGTGCCGTCGACACCTCCAGCAGCTGGCCGCGCTCGAGCGCGGGTGGAGCCAGGCGGCCGCCGGGGAGACTCTGTTGCACTGCGACGTCCGGGCCGACAACCTGCTGCTGTCCGATGACCGGGTCTGGCTGGTCGACTGGCCCTCGGCCTGCCGTGGCGCCGCATGGGTCGACACGGTGGCATTCGCGCCGAGCGTGTCGATGCAGGGTGGACCGCCGCCCGAGGACCTGATGGGACGGCACCCGAGGGCTTCGGGCGCGGACCCCGATGCCGTCAGCGCGGTGGTATGCGCGCTCACCGGCTACTTCATCTCCCGCTCGCTGCAACCGCCGCCGCCGGGCCTGCCGACCCTGCGCCGGTTCCAGGCGGCCCAGGGTCGGGTGGCGCGGGCGTGGCTGGACCGCAGGACGGGATGGCGCTAGCCGAACCTCCAAGCCCGGTGGCGCGCCGCCGGGCTTGGACCCGCCGGCGGCGGCGCTGGTAGCCTGGCCCTCGACCGGCGGCCATGCCGCCACCACCCCATCCACAAACGACCGGGGGTTTCCGCGTGGCCAACATCAAGTCTCAGATCAAGCGCATCCGGACCAACGAGGTGGCCCGGGTGCGCAACAAGGCGGTGAAGTCCGCGCTCAAGACCTCCGTCCGGAGGTTCCGCGAGGCAGCCGACACCGGTGACGCGGGCGCCGCCGGCAGCGCGGCGCAGGTTGCCTCCCGCCAGCTGGACAAGGCGGTCAGCAAGGGCGTCATCCACGCGAATCAGGCCGCCAACCGGAAGTCCGCGATGGCCAAGCGGGTCGGCAGCTTGTAACAGGGCGCTCGTACGGGGGACCGGTCGGGTCAGGCCCGCCGGCCGACCGCCCGGTGCCTGCTCCCACGCCGCGGTCGCATGTCCCGGCCGCGACGGTGGCGCCCTCGAGAGGCGGCCGCCACCCGCGCCAGCCGGTCGAAGCCGATGGGTCCGGCGGCCGGCTGCATCGGCTCGGTGACCATTGTGGCCAGCAGGTCGTGGCCCTTCACGACCGCCGCCACCGCGAGCGGCAGGATGATCAGCGTCCAGGCGGACGCCAGATCGGCCAGGACCAGCACGGCCGCCACCAGGGCCACGCCTTCGGCAAGTGCCGCCCGCTGCCACGCGTTGGGGCGCAGCCGCCGCAGCCGCAACAGCCGCCAGTACATCGGTTGCCGTCGACCCCGATGTCGCGGCCGGTGTCCGGCCGGGCGGCGCTGCAGCGGGAAGGTGACCGACGGTGACCCCGAGGCCCGGCGCCACGACAGCTCGTCGGGAGCGAAGTCGGTCATCGCGCCGGCCCGGTGCTGACCGTCAGGACGGCCTTCTCCAGCGCGTACGCCGGGTCGACGCCACCACCCTTGACCGCCTCATCGGCCGCCGCCACGGCGTACAGCGCCTGGACCAGCTCCTCGGGTCGCCAGTCCCTGGCCCAGCGCTGCGCCCGCTCTACCTTCCACGGGGCCATGCCGAGCGACTTGGCCAGCGAGAACGAGCTGCGGCGGCCGGCTCCGGCCACCTTGCCGATCGCGCGCACGTTGGCCGCGAGCGCGCTGGTAACCAGCACCGGCGCGGTGCCGACGGCCAGTGCCCAGCGCAGGGCTTCCAGCGCGGCGGCCGGCTCACGCTCCACCGCCCGGTCGGCGACCAGAAACCCGCTCACCTCGGCGCGGCCACGGTGGTAGCGGGTGACCACCTCGACGTCGATCGCGCTCCCGGCGTCGGCAACCAGCTGACCGCACGCCGTGGCCAGCTCCCGGAGGTCGGTGCCTACGGCGTCGATGAGCAGCTCGATCGCTTCGGCCGAGATGGACCCCCCAGCCCTGGCCACCTCGTCTGCCACGAAGCCGGGCCGGTCCGCGGGCTTGAGTTTCTGGCACTCCACAACTCTGGCCCCGGCTGCGCGCAGCGTCTGAAGCAGCGGCTGGCCCTTGGTTCCGCCGCCGTGCACGGCCACCAGCGAGATGTCGGGCGCCGGCTCGACGGCGTACGCCGTCAACGCAGCCCCGAGCTCGCTGGTTGCGTCGGACAGGTCGCGGACCACGACCACCCGATGCTCGGCGAACAGCGTGGGCGCAAGCACGTCGGACAGCTCGCCCGGCTGGAGTCCGGTCGCCGACACCTCGCGCACATCGGCAGTTCCAACGGAAACTTGAGCGCCGGTTATCACCGCGCTGACCGCGCGGGCAGCCAGCAGCTCCTCGTCCCCTACGACCAGCGTCATCATCGGGGCCTCCGGCATCGACACGGGAATCAGTCTGGCACCGCGGGGGGCGCCCGAGCCTTAGGTGCCAGTGCGGCTCGCCGGGCCAATGTGACCGGTGTTACAGCCGATGGAGGCCGGCGGGGCACGGGCAGCCATCCGGAGCGAACACCGGCCAAGGGCCGCGCGGCGGCCGATAGCCGGTCAACTGACCCGGCCAGAACGGACTCGCCCGCAGCGGCCGCGGGCGCGATCCGGTGGCCGGTGGCGGGCGCACCGCCGCCTCGCCGGCCGATGGCGACCACGGAACCTCGCCGCGGGACCAGGGCGACGGACCCGTCCTGGTCGGTCCGGTAACTGCGGGCCCCGGCCGCACGCAGCCGGTCCAACGTCCGGGCCGACGGATGACCATAGGTGTTACCCGCCCCAACAGAACTCAGGGCCAGGGAGACACCGGTCGCCGCGAGGAAGCGGGGCTCTTGATGATCGGAGCCGTGATGCGGCACCTTGAGCACGTCGGCGCGCAGGTCGGCGTCGGAGTCCAGCAGCGCCTGCTGCGCCGGCGGCTCGATGTCCCCGGTCAGCAGCGCCGTGAACCCGGCGAGTCGTACCCGCACCACGATGGAGCTGTTGTTGGGGTCGGAGTTTGTGCCGGAGAACGGCCGGGCCGGAGCCAGAACCTGCCAGCGCAGCGCACCGATACCCCGCGACTCGCCATCCACCGCCCGGGTCAGCCGAGCACCGGCGCTCCGCACCCATCTCGCCACCCGAGCCGACTCCTCGGCCGGCTCATCCAGCGGCCCAATCTCAACCTCACGTACATGGTGACCCTTGAGGACCGCCGGCAGGCCCTCTACGTGATCCGCATGCAGGTGCGTGAGTATCACCAGCGGCACGCTGCGGATACGCAGGTCGTGCAGGCAGCGGTCGACGAGTTCCGGGTCGGGCCCGGCGTCGACGACCACCGCGGCTCCGCCGCCGGCAGAGAGGACCAGCGCGTCACCCTGTCCGACGTCACAGGCCACCAGCTGCCAGCCGGGCGGTGGCCAGCCCGGCGCGGCCACCCGCACGACGGCCACCGTCAGCAGCGCGCTCGCCAGGATGGTGGTCAACAGCCGCCGACCGACGGCGTTGCCGCCAGTTATCGCCACTACCAGGGACGCAGCCGCGAGCAGAGCGGCGCCGGTGCGCCCTCCCGGCCAGGACACCGCCGCTCCCGGCAGCCCGGCCCCCAGGTGCGCCACCGCCACGATTCCCCCGGCCGGCACACCAGCGAGCTGGGCCAGGGCGCGGCCCAGCGGCGGGCACCACGGTGCGGCCAGAGCGGTGAGGACCCCGAAGAGTGTCGCCGGCACGACCGCGGGGGCGGCAAGCAGATTGGCCGGTACGGCGACCAGGCTGACCTGAGCCGAGATCGCAGCGATCAGGGGTGCGCAGGCGCACTGGGCCGCCAGCGGTATCGCGATCGCGTCGGCCAGCCAGCCGGGCAGCCGCCGCGCGAACCATTGCCGCATCGGCGGCGCGAGGACCAGCAAGCCAGCGGTCGCCGCTACCGATAACGCGAAGCCAACCGAGCGGGACAGCGCGGGTTCGACAAGAAGCAGCCCGAGAACCGCAGCCGCCAGTGCCGGCAGCGCGGCGCGGGCGCGTCCGGTGCCGAGTGCGAGCACGATCACCAGGCCCATGGCCGCTGCCCGCAGCACACTGGCCGACGGCCGAGCGAGCACCACGAATCCGGCCAGCGCCAGGCCGGCAGCAGCCGGACCCGCCCGGGGCCCCAGGCGTAGCCACCGCGCCAGTACCAGGACCGCCGCCAGGACTATCGCCACGTTGGCCCCCGACACGGCCACCAGGTGCGTCATGCCGGTGGTCTGGAAGTCCTGTCGGAGGGCGGGTGAAAGCCGTGAGGTGTCTCCGATGACGAGCCCGGGCAGCAGCCCGGCAGTGTCCGCCGGCAGCCCTGCGCTGGCGGCGCGCAGCCCGGCGCGAATGCGCCCGGCCACACCCTGCACCGGTGTCGGACTGCCGAGCACCACAGGGGGACCACGGGCCAGCAGGACCGCGGCCACCAGGTCACCGCGCCGGGCCGGGGCGAGCCGGCCGGTGACCGAGAGCCGCGAACTCGGCAGCAGACCGGTCCAGCCGGGTCCGGTCGCCAACACGGTGACCGGCGTACGGACTGGTACGCCCGAACCCCGGGTCACGACGAGGGAGATGCGCGCCGGAAAGACGACGAGCGACCGGCCGAGCGCCGAACCGCGGACCCGTCCCGCGTGCAGCTGCGGGTCGCCGGTAACCACCAGCTCCGCGGTTACCGGCGCGCCGGCGGCGGCCAATCCGGGCACCGGTCCGCTGCGCAGGGCGGCTAACCGGACACCGGACACCGCACCCGCTGCGGCGGCACAGAGCAGTGCGGCTGCCAGCGCTCCAGCGGTACGGCGGCGCGTTGCCAGCGTGAGCAGCCCGACGGCCACCAGGACGCCGGTGACCACCAGAGCGACCTGCGGGCTGGTGCCGAGGACGAACGCCGCTGTCAGCCACGCAGCACCGGCGGGTCCGGCAAGCCGTAGATCGCTGGCCGTCAGATCCTTCGCCGCCAGCTGCCGGCTGACCGGCGCGGTCACACCCGGACCCGTGGCTTGAGATCGGTGAACCTGCGATCCCCGATACCCGAGACCTCGCGCAGTTGATCGACGCTGGTGAACGGGCCGTGCGCCTCCCGCCAGTCCACGATCCGCTGGGCCAGCACCGGTCCCACCCCTGGTAAGACGTCGAGATCGGCGACCGTGGCGGCGTTGAGGTCGACCGGGCCCCCCGTCGGTGAGCCGATGCCCGCTGCACCGTCGGCAGCCGGCGGCCCGCCGGAGACCGCATTGAGGCCCACGACGACCTGCTCCCCGTCGGCCAGCTGCCGAGCGAGGTTCAGCAGACCGATGTCAACCCCCGGCAGCACACCCCCGGCCGCCTTCAACGCGTCGGCGACCCGCGATCCGATCGGCAACCGGACGACGCCCGGCCGGCGTACCTTGCCGGCGACGTCCACCAGCACGACCTTGATCGGACTCGGGGCGCCCGCGGGCAGGGTGCGCTGTACCGGCCGCGCCTCGACCTCCGCCGGCCGAGGCGTGCCGCGCAGCAGCAGCCAGCTGGTGAGCACCACGACCGCCAGGGCTACCAGGCTCAGCGCCGCCACGGCCCCGCGGCTCGGGACGACGGTTGCACCGCGGAGCGCTGGTGGCAGCCGGTCGATGAGCGGGGCCGAGATCGACCGCCACCGCTGGGTGGGACCCGCGGCTGTCATGCCAACCGGTGGGGACCCGGGAGCAGCGTCGAGCGAGGACGATTGGGCCTTCGTCGCCTGCTGCGCCGGGTGCTCCGGCGCAGACCCCCACCAGCTGTCGTCCGGCACCCAACCACCCGAGGGGGAGTCCCGTGGCTCGCCCGCCGGACCGCTGGTGGCATCGGCCGGCCGGCGCAACGCCCGAACCCGGGCCTGCGCACGGGTGGCGTCCTCCGGTGCCGGCGACCGAAGGCGTTGAGGTCTCACCGTCTCGACGGTAGGCAGCGGCCGGACGGATTCCGGCCGGTGGAAAGCAACGGTGGACGACCGGCGCCCTGTGTACAGCCCGGCCCTCAGCCTGACGGCAACCCTCTGCCGGACCACCAGCGTGAGAGGTTCGCCCGGTGCCGGAGGACCACCGTGGCGGCCAGGGCCGCGGCCCACAGCAACGTGGGGACGGGGGCGCCCACGGCCACGGCGACAGCGACCAACGCCAGCGCCGCGCTGACCGACGCGAGTGCGACCCAACGCGTCAACAGAAGGACGAGTAGCCAGGCGACCAGCACGAACGGCGCCCACAGTGGGTGCGACCCGAGCACGGCCCCGGCCGCCGTGGCGACCCCCTTGCCACCGCGTCCCCGCAGGAACGGCGAGGTCACGTGGCCGAGAACCGCTGCCAGGCCGGCCAGCAACCCGGCTGAGGGGCGCAGCAGCCCGAAGCCGGCCGCCGGCAGAGCACCCTTGGCCACGTCGAACAGCCCCACCCAGACACCGGTACGCCGCCCGAGAACCCGGCCGGCGTTCGTCGCTCCCGGGTTTCCGCTCCCGGCGGTCCGCAGGTCCACCCCCGCGCGCCGGGCCAGAAACGCCGCCGGCGACAACGACCCGGTCAGGTAGCCCACAACCACCGCGACGGCGAACAGCAGGACTGTCGTGCTCACCGCCGGGCGATGACCACTCCGAGCAGCCCCGGACCCACGTGCGCCCCGACCACCGCGCCGACCTCGGACACGTACACCTCGGTCGCTCCGGCGATCCGATAGCGCAACCGGTCCGCGAGCTGGCCGGCCTTCTGCGGAGCGGCCAGGTGGTGCACCGCGAGCTCCACCGGTCCGTCCCCGGCGGCCTCGACCGCGAGCTCCTCCAGCCGCGCCAACGCCTTGGAGGCGGTCCGGACCTTCGCCAGCGGCGCGATCCGGCCGTCCACGACGTGCAGGATCGGCTTGACCGCGAGTGCGGAGCCCACCAGGGCGGCCGCCGCTCCCAGGCGGCCGCCGCGGCGCAGGTGCTCCAGCGTCGCCACGTAGAACAGCGACGACGTCCGCGCCGCCTGCTCGACCGCGGCCTGCTCGACCGCCGCCAGTCCGGCACCGGTGGCAGCGGCCGCCGCGGCCGCCATCACGGCGAAGCCCAGCCCCATCGCAGTGGAGCGTGAGTCGACCACCCGCACCCGCAGCCGCGGCGCCACCTCCGCCGCCGCCAGTCGTGCGGACGCCACGGTTCCGGACAACTCTCCGGACAGATGCACCGAGACGATGTCGGTCACTCCGGTTGCCTTCGCGGCGTCGTCGTACGCCGCCAGGAACGCCATCGGCGGCGGCCGCGACGTGCTCACCTTGGCCCGCCGGTGATCCAGGGCCGCCGCCACGTCGGCCGGCGTCACCTGAGCGCCCTCGGTACCGACCCGCCCGTCCAGCACCACCTGCAGCGGCACCACCGTCAGGCCGTACCGGTCGATGACGGCCACGGGCAGGTACGCCGTGGAGTCGGTCACCACGGCGACCTGCGGCGCGCCCGACATGCGCCGGAGGTTACGCGCCCCGGGTCGCGGTCAGCCGGTGACGATGTTGGCCAGCCGGGGGGGCCGGACCACGACGGTTCGCACCGGCCGGCCGGCCAGGGCGCGCACCGCGCCGTCGGCCGCGAGCGCCAGCTCGCGCAGCGTGGCTTCCTCGACGCCGGCCGGCACGGTCAACCGGTCCCGCACCTTGCCGTCGACCTGGACGACGCAGGTAACTGTCTCCTCCGCCAGCAGGGCCGGGTCGGCGGTCGGCCAACCCGCGAGGACCACTGACGGCTCCTCGCCCAGTCGGGCCCACCCGTCCTCGGCGGTGAACGGCGCGAAGATCGACGTCATCCGGACCAGCGCCGAGGTCCCCTCGCGCACCGCCGCCGCGCCCGCCGTGGAGTTCAGCGCACCGGTGTCCACCTCCTTGCGAAGGGCCGAGGTCAGCTCCATCAGCCGGGCGATCCCGACGTTGAACCGGAAGGCCTGCACCAGCCTGGTGATCTCGTCCACCAGCTTGTGCACGACCGCGCGCAGCGCCGGGTCCCCGCCGGCCGGCTCGGCGGCAGCGCCGGCGCTCCCCACGTCACCGGCCAGCCGCCAGACCCGGGCCAGCCACTTCCCCGACCCGGTCGGTGAGACGTCGGCCCAGTCGATGTCCTCCTCCGGCGGCCCGGCGAAGAGCATGGTGACCCGGACGGCGTCCGGCCCGTGTGCCGTCAGCTCCTCCTGCAGGTTGACCAGGTTGCCCTTGCTCTTGCTCATCGAGGCACCGTTCATGATCACCTGCCCCTGGTTGATCAGGGCCGTGAACGGCTCGGCGAAATCGACGTACCCGAGGTCGCAGAGCACCTTGGTCAGGAACCGGGCGTACAGACAGTGCAGGATCGCGTGCTCCACGCCGCCGATGTACTGGTCGACCGGCGCCCAGCGCCGCAGCGCCTCCCGGTCGAACGGCGCCGAATGGTCGTGCACCGACGGGTAGCGCAGGAAGTACCAGGAGGAGTCGACGAAGGTGTCCATCGTGTCGGTGTCCCGCCGCGCCGGACCGCCGCAGCGCGGGCAGGGCACGGCGACCCAGTCGGTCGCGGACTCCAGCGGCGAGAGCCCCCCCTCCGGCCGCAGCGAGTAACCGGACTCCGGCAGCCGCACCGGCAGGTCGGCGTCCGGTACGGCGACCTCACCGCAGCTCGGGCAGTGCACGATCGGGATCGGTGCGCCCCAGTAGCGCTGCCGGCTCAGCAGCCAGTCGCGCAGCCGATAGGTCACCGCCGGCTCCCCCCGACCAGCGGCGGCCAGGTCGGCGGTGATCCGGGCGATCGCCGTCTCCCGATCCAGGCCGTCGTACCGGCCGGAGTTGACCACGACCCCGTCGCCCGCGGTCGCCACCCCGGCCTCGGCCGGCTCCGGCCCACCGGTGTCGATCACGACCCGCACCGGCAGCCCGAAGGCGCGGGCGAAGTCCAGGTCGCGCTGGTCGTGCGCCGGCACAGCCATGATCGCGCCGGTGCCGTACTCGGCGAGCACGTAGTCGGCGGCGTACACCGGAATCCGCTCGTCGTTGACCGGGTTCACGGCGTACCGGCCCAGGAAGACGCCGGTCTTCGGTCGCTCGGTCGACAGCCGGTCGACCTCGGTCATCGACCGGACGGACTCCCGGTACGCCGTGAACTCCGCCTCGTGCCTGCCGCCGGCCGCCAGCTCGGCCGCCAGCCCGGAGTCGACCGCGACGACGAAGAAGGTCGCGCCGTAGAGGGTGTCCGGTCGGGTGGTGAAGACCCGCACCGGCTCGGCCCGGTCCTCGACCGCGAAGTCGACCCACGCCCCCGCGGAGCGGCCGACCCAGTTTCGCTGCATGGTCAGCACCCGCTCGGGCCAGCGACCCTCGAGCTGCGCCATGTCGGCCAGCAGCCGATCGGCGTAGTCGGTGATCCGGAAGAACCACTGGGTCAGCGTCCGCTTGGTGACCACCGCGTCGCAGCGCTCGCACCGACCGGCGATCACCTGCTCGTTCGCAAGGACCGTCAGGTCGTTCGGGCACCAGTTGACCGGACTCGCCTTCCGGTAGGCCAGCCCGCGCTCGAACAGCCGCAGGAACAGCCACTGGGTCCACCGGTAGTACTCCGGGTCCGAGGTGTGCAGCCGGGTCCGCCAGTCCAGGGAGATGCCCATCCGCCGGAAAGACTCGGCCTGGACGGCGATGTTGGCGTATGTCCACTCCCTCGGGTCCATGCCGCGCGCGAGCGCGGCGTTCTCCGCCGGCAGTCCGAAGGAGTCCCAGCCGATGGGGTGCAGGACGTTGAAGCCGCGCATCCGCTCGAACCGGGCGATGGCGTCGCCGATGGAGTACGCCTCGGCGTGCCCCATGTGCAGGTCGCCGGAGGGGTAGGAGAACATGTCGACGATGTACTTGCGGGGCCGCCGGTCCTCCGGGCCGGCCGCCTCGAACAGCCGCAGCTGGTCCCAGACCGGCAGCCAGCGCTCCTGGATCGCGTGCGGGTCGTAGGTCTCGGCGGCGCTGCGGGCTCTCTCGGTCATTGACGCACTCCTCGGAAGGTGCGAGCCGGGCATGGAAAAGCCCCTCACGCAGGAGGGGCTGCCGCGCTGACGGGTGGTCGGTCAGCGCGGCCCGGCAAGGAGCAGGCGTACAGCCGTCATACCGGTCAGCATACCCAGCTCCGACCGGGTAGCGTCCGGCGGATGTTCGACTACGCCGAGGCCGCGGTACAGGCCGCCCTCGAGGCGGGTGCCCGCTACGCCGACGCGCGCGTCATGCTCAGTCGGGACGAGACGATGTCGGCTCAGAACTCGGTGGTCGAATCGCTGCGCCAGGAGGAGCGCGGCGGTCTCGGCGTACGGGCTCTGATCGGGTCGTCGTGGGGTTTCGCTGCCACCCCCGAGCTCGACCGGGGAGCGGCCACCCGTGCCGGCCGACGCGCGACGGAGACCGCCCGCGCGTCGGCGCTGGTGGCCGGGCCACCGGTCGAGCTCGCACCGGTCCCCACGGTGACCGATCACTGGGAGAGCTCCTGCGGGGAGGACCCGCTGTCGGTGCCGATGTCGGAGAAGGGCGACCTGCTCGTCGAGGTCACCGGCACCATGCACCGGGCCGGCGTACCGCTGGCCCAGGCGTCGTACGAGATCTGGGACACCGAGAAGTGGCTGGTCACCAGCGAGGGGTCCCGGATCTCGCAGCGGATCCGCGAGTGCGGTGCGGGGCTGGCTGCGACGGCCGTCGGCGAGTCGGAGACGCAGCGCCGTTCCTACCCGGGCATCCGAGGTCAGTTCGGCACGCAGGGGTGGGAGCTCGTCCGCGGGTTGGACCTCCCCGGCCACGCCGAGCGCATCGCGGCCGAGGCGCAGGCGCTGCTGACCGCCCCCGAGTGCCCGGCGGGGACGACCGACCTCATCCTCGGCGGCGAGCAGATGGCGCTGCAGATCCACGAGTCGGTGGGGCACGCGATCGAGCTCGACCGCATCCTCGGGTGGGAGGCGGCCTTCGCCGGCACCTCCTGGCTCGACCTCGGGCAGCTCGGCAGCCTGCGCTACGGCTCGGAACTGATGAACATCACCGCCGACGCGACGCTGCCGGGCGCCCTCGGTTCCTTCGGGTACGACGACGAGGGCACGCCGGCCCAGCGGGTGCCCATCGTCGAGAACGGCATCTGGGTCGGGGTGCTGTCGGGCCGGGACTCCGCAACCCTGGCGGGCCTGCCCGCCGGCGGCATGGTTCGCGGCGACGGCTACAGCCGGCTGCCGATGGTCCGGATGACCAACGTCGGCCTGCTCCCCGGCGACTCCTCCCTCGAGGAGATGATCGGCGAGACCGAGGACGGCGTCCTGATGGACACGAACCGCTCCTGGTCCATCGACGACAAGCGGCTGAACTTCCAGTTCGGCTGCGAGATCGCCTGGGAGATCCACCGCGGCCGTCGCGGCCGGCTGCTGCGCAACCCCACCTACACCGGGATCGGCCCGATCTTCTGGGGGTCGATGGACCGGATCGGCAACGAGGCGGAGTGGGTTTTCTGGGGTACGCCGAACTGCGGCAAGGGGCAGCCGATGCAGGTCGGGCACACCGGCCATCCCGCGGTGCCGGCGCGGTTCCGGGGCGTCCGGGTGGGGGTGCGGGGATGACCGAACAGCTCGACCTCTGCAACCGGACGCTCGGCCTGGTGGCGGAGATGGTCGACGGCAGCGCCGAGGCCCAGGTCACCGTCCGGACCGGCCGGGCTGCGCTCACCCGCTTCGCCAACTCCTTCATCCACCAGAACGTCGTAGACGACACCAGCACGGTGGCGTTGACCGTGACCCTGGGCGGCCGGACCGCCTCGGCGAGCGCGACCTCGACCGACGACGACGCCCTTCGCCGGCTGGTACGCACGACGGCGGCGGCGGCCGGGGTGCGCGGCCCGGATCCCGCGTGGCCTGGACTCGCTCCGCCGTCAGGTCCGGCGGCAACGGCGACGTGGGACGACGCAACCGCCGATGCCTCCCCCGACGTACGAGCTCAGCTGGTGGCCGACTTCGTCACTGCCGCCGCCGGGCTGGAGGCTGCCGGCTTCTGCGAGACGAGCGCGGTCGAGGCGGCCTACGCCAACTCGGCCGGGCAACGGCTGCGGGGGCGCTCCACGACCGCCACTCTGGACGGCGTCGCCCGCTCGGAGCGGGCGGACGGCAGTGGCCGGCAGTGCTCCGCCGCAGTCGCCGAGCTGGACGGTACGGCGAGCGGCTCCGCGGCCGCCCGACTGGCCCGTGACGGTGCCGAGGCGGTCGACGTGGAGCCCGGCCGGTACGACGTGGTGCTGGGCCCCGGCTGTGTCGCCGACATGCTGCTCTTCCTGGCCATCTACGGCTTCAACGCCCGGGCGGTGGCGGAGGGCCGGTCCTTCGCCCGGGTGGGCGAGATGCAGTTCGACCCGTCGCTCTCGGTCTGGGACGACGCGACGGATCTGCGCTCGGTCGGGCTGCCCTTCGACGCGGAGGGGACACCCAAGCGCCGGGTCGACCTGGTGGTGGACGGGCGGACGGCGGGCCTCGCCCACGACCGGCGTACGGCGGGCGCCGTCGGAGCGGAGAGCACCGGCTCGGCGATCGATGGCGGCGAGAGCTTCGGCGCGGTGCCCACGAACCTGTTCCTCGGCCCGGGTACGACCTCGCCCGACGAACTGGTCGCCGGCGTGGACAGCGGACTGCTGGTGACCGACTTCTGGTACACCCGCGTCCTGGATCCACGCACGCAGGTGGCGACCGGGCTCACCCGCAACGGGGTCTTCCTGATCGAGGGCGGAAGGGTCGTCCGGCCGGTGCGCAACCTGCGGTTCACCCAGTCCTACATCGGGGCGCTGGCTCCCGGCAACGTGCGGGCAGTCGGGTCCGACCTGCGGTTGATCCCGGCGTACATCGGCACCTGCGCGGTGCCCTCCCTGCACCTGGGCGGCTGGAACTTCACCGGCGGCAGCGCGGGCTGAGCCCGGCCAGCCCGGCGCCGACCGTGTCGTGCACCCTTCAGGCTCAGCTCGCAGGGAGGGTGGCGGCGTCGGAGTTCGGACTCGCACCGACCCGGTTGACCGCCCGGACGAAGTACGTGTGGGTGACGCCGTGCCCCGCGGCGGTGTCGTCCCAGTTCAGCGCTGTGAGGTTGTAGATGTTCGCCCGCCGCACGTGGTCACGGTAGACGGCGTAGCGCAGGATCGCCGAGCCACCGTCGGCGGCCGGCGTCGTCCAGGACAGGTGGACGACGCCCGACCCGGCGGTCGCAGTGAGCGTTGGCGCCGACGGCGCTCCCGCAGTGGGCTTGGCACCGGCCTCGGCCGGCGTCGGCCCCTCACCGTTGGCGTTGACCGCGGTGACCGTGTAGTAGTACGTCGTACCGGCGGTCACCGTGGCATCGGTGTAGTCCAACGAACCGACGCTGTCCGCCAGCAGCGTCTCCGCGCCGGACGCGGCGCCGCGGTAGACGCGGTAACCGGTCACGGGGGACCCGCCGTCGCCGTTCGGAACCGACCAGCTCAGCTGCACCGAACCGGCGCCACTGATCGCGGTCATGGACGTCGGTGCGCTCGGCGGCCCGAGCGTGACGGGCTGTGGGGTGACCCCGGCCTCGTTCGACAGCGCGCTCTCGCCGAACGCGTTGACAGCGGAAAGCGCGTAGTCGTAGGTCTGGCCGTTCACGACGGCGGTGTCGTCGTACGCCGTGGCGCCCCGGACAGCGACGAGGGGGTTGGCGGGATAACTGCCCCCTGCAACCCGCCGGTAGACGAGGTAGCGAGTGACGGCGGAGCCACGGTCGCTGCTCGGTGGCGCAAAGGACAGGTGCGCGACGCCGTCGCCGACCCGACCGGCAAGCGACGGAGGCAGCGGTGTCCCCTGCACGCTCGGGTCGAGGAACTCGGCGATGTGCGCCTGCGCCGTACCGTTCACCTTGGTGAAGTCGCCACCCACGAACACATGCGTGGGATCCGCGGCGACGGACCAGACCCCCAGGCTGCTGTTGACCGTGGGGGCGAAGCTCTTGACCGAACCGGTCGCGGCGTCGACGGCCGCCACCTTGTTGCGCGTCGTACCGGCGAAGGCCCACCCACCGTACTGGGCGCCGAAGTGGCCCCCGCAGTACGCCGTGTTGCCGGCGACGGCCACCGACTGGACGTTGCCGTTCGCGATGTCCATCCAGGCCTTGGCCCCGGTCGTCGCGGACACCGCGGTGCAGGCACCGTTGGCCCCGCCGACCGCTTCGTAGAGCCGGCTGCCGTCGGTCGCCAGCACGAAGACCTCGGCGTAGCCGTAGTAGGTGTTCGGGCCCGGCCGGAAGGCGGGGTCGACCTGACCGGTGGAGTTCGCGGTGAAGAGCGAGGCAACCCTGTTGGTGTAGGGCTGACCCGAGACGCCGGTGAAGTCACCACCGGCGAAGACGCGGTTGCCGTCGGGGCTCGCCGCAAGTGCCCTCACCCGGTCGTTGGCTGTGGGTGACCAGCCGGGGTCGAGGTCGCCGGTGCCCGCATCGAGCTTGGCGACGTACGCGCGGTTGTGCGCGCCGAATCGGTCCGTGACGGAGGTGAACAGACCACCCACGAAGACGTTGCCGGCGGTCGCGGCCAGCGCGTCGACCGGTCCCGCCGGGCTCGCGGTCCAGGACGTCCGGAGCGTGCCGGCCGCCGCGTCCACCGCAGCGAGCTTGGCGCGAGGCTGGCCGTCCACCTTGCCGAAGGATCCGCCGAGGTAGAGCGTCGTCCCGTCGGGGCTCAACGCCAGCGCGGTGACATCGCCGTTGGTGCTGCCCTGCCAGCTGGTGTCGAACGAACCCGTGGCGGCGTTGAACACAGCGACCCCGCGCGCCGGGTGGCTCCCGCCGGCCGAATCTGTCACCGCAGTGAAGGTGCCGCCCACGAACACCCGGTCGCCGGCCGGAAGCATGGTCCAGACCCGGCCGTTGGTGCTCCAGGTGCGTGCCGGGGTCGACGTCGGATCGGCGTACGCCGGGGCGGCGCCGGACACGACCAGGACGCCGGCGGCCCCGAAGAGGCCCACTACGGCGGCGAGGGTACGAGGAAGCGGAGCGAACATTGCGAAAGACCTCCGGGAGCGGGCTGGTGTCTCTCAGCATGCGTTCGATCACGCTGCGTGTTGAGCCGCCATCCGTCCCAACCCCGATGCTCCATCTGGCATGACTCCGATTGCGGCCGGCCCGCGGAGCGGACGGGGCCTGGCTATGGTGAGGCATGAACGGACTGGTCCGCCCCCGTCGGGGTCGCATGATCGCTGGCGTGTGTGCCGGGCTGGCCAACCGTTACGGGTGGTCGCCGACCGGCGTACGGCTGGTCTTCCTGCTCTCCTGCCTGCTCCCCGGTCCGCAGATTCTGATCTACCTCGTCCTCTGGGCCATCGTCCCCACGGAGAGCTGAGTACGGCACGATTGCGGGAATGACCCCGCAGCATTCCGACCCCGCCGCACGCCGCACCGCTTCGCTGCCCAGTGGGCACGGCATGCCACTGCTCGGTTTCGGTACCTGGCAGATCACGGGCGAGGGGGCCGGTCACGCTGTCGGCTGGGCCCTGGAGGCGGGATACCGCCACCTCGACACCGCCACGGTTTACGGCAACGAGCGGGAGGTGGGTGCTGCGCTGGGCGCCAGCGGGCTCCCCCGGGCGGATGTCTTCGTCACCACCAAGTTGCCACCGAATCGGGCCGGAGCCGAGCGCAGGACGCTGGCGGAGAGCCTGGAGCTGCTGAGGACCGAGTACATCGACCTCTGGCTGATCCACTGGCCGCCCCCGCGGGGTGTCGGCGTCGATCTGTGGAAGGCGCTCATCGGCGCCCGTGACGAGGGGCTGGCCCGGGAGGTCGGGGTGAGCAACTACTCGTTGGCGCAGATCGACGAGCTCTCGGCCGCCACGGACGTCACCCCCTCGGTGAACCAGATCGAGTGGAGCCCACTGCTGTTCGACCGGGCCGTGCTGGACGGCCATCGCGAGCGCGGGATCGTGCTCGAGGGGTACAGCGCCCTGCGCGGCGGAACACTGGAGCACCCCGTCATCGTGGCCATCGCCGAGCGTCTCGGTCGCACACCCGCCCAAGTGATCATCGCGTGGCACCTCCAGCATGGGGTCGTGGTCATCCCGAAGTCACGTGCACGGGAGCGGATCGTGGCCAATGCCGACATCGACGGCTTCGAGCTCTCCGCCGCCGACGTCTCGGCGCTCGACGCGTTGGGCGTCGGGAGGTGAGCAGAAACCGGTAACCCGCGAAGCCAGGCAGAATTGCGCGGCATGCGCTTCGGCCTGTTCCTTCCGCCCTTCCTGGACTTCGCCGAGCCGCAGCGGGTCATCGGGTTGGCGAGGACGGCCGAGGAGGCCGGCTGGGACGGTCTCTTCCTCTGGGACCACATGCTGGCCGCCCCCGGGACGCCGGTCGCGGACTGCTGGACGACCATGGCGGGGATCGCAGCGGTGACCCGCAGGATACGGATCGGCGCCTTGGTGACGCCGTTGGCCCGTCGGCGGCCATGGGTGCTGGCGCGGCAGATCGTCACGCTCGACCGGCTCTCCGGCGGCCGACTCGTCGCCGGCGCCGGTCTCGGCGACGACGGCTGGGGCGAATTCAGCTCCTTCGGCGAGGAGACCGATCCCGTCGAGCGCGCCCGGATCCTCGATGAGGCTCTCGACCTCCTGCAATCTCTGCTGTCTGGAGACGCCGTGCGGTACGGCGGTCAGCACTACGCGGTGCAGACCAGCGCGTTCCAGCCGCGGCCCATCCAGAACCCGGTCCCGATCTGGGCTGCCTGCAGGTGGCCGAACCGCAGGCCGCTGATCCGGGCGGCCGGCCTGCAGGGGTGCTTCCCGATCTTCCCTGCGCCGGTCCCGCCGCCGCCGCCCGATCCCGCGGACGTGCGCGCGATCCGGCAAGCTCTCGAGGACCTGGGCGTCGGGCCCGGATACGACCTCGTCATCCGCTGTGCCCTGTCGCTGGCGGACCCCACCACGGTCGCGGACACCCTCGGCGAGCTCGAGCGGGCCGGCGCCACCTGGATGCTGGACAGCTTCGGACCGGGCGAGCCGCCGGCGGCAGTCGTGGAAGAGATCGTCCGTAACGGTCCGCCGCGCGGTTAGCGTGCAGGAGACCGGCCCGTCGGTCAGTGGGCGAATGACAGCCCGACCAGCACCCAGCTGAAGGCCTCGGCCGGCGCCGGGGCGGAGCAGGTGAGCCGGTGCGCTTCCGGCTGAGCCACCCGCAGCACCGTCACCGCCACCTCACCGCGCTCCGCGGAACCGAGCCGCACCTGCCACGAGCCGTCATCGCCACGGTGCACGCCGCGCGGGGTCAGGTCGGCCGCGTCGTCGGTGCCGAAGCGCTCGCGGGCGAAGTGCTGGGCGGCCTGCACGGGCAGGCCGAGGCTGCTGCGCCCGCGCAGGTGCCGGGTCGTCAACCGGCCATTGTCCAGCGCGGCCACGATGTCGGCCGCGGTCGCCGCCGGCAACCGGCCGAAGTAGTAGCCCTCCGGCAGTACGACGAGGTTGGGCGCGAACCGGTCGCCGCCGGAGTGGCTGCACTCCCACGTCTCCTGCGGGTAGCGGGCGGCGAGCGCCCGGACGACGGGTCGGCCCCAGATCGCACAGCAGGAGTCGTGCTTGCCGTGCGTGCAGACGAGCAGGAGCCGGTTGCCCACCGGGATCCAGCCGGCCGGCTGCGAGCCCGGCAACGCCAGGCGTGCCAGCTCCGCGTCGTCGTGAACGACACGGCTCAGCAGTTGCTCCCGACCGGGTCGGGAGTCGGCATAGAAGACGCGGCGGCCGGTGGCCGGGACACCGCCGGGGCGCCGGATGAGCATCAGCCGGGCGTCGCCGGCCATGGCGATCGATCCGAGAGCCGCAGCGAGCGATTCTCCGAGTCGCGAGCGCGGCACGGTCTCGGCACTCCAAGGCCCGCGCTGCTCCACCGCGAGCCAGCGGTCGACCCGGCTGGCTGTGGCGAAGAGCGGCTCCTCCCGCTCGAGGGACGCGACCGAGCAACGGTAGGCGGTCATTCGCGCCAACGTTACGGTGCCGGTACCACCAGGCGTTCACGGAGCAGTCGGCGCAGCAGGACCAGGACGTCCGGCTCGGACAGCTCCACCGTGGCCAGTGACCTGGCCGTGTGTGCGGACCCGTCGAGCAGCCGCCGCAGTGCCGGCTCGACGACGGCCGGCATCGCGATGCTCCGGTCGGTCAGGGTGAGCGAAACCACCTCGCCGTCGCCGGACATCGACCAGCTCAGCCCAGCACGGGCGCGGATCGGCGTCGTGGCCGACAACCGGCGTACGACGTCCGCCTGCTCCAGCACGCCGATCGGCTCGACCGGGAGCGACCGCTCCCGGCGGCTCCGGACGATGTCAGAAACCTGTTCCGGCGGCAGCTGCTCCAGCCACCTGGCCGCGGCCCGCAGGAAGCCCGGCACCTCCGTCTGCGCGTCGGCGGGCAGCGCCTGTCGAAAGTCCTCCTGGTCGCCGGCCAACCGGAGGGCGTCAGAAAGCACGTCGTACCACGTGATGGGCGCCACACCCACGGTGAGGTGGATGGAGCGGTTCTCCGCCGTCTCGGCCGCGTGGATGTAGCCGCGCGGCAGGTAGAGCGCGTCGCCCGGCCCCAGCACGGTCGACAGCAGCGGGGACGCGTCGGCGGCCAGCAGGTCCCCCCCGCGGGTTCGGGCCGAAGACGGCTGCGAGCGCAACGGCAGCGTCAGTACCGGGTCGTAGACGTGCCACAGCTTTGTGCCGTCGACCTGCAGCACGAAAACGTCGTGGGTGTCGTAGTGAGCCCCGAAACCGCGGGACCCCGGCGGAGTGACGTAGGCGTTGCACTGCGTCGGATGACCGAGCTCCCCGGCGAGCTGGCGGCAGAACCCGACCAGCGGCGGCCACGTCCGGTGCAGTGCCTGGAGAACGACGGTCGCACCGCCGGCATAGGCCTCGTGCACCAGGTCCGGGTCGGCCAGGTCGGGGATGGAACGGCCACCCACGGTCGCCGACCGGGTGTAGCTGCTGGCCGGCAGGCTGGCGCCGTCCTGCACCAGCCGGAAGAACGGCGTCCGGGTGCCGCGCTCCCCGATCAGCTCGTCGACCGCCTCGGGGCTGAACAGGTCCAGGAACCCGCGGGGCAGCTCGGCGGCGGGCGAGAGCAGCAGCCGGCGAGACCAGTACTCGCGGCGGAAGCTGTCCGCGTCGCCGACGCAGCGGCCGAGGGCCGGCGAGACATCCGAAGCGGTTACCGGTCCTGCCCGTCCGCGTCGGTGCCGGTCGTGTCGGTGCCGGTCGTGTCGGTGCCGGTCGTGTCGGTGCCGGTGGTGTCGGTGCCGGTGGTGTCGGTGGTGTCGGTGCCGTCCGCATCCGTGCCGAGCGGCTCCATCGGGGTGTCGGTGCCGTCCGCATCAGCCGGCTCGGTCGTCGTGGCGGTGGGCCGGGTGGTCGTGACCATGTCCTCGTCGCGCAGTGTCATTGCGAACCTCCTCGTGGGAGCCGCCATGCTGGTGCACGGCGGCGAGGACCACAAGCCGAGGTGTCCCCACGGGCGTGGCAGCCGCAGCCGCCCGGTCAATCGGCTCTGGCGCCGGTGGCATTCGGCGTACCGGCAAATGCAGCAGCCGCATACCTGGCAGGGTTACGCCATCCGGCGCTACGCGTCGCTTATTCCTGCTCCCATGCTAACGGAAAGCGATGTAGTGGCCACGCCTCGTTAATAGGGGCTCGACGAAAACGGTGGTAGAAGACTCATGCGTAACCGACTGATCGCAGTCGCAGCCACAGTCGCGATGACCGTGGGAATGACGACGCTCTCCGCTTCAGCTTCCATCCCGAACCTGTCCTATGTCCCCGACCCGACGTGGTGGGGAACCAATGACCGGGTCACCGATATTCTTCCCGTCGGCAATCGGGTCTATATCGCCGGTGGCTTCGACTATGTGGGTCCGGCCACCGGCTATGGGGTTGGTGTCGACACGACGTCAGGCACCAAGCTCGCCGGCGCCCCTCTCATCGACGGTCCCGTTTACGCCGCCGCACCGGATGGCTCCGGTGGTTGGTATGTCGCCGGCGACTTCAAGCACGTGGGCGGCGCATACCGTCCCCGGGCCGCCCAGGTGAGCGCGACCGGCGCCGTTTCCGGCTGGAACCCCCAGCCAAACGCGCCGGTCTACGCCCTCGCCGTCGCCGGCGGCTCCGTGCTGTTCGGTGGCGACTTCACCGCCCTCGGCAACACCGGCGGATCGGCCATCCGCCTAGGGGCCGTCGACCGGACCACCGGTGCGGCGGTGCCTGGCTGGTCTGCGAACACGGACAATACGGTGCGCAGCTTGGTCGTCACCGGAAGCTCCGTCTACGCCGCCGGCGACTTCACCACCGTGAACGGGGCGGCCAGGGGCGGTGTCGTGCGGCTCAACGCCACCAACGGCGTCGTCGAAAGCGCCTTTGCGGGCCGCACCTCCGGCAGCGTGAAGGTGGCCGTCCTCTCCCCTGACGGCGCGACGCTGTACGTCGGCGGCACGTTCACCTCGGCCGGCAACGGCGGGGCGTCCTCGACCCGCAACCGGCTGGCCGCGTTCAACACCTCGGCGGGCTCCTTGCTGCCGTGGGCACCGAACGCCGACGGTTCCGTCTTGGCGCTCGCCACCGACCCCGCCACCGGCAACGTCTTCGCGGGCGGCCTCTTCGGAACCGTGAACGGCTCAGCGCGGCCGAGACTGGCCGCCATCGGGTCCGACGGGAACGTGCTCGGCTTCGACGCCGCTCTGAACGGCTGCAACACCCCGCACTTCACCAAGTACGGCAACGCCAACCCGCCCTGCACCCCCGAGGTGGACTCGCTGGCCGTGTCCAACGGCGCCCTCTACGTCGGCGGCCGGTTCGGGCAGTCGTTCAGCACTTCGCGCCACGACGCCGCGGCGTTCTCGCTCCCGAACGGTGGCCTGACCTCGTGGAACCCGGTGGCCTCCAACCGCGTCTTCACCTTGGCGCCCACCGGCACCAGCGTCTTCGTGGGCGGCGAGCTCACGAGCCTCAACGGCGGCGTCCGCAAGGGTGTCGCGGCCCTCAACGCCAGCACCGGCGCACTCGATCCGACGTTCAACGCCGACGCCGACGACATGGTGCTCGACCTGCAGCTCTCTCCGGACGGTAGCCGCATGTACCTCGGCGGACACTTCACGACTGTTCGCGGTCAGACCCGCAACCGGCTGGCGTCCGTCCTCACCACGGACGGTTCGCTGGACAGCACCTTCAAGCCGAACTTCAACAACGATGTGCTCTCGATCGGCGTCGCCAACAATTCCCTGTACGTCGCCGGTCAGTTCAAGCGTGTGGGCAGCGTGGCCAAGAACCACGCAGCCAAGCTGTCTCTGATCAACGGCGCGGTGGACCCGACCTTCACTGCGGACACCGTTGGCCCGACCGGCCCGCAGCGCGCCGGCGGCATGGTGCAATCAATGGTTATCGCACCGGACGGCAGCAAGGTGTACCTGGCCGGACCGTTCGAAACAGTCAACGGCGCGCAGCGCCGTGGCATCGCGGTCGTCGACGGGCACAGCGGCCAGCTCCTGCCTAAGCAGCTCGGGGGTGTCCAGACCTGCTTCGCCGGTGGTGATTGGGTGACCCGCCTCTACCTCTCCGCGGACGGTCAGCGTCTCTACGGCGGCGACTTCTGCCCCGACTGGGTCTACCAGTGGGACGCGGTGAATCTCTCAGCCACCAAGGTCAACGGCCTGAACTGGAAGACCCGGTGCAACGGTGGCATGCAGGGCACCCTCGAGATCAACGGGCGCTTCTACTACGGCACGCACGGCGGCGACCGGGGTAACGGTGGCTACTGCTGGGCCTCCCCGACCAACAGCACACAGGTGTCCCAGCAGCGCTACTACATCTTCGACGCGGCTTCCGGTGCCCTGCTGCCCGACCATCCGGAGTTCAACAGCCCGATGGGCGTATGGGCCTTCGCGGCGGTGCCGCAGGGCCTGCTGGTGGGCGGCGACTTCACCTACGCCGGCGCCTCCGACCGCACCCACCAGGGGTTGGCGCTCTTCCCAGGTACCCCCTAGCCGCCCGCCGGCCGGCGATCAATCGCTGGTACACAGGTACATGATCCAGGGAGCGACAGACCGGTCCCGGCCGGTCCCGCTCCCTGGATCGCGGCTGTGGGAGGCCCACGAAACCGCTAGGGTCGCGTCACGTGGATCGGGTGGACTACGCCGACACGTTCATCGCCGTCGCGGACGACAGCGCAGCGACTGCAGGGACCGTCCCACCGAGCGCTCCGGACACTCTGACGGTCGCGGCGCGCAGCTTCCAGCTGGTCTCGGAGCACCCCTACCGGTACACGTCCGGGGACGTCATCTTTACCGGCTCTTCGCGGTGGAGGGTGAGCGCGTCGCTGTGAGCTGAGAGGCCCGTGGCCTCCCAGGATGACTGGTGTCTAGATCAGCATCCGCGAGAGGCCACGAGCATGGAGGACGCTACGACGCTGCTCTTCGACCTGCCGGGATTCCGGGTCGTCGAGTGTTACGAGGACGAGCACAACCAGCGGCACGCGGTGCTGATGGGGACCGCCGATGAGCACGCCTGCCCGAGCTGCGGCGTGCTGGTGACCAAGGTGTTCCAGCTGCGGGAGATGACCCTGAAGGACCTCCCGTTCGGGCACCGGCGGCTGGCACTGCGCTGGCGCAAGCGCCGCTACGCCTGTCCGGAGCGAGCCTGTCCCCGGCGGACCTTCACCGAGACCAGCACCGAAGTGCCACCGCGGCACCGGCTGACCGGGAGGCTGCGGCGCCGGCTCGAGACCGCGGCATCGAGGTCGGCTCGGGCCATCTCCGACGTGGCCGGCGAGTACGACGTCTCCTGGTGGAGCGTTCATCACGCGCTGGTGGTCGCCGCCGCCGGGCTGCTGCCCGACTCGCCGCCGGTACGCCTGCTCGGCCTGGACGAGACCCGGGCGCGGTCGGTGCGCTGGCTCTTCGGCGAGGCAGGCTGGCGCCGGTCCGAGCCGTGGATGACCAGCTTCGTCGACCTCGACCTGGGCCGCCCGGGCGGACTGCTCGGGCTCACCCCCGGCCGCTCGGGCGCCGCCGTGGAGGGCTGGCTCGCCCAGCAGAGCATGTCGTGGCGGGCCGGCGTCGAGGTGGTCGCGCTGGACCCGTCGGCGCCGTTCGCGTCGGCGATCCGCCGGGCGCTGCCGCAGGCCACCATCGTCGTCGACCACTGGCATCTGGTCCGCCTGGCCAATCAAGTCGTCACCGAGGTCCGCCAGCGGGTAGCCCGCGAGCAGCTGGGCCGCCGCGGCCGTAAGCGCGACCCGGCCTGGGCGCACCGCCGGCTGCTGCTGCGCGCTGGGGACCAGCTGTCGGCGGCCGGGCTGCGCAGACTCGCCGCGGTGCTGGCCACCGACGACCCCACCAACGAGATCGGTGCCGCCTGGGGCTGCAAGGAGCTGCTGCGCGCGCTGCTGGCCGCCCGCACCCGCCACGACGCCGCCCAGCGGCTCTACCGGTTCTACGACGGCTGCCTGGCTGCCAACATGACGGAGACGACCCGACTGGCCGAGACGATCTCCACCTGGTGGCCGCACATCGAGCCGTTCCTTCTCACCGGGATCACCAATGCCCGCACCGAGGGCTACAACCGAGTGATCAAGCAGCTCAAGCGGGTCGGCTGCGGCTACCGCAACCAGGCCAACTACGAGCGTCGTATCGTCCTGCACATCGCCGCCAGGAGGGCAGCGTGACACCGGTCAGCACGGCGTCACCACCCTCCACCGCGAAGAGCCTCTTTACCGTCTTCGCGGACCGCCGCGGCATTCTGGAACACGAACGGTCGGCGGCGCGTGACGAGTTCTACTCGCGGAGTCAGGCGTGCCTGCGTTCGTCGGATCTCGGCAAGCGCTACGGATGGGGCATACACGCTGATGCCGACGGCCGCATCGCCCTCATCGGCGTGGAGACTGCCGAATATGCGGAGTTCGTATCGGGTCAGCGGCGAAGCGCTTCCGGAGCCCCACTCAGCTTGACCAAGGCGATGCGCAACTCACGCGCACCGCGTTGACCAACTGAGCGCAGCACATGCCCTGGCCTCGACGCCTCGGCTCGCTGAAGTTGTCAACGGCAGCCGAAAACTGACCCCCAGGCGGCAGGCGAAAGTTGACCCCCTCGGTTGTCATGCCTCGTCCGTCGCCCCGGCGGGAACCCGGCCGAGGTCGCGATTGCGGAGCCGGTAACTCTCG